>Ga0070741_10002583_pt1 | contig 48025 bp, 46 predicted proteins | sample Coa_R1_4_FD_66440 | JGI IMG/M metagenome (GOLD analysis project Ga0070741, IMG submission 66440) | Surface soil microbial communities from Centralia Pennsylvania, which are recovering from an underground coalmine fire - Coalmine... | ecosystem: Environmental > Terrestrial > Soil > Unclassified ... | reverse complement strand
TTTTCGGGTCTGGGCGGAAGTGGTGGAATTGGCAGACACACCATCTTGAGGGGGTGGCGCCGAAAGGCATGGGGGTTCAAGTCCCCCCTTCCGCACCACCATTCGATTCCCGAATACAGAAAGGTTTAGCCGAGCCGGATGATTGCCCTGATCACGTTCATTCACATTGCCGTTTGTTTGTTCATCTGCATCGTTGTGTTGCTGCAAAGCGGCACCAGCGCCGACATCGCCGCAGCCTTTGGCGGGATGGGAAGCCAGACCGCCTTCGGCCCCAGAGGCACCGCCAGCCTGCTCTCGAAGGCAACCACTTGGTCGGCGGTCATCTTTATGCTGACCTCGATCACGCTCTCGATTTACGCCTCCAAGCGTCGTGGCCCGACTTCCGTGCTGGGATCGAGCTCATCTTCGACTCAGCAGTCCAAGCCGGTCACGCCGGCACAGCAGAAGCCCGCGCCCGAACCGCAGCCGCTCAACCCGAAGTAGTCGTTGGTCGTTAGTCGTTGGTCGTTTGCTGGCGCGAGTGAACGTTACGCTATCAGTCGTAAATTTAAAGCTCTCGAGCAAGGCGCTGCAGAAGCGTTCGCGCCAACGACTAACGACCAACAGCTAACGACTGCCATGATCCACAAAATCCTTCCCGTCGGGCCGCTCCAATGCAATTGCTCCGTCATCGGCGATGAAACCATGCACGAGGCGATGGTCATCGATCCAGGCGATGATATTGACGAAGTGCTCCAGATCGTCGCTGAGCACCGGCTCACCGTGAAGCAAATCGTCATTACGCATGCCCACATCGATCACGTGGGCGGAGCCATGAAACTGCGGGCTTCCACAGGCGCGCCCATCCTGCTTAACCAGAACGACTACGAATTGCTCAAAATGCTCGACGTGCAGGCGGCCTGGATTGGCGTGCCCCCGCCCGGGACGGTTCAGATCGACCAGAGCATCAAGTCGGGCGATTCTGTCTTCGCGGGGTTGCTGCAAGCCGAGGTGATCGAGACCCCGGGACACACCGAAGGCAGCGTGTGTCTCTACTTCCCTGCCCAACAGAAACTCATCGCGGGCGACACGCTGTTCGCCGGCAGCATCGGCCGCACGGACCTGCCCGGCGGGTCGTTCAAAAAGATCATTTCTTCGCTGCAGGAAAAAGTGATGGCTCTGCCTGACGAGACAGTCGTCATTCCGGGTCACGGGCCGGTCACCACCATCGGCGAGGAGCGCGCCACCAATCCGTTCCTCGTTCGGTAAGATCAAAATCTCAACGCAGAGGACGCAGAGTAAGCAGAGGAATTATTTCAAAATACCTCGAGAGAATTGAGCGTGCACTCTCATCAAGACTGGCGCGCGGAAAAGAAATCCTAGAGAAACGAATTGAATTCCTCTGCTTACTCTGCGTCCTCTGCGTTGAGCTTTTCCAGCATTCTCCGCAGGCCTTCTCGAAACTCCCCGACTGGCGTCAGCAGGCTCAATACCAGATACCCATCCGATGGAAAGTCGTAAAAGTGTCCGGGATGGACGAACACCGATTGCTCGTCCAGCAGTTGAACCGCCAGCTCTTCATCTGACCGCGTCACCGGGACGCGCAGAACCGCATACCACCCTCCCTCAACCTGCAATCGTCGGCACACCCGCTGTTCCGACAGCTGCCGATCCATCTCCTCCAGATTCGTACGCACGCGTTCGATAATCTGCGCCTGAATATTGCCACGTTGTTCTAAAAGCTCTGGTGTCGCCAACTGAACGGGCGCATTTTGCGAGAGATAGGTATCGGCGATGACCTCCAGCCGGGCAATCGCATCCTGCAGAAGTTCCGCCGGCCCGCTGCTCACGATCCACGCCATTTTCATCTGCGGCAAAGCGGCGATTTTGGAAAGGCCGCTCAAGGTGAAGGTCAAGGCTCGATCGTTCCCGGCAAAACTCGCATGCGAACCGCCTAATCCATAGTCCAGAAAAACTTCGTCCGCAATCACGGCCAGATCCCGTTGCGCGCAGAGCGCAGACAGTGCCGCAGCTTCATCCGGTTTGATAAAGGATCCGGTGGGATTATTGGGATGAACCACGAGCACGCCCCTTGATCGCGGTGACAACGCGGTTGTCAGCGAATGAAAATCCATCTGCCAGCCGTGGTCGTACACCAGCGAATAAGGTACCAGCGTCACTTCATTGAGATCGGCGAGAAACTGAAAAAGCGGGTAGCTGGGAGCAGGTACCAGCAATTCATCTCCTGGGTCGCAGCGCAAACGAAACAGATACGAGTACGCCTCGCTGGTGCTGGTCGTCAGAAAAATCGATTCGGCATCGACTCCATTTCCCGCGAACGGTTTCAGCCCCGAATAGTAGGCGGCCACCGCTTGCCGCGCCGGCAACAAACCTTTCGCGATTGGTTGATATTTCAGTGCCTCGGGATTCGCCAGCGCTTGCAGAATGGCACGCTGGTCGTACTGAAATCCGCAGATCGTAGGATTCGATACCGTCAGATCAAACAGTTCTTTCCCGGCCGCGCGGTGCTCGTCGAGCGCTACAGCCAGCGGGTTCGGCGTCAGGTTCCAGTTTGTGCGTCGGGCAAACATAGTGGCGGCGTTACGGACGTCATTCGCACGTCCAGCCTTCGATCGCTAAGATAACAAATTGCAATCTCATGACCGTGCCGGAAACCATCGACAACCCCAGATCTGGTCCTCCAAAGGCGCGCCGCTTCGCCAAAGGCTTCGTCGTCTTGTTCCTCGTGCTGCTCGCCGGCTTCGCTGCAGGGTTGGTGTGGAATCTGACGCTACTTCCGCAAGTCACAAGAAACCGGGATGCTTATCTAGCCGCTGCGGAATGCCGTGCCGCGGACACTGTGTCTGAATCCACTCTCCCGCGGGCTTTCAATGGAGTGTGCCGCTACAGCAATGTCCAGGTCACTTTCAAATGGCCCGTCAGCGGCCGGTATTCGACTTCTTATCACGTGAGTCTGCGTGGCCAGGATGGCACTGTCTATCCAAATGTCATTCTGAATCGTGCCGTGTTCTGGAAAACGACACAATTGAACCAGTCGCTGAATGCGCAAATCATGAACGGGAAGGTCACGATGCTGCGCGGCCCTCAGGCCACGGTCATGACCACCGATCACCCTTATTCCCGCCTTTATCTGGTACGCATGCGCATTCTCATTTTCGCTGGTGTGACTGGGCTGATGCTGATTGTGTTGCGGCGCTCCCTTCGCCAATCTAGATAAAAGAATATTCTGCCGAGAATCATGCCTCCGCACCGCGTCTCATACCGCGTCCCGTCACAGCTCCCCTTGTCCTCCCGGAGTAGGCGGTGGGTGCCCGATTCGGTACGTTGCGTTTCTCTTCTCTCTGCTACTATTCCCGTATTCCCACCGCCCGATCCAGAGGAGCAGCGCATGAAGACCAATGCCGGCTTGGCAAGCAGCCTGTCCCGCTTCGCCTTCGTAGTCATTTTTGCGGTTTGCCTTCCAGTGCTTCACGCCCAAACTCCGTCCCCGGTTTACGACCGTTTCATGAAGGTGGTTCCTCCTGCCGATTGGGTGGAGAAGCGCCCCTGGGAACTGGGCGACGACCGCTCTCTTCCTTTTTACTCACAGCCCTCGGAAGCCGTGGCCTTGATTTTCGGATCCAACCGCCCGACATACCGCACGGGCTTTCTCGAACACCTCGGCCAGGGTGACGAACTCAAACATCGTCTTGAAATCGAGCTGCACGCCTGGCCCGCGGAGGCGTCGCGCTTCTACACCATGGTCTCGGGTGGTTTTGCCATCAGCAAGGAGAGCAACACCGTCACAGTAGGTCCAACGTTCCGGCCGGCGCAGATCCACTACCTGGGTAAAACCAAGGTCGGCAAGGCGCAACTCGAACTCGTCGAATACCGGTCACAGGACGAAATCAACGAGGCCCAGTTGACCCAGCTGCAGTTGCGTCCCGAGTTCCTCCACTCCCACGCGCAAATTCTTTTTGGCCAGGCCGTGTTTCCTAACCGCCGAGCGTTCACCCTGATCGCTTGCCGTTTCACGACACAAGATGGAACTGACTGGATCACTCCGCTGCTCGCGAACACAACGCCCCTGGTGAAATCTGAAGTTGCCGCAGCCGAGCAGGCCGATGATTTACGTGACACCATCAGCGATGCGGCTTCTTACATTGCGAGCCGGAAGTTCAACCTGGCGGAGGAGAAGCTTCAGTCCGCCTTAGCGATCGCACCGGAAGACGACAACGCGCTCGCGCTCAAGTCGGAAATCGCATTTCAGAAAGGCAATTACAAAGACGCTCAGCTATTTGCGGGGCGTGCCGCTGCCATCAATCCGCGCAATGACCGCGCGCACTTCAATTTGGGAATGGCTCTGTGGAAGTTAGGGGAGCGGCGCGACGCCATCAAGGAATGGGAAAACGTGCAGCAACTCAGCGTGCTTTACCCGCAGATCACGAGCACCCTGCAGCAGCGCCGGGCTGATATAGAACCCGCCAGCTTGCCGCAGCACTGAGCGGAGCAATCGGCTCTATAAGATTCCGCGAGACCGGAACTGCGCCACCGGATCGATCACGGTTTTACGATTAAAAATCCAGCGCGCCACTGCGAACCCCACAGCTACGTACAGCACATTCAGCAGCTTCATGACGGCACCCCTTTGTCAGTTCCACATTCCCGGGAGGGCGCCTACTGCCGCTTCACAACTTATGATCTTCTACCCGGAAGTGCAATGAACGTAGGTAACAAAAGGGGTCAAACCGTAGTACTCGAGGGTAATAGCCACAAGCCAAGTGCCACCACCCCTACACTTGCAGCACGTCGCCTTCCCGCGCCACCATGCGGTAAAGCACCGGGTTCACGAAAAATCCGAGGAGCAGACGGGACACCAGCCCGGCCACAATCACGATCGCGAATGGCCTTTGCGTGTCGGAGCCGATTCCGGTGGACAGGGCGGCAGGCAACAATCCCAGGCATGCTACCAGCGCGGTCATCATGATCGGCCGTAGCCGCAGCAACGACGCTTCTCGTGTAGCGGTGGGAATGTCCATGCCTTCCCGCCGCAGTTTGTTGATGTAAGACACAAGAATGACCGCCGTCTCCACCGAAACCCCCAGCAGCGCGAGCAGTCCCAGAACCGAGGAAACGCTGAACGGCGTGTCTGTGAGCTTCAAGGCAATCAACGCTCCGACCGGCTCGGTCATGATCACGCCCAGCGCTATGGTGACAGGGAATTTGAAATTTCCGTAGAGCGCGAAGAGGATGAGAAAAATCAGAACGACTGCCAGCGGCCCAATGACGTCGAGTTGCCGCTTGGCCGCGAGGAACTGGTCATATTCGCCACCCCAGGTCAGCCAATACCCACCTGGGATTGCGACATTCTTTCGTATCGCCGCCTGGCCGTCTTCTACCGCACGCGCCAGGTCACGGCCCTCGATGCTGTATTGAATTCCGATGTAGCGCGAGTTGTCCTCGCGATAAATGAACGACGCACCATTTCCCTGTTCGACCTTTGCCAACTGGCTGATCGGAATCTGCAGACCGTCGGGCGTACCGACCAGCAAATTACTGATCTCCTGCGCGCTGCTGCGGAATTGCGGCTGCATGCGCACCACCAGGTCAAAAAGTTTCTCGCCCTGGATCACCTGCGTGGCTGCCTGGCCGCCCACCGCCGCCTGAATCACCGCCTCCACGTCCGCCACATTGATTCCGTAGCGCGCGATCTTTTCGCGATCGACGTCTACCAGTAAGCTTGGCTGGCCCAACTCGCGTACCACAGTCAGGTGCGTAAAACCGGGTACCTTCGAAAGCGTCTGCTTGATCTGCAGTGCTTTCTGTTGCAGCACTTCGAGGTCGGGCCCGTAAATCTTCACCGCCAGCGAACTCTTCAACCCGGTCAGAGCCTCGTCCACGGCGTCTTCTGCCGGCTGCGTGTAATTGAAAATGATGCCGGGAAATGCCGTGAGCTGCCGGTTGATGGAATCGATCAATTCCGGCTTGGTGTGAATTTTTCCCTGCCACGAGCCATCCTTGTACGGCTTCAGCCCCACGTAAAACTCGCAGTTAAAAAATCCTGTCGGATCCGTTCCGTCATCCGGCCGCCCCAGCTCGGAGCCCACCACGGTCACCTGCGGATACGACATCAGGATGTTGCGAACCTGCGGCGCAATCTTTCCGGCTTCTTCAAACGAAATCGTGTACGGCATGGTTGCGCGCACCCACAGCGCGCCCTCGTCGAGGTGCGGCATGAACTCCCCACCAATGAAAGGCACCAGCAGCAACGTCGCCGCGAATATGCCGGTAGCGATGACCATGGTCAACGTTCCATGCGCAAGTGACCAGTCCAGCATCCATGCGTAGTGCTTTTTGATCCACTCAAATGGCCGGTTCACCTTCTCCTTTACGCCGCTCTTGAACCAGTACGAAACCAGCACGGGTACAAGCGTCAACGTGAGGAACAGCGCACCGACGAGCGCGAATGACATCGTGTCCGCCATGGGATGAAAGAGTTTCCCCGATGGCCCGCTCAGCGCATAAATCGGCAGGTACCCGGCAATGATCACCGCCACCGAATAAAAGATGGGCCGGTCCACATCGGCCGCTGCCGCCAGGATCACATCGTTCAACTCGTATTGTTGGCCTTCGCGCAGCGCCAGCTCGCGGTAGATGTTTTCCATCATGACGATGGTGCCGTCAATGATGATCCCGAAATCAATGGCTCCGATGGAAAGCAGGTTCGCGGAAACGTCGTGCGCATGCAGGATGATGAAGGCAAACAGCAGCGACAGCGGAATCGTGAGCGTCACGATAATTGCGGCGCGCACGCTCACCAGAAAGAAAATCAGCACCAGCAGAACCAGCAGCATGCCGCGCAGCAGGTTGGCTTCCACCGTGTCCGTGGTCAGCCGCACCAGTTCGCTGCGGTCATAAAATGGCCGGATTTTCACATCGCGCGGCAGGATCGAGTTGTTCAGCTCTTCAGTTTTCTTTTCGACAGCTTTCAACACGTTCTGGGTCTGCTCGCCGCGGCGCATCAGGATCACGCCCTCGACCGCGTCATCATGATTCGACGTGTGCGTCTGGAATCCGAACTCCCCAAGGCGAGGCGCGTGCCCGATTGTCACCTGCCCGACATCACGAATTCGTACCGGAATGCCCTTCACCGCTGCCACGATGATGTTTTCTATGTCGGAAGTGTTCCGCACCAGGCCGATGCCCCGGACGTAGTAAAACTGCCCGCCCTGCGAGTAAAATCCGCCGCCCGCGTTTGAGTTATTAATCGAAAGCGCCTGGAGCACCTGCGGCACCGTCAGGTGATATCCAAAGAGTTTCGCCGGATCCAGCAGCACCTGGTATTGCATGGTCGTGCCGCCGAATCCGGAATCGTCCGCTACGCCCGGTACCGCACGGTATTGCCGCTCCACTACCCAGTCCTCGATCGTCTTTAGTTCTTGTGGGCTGCGGTCCGGACTCTCCAGCACGTAGCGATAGACGAGCCCGCTGGGGCTGAAGAGCGGCGCCATGCTCGGAGTGACCCCGCTCGGAAGCTGTGCATCGCCCAACCGTTCAAAAACCACCTGGCGCGCAAAGTAGTTGTCCGAGCCGTCTTCAAACGTGAGCCGCACATCTGACAACCCGTACAACGAAATCGACCGCATCACCACCATCTGCGGTGTTCCCGCCATCTCCAATTCCAGCGGTAAAGTGACCAGGCGCTCCACCTCTTCCGCAGCATGCCCCGGCCATTGCGTGATGATCTCTACCATGGGCGGCGACAGATCGGGATATGCATCCACCGGCATCTGTTGGAACGAATACACTCCGCCCACAATCAGGAATACCACCAGCATCAGCACCAGGAAGCGCTGTCGAAGTGCGAATTGGACGACGCGATGAATCATGTTTTACCGCTGCAATGAATTGGCAAACTGCAGGAACAGACTTCCGTCCCCCGCGACTTTGTCCCCCGGTTGCAACCCGCTGACGATCCGTGTTTGCCCGTTCTGGCTATCTCCCACTTTCACCAGACGCCGTGCGAACTGGTCGTCGCCTACCTGCACGTATACGAATGGCTCGTTCTCCGCGTCGCGCAGCACTGAACTGTCCGGCACAGCAATCGCATCGTTAATCTTCCCCGCCATCACGGTCGCGGTGACGTACATGTCCTTCTTCAGTTTTCCTTGCGGATTGCTGGTATCAATGCGCGCTTGCAAGGTGTGGGACTGCGCATCCAGCGCCGCCCCGACATATGAAATCCGCCCCTGGAATGTGTCCGGATAAGAATCCGTACGGATCGTGACCAGGTCTCCCACATGCACATAAGCCAGCTGGTCCTCGTAAATATTCACCAACACCCAGACGGTCTTCATGTTCGAGATCGTGAAGCACTGGGTTTGCCCCGCCTGGATGACCTGTCCGGGCGCGCACAAACGTTCCACGATTTCACCATCAATCGGCGCGAGCAGCGCAGCTTCCGGAGATGCGGGCTTTTCCACGAGGGTGTCGGGCCGCGGCACGCCAAGGATGTGCAAGGACTGTTCTGCCGCCTGCAAATCGGCCTGCGCCTGCACCTCCGCCGACTCGGCCGCCTGCAGATCCCGTTCCGCGATCGCGTGATGCGCATATAAATCCTGTGCACGGAGGTAATTTGTATGCGCCAGCGAATGCGCGTCGCGCGCCTTCAGATACGTTGCGCGCAGTTGCGAATAATCCGGGCTGCTGACAAACAACATGGGTTGGCGCTTGTGAACGTACTCGCCCGGCGAAACGATGATCCGGCTGACCGGCCCGCTGACCTGGGTGATCACCGGAGCCGTCAGAAATCCATTGAAGGCCACCGCTCCCGGCAGCCGTAGGACCCGCGGCCACGTGGCTGGCTGGATCGTGAGCACCTGTACGTGGGCCATCTGATCCTTAGGCACACTGAAGAGCTCCGGATTGTCGCCCTTGCTTCCCGGCGTCGCAGACCCACCGTCGTAGGCATTCGTGCGGCTCGATTTTTCGCCCGAACACGCCGCCATTCCTGCCACTAGAAACGCAAGCGCAAAAACGATCACGGGCTTTGATTTGTCTTTTCTCTTCATGGCAGCTTCCTGCTTCCTACCGCTTCCCGCAGTTGCTCCAGCGACAACATGTACGCGGCTAGGGCCTGGCGGTATGACAATTGCGTCGAGCGATAACTGCGTTCCGCGTCGAGTAAGTCGAGGAGCGTCGCGGCCCCCCGCTTGTACGCATAGTCGCTGATGTCTCGCGACTGTTGCGCCTGGTTCAAATATCCGGACAGATACAGCTGCACGATCTGTTGATTGGTCTGAGCCGCGTCATAAGCATTGCTCACGTCCGTCATCACGGTTTGCTCGGCGGCTTTCTCGTTCAGTTGCGCCTGGGTCAGGGCATAGCGGGTGCGCGCGATCTCCCCCTGGTTGCGGTCAAAAATTGCGAGTGGAATGTTGAATGCCACGGAGGAGGAACTTGCGCCGGAGACGTGCGAGAAGGTAAATGATGTGCCCAGGTCCTGTTTCCCATTCGCCTTGGCGAGAGCGACCTGGCTTCCCGCCGCGGTTACGCCCTGCCGGGCGGCCTGCAGGTCGGGACGTTCCGTGAGTGCCCTGGCCTGCAAGTCGTCGCGTCCCGCGCGTAAGGGCTGGAACTCCAGATCGCCGGCCACGTCATAATCCAAAGGCACCGATTGAAAACCGATCAGCTGCCGCAAGCTCCCCAGCGCCTGCGCCTTGGCAATCTGCGCCGAGGCCACATCGGTTTGAAACTGCAGAAACTGGATCTTGATCTTGAGCAGGTCGCCTTCGCTGATGTCCCCGACCCGGTAGCGTTCCTGGCTGATGTTCATCGTCTGCTGGAAGCTGGCAAGATCCTGCTGCGCGAACTCCAGGTTGGATTTCGCCAGCAGGGCGTTGATGAACTGTTGAGCGACATTGAAGGTGAGGGTGCGCTCGGCGTCCGTCACCTGCGATCGCGTCACCGACGTCGCGTCGCGGGCCGCCTGCAATCGGGCGTGACGTTTGTGGCCGCGCTCAATCAAGTAGCCAATGCCAACATCGAACTGCTGAGCGTTATTCAGGAAATCCTGGGTGAAATTTCCAGGGCTGAAGATCGGAATAAACTGCGCATCCCATGCCAGCACCGGATTCGGACGCAAGCCCGCCGTAATCTCCTGCGCCTGCGACTGAGGCACCGTGGTGCGCGTGGCCAGGATGGTCGGACTGTTGGTCAACGCCAGAGAGAGCGCCTGCTCGAGGGTAATTTGTGTCGAGGAAGGCTTCGGAGTCGGTGTCGGAATCGAAGGACTCTGTCCCGCTGCCGCGGGCGCACCCGGTGCTGTCTGGGCCTGGGTTCCCGAACCCTGCGGTTCCGGCGCATCGGGCGTGTTTACGGCCACACTTTTGCCCGCGCTCGGCGAAGGACCTGCATTCGCCGGTTGAACCTGTGCGTAGGTTGAAACTGTCAGCAAGACCAACGCTGACAGGGAAATTCGCAACATCCTTCCCCTCCACGTAGCGGAGTTCTGTCCTGTCCCAAGTGCTTGGGCAGGAATCGCTGGCTACGCGGATGGTGGAGGTCGAATGAAGAGTTCGAAGCCGGCGTACACATGGTGCGGCCGGTCGAAACGCGGCATGACGATGGTGGCCAGCGCCAGCATCAGCGGCAAAACCACGATGCTGAACACCATTACCGTCGTATGTGCGGTGAGGCAGATTGAGCAGGGGGCGCTGGAGAGTCCCTGGTCCGGATGCAGGTGCACCATTTCGACTGCTGCCGCGCACAGGACCAGCAGCACGCACAATGCAGCCATGCAGCGCGTCGTTCGGGCGAATTGGGGACCAGAAACCTGCAACTTCGCGATTTTACTTAACCCGCCAGCTAAAGATGCTAGCACCCGACTGCCCGCAGCAGCAAGAAACGGCGGGTCTGGTACGACCGCAGCCTCTATTCCCCGGTGAGAAACCGGTATTGCGCAGCCGTCAGGGGCACCACCGAAAGCCGTCCCTGCCGCAGCAGAGGGGAGTCCTTGAAGGCGGCGTTTGCCTTGATTTCTGACAACGGCGTGGGGCTGCTTAAGGGCTTACCGGCCTTGATCTTCACCCGAGGGCTTTTCGGATCGGCCGCATCCACCGACACCACCACGGCCGTTCCCACTGTCCGCCTTTCATCTCCCGTGTGATAGAGAATCAGGCGATCCCCGGGCTTCATCTGGCGCAGATTCTTGACCGCGACGGGGTTGCTCACCCCATCCCAGATCGTTTCCCGGTCGCGTTGCAGATCCGTAAAGGAATACTCGGAAGGTTCGGTTTTGAGCAGGTAATCCACAGGCGGGATTTTATTCCAGACACCCTATGGCACAGAAGTGCCATTTACATACAACCCGCAAGATCCTACATTGTGCTCGGAGCAGTTCTGGGGAGGGCTGCCCGGCGTCCCGCGACTCGCAAGAGTTGCGGGACGCTTTTTTTTGCCTTCAAAAGTGGGGCTCGCACTTCTGAGCCTTTTTCGGACAAAGCGAATGCCTCTGCAGGATGGATGACTCAGGGGGAAAAGCGGCTCCGGGACAGGAAAAGAGGGTTACTACTTTCCCGAACGTGCGCTCTTGGCGCGGTCCTGCTCCGAATGCAGGAACTTGTAATCTTCGATTGCAGCGGCCATGGCGCATTCACTCTCGGTTTGTGCCGGAGGCGCCGCCCGTACAACTTTCGCATTACATTGGACCTTGCTGTGTTCCTGCCCGGTGATCTCCTGCGGCATCTCGAAGACCAGCTCTACCGCTGTGTCTTCTTCCAGCAGATGCTCACCGCGAAAACGCACGCCTGACTGGCTGATATTTTCCACGATTCCGCTGTACCACTCATCGCCGCCGTTGGGCCGGTAGGCAACTTCCACCTCGCTCCGGATGCGACGTGCCCGCGGCACCCACGAGGCTTTCTTCTTCACGCACCCTTTGCGTCGCAGGCCCGGCTCAGCCGTCTCTGCCCGGTCGACGCGTTCGGTGCGGCGCATCGTCTTCCAATCATAGTTGTATTCGGCTGCGCACAGCAGGCACACCTGGTAATAGCGGCCATCCGAGCCTCGGCGCGGCCAGGAGAACTCGTGTGAACAGCGCCCCAGCATTAACACTTCCATGAGCTTGCTTGGCATAAAGTGAACAACCTGGAAACGGCGACAGTTGCGTCGTTCGGCATCATCTTACGATGAACTCATTACCTCGTCTCGTTACCTGCGTAACCTGAATCAACCTGTGCACCATCTCTTCTTCAGCTCTTTGGAACTGCAGCTGCCCTGACGTGTCCCTTTAGAACCAACGTTGGCTTCCTCACACACGCGCAAATATTTCCACGCAGTTCGCAATTCTTGCGGGCCCATCCGAAGCACCGGCTCGAGCTACACCGCTAACCTTTCGATTATCTCTACGCGCTGTGGCTCTCGCGTGGCACCAGTCGTGCCAATCAACCATTGAACGGAGGACTGCATGTGGGTACTCTTGCTCGACTTGGCTATCGTTGCGATCTGGGTGACACTGACACGCTCTCAAAAATCAGCTGACACCATGTCCCGCGACTCACGGTGGAGTTACTCCCAGCGCCGCTGAGCTCCGCGATTACGCCTCTGGAAAGACAACCTCCCCTCGCCGCTAAGCCTCCTACCTGACGAACCATCCGCATTTTCAGCGCTGCCCGCAGCAACCATCAACATTCACTCTCAATAGGAGGAAACGGTGAAACTGCAATCGTTGAATGACTTGCTCATCAAAGAGCTCCAGGACCTTTACGACGCGGAGAACAGGATCATCGAAGCGCTGCCGAAGATGGCGGAGAAGGCTTCGTCTCCTGAACTTCGCAGTGGCCTGAACCAACATCTCGAGCAGACCAAGGGACAGGTCCGCCGTCTTGATCAGATCTTCGATCAGCTGCGCGACGTTGACCGTGAAGACGGCAAGTGCAAAGGCATCGAAGGCATCATCAAGGAAGGCGAAGACCTGCTGAAGAAAGATTCGGAACCGGAAGTGCGCGACGCCGGCATCATCGCCAGTGCCCAGAAAGTCGAGCATTACGAGATCGCCTCGTACGGTACCGTGCGCACCTACGCTGAGTTGTTGGGACGCCAGGATTGGGCGCGCTTGCTCGATGAAACCGCCACCGAGGAAAAAGAAACCGACCAGAAGCTCAACCAGCTCGCCAGCCACCTGAACATCGAAGCCAAGGCGGCTTAGCTGAAAACAGATTCGGTTCTCTGAGCGACTTTAGTTCGAAGAGGGCCCGACGATTTCGTCAGGCCCTTTCGTTCTTTGTAGGGAAGCGAGTATCCAGGATATGGCTTACCAGGACACCGGGAAAAAAGTCGTGATTTTCATGATCGCCGCGATGGTCTTGTCGTTCGCGGTGCTCATCACCCTTTGGGCGATCGGCAGTATTCCTACCACCAACACCCCTCAGATGCTCCTGTTTCGCGTTGCGCGGCTATGAAAACCCGGGACACTGGCATCACCGCTGCCGCCACTGTCCCGGGTTACTTGGGCGTGCTGCCCTACTTTTTGCTGCGCAACTGTCTCGCAACTCCCGCCAGCGCGGTTCCCAGCAACATCAGGCTGGCGGGTTCCGGAACGCCTTGCGAATAGCTGACCGACAATGAACTCAGCAGAACATCGGCCGAACTCGCCCGCACGCCAATGTAGTCGTAGCTCATCACTTCCGACATGATGTTCGTGGACCCACCGTCCTCGTTGCCCGACAACAGCAGGGCTCCCAGGCTCCCGAGCGTGTTGGACCCATACAGATTCCACCCTTCGCCTTCTTGCACGCTGCCGAACGACATCAGCGCCGACTGAATGTTCAGGCTGTGCAACGCGGTCACATCCAACTGAACAAAGTTGTAGGTTTGGATCTCGTGATTCGGTGCCCGGTCGATTCCTAGGCCGACCTCATCACCTCCATCATTCTTTCCGTAAAGATTGATCGCGTGGCCGCTGTTGTCGAATCCATAGGCCGTCAGCGTGATGCCGTTGACAATGTATTGCTGCGAAACTCCCAAGGCTCCGGAGGGACTGTTAAAGCTGTAGCTCAAACTGTCGGCGGAGGCCGGTAACGTTACAAAAACCACTGCGGTCAGCAGGCACAGAAGTGGCGCAACACGTACGCGCATGAATATTCCTTTCACATTGGTAATTTAATTTGACTCGGGGGGTGGCAGTACTCCCTCAGAAATAGCAATCGACGCGCCAAAAGGAGCTTCAGGAGTGAGTCGCTTTGTCAGCCACTTACAAGATCAATGGACCGTTGCCCAACAGATAGTGCAGCACGTTTCACACTGACGTCCATGAAAAGTCCGATAATGACAATTTTTGTCATTGGCGGCTCCGTCCCCGCGGGCCTTTCACCGTACCTTTAAGCACAACGTATGTACCTTAATGTATATATTTATTGAACGACCTCAAAAGCTGACGCCGCTGCTCGCTTTGCGCTGGGATCGCATTACGCAAAAAGGCCGCCGAGGTGGCGGGAAAGGGTCAATGCGTCACCATCAGCGGCTCTTGTGGTCAGGTCGCAGGAAATTTACCACTCCAGGGATTGTGGAAAAACCGGAAAGTACAACGCTCGGGGGAAACCTGGAATGTACAACCATCCGACGAGTGCAACGACTCGATATGTCGTTTTACGACATTCCACCTGGGCCGGCCACTCTCTCCGGCTCCGACTGGCGCAGAAGCTCGGCCCGTCATACACTTGCAATCGCAGCGGACGCGAGCTTGCACCACGCCTTCCTGCCCGGGTGGCGAAACTGGCAGACGCACGGGACTTAAAATCCCGGGTCCCGAAAGGGACGTATCGGTTCGATTCCGATCCCGGGCACCACATCCAAACAATATCAGTACCGGTCCTGACTACTGACTCCCGGCTACTGACTACTATTCACCGTGATTTTGTCGGCGCGGTACCCTCGTGCCTGGAAAGTCGCGAGTATCGTCACGTCGCGTCCGATTTGAAGATTGCCCCGCTCCGACCCCAGCGTCGCCGGATCGAAATCGATTTCGTAGGTCTTATCATCGCTGCGGTTTGCCACGGCAAGTTTATTCAACCGCAAGTCCAGATAGGTCACCGGCCCTGAGAACGTGAAGTTCGTTCCCGGCGTGGCATAAATTGAGATCTCGCGCACGGTATCACGATTCACGCCATCGGGCGCGAATTTCAGCGCCACCAGCGAACCAGGCGTCAACTCCGACAGCGAAGCCGGTTGATTCTGTCGCTGCACCGTCGCATTCGGCGCGACCCGGAACTGAACCGGTTGGATGGAAAGCTCGTCACGCAGAGTCAACTCTCCGCGCGCCGCATTGTAGGAGAGCACCTGCCCGCGAGCGTCAGCGCTTCCCTTCCCGGTCTCGACGCGGATGTTTTTCGCAAATACTCGCGATCCGTCCAGCATGGTGTCCAGATAAACGCGGTCGCCCTTGTGAATCCCGAGTTGCGTGGTCTCCGCGCCATTGCGATAAATATGGCTACGCTCGTCGAAGGCCACGTTCATCTTCTTGCCCCCAAAGGCGCGCACGTTGAGTTTGTCGCGCACCCTGTCGATGCCCGTGACCGTTCCACCGATCAGCGTGACCTTTCCTTTGGGGAGTGGAGGTACATCGAGCAGCGGATCGTAATCCTCGTTGGTGCTGCTGCTCGCCCCAGTGGTCTTAGCGTTCCCTGCGGCGTTCGGTAATTGCGTGCTCGTGGCTGGACCCGGCGATGGGTTTCTCGATGCGTTCGTCTGCGCCACAGCCATCGTCGCGCAAAGCATGAATACGATTAAGAAATGAAAGCGGCTCATCCGCACCCCTTCGCTGCAAATCGGGAACTGCACCTGGTCAGAGTTGGATGCCTGCTGTTCCGCCCGGGTTAGCATGGCCGTAGCCAAAAAGAGTTCGCATCTTCCCTCCGGCTGGCAACTCATGCGGCACATTCCGCCTTCAATAAGAAGGAAAGCAGCTGATCGAGAGCTGCCTCGCTATTTCCCTGACCCGGAGGACGCGATGTCCTGGAAGCAAGCCCGTCCCATGGCTTGGATGATTGCCGCAACTCTGCTGCTGTCCGCGAGTTCGCTTGCTGACCTGCACATCACCCTGCCCAAGCGCACCAAGCCCACGCCGGTACAAAAACTCAATCGCGATGGCGTCAAGGAAATCCAGAAGCACAACTATGAGAAGGCGAAGAAACTCTTTTACAAGGCCTACCTGATCGATCCCGACGATCCCTTCACGCTCAATAATCTCGGCTACATTTCCGAACTGGAAGGCAACATTGATCGCGCCGAGCGCTATTACGCTCTGGCCGCCGATCACACCTCGGACGCTCAGATCGACGTGGCCAGTGCCTCGGATGTGAAAGGCAAGCCGGTGTCGCAGGTAGCAGGCAATGCCGACAACCGTACACTGCAGGTGAACCGCGACAACGTCCAGGCCATCGGCCTGCTATTGAAGGACCGCGCTGCCGAGGCAGACCTGCTGCTGCAAAAAGCGCTTACCCTCGATCCCAAGAATCCCTTCACGCTAAACAACATTGGGTTCGCCAAGGAAAAAGAAGGCGAACTGGAACAGGCGCTCAGTTTCTACTCGTCAGCCGCCGCCATCGGGTCCAACGAGCGGATCGTTGTCACCGTGAACCGCAACTGGCGCGGCAAGCCCATCAGCGAGATCGCCTCGGACAACGCCGCCAAAGTCCGCCAGCAACTTCGCCGCGAAGATACTCCAGAAGCGAAGGTCGCTCGTTTGAACCTGCGAGGTGTTTCCGCGCTTAACCGCAATGATCGCAAAGAAGCGCGTGAGTGTTTCGAGCAGGCCAACAAACTCGCCCCCGAGAACGCTTTCACCTTGAACAACATGGGCTATTTGTCCGAACTGGATGGCGACAAGGAAACAGCCGACTTCTACTACGCCAAGGCTCAAGAAGCTCGCGAGAAGGATGCGCGTGTTGGCGTTTCCACCCGCAGAGACATGGAAGGGCGTCGGCTTGCAGCTGTGGCTGACACCAACGACACGGAAGTGCAGACCCGTATCCAGGCCGACCTCGAGCGCAAACGGCAGCAGGGTGGGCCGATTCAGTTGAAGCGCCGCGATAATACACCGGTGATCGAACCAACGGTCCCGCGGCCCGCCACGCCGCAGGCGCAGAGCAACGGACCCACTCCGCAGAGCCCACAAGAAGAGGGCATTCCACAACCACCGAGCGAAGCGCGTCCCGAACCCGCACCACTCGGCCCTGATCTGAATCAGCCGTCGCGGCCCGCCATCGAGCCCGGACAGAACGCTCCTGGTCAGAACCAGCCTATACCGCCGGCAGGCACGGTACCGAATACGCAGCCTCAGACGACACCCACGCAACCGCCGTTGAGTCAGCCTCCCGCGTCGTCCCCAGACACTGTTCCACCTGCCAACACCATGCCGGGGACTTCGTCGCAGCCGCCGCTTAGCCAGCCTCAGCCGGAGAACGGAACGCAGCCGCCGAATTCCACGCCGAATGGCACACAGCCTCCCCAATGAAGTGAGGTGTTTTACAGCACTTGCAGTGAGACGGCTAAGAGCTGGCAGCCGCGCTTGCGGTGATGACGGCATCTTCCGCTTCGTAATTGAATTGTGCAGAATCGATTTGTGGCGCGTGTGCTCGTTCCCATTCAATGGTTCGGCGCAGAGCTTCCTCGGGTAGGACTCGCTCGTGCCAGCCAAGTTCCCGCCGGATACGCGTGCTGTCCATCACCAAGTCCTGCCGGTAATTGAATTTGTTCTTCAGATGGGGAGGAAGGAACCGGCGTGGAACGAACAGCAGTTGGCCTTGCCACCCGGCGACACTTTTCAACTGACGCACGCGCGCAGCTGTTGTCGGCGTGTTCTCTTCGCCGACGTTGTAGATGCGTCCCGCCGCTCGCTGATCGCAAACCGCGAGCGCGATTGCTTCAGCAATATCCTCGACGTACCCGTGTGTCCACCGCCATCCTGCCTGCCCCGTGCCCATCAGAATCGCCGGACGCTTATCATCCATCCTTCTTATGTAGGGCAGCAGCCGGTGCTTGTCGTCGCCCGGACCGTACACCGCTGGAAGCCGCAATACCGTCGCCGGCAGTTGCGGATCACTCATCACGACCTGCTCCACCAGAATCTTCTCGTATGAGTATCGCCAATCGTCAGGCCCGCTGGCCTGATTGCGATAGGGAAAGAGCGCCTTTCGCAGCGGTGACTCTTCCGTCAGTGTGCTGCGGTCGGGCGGATCCAGTTCGACGCCTGTGATTCGACTGTAGGCGCGGTAAACGTCACCGCTGCTGAGAACAACCACTCTTTTCGCCACCCCGCGAAAAGTTTCCATCAACGCCTTGGTATCGGCCTCGCCCATGGCAACCATGTGCAGCACCACGTCGGGTGCGATTGCCTGTAATTCGCGTTGCACGTCGGACGGAACCTGCGCGATGGGAATCGCGGCCGATGGATGATGGATGTGGCGCACCGGTGAAAGATCCGGTTCATGCTCGCCGCGATGAAACAGAATTATTTCGTGACCCTCCGCCGCCAGCAGCCTGACCACGTGAGGCCCGATGAAATTGGTGCCGCCGATGATCAGGATTCGCATCGTCGATCAGAAAAGCTTGCGATGGAGCAGGAGGTCCCCCGCCATAAAGCACAGGAACACCACGGAAATCACACCGTTCATGGTGAAGAACGCGGCATTGAGTTTGCTGAGATCATCGGCCGCCACCAGCGAGTGTTCGTACGCCAGCAGCAGCCCCACGACGATCACGCCGATCACCGCCACCGCGCCAAGATGAAATACGGCGATCAGAACTGCCAGCAAGGCCAGCATCAGCAGGTGAAACCCGCGCGCAATCTGCAGGGCGCGCGGAATCCCACAGTAGCGCGGGATGGAATGCAGTCCGGTGGTGCTGTCGAATTCAAAATCCTGGCAGGCATAGAGCACGTCGAAACCGCCCACCCAAAAGGTTACCGCCGCCGTGAGCAGCAGGATGCGTGGATCGAGCGAGCCCCGCACCGCGATCCACGCCGCTGCCGGGGCTATCCCCAGCGCGAAGCCCAGCACCAGGTGCGACCAGCGTGTGAACCGTTTGGTGTACGAGTACAGCAAAAGAATCACGAGCGCCACCGGGGAAAGCGCCAACGTCAACCGGTTCAATTGTGCTGCAGCAAAGACAAACGTGGCGCACGCAACCACCACAAATCCCACGACAAAGGTCCGCGACAGCGTCCCGGCCGGTAACGCGCGCATGCTGGTCCGCGGATTCGCCGCGTCAAACGTGACGTCCGCCAGACGGTTGAAAGCCATCGCTGCCGAGCGCGCCGCCACCATCGCTACCACGATCCAAAGCACCTGATGTGCACTGGGCAGCCCACCCGCGGCCAGCATCGCTCCGCACAGCGCAAACGGCAGCGCAAAAATCGAGTGCTCCCACTTGATCATCTCCAGGGTGACGCGCAGGTTGTGGTAGAAGGCCACGTGGAAATTCTAACTGAGGCCATTCCCATTTCGCTTGGCGCCTGATGGTTGGTACTCTTCGCTTCCGTTCATGGCATCACAAGCGTATCGTTTCGCCCATTCCAGCTACAAAGAACCAGGCCCGCGTGAGTCAATCAACAGGAGGACTGCATGGCAAAGCGCATCATTCTTGCCGGTGTGCTCGGCGCAATTGCGATGTTCATCTGGTCATCGATCGCTCACATCGTGCTCCCCCTGGGCGAAATCGGCATCAAGGAAATTCCTAACGAGGCGGCCGTTCTTGAGTCCATGAAAACCGCCATTGGCGATGCTGCCGGCCTGTATCTTTATCCCGGCACCGGCGCGGGGCCGAACGCAAGCCGCGAGCAGAAACGCGCAGCTATGCAGCAGTACGGGCAGAAGCTGGCCGCTAATCCTTCCGGCATCCTGATCTACCATCCGCCCGGTGCTCAGGCGCTGACAGCACGCCAACTCACCACCGAGTTCATCACCGAAGTGATCGAAGCGCTTCTCGCTGCATTCTTGCTCTCACGCACGCGATTGTTCAGCTACGGATCACGCGTCGGTTTCGTGATCGTCATCGGAATCGCAGCGGCCATCACGACCAACATTCCCTATTGGAACTGGTATGGATTTCCGGGAAACTACACGGCAACCTACATGACGATTGAAATCGTTGACTACCTCGTCGTCGGCCTGGTGGCTGCAGCAATGATCAAGCCGGCTGCGGTGACATCATGAAATCTCCTTGTGAAATTCCGCGTCTGAGTGCATACTCGCGCTGCTTCTTCCTTGAATCGCGGGCTGGCAGCGGCATACGGGCAAAGGTGTTCGCCTTAATCCGCTCAAGAAATCAACTTTAGGGGTTTCTATGAATTTCAGATTGCAAAGGCACGCCGCCTTCGCGGCTGCGGTCGCTTGCGTTTTTTTTCTGGCTGCGCAAATGCGCGCGGCTGAGACTTCTACGACCGAAGCGCCAACGGCTGCCACCATTATCATGGGCCTCGAGGGCGTGAAAAATAACACCCACGGCAAGCTCGCGGTCACTGCCGACGGCCTGCAGTTCACGCCTGATGCTGGTGCTGCCGCCCAGGTCAGTGTCGCCTCCATTCGCGACGTTTCCGTCGGACTTGAGGACCGCCAGGTGGGCGGCATTCCTATGATGATGGGCAAGGCCGCCATTCCCTACTCCGGCGGACGTTTCATCAGCCTCTTCTCTCACAAGAAATATGACAGCTTCACCGTGGAGTACGTGGACGCGAACGGCGGCCTGCATGGCGCTATCTTCCGCATCGCCAAAGGTGAAGGCTTGAACTTCCGACGTGAGTTGGCCTCGAACGGCGCAAAGATCAGTCCCGAAGAACAATCCCCGACGGCGAACCAGGAGGTCAAGAATGAAACCAAGTAATCGTGTCGCACTCGCTTCGTCGAACACTCTGCGCGTTGCGGCAGCACTCACTGTGGCCATTTTTGCGCTCGCTCTTCTGCCTGGCGTCGCGCATGCCGCCAAGGCTCAGGCCACCCCGCCCTGGAGTGTCCAGGTGGACGCCGTTCAGGCCGGCGACATCGCACTTCCGGCCGAGTTCCGCATCGCGATTTACGAGGAACTGGTCAGCGAGTTGACAAAGAACAAGCAGTTCGACAAGGTTTATCGCGCGGGGGACCGCACTGCCGACAGCGCTCCCAACCTGCTCATCCTGAAAACCACGATGCATAAGTTTTCCCAAGGCAACGAGACGCAACGCGCGGTTACCACTGTCAGCGGCTGGACCAAGCTCAACGTCCGCAGCCAGCTCTTCAACCGCGATGGCAAGCTCGTCCTGGAATATTTTGTGGACGGCACCGTGCGCTTCATGGGCAGCAATCTCCACGCGACCCACATCCTGGCGCACAATGTTGCTGTGACCCTGAAGCGCTCCACATTGCCTGACGCCACTGCTCCGGCAGCAGCAGGCAATGGCAAGACCGCTGGCCAATAAGCTCTCTTCTTTCGAGCCCGCTCTCCATCGCGAGGGCGGGCCCATTTTTTTCGCCCCCTCCTGGAGCCGTCTGGATGGATCTATCTATCACCAGGCGTGAATCTGAGATAATCTCTGCTCCGTGAAACCCAAGCTGCTTTTCTCCGCAGCCCGAGTGTGCTTCCTGATCGTCTTTGCCGTAGCGTTTGTGGCTACTGCGCGATCCGAGGCAAGCGCCGCGGCAGATCCTTCCTTGCCACGTATTGCTGCGAATACGAATCAGCACGCGGCGGGAATTTTGTCGCAGGGCGAACTCACGGTAGAACTCGAAATCCGGGAAGGCACATTCTACCCAGAAGATGAACCAGGGCCGAGTCTGCGGGTATTTGCTTTCGCGGAGCGCGGCAAGCAGTTACAGATTCCCGGACCGATGATTCGCATCCCGCAGGACACCACCATCCACGTCACCGTACATAACCTGATCGCACGGGAGGTCTTGATCCACGGCCTGCATACGCGTCCGGGAAAGAATGATGACACGTTTGAGGTCGCTGGGAGCGCGACGCGAGAGGTGACGTTTGCTGCGGGCGCACCCGGCGCTTACTACTATTGGGCTACCGCCGGCGGCGACACGATCGGAGGCAAGCCCTACAAGGAAGACAGCCAGTTGCACGGCGCATTCATCGTGGACCCAACGGGCACGGTAGCGCCAGATCGCGTATTCGTCATCGGGGTGTGGCGCGACCGCCAACTCCCCCAGGAATCGTTCGATGTCCCGGTGATCAATGGAAAGTCGTGGCCCTACACCGAACGCCTGGAATACCCGCTGGGCAGCGAAATACGCTGGATATGGCTGAATCCGAGCGGCAATGTCCACCCGATGCACATGCATGGCTCGTACTTCCGGGTGCTGGACGCGGGTGATGCGGAGCGCAGCGAGCCGGTGCCACCGTCGCGGATCCGCGACGTTTCCACCCACTTCCTGGCGATCGGCGGAACCATGATCACCCTGTGGAAGCCGGAGCGTACGGGCCGGTGGATCTTTCACTGCCACATCCTGACCCACATCTCCCCGCAGACTTCGGTCTTTCATCACGACGATATGCACGACGGAGGGCAACACAAAGATTCACTCAACCACATGGCGGGGCTTGTCATGGGAATCACCATCCTGGCGCGCAATGGCACAGTTGTGACGCATAAACCACCGAAGCCGGAACGCAAGCTGCAGATGCTGATCGCGAAAGACGAATCGAATCCTAGGAAGTTTACCTACTCAATCCTCGAACCGGGACAAGTGACACAGACAAGCGGTGGTCCCGGACCAATCCTGGTGCTCACCCGCAACCAACCAGTGGCCATCCATATAAGGAACCAGCTCGACGAAGCCACATCGGTGCATTGGCACGGAATCGAACTGGAGAGTTACTACGATGGTGTGCCGGGATGGGGAGGGGATGGACGGCGAGTCACGCCCATGATCGCACCCGGGAAATCATTCGACGCCGTGTTCGCACCGCCACGCGCGGGTACATTCATGTACCACACGCACATGAACGACCTGTCCCAGTTGAGTTCCGGACTGTATGGTGCACTCATTGTGATGCCGGAGGGTACGACCTTCAATCCTGAGGGCGACAAGGTGCTCGTGCTCTCGCGCAACGGCAAACGCAAAGACGGAGAGCTGTTGCTGAACGGCTCAACCACACCGGCACCGCTTGCATTGCGCGCCGGCGTGCGCTATCGGCTGCGGTTTATTGATATCCTGGCCAACAACTCGATTGTGATAAACGCAGTTCAGGATGGGAAACCGGTTGAATGGATTCCCATCGCCAAGGATGGCGCCAACCTCGCCTCCCTGCAATCGATTGCAACTCCCGCTTCGTTCACCATTGCGCCGGGGGAGACATACGATTTCACATTCACGCCGGGGAAATCAGGCGTAATCGAGTTTAAGTACGATCTGACTTTGCTGGATCAACACGTAATACAGGTTGCGAACGTAATGGCAGAAGTTCGGTGACGAAATCTCCCAAGCCACCACCGGTCTTGAGTCGGCCACCGTCCAGAATGCTGGCTAGGCACTGGAACTATCCTCCCAACGGAAACTCGCATTCCGGGCTGCAACATGGATGAAAGAATTACACTCGTTAACAAAAGACCAATAGGCAAAGGCATTGGGCGGCAACGAAGTGGGGAGAAGATTCTCAATAGCTATCGAAGTATAGGAATGGCTCATAGTTTTACCTTCAGAAGCTGCAGGGTGAGACCCCCATCGTAGCTGATGTTCTGCGGCATCTTCCCTTTTTTCAATCATCTAGCTGGTTATATGATTTTGTTCGAGGCTTGAGCCGCGCTGCATTGCGTGGTGCACCTTTACGTTGCAATCTGCTCGCGGCAAAAGGAGGACGAGATGGCAACTCGGGAAATTTCAAGCGCTGCGTTTGAGGGCCGAAGCGTACTGCCGATTTCAGAACGGTCCCCAGGTTTCAAACCCGCCCACCGCATCCAGGAAAGTCTGCTTTCGGGGATCGAAAAGAAGCTGCTCCTCTGGCTCGCACAGCGCACTCCGGTGTGGATCAACTCCGACCACCTCACGTCGCTCGGCTTTGTTGGGCAGGTGATGGCGGGAGCGTCATACGTACTAGCTCGATCCCACCCCTGGGCTCTGGTCCTGTCTACCGTTTTCCTCGCGTTGAACTGGTTTGGCGACTCGCTCGACGGCACCCTGGCCCGCTTCCGCAACAAGCAACGGCCGCGCTACGGGTTTTACGTTGACCACATCGTTGATACTTTCGCGGCCTTTGCCTTGATGGGAGGGCTGGCCCTGTCCGGCTACATCCATCCTTACGTTGCGATTGGAATGCTGGTCGCCTTCCTGATGCTCTCGATCGAGGTGTACCTGTCCACGTACACGATCGGGAAATTTCAGCTTTCCTACTGGATTTTCGGCCCGACGGAGCTTCGCATCGTGCTCGCCATTGGCAACATCACCTTGCTCTATCACCCCATGTCTCACATCGCCGGCAGGCAATACCGCCTGTTCGACGTGGGCGGCGTAATTGCCATCATTGCGATGGCAACTATGTTGATCGGTTCAGCGGTTCTACACACTGTCCAACTCTATCGCGAGGAGCGCGTGTGAAGCCTGCTCTTACCTGGGTGGCGGGACTGGTGCGCTGGCTGAAGTTCAGCCTGGTCGGCATCGTCGGCATGGGTGTCCAACTGGGAGCCCTGTTCCTGCTCACGGCACACGTGAATTACCTGATCAGTACCGCGCTGGCGGTGGAGACGGCGGTGGTGCACAACTTTCTTTGGCACCAGCGCTTCACCTGGCGCGATCGCGGCCGGACGCACATCTGGCAGACCTTCCGGCGCCTGCTGCGGTTTAATGCCGGCAACGGTGCCATCTCGCTGGTAGGAAATGTCGTGCTCATGCGCCTGCTGGTAGGAGAGCTTCACCTCAAAGTCATGATCGCTAACTTGATCAGCATCGCCGTCTGTGCTCTCGCTAACTTTATTGTCAGCGACCGCTGGGTTTTTCTGGCGGTCGTCGCGCACCCACTCGATCCCAGGCAGCGGACCTCCGATGCTATTTCATTACCGGACTAGCGACCCGGCTCTGCGCCCTTGTGTGCCATCAGCAGCAGCGTCCGCTGCGAGAACGGAACGTAGACCAGCGCGGCGCTGGCGGCCAGGGACAGGCCGATGCCGATTTGCGGAATCAGAAGCAGGGGCGACAGCGCCCACAGCTCATCCAGCGCGAAGATGAAAATGAAAAGCCTCTGGAATTTCGCTGCCAGGTTCTCCACCTTGAACGCAACTGCCGCCAGCAGGAACAGTCGAACCGAAATGCCGATCAAGGCAGACACAATCAGCACGGCAATCACCCAGTCGGATCGCGATGTAACCGACTCGATCAGTTCGGCAACTCGGGGAAACTTGGCCAGTGCGGCAATGTAGAAGCTCAGGTACATGACTTGCACCATCACGAACAGAGAGCGCACGTAGGGTGCATGAACATGAGGTACTTCATGGGGCGAAGTGAGAATGGAATCGAGAGTGGAAATGCCTTCGTCGTGCCTGGCCACGGATTGCGCTTCGGGTGCGGCCGCCGGAGGCGTGGCTACCCGAGGGGTTGGCTCCATCGAGACTTCCGAAGTCTCAGGTTCGGTTCGTACGGGCGCGAGAAATCGATATCCACGCCGAGCCAGTGTCTCGATAAATCTCGGATTTGCGGCGGAGTCGCCCAGCGCCTCCCGGAGTTTGTTCACCACCGTGTTGAGGCTGTGGTCGAAGTCCACGAACGTGTCTGCCGGCCACAGGCGCTGCCGCAATTCCTCGCGCGTCAGCAGCTCTCCCGGCCGTTCCAGCAGCATCAGCAGCACCTGGAACGGCTGCTCCTGCAAACGAATACGAATCCCCGACTTCCTCAGCTCACCCGTAACCGGGTCAGCCTCAAAAGTTGCAAAGCGGAACACTCTGGAGTTCGTCTCCATCCAGAACAGCATCTTAACCTAGAGGAGGAGTGCTCCCCGCCGGTCGGGAGTTGAACCCGCGTGGCCTTTTCGACAATGAAATTCCGACCCCTCGCCGTTGCAACTGCAGTGCTGGCAGCTCTCGTCTCGTGCGCCCACGCGGTGGAGCTCAAGCCTGCAGCCGTGCAAGCATTCGATCATTACGTGCAGCTCACGGAATCGCGCATGGACGGCGAAATTCACTCCGGCCCTTTTCTCTGGATCGACAGCCTTCCGGACAAGCAGCGCCAGGAAGCCTACGACGAACTGAAGCACGGCAACATTGTCACCAGCCATCTCGAAACCAAGGAGCAGGGAAAGATCATCACCGCGCCGGGCGCGCTCATCCATCACTGGATTGGAATTGAATTTATACCTGGCGTGACGCTGCAACAGACCGTCACGCTCCTGCATGATTTCAACGACCACTCTCGATATTTTCAGCCCGAGGTGGTGCGATCGCGTCTGCTGCAGCGTAACGGCGACGATTTTAAGGTTTTCTACCGGCTGCGCAAGAAGAAGATTGTCACCGTGGTCCTGGATACCACTTACGACTCGCAGTATTACCAGCTCGATCCACAGCGCGCCTATAGCAAGTCGCACAGCATGCGCATCGCCGAAGTTGAAAATCCTGATACTCCCAGCGAGCGCGAAAAGCCGGTCGGCAACGACAGTGGTTACATGTGGCGGCTGAATTCCTACTGGCGCTACTGGCAGCGTGATGGCGGGGTGTATGTGCAACTGGAGGCCATTTCCCTCACCCGCGACATCCCCCAGGGCGTGGGCTGGCTCATTCGTCCGTTTATCGAAAGCGTGCCGCGTGAATCGTTGATGTTCACCCTCGGCCGCACCCGCCAGGCCCTCACGGGCAAAAAGGAAGCCGTCGGCGGCGATTGAGAATACGTAGTTACGCGGCGGTCTCGCGGTCCACCAGCAGCGCCATCGCGGCCCGGATCGCAGCATCGGGATTAGGTGCAGTGGGAAAGGGCTGGTCGGGCATTCTCTTCCAGGTCTCGCCTTGCAGTACATGAATGGAAACGTAGTAGCGGATGTCGGGATTGGAGTACGAGTGCCAAAGCTCCAGCTTGTACATCTTTCCGCGGACCGCGATGAGTCCCGTCTTGATCAGTTCCCAGGCCTCATCAATGCCGGCGATACAGCGAAAATCCTCGAGCGGATTGCTTGCCATGATGTTTTCCTTCTTTCGTAACTTACCGGCCCTGAGCATCGGCTCCGCGCAGCCTCATGCAGGTGCTGCTGGCACGAGCCACCAGTTTACCGTCCTGATCGACGATGTCACATTCGGTGAGGCCGATGGTGCGGCCCGCCTTCACCACACGCCCTTCGGCGGTAAGCTTCGCGTTCCACACCGGCCTCAGGAAATTGATCTTCAATTCCAAGGTGGTAAAAGTCTCGCCCTCAGCCAGGTTCGATGCATAGGCAATACCCATGGCGGCGTCGGCGATGTCGCAGAGAATCCCCCCGTGCAGAGTCCCCATGGGATTGGCGTGCTGGCGACCGGCCTCGAGTTCTACCTTGGCGTAGCCGCGATCCACCGCAACAAGCTGAAAGCCGATGAGTTCAGCGACAGGAGCACGTTTTCCCTCGATTGCGCGGCGCAGGTTATTAACCACGGCATTTGCAGTTTGGCTCATGGGCGGAGTAGATGTCATTGCAGCGAAAAAGATTCGTGCCTGACCTACAGCAGTTCCGTCCGGGCAACAAACCCGGGGCTCTCAATTGCAATCATGTATGGAGAGGAAGCCTGCAGTACAATGCGGGCTCGGTAGCGACATCCACGATGAGGATCATCACGATCGAACGCGAGTACGGCTGCGGCGCGCCCGCCATTGCCGAGCGTCTGGCCGCCCAGCTCGGCTGGAAGCTCTGGGACCAGCAACTGACCGACGAAATCGCACGCCTTGCCCAGGTGGATCCCTGTCATGCTCAGCGTTGCGACGAGCGCCTCGACCCTTTTATCTACCGTCTGGCAAAGACTTTCTGGCGAGGCAGCTACGAACGCACTCTGCCTTTGCATGAATCGGGCGCCTTCGACACTGATCGCATGATGAGCATTATGCAAAAGGTCATGGAAAAGGCCGCACAGGCCGGAAACTGTGTGGTTGTTGGCCGCGGCGCACCCTATTTCTTTCGCGAGCGCAAAGACGCTTTCCACGTTTTCCTCTTTGCCCCCGAAGAGGAGAAGATCCGCCGTTTAGTAAAACACGGAAATTCCCGCGCCGAAGCCGAGGAGGCCGTGGATACCATCGATCGCGAGCGGGCCGCTTTCATCAAGCATTACTTTGGCAAGGAATGGCCCAACCGCTACCTCTATCACATGATGATTAACACCACGGTCGGCGACGATAACGTGGTTTCAACCATCCTGGAAACCATGCGCATGTACGAGGAGAGTCAACAGATAGTTGGTCGCTGAACTGCTTCCCTTCTCACTGCTCTTCCAGATTCGTTCGATCCCACTGGGCCAGGTTCGCTCCCGCTTCGTAGGTACTCTGGGCAAAATCCAGCAGGGCGGCAGCCGGCGATGCCTGCTTGCGAATGTCGTCATACATCAATATGAATTCCTTCACCTTCGGGTGGTAGAAGGCCTGCGCCGGCCGCACTTTCTGTTGCGTGAAGCCTTGCGGCTCCGGCGCCATGTAGGAATAAAATGCGGGTCCGTTCACCTCACCGCCGCCGGGCCAGAAACCCACGCTGCTGACTTCGTGTGAGTAGGCTTCCCGGGTGATCGAATCGGCGCCTTCCCGCGGCGGCGCTCTTCGTCCCGAAAAACGTGTTACCGCCAGATCAAAGCTGCCCCAGAAAAAATGCACCGGACTGCATTTCCCGATGAATCGGGCGCGGAATTCCTCGAACACCGTGTGCAGAAGGATAAGGATTCTCCAGAACCGCTGCACGTATTCCGGATCGTACGATGCGTGCTCGTGATCTTTTTCGAAGTGGATGGGATCGGGCACTTCCACCGGCATGGTCCAGATCTTCACGTCAATATCCAGCGAGCGCAGCGCGTCCATAAACTCCCGATAGAAATCGGAAACCGGTCGCGGCGCCAGCTTCAACGTTTTCCGTTGCCCGCGGCTGGTTTGGATCACCAGCTCGTGGTCAAGGAAGTCGAATTCCACTTCAAAAACCTCCGACCCGTACGGAATCGCCGAGGTGGTTAATCCGCGCGCGCTGACGTAAAGAGTCACGTCCCACCAGTGATTCACATTTGGGCTCAAGGCCAGGCGAACCTTGCCCACGATTTGCGTCCACATATGCAGGGTGTCGCGGCTCGCTTTCCATGCTTCCAGAGGCAGGACAGGCCAGTCCGCTCCTGGAATCTGGACTATGCCGGCGGCGGCTTTCTTAGAATCTGCGCTCACACATCACCGGAGGTGCCACTTTTCATAAGGCAAGGATGGTATGCCGACCGTTTACCACGGTCAACAATTGCCGTCGTCACGGATAGCCGCGTCTGCCCTTTACATAATTTTGACAATCATGGGACAGCTACATGACAACTGCCTGGCGTGCGCCTGTTAGGGTAAGGGGCATATCGGTAGCCAGAGTGGCTAACACGCATCCTGTTCGCACTGCGAACAGTTTCAGCGCGGCGGAACTCATCATACGAATTGCCCGCCCCAATTCCGCCGCGCTTTTTTTAAACTGCATCCCCGATTGATCTCCGAAACTGTCAGCCCAGGTTTGACCAGGCGGTTACGCATGCCTACTCGCAACTAGCGGCTGTGACCTTCATCACTGAACTTTCACCCCGCAAGGAAGAAAATTGATTTCAGCAAGCCAAGGATTTCCGTACCCAGGCTATTGGAGGTTCTGTGAACGGGATTAACGTGCTCATACACTGGTGCGAGCGCCTGCTGCCGGTTTCCGGCTCAATGAATCAGGCGACGATGTTGATTCTGTTCGTGTTTGGCGTCGTATTGTTTGGCGCTTGGATACAGTCACGAATCGCGCAATAAACTGATTTCAGCACCCGAGCCGCGAACCCCCATACATCCCGATGTGCGCACTTCAGCAGCCGTTTACCAGTTCGTTGTTAATCCAACGCAAGCAAGCGTTGTATTCGAATGTTCCTTTAGAAACCCGATATCACTGGCGTCCTGCTGTAGCCAGCATCGGCATCGGAACCGGCTTCTTCTTTCTTGGCGCGCTGTTCGACATCGTTCTCGAGCGGCACGGGATCGGGGCTCCCGCGATTTTGTTGGGCGATCTGCTGGGCGGAGTCGTCGCCGGCCTGTTAGTGCTCTGGTACGAACGCCGGCGGCACCGCGAACTGGTGCGTCGGCTTGATATTATCCGCCTGATGAACCACCACGTCCGCAACTCGCTGCAGGTGATCGCCTATGCGTCCTCGAGCGAAGATCGCGCTCAACACGTTGAAAAAGTGCGGGACGCCATCGAACGCATCGATTGGGCACTGCGCGAGGTGCTGCCAGGACGAGCGCGCTCGCAACAACCACCCCGTCCTTGATCATGGCGCGACGATCGCCACCTTGTTCACTCCGCTACAGGCCATGTAGATGTGGCCATCCTTGGTCGCCGCCATGTTCCGTACTACGCCGCCACCCGACGGAATCGCCATTTTGCGAATGCCTTGCGGCCGGGATCGAACCGCACCAGCGTATTGGGTTTCACGCCCGACTCGCTGTACCAGACCTTGCCATCTGGCGTGACCGTGATTCCGTACGGATGCGAGGAACCGCCCCCCGGGGATTCCCATTCCTCGATTAACTTGCCCGAGGCCGGGTCGAAGTGTCCGAGATAGCCGCGCGCATAATCGGTAAAGTAGACACTTCCATCGGCAGCGAGCGCCAGCCGTCGCGGACGAGCATCCGGCGATGGCAACGGGTACTCACGAATGGCCATTGTTTTGGGATCAACCGTGGCCAGCTTGTTGCTGCCAAATTCGCAGAATACCGGCACGCCTTCCTTGCTTACCACGATGCCGTAGGGCACGGCCTCGCGCGTCGGGACTTCTTTTAAATCAATTTTGCCGGTTTTCGGATTCAAACGTCCGATGAAGTTCCCCGACTCGACCGTGAACCAGAGAATTCCGTCGGGCGCGAACACCGGCGTGTGCGGATCTTTGGCGCGGGGATCGGGAATCTTGTATTGCTTTACCTGACCGGTGCCGGGATCGAGTTCGCCGATATAGCCGGCGTAATTTGCCGTGTACCAGATATTCCTTTTGCCATCCGCCACCAGACCGTGCGGACCTGAATCTTCGACCGGCAACGGGTATTCCTTGATTTTCCCCGTCGCAGGATCCAACCGGCCCAACTTGTTGGCCTGCTGACCTGTGTACCAAAGCGCGCCGTCGGGTGCGACCGCGGGATCATGCGGGCGCGACTTGGGTGTGGGAACGTCGTATTCCTTGATGTTGACTTTGAGCTCGCCAACCGGCGCGGCGGTCAGGACTGTAGCCAGCGCCAGCAGTGCAACGCACATAGAAAGAAGTCTTCGCGTCTCCATCACTCACCTCGCGTCGTCTATTATCGCGCAGGAAATTGGGGAGTGTTCAGAGCCGCTGAGATTGGGCTGGGCCGGCCCGGCTAGAATTGCCAGGTAACGGCGCCGTAACCGGTGCGGCCAATGTAGGAGGATCGGACGCTTCGGAGGGAGTCCATCATTTCCAGGTGTTTGCTATTCGCCAGGTTCTGGCCGAAGCCGCTGAACGCGAGTTTCGTCGTCGCATGCCAGACGACGCCCATATCTACTCGCGTGTACCCGGGGACCGGTCCGCTGCGGAGCCGGTCAACAAAGTAGGCCGCGGCATTCCATTCCACATTTCGCGTGATATTGAATTGGGAACGTAGTTGCGCCGAGTGCACAGGACTGCTTCCCTCGGCAATCAGCACCGATGCCCAGTCCACGCTGGGAGCGCGCAAGTGCATGTGCATTCCTTCGAAAGCGTACCCGGGACTCAATTTCCAACGGTTCGTAACCTTCCAGTTCGCCGCCAACTCAAAGCCGTGTGCTTCCCCGTACATCAGGTTGTTTTCCATGAAGGGCACAATGAGATGCAAAGGAACGGGGATGGCCTCCAGGAATGGAACCGCCGGGTCAAGCGTTTGCTTATGGGAGTAGGCGTTGTAAAAAGCCGCGATGTCGAGCGAAAGACTCTTCAACGCCGTAGTCCGATATCCGGCTTCATAAGCGACCAGATGCTCGTCGCCAAATCGCGGGTTCCCAATCTGCCCCATGAGGATGGGCATGCCGCCTGGGCCGGGGAATCCTCCGTAATTCACGCGTATGGAAATGTCATCCACGCCGGGCGTGCGCACGGCTCGCGAGACTGCCGCCCAAAACGTGTGTTCCTTGCTCGGCAACCATGCCAGCCGCGCGCTGGGCATGAAATTGATCCCGGTGAAAATGTTATGGTCCAGCTTGGTGCCCACCGTGAGATACAGCCGGTCGGGCACTAAGCCAATTTCATCCTGTACAAATGCACCGTAGTTCTGCATGGAGGAATTCAACGGCTGAAGAAATATGGTAGGACTGCCGCGCGAGTTCGATCTGGAGTGCACGAAACTTGCTCCCCACACGATGTCGTGCCTGGCCTTCCATCTAAAATGATGCTGGAAATCAATATTGAAGTGATTGCGGTCTTCCCCGACTACGTCGAGCCGAGTGAACCGGTCAAAAGACGCCTGCAGCGAGGTCTCCGAGCGTTCAGAAAAGCGATGTTCCCACGCTGACTGGATGAACCCGCCCGAAAGATTGACCCACGTTTGGGTATCGACTTTCGGCGAGAAGACGTTGACCAGCAGGGGCAAAGTCAGCCCGACCCGCCCACGATAAATGTCTCCCTGGACCATCAGGCTATCCTGCTCCGTCACGGAACTGTCGGTGCGGAATCCACCCCGTATCATGTGCCAGTTGTCCGACCCATTGGGATTTGCCAAACCGACAAGCGTCCCTTGATTGAAATACTTGGTGTAGACGCGGTAGTCAGTGCTTTTCCCCAGCCGGTCGCCGTACTGCGTGGTTGCAAAAGCTTGCCCCACGTCGCCGCCTCCGGCCACCACCAGTCCGCCTTTCGTCTCTGCCGCTGACTTGGTGATGATGTTCACCACCCCATTCACCGCGTTCGGTCCCCACAACGACCCACCGGGGCCACGGATCACTTCGATCCTTTCGATGTTTTCCAGGGGAAGATCGAGCACATCCCAGAACACGCCCCCATACGTCGGAACGTAGGCCTCCCGCCCATCCACCAGGACCAGTAACTCATTGGCGAACCGGCCATTCAGGCCGCGCACACTGATACCCCACACGTTGGCGTCCACCTGGGCCACATCCATTCCCGGCACCATCCGAAGCAAATCGGGAATGTTCTTCGCCCCCGAGCGGTGAATGTCCTCCGCACTGATCGCGAAAATAGCGGCTGCGGTGCGCGACAGCTTCTGCTCCTTCTTGGAGACCGACGTCACCTCGATATTCATCAGATCTTCGAGACTGAGAGCGGTCAGGTCTCGCGACGGCTGCTGTGCGGTTCCCGGCCCCGCCATCGCCAGCAAGAGAAGGGCGTTAATTAAAATCGGGCTTCGTAGGCTCAACTTTCCACCTCACTGCGGAAGCTCGGTTCTGCTGCCGGTGCTCTATCGCGATGGCGCACACACGACTTCGCCATAGCTCTTTCTAACATTGGTGGGGACGGTGCTGGCAGATTACGAGGGGACGTACTGAACTAACCCGCGGCGAGAAACCGACTGCCAACGATCCAAATTCCTTTCGGAAAACGCCTTAATAGAAAGAAACATCGGGCAGCTGTTGCCGTCGAGCGCCCGTGGTTTTCATTTATTCAGGGTTCCCGATAGAATAGAAAACCTCTGACCCGTTTCAGATTGGAGACTCCCGGCGGAATGCCGACACGACTGTCTGCGAAATTTGCCCTGCTCGTCGTTCTTGTCCTGCTCTGCGCAGGCTGCGGAGATCAATTCCGCCCGGTGGCGACGCCGATCACTCCCAGCCCGCCCGATTCCCAGGCCTTCCACCTGGCGATTACGGTCAATGCCAATACAACCGGGAGCCCGGGCAGCAACATGAGCATCGATGTTTCCGGCGACTCCCGTTTCAGTTCCCAGATCGTTGGCAACAACCCGGTTCACGCTATTCTTCTCGGCGGCTCGACATCGAGCCGCGTCTACTCCGTCAACCAGGGCGACAATTCCGTCTCCAGCTACTCGGCTTCCAGCCAGGGCACCCCGGTCACCACTACGCTCCTGCCCGCGGGCGCCGCGCCGAATTTCGTCGCGTCGACGGAGACCTCGAACGTGTACGTGAGCATGCCCGGAATTTCCTCGGTCGGCGTTATCAGCGTCAATAGCAATGCGGTAAAGGCTCAAGTGCCGGTGGGCGCTAATCCCGTTGCTCTGGTCGAGACCTCCGATGGCAAGCATGTTTACAGCATCAACCAGGGAGACAACACGGTCACGGCCATCAACACGGCCGACGACACGGTAAGCGCCGCCAGCCCCATCCATGTGGGAGCCTCACCGGTCTGGGGCGTTCAGAGCTCTGCCGGGCTGGTTTATGTCCTCAACCAGGGAGATGGAACGATTTCAGTCATCGATCCGGGATCCGATACCGTAGTCGGGACTTTGACCGTTGCGCCCGGCGCAAACTACATGACCTTCGACGCCCATCGTAACCGGCTCTACGTGACCAACCCGGTCGCCAGCACCGTCACCATCTTCGATCTTTCGCAACCGACTGCAGCGGTGTTGGCCACCGTGCCGGTGGCTGCTGGAGCGACCTCTGTCACCGCACTCGTCGACGGCTCGCGTGCTTACGCCGTCAGTTTTCAATCGGATGGCGCCACCGTCAGTAGCACCGTAACTGTGATCGACGCCAACAGCAATTTCGTTCGCCAAACCATCCCCTTGCCCAGCTTCCCCGTCGTGCCTGCCTGCAACAACGCGCGCTTCAGGGTCTCGACCGCCTCCTCGGCCGAGGCTACTAAGGTCTATGTGGCGCATTGCGACGCCGGTAGCGCCATGATCATCCGCACCTCCGACGACACCGTCGTCCGCACCCTGCCCGCGCCGACCGGCACTCAATTCCCCACCCCCCAAAACCCGGTGTGGATCTTCGCCTCTAAGTAGATTTTTTTCATTTTTTGCACACACTTCAGCTCGGAAGTTCTTACAATAGATCCCACCCTCCCTGGGAACTGACCATGCTTCGTCGAGCTGTTTTGCACCGCGATTCTTTTCGCCGACCGGCAGGCGTGGCTTCCGACTCGCGTTCTTCCCCGCATTTTTCCCCGGAAGCTCCTTTGGGCGACTTGCCAAGAATTCTTGAAAAGATGACGGCCGCGGATATTGATTCTGTCTTGCGCCTCATCGCCAAGCAGGCGCGGCTCGTAACCGCCGCCTCCGGCGCCGCCATCGCCCTCGGATCCAACCATCATTATTTCTGCCGCGCCAGCGCTGGTGATACCGCTCCCCCGGTGGGTGTCCCCATCCGCAGCGATTCCGGGCTGACCGGCGAGTGCATCCACCGCCGCGTTTCCTTGCGCTGCGACGATTCCGAAAAAGACGATCGCGTCGATGCCGCCGCCTGTCGTGAGTTGCAGGTCCGCTCCATCGTCGTGGTTCCCGTCCGCATGGGAGATGACCTCGCCGGCGTGCTGGAAGTCTTTTCCAATCACGTATCCGCTTTCACCAATTCGCATCTCGCCACCCTCGAGCGCATTGCCGGTCTCATCTCTGAAGTGTGTGAACGTGCTGCGCAATTGATCGTGGCTGCCGCCGACGACTCCGCCGCTGGCGAAGAAACCGTGGCTTCGGCAACCAGCACGATTCCTGAATCTCCATCCACCACAAGTGCGGCTTCGAAACGTGGGCCCGCGATCGCCGCCACGGCCTCTCGGCATGCCGCCACCGCTCTTGCCTGGTCTCGCGCCCAGGTGGCACTCCTGCAGCGCCAACCGAAGCTTTGGCTTGTGGCCAGCGCCGCGGCGGTTCTCTTGGTCGTTTCGTTGGCGTTAATTTTGGGACGCAAGCATTCTGCGCCAAAGTTGCAGGAGTCCCAGGCAGTCACCGAGCCAACGTCTCCTTCGGTGACCGTTTCTCCAAACTCGTCACCCGTTCAGAGTTCGCCTCCGGTCGATAGCACTCTGGCGGCGCCCACCTCTACACCTGTACCGGAGAAGTCATCAAAACCAGCAGCGGCCATCCCGCCCTCCTCGCAGCCCGCAGATGACGACGTCGTGGTGCTCAGAGTGCCTCCCGGTAATCGCGCTTCTGCTCCGCCACAACAGTCCCTTGTGGCGGAGTCCGCCCCGCCTGAAATCAGTGATCTTTCCGCACTCGGCTCCTCTCCCGGACCCGGAATTCTCACCGCCTCGGTGGTTACACCCAAACTCGCGGAGCAGCCCGCGCCAGTTTCGCAGGGAGTAGTAGCCGGCCGCCTGATCCGAAAAATTAATCCCGTCTATCCTCTGCCGGCACGCGAAGCTCGCTTGCAAGGTCAGGTGGTGCTCAGCGTGGTGGTTCAGAAGAACGGCAAGGTAGGCAAGGTGCGCGTGATCAGCGGTCACCCCATGCTGGCCAAGGCTGCGGTTCAGGCCATCAAAGGCTGGATTTACGAGCCTTTTCGTTTGAACGGCCAACCCACGGATGCCGAAGCCCAGGTCACCATCAATTTCAAAGAATAGAAACTGCCTTCATTGCACGACTAACGTCAGCGCTATCGTGTGCGTGAATGTTCCCGCTCGAGCGGTCACGTTGATCGTGTAAGTCCCTGACGGCGTTCCCGAAGGCGGCGGAGCAACATAGGGAGCGCCACCGCCGCTGTTCCCGCCCCCTCCACATTGCATGAACGACAACATGGCAACAAGAAGTGTGGCCATCAGCGCAACTTTGAACATCTGTTTCCTGCGCCAACCTGAGCGGCCGTTCCCCGCCCACAACAAACCCGCGGCAGGAAGAAAGTAGAAGAACGCGTACAGAATCCCCGTCCCGCGCATCTCCTCCGGTCGAAGCGCTGCCCTCGGCGCCGTCGTGGAAATACTCAAAATCACGACCGAGGAGGTGTTCGCAGGAATCGAGCTTGGAACAAACGAGCAACGCGACTCCGCAGGCAGGGCTCCGCATGCAAAAGTCACCGTCCCTGCCACCTCTCCGCCCGGCGGAACATAGTCCAGCTCAAAACGCGCCGTTTCACCCGCATGAATCGTCTGGCTGATTTGCGGGATACCGACGCGGAAGTGAGCCACAGTCAGACCCACCTCGATGTTGTGCACCAGGGCCCCAAACGCCGCATCTCGGGTATTGATTCTGATTACATACCGGCCCGGTGCAGCCAGCGGCGGGATGGTCAAGCCGGCATTCACGCTTACCGCGCCACTCGCCAGAGATACCGGCCCCGCTGGCGTCAAGCCGCACGTTACGTTCAGCGCGCTGGCGTCACATGCCATGCGTACCTGTCCGCGATAGCCGTTTACCGGGGTCAGCGTGAATGGAATCACGAACGGTTGGCCGGGCAACGACGTTAACTCAAGGTTCGGCGTGGTCAGGCTGTAGTCTGGCTCGTTCTTCACGGTCACCGTGAGCAACTGCGTCTTCGCTGCCGGCGCTCCCGGCGTGTTGGCATTGATCGCGACCGTTGTGACGCCAAGTTGTGTGTTGTCTGCAGCGCTGACCGTCAGCTGCACGTCAACCGGGTGACCCGCCGTCGGAGTAACTGTTGCCGAAGGCGAGAAATTGCAGGTCAATCCCGCCAGCGCCGTGCACGACAGCGTCACGGTGGCATTGAATGCGCCCTGGGCCCATGCCTGGAAACTCACCGAGGGTGATACGCTCCCGCGATTCACCTCCACCGCGCTGGGCGATGGGGCGGTCAGTCCAAAATCAACAATGTGCAGCGCCACCGTCTTACTATGCGTCTTGTGTTGTTCGTCCGTACCCACGCCGCGAACATTGAATGAGTAATCTCCCGCCGCTCCCGCCACCGCCACGCTGAACGTAGCGCCCGATTCGCTGGGTACGACGCTCGACGGATTGGGCGTGCAGGTGGAAGGACGATTTCCGCCGTAACAATCCACATTAACGCTCGACGAGTATCCATCGAGAGCCGTTAGCACTCCTGTGTAGCCGCCGGCCTGCCCGTAGAAACGCGTCAACTCGGAATCTTCGATGGAGAGTGAAAAGTCGGGATTCGCCACCAGCACCGACTCCCACAGCCCTCGTCCATAAGTCGATGCCCGCAGCCGAACCGTTCCTCCCGCGCTGAAAATCCGCAAGCGGGTGACCGCCACGTTGGGCAGCATTCCCTGCCCGCTGACCGGGCCCTGCTCCGCCCAAGTGACTCCTGCGTCATGCGTGACGAAAACACCTACGTCCGTCCCCACGTATGCCGTTTGACCATCGGCGGGATCCACGACCACCGAATTCGCCGGCGCATCCGGCAATTTCGCCTCACCGGTTCCGTCGGCGCTCGCCCAATGCAATCCGGCGTCCTGCGTTCGAAACGCGTGAGCCACGCCGAATCCCATGATGGTGACGTACGCCGTCTGCCCCGTTGCGTCCGTCGCATCCATCGCAATACTCGAGATGGGGAAGTTGCCGGAGTTAATCGAGCCCGTGCGGTCTTCCCACTGAAGCGGGCCGTTGTCCGCGTTGGTCGTCACAAACACCCGCCCTGCTTCTGTGCCCGCGTAAATCACCTTCGATCCGTTTGCGCTCGTTGGCCCCCCCGCCGCCATCGACCGGATTAGATTTTGCTCCTCGCCCGTGCACGTGCTCGAAGCGTCATCATCAAGGTTGTAGCTTACAGCCGAAAATCCGCTGCCATCACTGTTGCCCCGCCACACCCGGCATGTCCCCACGAGCAGCCGCGCGTTTGCCTGCGGGTCTAACAAGAACGGCATGTAGAACGCGCTGCTGTCCCCGCCTACGGTGCCGCTGTTCACCACCGTAGAAAAATCCTGTTCCAGGCAATCGATTCCCGCCGTGCAACGCTGCACCGAAACATAGGTGTTCGAGGTGAACCAGTCGTCGGCCGTGGCGGGATTGATTTCGCTAAAACCGCCATCCCCGCCATTCACCGAGATCCAGCGGCTTCCATGAGACGCATTGGTCGCGGGCGCCCCGCTCGCTTGCGCTCCCCCGAGGAAAGTCGTACGGTCCATCGCATCTTGCGCGAACGAGTTGAATTGCATCAGCGATCCCATCGTGCCGTTCAGGTTGTCAAACGGATTCGATCCCCCACATTGTCCGGTGAAATTCGGGTCGTAGCCGTTCAGCACACGGTAAATGCCCCCGTCATTCACGATGTAAAGCATCGCGTTCGGCGACACGATCAGGAACGCCATGCTGTGCTGGCTCGGATGCACATGCGACAGCGATCCCGTCGGCCTGCATCCGTACACGTGCGTCAAATTGCGGAATGGATTCACGTTGCAACGTGGGTTGATGCTCGTGATCGTGCACTTGTAAATATTGATTGCACCCGCCCACAAATCCGTCGCCGATCCGTTGGGGATAGCGGTTAAGCTCAGGTTATAGCTGCCTTGTTCCGTGCCGCAGCCGCCGTTCACACCATCGCCGCAGTTGATGATCCCTGTATCGGAAATCTGTGTCCAGCTTTCCCCATCATCCTTGCTTTGATAAATACCCTCGTTCACATCGTTTGCGTCCACATACCACACGTAAAGTTCTCGCCTGCCGGGCACGACCGCCATTTCTGCTCGATAGAGCGGACAGGCGGTGGGCAGGATCGTGGTCGTGGGACAGTTGGACAATGTCAGTCCGCTCCCCGGCTCGTGATCCAGCCGTGCCCACGCGCTCCCATTCGCCGAATAGTAGATCCCGTGATACCGAACCGCCGCGTAGAACAGGTTGGACACCGTCGAATACACCACCGACGTCACCGAGCTCGGCGAAATGGTATTTCCGCTGTCCTGAACTGTCGCATAGCTCCAACTTGCCCCGGCGTTGCTCGAGTAATAGATCCCGCGATTCACGTTCTGCGGATTTTCCGCGTCTTCCACGATTCCCATGTTCGAAGCCGCCACACCCGCGACCACCAGGTTCGGATTCGAAGTGCTGAACGCAATTTTGCTGAAAGCCAGCCCGTGGAACGGCCGCGCTCCGTTGTTCGCCGACGAAATCAGGCTCCAGTGCGCGCCAGCGTCGCTGGAACGCAAAATCCCCAGGCCGTAATAAGAATCAGGCGCATTGTTGGCTTCGCCCGTGCCGACCAGAATGACGTTCGCGACACCGTTTTCCTCCGCCGCTGGTTGCAGCGCTACCGCCCCCACCGCAAGGGTTTCTGCCTGGTCCAGCAGCGGCATCCAAGTCACATCCGCAATGTTGCCGGCGGCGGCGTTCGTGGACTTCCAGAGCCCTCCGTAGGCCCCCGCCACATAAACCAGGTTCCCGGTAGGATCTCCGGGATCAACCACGACCGCGGTAGCGCGTCCCGCCACGGGCCCGTAATCCTGCTCGCCTAGTTCGCCAGTCGCGTTGGAATTCAGCGGCGCGGGACCGAGCGGAATCCATGGCGTCACGGGAGTATTGGTTGATTGCAGTTGCCGACGAACCGCCCGCTGCCGCAGTTTCTGTTGCTGCGCGCGGTAGAGAAATTGTGACGCTGGCGTGGCGGCGAGCTTCCGTCCCTTGCGAAACCACTTCTCTCGCAATCGAAGCTGTTGCCGCGTCGTTGGACGCGCCGCGGTTCCCGGTTCTCTACTCTGAACCTGGCCGTCGCACAGGACTGCCGGCACAACCGCCACTGCAATGCATGCGAGCAGACGACTACGGAAGGTCATAGCGGCCGCTTTCTTCGCCAGATTTCACTCTCGCCGGAAGCACCGCCAGTATGTTTTCAAGAATGAGCTCTGTCTGTGATACGGACAGCCGCAGGACCAAAATGGTCTGTCACAAATCTGAAGTGACTCGAATCCTTGCGCGCGCGATGTCCCGCAAAGACCACGCTGCATTTCAGAGGACCTGCCGTGCGACAATGTTGCGGCTATCATGAATGCTCAACCAAAAACGGTAACGAGGGCCGGATTCGCGTTTCTCGTGCTGTGTCTGCTCCTGGCATTGGCACCCGCATCCCTTGCGGCGGAGCTCACCGTTGCCGCCGCCGCGGACCTTAATGCCCCACTTCAGGAAATCGCAGACAATTTTCACCAGCAGACGGGAGACACCGTCCGTCTCTCGTTCGGCTCCTCCGGCAACCTCACGACGCAAATCGAAAACGGTGCTCCCTACGATCTCTTCCTCTCTGCCGATGTCGGCTATCCCGAACGCCTGCTGAAAGAAAATCTGGCCCTACCGGGATCGCTCATGACTTATGCGGTCGGGGCAATCGTTTTGTGGGTTCCGGCGGATTCAACCCTCGACGTCGAGCGCGCAGGAATGCAGGTCCTGCTGAATCCCGCGGTGAAACGAATCGCCATCGCCAACCCGGAACATGCGCCTTATGGACGCGCGGCGGTCGCAGCCATGAAGCATGAAAACATTTACGACAACGTCAGGAACCGGCTGGTATTGGGCGAGAACATCTCCCAGGCGGCGCAATTTGCCGAATCCGGTAACGCTCAGATTGGAATCATTGCTCTCGCCGGCGCGTTGGCCCTCGACCGCAAAGGCCGCAACTGGAAAATTCCCCAGGATTTCTACCCCGCTCTGCAGCAGGGTGCGGTTGTCACCGCGCATACAAAGAACAAAGAGCTGGCTCAGAAGTTTTTGGAATTCTTAAACACACCTCAGTCCCGCGCCATTCTTACGCGCTTCGGCTTTGCCGCTCCGGAGGCAAAGTGAATTCCCAGGTGTTTGTATTGACCATCAAGCTCGCGGTCCTGGTCACCGCGATCTTGCTCGTGGTCGGCCTGCCCATCGCGTACTGGATCAGCTTCTCGCGACGGCGCTGGAAATTTTTCGTGGAAGCAATCGTCGCGCTGCCGATCGTCTTGCCGCCCACCGTCCTCGGATTTTATGTGCTGGTCGCACTCGGACCGCGCAGCCCCATTGGCCGCTGGTGGCAGGCTTGGACGGGACACACCCTCGCTTTTACCTTCGAAGGCTTGGTCATCGGTTCCGTCCTCTACAGTCTGCCTTTTGCTGTGCAGCCCTTCGCCTCCTCTTTTTCGCAGGTGGACCGCAAGTTGCTCGCCGCATCCGCCAGCTTAGGCGCTTCCTCCTGGAAAACTTTCTGGCGGGTGATCCTGCCGCTTTCCGTCTCCGGCGTCGTCACCGGACTCGCACTCACCTTCGCCCACACCATGGGCGAATTCGGTGTCGTGCTGATGGTGGGCGGCAACATTCCCGGCGTGACCCGCACGGTTTCCATCGACATCTATGACCAGGTCGAAGCCGCCAACTACGCTTCCGCAAATTCCACCGCCCTGGTGCTGCTGCTCATTTCCTTCGTCATTCTGTCCCTGGTTTACGGATTGAACCGCAAAATCTGGGCGACCTGGCCCTGGAAATGATCGCCGTCCTGCGCAAACGTCTCAACGCAACGTTCAGCCTGGACGTTGAGATCGTCGCCAATCCCGGCATCACGATTCTGTTTGGCGCGTCGGGGGCCGGAAAAACCGCCATCCTCGATTGCATCGCCGGGCACGCCGTTCCCGATGAAGGTCGCATCACTCTCGACAGCGACATCATGTTCGACTCGGCGCAGCACGTGAATATTCCCGTGTCCCACCGCCGCATCGGCTACGTGTTTCAGGAACTGGCGCTGTTTCCTCACCTCAACGTCGCGAAAAATGTCGGCTACGGCCTCCACAATTCCGGCCGCTCTACCCGGGAGCAGCGAGTCTCGGAGATCTTGCAGTCGTTTCGTCTCGATCACCTGCGCAAGCGTCGTCCCGGCGAAATTTCTGGCGGTGAGCGCCAGCGCGTCGCCCTCGCCCGCGCTCTGGTCGTCAATCCGCGCGTCCTGCTGCTCGATGAACCCCTGGCCGCGCTCGACCGTCCCACACGTTCCAAAATCATCGACGACCTCCGCGCTTGGAACGAAGCTAGCCGCATCCCCATTCTTTACGTCACGCACAGCCGGGAGGAAGTTTTTGCTTTAGGAGAGACGGTGGTGGTCATCGAGAACGGGCGCGTGATCGCACGTGGCACTCCGCAAGACGTCCTTGAAGCGCCGCGTCATGAAACCGTCGCCAAGCTCGCCGGCTTTGAAAACATCTTTGACGGGACGGTTGTCGCTTTACATGAGACTCAAGGCACCATGACCTGCCGTCTGGGAGAGAGCGCCGTCGAACTGGACGTCCCGCTTGGCCGCGATGGAGTAGGTTCCGCGGTACGCCTGGCGATTCGTGCCGGAGACATTCTTCTCGCGGCCGCGCGACCGGACGGTCTCAGTGCCCGCAATGTGCTCCCCGGCACAGTTGTCTCGGTTACCCGCCGCGACGTAACCCTGATTGTGCGTGTGGATTGCGGTGTGAATTTCGACGCTTACCTTACTCCCGGCGCCCGCGACTCCTTAAACATCGAGCCCGGCAAGCAGGTATGGCTCGTCATCAAAACTTATTCCTGTCACCTGCTGCGTCGTTCGCCTTCGGACGACTCCGAAGAAGCCTGAAGCCCTCCGCGATCGGATCGCGCTTCCCGCGTCTGCGGCAATTCAATCACGGCGATCCACTGCCCGTTGCGCTTTTCCTGTGCCACGATTCGTCCGCTCACCAATTGCGCAATCGCGTCCGGCGGCAAATCCTCGTGATACCCGAAGAAACGTATCTTCAGCTTTTCCCACACGGGGATGTGAGAAAAGAAATTCTGGGGGTCGTATTTCGTCGAAAATGCCAGCACCGCCTCAAATTCCGACTTCTGCAGGTACGCGTTCAACATCTGTTGCAGCGAAAAATCGTCGACCCGCACCACTCGCATCGGCTGCCGCACGTATCCGAGATAGGGCCGCGTGATCTCGTCCGACGCGGGCCACGCCGTCAACACGCGCTCGTGGGCGTAGTGCAGGTCCACGTAGGCATCCCCGAATTTGTGCAGCAGCACATAATCGCGGTACGCCAGATTATCTTCCGGCGCAAACCCGTATGGCGGATTAACGAACAACCCGAACACGAACGCCACTGCCACGATGCCAACCACCAATTTCCAGCGCCGCATTCGCCGCCATAACGTCGAAATGCACAAGAGAATCACCAGCGGAATCACCGGGAGCAAATAACGCGCCAGTTCAGCGCCTCCGATAATGCTCAACACCGCGATGTAGGTGAGGATCAAGATGCCAAAGACGAACTGCACGGGAATAGCAATGCGAGGACGCTCGCGGCGGCCATCGCTGCGTGGAACCAGAGACATGGCCAGCGCGGCTGCCAGAGTCAGAAAAATCAGATGCATGTACCCGATCACCTGCCACACGCGCAATGCAAACGAAATCAAAATGCGCAGCGGGTTGAGCGTGGCCTGCACGTTGTAACGGAAAAACTCCGTATTGAAAACGAACCCGCGGCGTACGTAGTGGTAGGCGAACCACGCCATCAGCGGCACGATGGGGAACAACAGCGCCGCTGCTCGCTTCCAATTCCCCTCCGCAAACAGGCAAGTGGAGCTCTGACCTCTCCAGTCGCGAAAGCGGCAGATCCATTCCCAGCCAAGAAGAGCGAAAGGCGCGATGATCGCGGTCTCCTTCGCGAGCGTGGCCAGCGAAAAGAACAACGCAGTCAACAATCGCCGATCCTGTATATAGGCATCGAGCGCCCACAGCGTGAACCCTGCGGCCGCCATATCGAGATGCGCCAGCGAGCTTTGGGCAAAAAACACCGGGTAGATCGTGGTGCAGAGCGTCGTCGCGATGGCCACGTCCACGCTCGCGACCCGCCTGCTGAGGCGGTAAACTCCCAACAACGTGAACGCCGCAACCAGCAGCATCGCCGTGCGAGTCACGGCCGCAGTAAACCCCGAGAGCCTCCACCACAGCGCCAGATATGCCATGACGAGCGGCGGGTGAGCGTTCGACAGCGTGGTCTCCGGAACCAGGCTTCCCGTCATCAGCAGATCGTGGGCCGCGGGGATGTAATATCCCGTCTCATCCCAGAAGTAAGCGAGCCGCAGCAGGGGCAGGTGGGAGAGGAACAGCAACGTAAACAGCAGCGCAAACACAAACGCCGGGTGGAGTCCGCGCGGCTCCGCCGCCTTTTTCCTCATGAAAGATTTTCTAACCGCAAAAAATACGAAGTTCCCCGAAAGAGAAGGAGAATTTCTTTTCTTGGTGGTGCTTCGTGCCCTTTGTAGTTAATTCCGTTCACTAGTGGACCGGGCCGGCAGCAGGCATGCGCGCGTCCAGCTTGATCTCGCCGAACGCCTTTTCGTAATTCGCGAGGTTCTGCTGCAGGACGTTGAGCAGCGCTTTGGCCTGCTGTGGGCTCATGTAGACTCCCTGAAAATTCGTGACCTCAACCTGAGTCTCGGTCTGCTGCTGCAGGGTTCCGAAAACCAGGAAAAAATCCCAAACACTGGCTCGGATCTGCACGCTGTTGGCATAGCTGTCGCGGTAGCTGGGGGCATTGACGATCTTGATATTAGGCTGTGTGGGCATCGACATGATCCTGAAAGTCTACTGGTTTCCCTAACCCCTTGGGAAGGGATTCACTCTCCGTGACCGCTCTTGTACATGTACGAGAGCTGCTCCCACGTTGACTTCATGATCTGGTACGATTTTGCTGGTACTGAGCACGAGTCTCTTGGGGGCGCTTATGAGATTTGCCGCCGTAAAATCCGGAGCCATCCTTTTCGCCGTCGCGCTTTTTTACGCCTGGGCCGCGGCCCAGAGTAACGACGTTCCCTACACCCAGCAGGGCCAGGGCGAAACCACTTCCGGCTACACCAACCCAACCCGCTCCCAGGACAAGCACTCCGTGAACGGCAATACCACGACCGACACTCACAGCACCCAAAAACTTGGCATCAACGGCGGCTACGAGCCACTGGAAGAGACACAGAAAGAAACCATCAAGGTAGACGCGAACACCACACGCGTTGTGGAGAAGCGCTTCGGACGCGGCCCCGATGGATCCAAGGTCCTCCTGCAAGTCACCAGCGAGGAAACCCACAGTTCCCCCACCGGTCAGAGTGTCACCCGCTCGGTTTCCAATCCCGACGTGAACGGAAATCTCTCAGTCACACGCCGCGAGATCGAAAAGACCGCGCTGTCTGGTTCCGACAAGCAGGAGAAAACCACGACCGTGCTGATGCCCGACGCGAACGGCGGCCTTTCCGCCACTTTGAAAACGCATGAAGTGGACACCCTCGATCCCAAAGGCAATGTCACTGCCTACACCAAGTCCGTGCAGGCGCCCGAGGGCAACGGCTCCTGGCAAACTACCGAGACCACCAAGGGAACCATGAAGCGCGATGGTGACCAGGTTACCAAGGAAGAATTGGTGTATCGCCCCAACACGGATGGCAAGATGTCTCTCGCGGAGCGCAAGGTCACCAAGGAATCAAAAGATGCCGACGGACAACAACGCCGGGTTCAGGAAACCTACTCCAATATGGTCGGTGGCGCGCAGCCCACGAGTGATGGCGGTCTCCAATTGGATCGTCGCGTGACCGAAGTGCAGCGCACCGATGCCAACGGCAAACAGACTCGCGAGCAGCAGGTCGAGCAGCGCACTGCGGCCGCTCCCAGCGGCAGCCTGCAGACCACCCAAAAGACCATTGATATCGTCCGTCCCAAAGGGGACGGCGTCAGCTCCGAGAGCCACACCGTGCAGGGCTCCAACGGAAACGGCGGTCTTCAGACCGTCTGGGTGGATACCAACACCACTACCAAGACGCCGAGCGTGAAAGTGGATACCAAGTCCAATGCTGGTGTTCAATCGGCGTCTCCAACCCCGTCGAAGACTCAGGAACCGTCGAAAACCCAGGAAACTACACCTGCTCAGAATCCCAAGTAAGGGAAGCCCGGCATGGTCGCTGCTTCACCTTGGTCCATTACGCACTTTTTTGAAGTATGACTGCAGGTCTTTGTACACCGGCAACTGAGTGCACACTGCCGAGCAATTGCTAACACGTGGGTTGCCCACGTCTCGCTTGGCACCTTGATTGCACAACTCTGATGGGATCCCCTCTCCTGTCGCTTTCCGCAATGTTGCGTTCTTCCGGAAGCGTTAACTCTCCCTTTCCTGTCGGGGTGGGTAGTGCCATCTGCCCACTCCGTCGCTGTCTTGGCGGGATCCGGCTTTTGCCTGCTCTACGACCGATTGTGATCTTCGATATTATGGAGTTACCATCGGGGACATTTGGTGAGCATGCGAAAGTGGCGGAATTGGCAGACGCACCAGACTTAGGATCTGGCGGGGAAACCCATGGGGGTTCGAGTCCCCCCTTTCGCACCATTCAGCCTACGAGGCTTTCGGGCGTCGCAAGCTGTGATTCTCAACTTCGCCGGCCTCTGCGGCGGTTGCCGGGAATATGGCGCGCATGATGTTTCTCAGCCAGGCCGTCATTTCCCGCGTTCCGAACCCGATCATCGCGCCCGCGCCGAACGCGGCAAATCCGTAGCCTCTCGCCACCTCCGCAGACACGGTACTCGCGCTTGCTCCGCCGGCATAGCCTCCCAGAAGAAATGCCACTCCGCGGATTAACGACAGCGTTACCGCCGCCAGCGCGACCGATTCCCAGGGCGTGCTCAGGCATTCCCCCAGCCAGCCCTGTTCATGGTTCTGCCCTTCGTAGTAACGGCGGAATAGCATGCGAATTTGAAACAGCACGCTGCCGATCATTGCGCCACAACCCATGAAGCCCAGCGTGCGCAGGATTTCGTGCGCAGCGGAGGAGTAATTGGCCAGCACAAGCAGGTACACCACGCCCCCGAGTGCCAGCAGCAACAGCGCCAGAAAATACGACACCAACCCCATCAACCGTTGCGACTGGGGTGCCTCCGCAGTCCTCGCTCTTTTTCCCACGGGTTCACTTGCCTCGACGATGCTCGGTTTCAATTTCGCGGGGGGCTGCGGACTGTCTCCATTGGCCATGGTCGCCTCCTGACGGGCGCAAACACTACGGCCTGAATTCTCTCGCGTATGGGATAGCTGCGGCAGCACGAAAGGACACTCAGCGTCCTTTCCGCTCTCCCGATTCGGAAC
>Ga0070741_10002582_pt1 | contig 48068 bp, 51 predicted proteins | sample Coa_R1_4_FD_66440 | JGI IMG/M metagenome (GOLD analysis project Ga0070741, IMG submission 66440) | Surface soil microbial communities from Centralia Pennsylvania, which are recovering from an underground coalmine fire - Coalmine... | ecosystem: Environmental > Terrestrial > Soil > Unclassified ... | reverse complement strand
ACTCCCCATGTCAGCAACATGATGCCCAACAGCGCGAGAATCGGATACATCGCGTTCACCTGCTTCCACGGATCTGTCCGAATGTCGGAACCGCACTTTTCCCGGCTATCGATCATGTGATCGGTGTCCAAGTGTTCTCCGTTGACGGCAACGAAAGACAAAGACCGGGCGACTCTGGCGTAGAAGCGGCGGAGACCGGGGAATCAGTCGCGCAGAGAGGAAGCAGGAGCGCGAAGGATAGGAAAGTCGGCGTGGCTCAATACGTCATGTGTTCACCCTACGCGGGCAGCGTGGTAGAGTCAAGCTATATTTGGGGGTCTGTGATAGTTCAATGATTCTACAGGGTCGCAGACTTGTGGAAGCTTACCGGATACCGGATCAGAAGCACCGAGAGGCCGTCACGAGACAAGAACACGCCTACCCATCGCCTCAGCAATCGCCCTGCGAACGGCAGGATAAGGCGGTGGGAAATGCTGAGCTGCTGTGAGCTATTGACGTCGCGCGTCAGTATTGGTGAGCCGCCAGGGACTCGAATCAAGCGCCATCGCCTTACCGATCAGTGACGGTAGTGACCGGCGGGTGCTGATGGCGGATATGGAACAGCCAAGCCACTCGACCGACGTCGCACGGGCCGTGGAAAACCAGCGGCCGGGTTTCTCATAATGGCCGCTTTTTAGTTGGTTTCGGCAGAGGCCCGGCGTAACGAGGTGGCTAGGCCGAGGAGGGAGAGCGTGTAGATCACCCACTTCGAGGGGTCGAAGTTATACCAGCGGGGGCCGTTCCGGTAGTCGCTTTGATATGTGTGGTGGTAGTTGTGGTAGCCCTCGCCGAAAGTCAGCAGGGAAATCCACCAACTATCCCGGCTCGAGTCGGACTGGCCGTGTGGCTGGTTGCCCCAGAGATGGCAGATGGAATTGATGCAAAACGTGGAGTTCAGCACCGCGAACGTCCGCCCCACGCCCGCTAACAGGAAGCATCCCATTCCGCCGACCCACCCGTTGGAGAGAAACCCGACCAAGAACGTGAGGGCGAGGCCGGAGAGCACGATGGGTAGGTAGTGCCTGTGTTGCCACAGGACGACCCGATCCTGCCGCAAGCGGGACGCATACTTGTCGTCCGCATAGGGATCGTCGAAGAACAACCACCCGCAGTGACTATACCAAAATCCTCGCTGGGCGTTGTACGGATCCGCCTCGCGGTCGCAATGGGCGTGGTGGCGAATATGGTCCGACGCCCATTTCAGCGCGGAATTTTCCAGCGCCCAACCGCCGGCGATCAATAGTCCCACCTTGACCCAATTCGGGCAGTCGAAGCTGCGGTGAGCCGCCATGCGGTGGTACCCGACCGTAATACCCAAACCGGTGACGACATACAGGAGTCCGAACATGGTCCAATCCACCCACGTGTAGTCGTAGAGGTATGCGAAGGCGGGGACTCCAATCAGGGCACCGAGACTGACGAGGCTAAAAAGAAACGCGGTGCCATAATTCCAGGGTCGAGGACGCAGTTTAGTGGAAAGCGAAAGAGATGTCATCAGGATAGCCTTTACATCCAGAAGTGATTGTGCAGAGGGGCGTCTCGGTCGAGACGCCCCTCCTATCATTGCGCTGCGCTTCTCGGCCTGCGCCGTTAGAAGCGGTTGCGGCCGCGCTGCTCGCCGCTACGGCCGCTGCTGAAGCGGCCGCCGCCTGAACGCGACTCTTGAGGCTTCGCCTCGTTCACCGTCAACGTGCGGCCGTCGAGCTGCGTGCCGTTCAACGCGGCGATCGCGGCATTGGCTTCCTCGGCGGTGGACATTTCGACGAAGCCAAAGCCCCGCGACTGTCCCGTAAACTTGTCCGTAATCACACGCGCCGACTCAACGGTGCCGTGCTGGGCGAACAAGTCTTGTAACTGCGGTTCGGTGGTCGCATAGGGCAAGCCACCAACATACAACTTTGAACCCATGGGGGTTCCTCCTTTAGATAGTGATATTGTCTTAGACACGAGAACGAAGAGACGATAGGAAGGTACGAGCCAAAGACGCGAACAATGGAGCGGCTTGGGTCTGGCTTCCGATCAGATTCCCGGACCAAACAACATCGGTGACGGGCCTTCCGTTTGGGCGGTTCACTGCGAGGCCCTGCGCAATGAACCATGGCGCACTGTAACAGGAGCCAGAGCGAAAAGCAACCTGAAACACCGACACAAGTCACGGCTCTTACTGTGCGGAGTCCCGCCGGCCGCGTCGAGTGGCGGCAGCCGGCCTGGCCGAGCGAACCGCGGGTCCGCTTGGGACCGGATGTTGGGGTCGAACGCTGAGTCCGAGTGTGCGACCCGCCAGCAGCAGGCCTTGTCGCCGGATCTCATCCATCGAAACAACCGGCTGTTCCAATGCTCCTAGGCCCAAGCGCTCCAGTTTGACCTTCCGTTTCGGTTTCGCGCGCTTGTGTTGAAGCGATCGTCTCCAAACCATGGTGGCACTCCTTCGATTGCCGGTTACGACGGTTGCGCCGCGCGGCCGCCTCTGCTCAGCGCGAGGCGACGAATCTGTCATTCGCGAACGCGCCGTGAAGTTGCTCGGTGATATAGCAGCGGTATTCGACTTTCTGCTTGGCCATGAGGACCAATCCCTCCTTGTCCGTGAGAATCAGCAAATCCTCCTCGACGGCAAGGATCCGATCCGGTTCGCCGATATTGAGCCGGTACTGTGTTCGTCCATCGGGATTGCGACGCGGACCGGTCACGATCTCCGTCAATCCGTCGATGTATCCTTCGTGCCCGTCCGATCGATGTCGGACCTTGGTGCCATCGGGAATTCTTATCCAGGACCTTCCGGTCACTGCCTGTCCATGTTTTCTTTCGCTCATGATGAGAGGACCTCCACATGGTGATGGCGAGAGAGGCCACACCAATCACGGCCGTTCGCCGAGGATCCGCGCGGTCGCCGTGAGCACGTTACCATCCCTCGCACGATCTTTTCGGCGGCACCAGCGTGTTTCGGACGGCTTACAGGGAACGTGCTGGGTTGTGTGGCAACTCGGACGTAAGAACGGCGGAAACTACAAAATCGATCGCGCAGTATTAGAAAGGAAGAACAGACGCGCGAGAGATAGGATAGTGACCGTGGCTCATACGACTATTTAATCTACCACACTTCACGGAGAATAGCGACCACTGCCGACCGGAACCCTGGAGAGGCCGTCAATGGCGATGAGCGGGAAAGCGGTCTTCGCGATGGTGTACGGACTCCCGGGAATGGACGTGCGGTTCGACAGCCGGGGGGGTGAATTGGCCTGGGAGAACGATGCGGCCGCCCTCTTGTTGTTTGGCGAGGTGTTCGGCAATGTCGGGATGAAAGGCGCGAACATAGCCGATCAGGCCGCTGAGAAAGCGCTGGGACTGAAACGCGCCGCCGGAGAATTCGGTTATAAACTTGAGCGCGCGGTCCAGCACTTCCGGCGCGGTCGAGGTGTCGATGACGTGCTGCGGTTCCTGCTTTGTGAAGTTCTCGTACTCCTTCTTGAGATGCTCGGCAAAAACCGGCATCGGTGCGGCGGGCACATGCAGCGGGCTGAGTATCCGGCGGAGCGCCTGGATCGCGGCGATCACCTCCGCGTCCTGGCCGTCGCGGCGACCTTGGAAGTAGTTGAACGTGACGACCTCGATCAGGTTGAACAGCGCCGCCGCTTTTTCTCCGCCGAGTTGGCCGAGTTCTCGATACAGTTCACGCCGGGCCGGCGCGAACTGTTCTCCCAATCGCCGCTGTTGATATTCGCTGCCGGTGTCCAGGTACACGCAGTCGGATGGGCAGGCGATACGGACGACGCGATGCTCGCCGCAGCATTGGCTGCAGATCAGTCCGCCCAGGGCCGGACAGGATCGCTTGCCCTTGCGCCGGTGACAATAGGCGCACCTGCTCATTTCTTTGTCGCCCCTTCGGGTTGCGGTTTGGGTGGAGGCGACACGAAGCCATAGTCGGCCAGCGTGCGCTTCTGGCCTTTGCTCCCGGACCCGGCCGGCGCCTCCAATCCGTTCATCTCCGCCGCGTCGGCGTATTGATAGGGCACCAGAATCAGGTTGTTGCCTCTGTCGATGCCGATGTCGGCCGGACTCGGGAGGTATTCCGCGATGACGTGAAAACGTTGATTCGGGGTCATGCGCCAGATCTTACCCTTGGTCTGATCCGAGACATACATGTTGCCCCAACGGTCGAAATCGACGCCGCTGAGATTCTGAAACCGGGCGGTGAAAAACCCGTTCGAGACCAACTCGGTCAACGCACCCTGCGGGGTGATCTCCAGGATTTTGCCTTTTTCCCAGCTCACGGCAATGATGTGTCCGCTTTTCGGGTGGACGGCGAGCCCGGACGGGCCGGCCAACCGATCGTCGTGGACGAGCAGCGAGATGGCATATTGCTGATCGAGATCGACTCGGTAGATCGAATTGTTGGTCGAATCTGAAATATAGAGGAAGCGTTGCCCGTCCCAGGCCACATCCACCAGGGAAACCGGCTTGTCCGATGACGCCTTGGACTGTGGCGCCAACGAGAGCGTCAGAACCGGCCGGCCGGTTTTTTGGTCGAAGGCTCTAAGTGTATCCAAATCGGCGACGTAGAGCGTGTGGTTCACCAGCGCCATGCCTTTGGGCGCGTGAAGCGTGACCTCGCCACCACCTTGAACGAATTTCAGGCTGACAACCTTGCCTTCGGCGTCGAGCTTGGTGATGAAACCGTTGTTGTCTCTGGAGTCGGGCTCTCCGTTGACGTTTGAGATGAAATATTCCTCGCCGGAGGGGTCGCTCAGGAAACTGTGCGGCGACTGCAGGTCGGTCACCTGCATGGCTTCCGCCCGAGAGAGCTCAAGGACGGCGGTGTGGCCGAACGTGGTCAACAAAAAAGCGGCGAGGGCGCCGAAATGCCGCATGGAGACAAAACTGGAACCCGTGGACAAACGGTCACCAAGGTTGGCCGTGAAGTGAGCGCGTAGGAATACTGCATCGTAACGAACACCTCATCGGACTGTCAAGGAAGCCGAAGCCCCGGTTTATCGTTTGTTTGGTTTGTTTCGTTGGAGGGTTGAAAACAGGCATGCCAAGCCGGTTTGTATAAAATTTATGGAGGGTAATCGGTAGTGCAGAGCGTTGACACAATGTGAAAGCCCTTGCTATCGTGCGCTGTTTCTGCGATAGCCCGGTCAGTTGGTATGATTATTGTCGGATGAGGGGAGGGATTCGTGGGCGCGCGACTGATCGATGGAAAAACCTTAGCCCAGAGTATTCGCGAGCGCATCGCGAAGGACGTAGCAGAACTGCACGCGAAGACCGGCGTGCGGCCGGGGTTGGCGGCGATCCTAGTGGGAGATGATCCTGCGTCGCACCTGTACGTCAAAAACAAGCAAAAGGCCTGCGATGCGGCGGGTATCTACGTGGATGAGCACAAGTTGCCGGCGAGCACGTCCCAAGCCGATCTCTTGAGCCTGATCGAGAAAAAGAATGCGGATCCTCGGATCCACGGCATTCTCGTGCAACTGCCGCTGCCCAAGCACATCGACAGCAAGGTCGTGTTGGACGCGGTCTCTCCCACGAAAGACGCGGACGGGTTTCATCCCTACAACTTCGGCCGATTGGTGGAAGGCAATCCGATTTTCGAAGCCTGCACGCCGAAGGGCGTGATCAAAATGATCGAATCCACCGGGGTCCCGATCGAAGGCAAGCGCGCCATTGTCCTGGGGCGGAGCAACATTGTCGGAAAGCCGGTGGCATTGATGCTGCTCCATCGGCATGCCACGGTGACCATCTGTCATTCCAAAACCAGGGACTTGCCCGCGGTGTGCCGCGAAGCCGAGATCCTTGTCGTCGCGATCGGTAAAGCGAAGTTCGTCACGGCGGACATGGTGCGCGAGGGCGCGTTGGTGATCGATGTGGGCGTAAACCGGCTCGCGGACGGCACCTTTGTGGGCGATGTGGATTTCGGTCCCGTCAGCCAGAAGGCCGGCTGGATCAGCCCGGTGCCGGGCGGCGTGGGACCGATGACGATCGCCATGCTGTTGGACAATACGCTGGAATCCGCGAAACGTTTCGCCGGCTCGAGGTGAAGGAAGCTCCATGCGGGAACCTCGGCGTCTGAAAGAAGTGCTCGATCAGGGCCAGTTCGCGGTCACGATCGAATACAACCCGCCCAAGGGCACGAACATTTCTGCGCTGCTGGAAAGCGCCAAAGGGCTGGTCGGGCGAGTGCACGGCGTCAACGTGACTGACAACACGGCGGCGGTCATGCGTGCGGGGTCGTTGCCGGTCTGCAGGCTGCTCTACGAAATGGGGCACGATCCGGTCATGCAGATGACGTGCCGGGATCGGAACCGCCTGGCGATGCAGTCCGACCTCTTAGGGGCGCATTTGCTGGGCATTCGCAACGTTCTCTGTCTAACCGGTGACTATCCGACCGTCGGCGACCACAAAGAGGCTAAGCCGGTGTATGACCTCGATTCGGTTCAAGTCATGCAACTGGTTCAAGGCTTGAACAACGGCCGGGATATGGCCGGGAACAAACTGGACGGCGCGACCGATTTTACGATCGGCGCCGCGGTCACGCCCGAAGCCGACCCCATCGGCCCCATGTTGGTGAAGTTTGAAACCAAAGTCCGCGCTGGCGCCCAATTCTTCCAGACCCAGGCGATCTACCACCCGGAGCAATTCGCGAGCTTCATGCGGTCGGTCCGCCACGTCAAGGTCAAAGTGCTGGCGGGGATTCTGCTGCTGCGCTCGGCCAAGATGGCCGAGTTCATGAACGCGAACATTCCCGGGATCTCGGTGCCGGACGACATGATCGCCGAGCTTCGCGCGGCCGGGGACAAGCACGCGCTGGACGCGGGTGTGGAGATCGCCGTCCGGACGATCAAAGCCGTGCGGCCGCACTGCGACGGAGTCCACCTTATGGCGATCAAGGCGATCGATCGTCTGCCGGAGATTCTTACCAAGGCGGAGTTAGTGTGATGACAGTTCCCGAGTTCCAGAAGCGCAAGCGAGAGGGCAGGAAGCTCATCGTCGTCACCGCCTATGATGCGCTGTTCGCCCGCATCATCGAACAAGCGGGGATCGATGTGCTGCTGGTCGGAGATTCGCTCGGCGTGGTGGTCCAAGGAAACAAAGACACCCTGTCCGTCACGATGGACGACATGCTGTACCACACGAAGTTGGTCGCCGGCGCGGCTCAGCGGGCGCTGGTGATCGGCGATATGCCGTTCCTGTCCTACCAGGTCAGCGTGGAGGAGGCTGTTCGCAACGCCGGCCGTTTCCTCCAATCGGGCGCGGCGGCGGTGAAGCTCGAAGGCGGCGCGCCGGTGGCGGATCGCATCGCCGCGCTCACGAAGTTCGGCATCCCGGTCATGGGGCATCTGGGCATGACGCCGCAGTCCGTGCATCGGTACGGCGGGTACAAAGTGCAAGGCAAGGATCGGCACAGTGCCGACGCCTTGCTGGAGGATGCCAAGGCCTTGGAGGCCGCCGGCGCCTTCGCGGTCGTTCTGGAGGCCGTGCCGGCCGAACTGGCTCGGCGCGTGACGGAAGCTTTGACCATTCCCACCATCGGCATCGGCGCCGGCCCGCATTGCGACGGCCAGGTGCTGGTCCTCTACGATCTCCTCGGCCTTTTCGACGACTTCACGCCGAAATTCGTCAAACCGTATGCCCACCTCAAGGCTGATGCCCTCCAGGCGTTGCGTCGCTACAAAGAAGAAGTGGAGCAGGGGAAGTTCCCGAGCGATTCGGAGAGCTATCACTGAATCGGTCCTCCGATCCAACGTGGGAGCCGGGATGCCGCTCCGTTGACGACGGAGGCGTCAAGGCACCAGCAATCGGACGAGGATCGGTTGCGCGGTGGGATCCGTCAACGCGGAGCGGATATCCGCCGTCAAGCGGGCCACATCGACCCCCATAAACAAGGGGAGAAACCTGTTGAGCTTCGCCAATCCACTTCCGAAGAGACGGTTCGCCGCCTTTTCCTGATCCATGAACCGCTTGAGATGGGCGGCGGCGAGGTGGATGAGAGCTTGAAAGAATTGGCCCTGCTCCCGCTGGTGCCCCGCCGCGTGCCAGAGCCCTTCGAACAGTTCATGGCTTTCCCACCAGTAGGCGAAATTGTAGAGATCGATCCCGTACAGAAAATCCTCCGATTGCGCCCACGCTTCCGGCGGAAACGGCGCCGGTCGGAGTTCGGGCAGGTGGTAGGAATGGCCGAGCGGATCGCGGCGTGGATGCGGGTTCCGCCCCGGGACGAAGCGGTAGAAGGGAAACGGGCGGGAGGAGTACCGAGGCCAGTCGGGATCAGGCGGTTCCGGCTCACGCACCGCGGCACCCGCGATCGCCGCAGGAGACTTGAACGACCTGCCGGTCCTCAAGCCGGACGGCGGTCAGGTGTCTACCCCAGATGCATCCGCTGTCGAGCGCCAGCACATTGTCCAGCACGCGGAGTCCAGCCGCTGCCCAATGCCCGCAAACGATTATGACGTCCGCGCTCTTGCGGTGTGGGATCTCAAACCAGGGAAGAAACCCCGACGGCGCCTGTTCGGGCGGACCGGTATAAGAGAACTCCATGTCACCACAGGGAGTGCAGATACGGAGTCTCGTCAAGGCGTTGGCGATCACGCTCAAGCGGGGCAAGCCCGTCAGCTCGTCTCTCCATTGCGTGTGACCGTTCTTGTAGTGAACACGCAAGAACTCCTGATAGGCATCACTCTGCAACGCGTGCTCGACTTCGCGGGCTAGCTCGACAGCCATGGTGCTGGTCCACTGCGGCAAGAGTCCGGCGTGGACGAGCAGGAAATCGTGGTCCCGAAACAGGAGCGGTCGATAGCGCAGCCAGTTCAGCAGTTCGTCGCGGTCCGGCGCGTCCAGGACATCCTGGAACGTGTCTTTGGTCCGGCCTGGCGCGCAACCGGCCGCAACGGCCAGCAGATGGAGGTCATGGTTTCCCAAGACCGAGACCGCGGCCGGCCCCAAGCTCTTGGCGTAACGCAGCACCTTCAGCGAGTCCGGTCCGCGATTGACCAAGTCTCCGACCAACCACAGTCGATCTTTGGCGGGATCGAAGCGGATTCGATCAATGACCTTCTGTAGGGCCGAGAAGCAGCCTTGGATGTCGCCGATCGCGTAAGTCGCCATTCACAAAGGAACGTGCGCCGCTCCTCCCCGGTCGTCATCGGTGGGCGAGACCGCGGGAGAGATGATCAAATATGGAGAATTGGGTATCCGTCATCTGTCGAGGGGTGGATGACTAATGACGATTGATGGTTTTAGGGGTATCGGGCCTCGATCGTGCTCCGCAGACCGCCTCGGGCCGTGAATTCGCCGGTCACGACAGCCCAGACCGGGCGGCAGGCTTTCACCACGTCCTGCAGAATCCGGTTGACGGCGTTTTCGTAAAAGATACCGAGGTTCCGGTAGGCGTGAATATACAGTTTGAGCGATTTGAGCTCGAGGCAAGCCTTGTCGGGCATATAACGCAACCGGATGGTGCCGAAGTCGGGAAGGCCGGTCTTCGGGCAGATCGCCGTGTATTCCGGGATCTCAATGGTGATCTCGTAACCTTTATACTGGTTCGGCCAAGTCTCGATGTCCGGAAGCAGAGCGGAGACTCCGCTTCTCGCATGCCGCTCGTTATAGCCGAGCCGCGTCGCGGTTTGCGCCGGTCGCCGGGCTTCCTTGTTGTTACGCTTCACGTGTCACGCCTCGCGTCAGCTTCAGACCTGCTTCATCCATTCGACCTGCCCAATCTTCTCCAATTCGAAATACAACGTGACCCACGGGCACTGCATGTCCGGATACACTTCGCAGAATCCGCCCTTCCGCACACCGCCGCACGGGCCGTGGCTCATGAACTTCGGGCATTCGGCCTTGGGCGATCCCTCGGGAATCGGCGGGCGCTTATGGACGCCTCCCGCGTGCTCAGCGCCCCCGTCTTCTCCCGGAATGATGACGCGCAATGGCATAGCGCCTAGTGTAGACGGATTCGGCCCAATCGGCAATTGCCTCCTCAAGCGGGCGAACGCGAACGGTGATGAGTCGACTTAGGGCGAATGAATGTCCGAGATAATGTCAGAAATTTTAGGGCAAATGGCCTACCGGACCCGGGAGCGCTAGGCCTTCTTTCGCAGCCCGTGGGCCTTCTGCGGCGTTGCATTGAATCGAGGCGAATTATAAACTGGCGATTGTTCTGGCACAATAGTCGCTTTTAAGCGGATTTACGATTGACACTGTTTTCCGGCCTTTGTTACACTCAGCTTCTCGGAAGAACCGGATCATCCGGCGGGTTTGTACCGCAAGCATTTGTCTGCGATTACGGCGATCCCCATCAACATGACCTCAAGTTGGCCCGCTGACGGTGGTATCGCGAGGGCCGGCGAACAGCAGGGAGGGTATCCACATGAGCCTTGATTACGTCAAATTCACTCCGGGGTTCGGGAAGTTCATGCCGAAGGAATATCGTGACATGGTGGAGCATGGACCTTTCGGAAAAAAGGTCACGGTTTCCCAAATGGGAAGCTTCAAAGAGATCCTCGAAGAGCATCCCATGTGCGCAGGTTGCGCGATGACCCTCTTCATCCGGCTGGCCATCATTTCGTTCCCGAATCCTGAAGATACGATTACGGTCGGGACGGCCGGCTGCGGACGTCTGGCCCTTTCCCAGGCCGCTATTCCGTTCGTCTATGGCAACTACGGCGACACCAACGGCGTAGCAAGCGGACTCTCCCGCGGGCTTCGGTTACGATTTGGCGACAAACCCAAGGATGTCGTCGTGCTGGCCGGCGACGGCGGTTTGGCCGACATCGGGTTTTCACAAGTGCTCCACTCCTGGTTCCGGAAAGAGAAGTTTACAACGATCATGCTGGACAACGAGGTCTATGGGAATACCGGCGGGCAGGAAAGCGGCATGACCAACCGCGGCGCGGTGCTGAAGATGGCGCCGTTGGGCAAGAAGTTCGAGAAGATGGACATGGTCCAGATGGCCAAAGTCGCCGGCTGCGCTTATGTGGCGACCGTCGTACCGAACAACCCCCGTCGGGTCGAAAACGTGATCAAGAAAGCCGTCCTCATTGCCCGCGAAGTCGGCCCGACCTACATCCAGGCCTACACTTCGTGCAACATCGAATACGCGATCCCCACCGATAAGGTCATGGAAGACGCCAAGAACGTCGAGAACGATCGCTACCAGTTCACCGAATTCATTACCGACGACGCGAAACAATACCTAGCCGATCGCTACGGCTATCGGGAGTTTCAGGCGAAGCCGGCGGCAGCCGCGGTTCCTCAGAAGTAACCTGTAAAAAGCGGTTTGAGGAACTGAGTCCAGTGCAGAAGGAGGAGCAGCCATGGCGAAACGGTTTAATATCCGGATGGCCGGTGTGGGCGGACAGGGGGTGGTCACCGCCTCGCACATTCTCAGCACCGCGGTCATCAATGCCGGCGGCGAGAGCACGATCGTGCCGTTCTATGGATCGGAAAAGCGTATGGCGCCGGTCGAGAGTTATGTGCGGGTGTCGGACGAGCCGATTTACGAGATCGGGGAGATCACCTTCCCGCACATCATCATCATCTTCCACCCTCAGGTCATCACCCACGGCAAATCCTATACGATGCCGTTCTATTTCGGATTGAAGGAAGATGGGGTGGCGCTGATCAATCATGACGGCCCGATGAAGCTGCACAAAGACCATATGCGCGAGTTGGAGGAACGGCGGGCAAAGTTGTATTACCTGCCGGCGACCAAGATCTCTCTCGAAGTCTCAGGGATGGACCTGGCGACGAATATGGCTTTGATGGGCGCGATCGGGTGTATAACCGGCTTGACGAACCTGGAGGCCTTGGGTCAGGCGGTGAAGGATCGGTTCCTTGGCAAGGGGTTTGTGGTGTCCGGCGGAACCGCGGCGTTGGACAGCGTCGTGGAGAGGAAGTTCAAGAAGAAGCAGGAGCTCATCGAAAAGAACATGGCCGTGATTGCGGCCGGCTGGAAGTTCGCGGCCGATAACGGCTGGGATGAGGTCAGCAAAGCGACGAGACGGGCCGAAGCTGCCGCCGCGGCTAAAGCATAATCCTGAAGGAAAGGGGATCCGATGTACCTTGTAGCCGACATCAGTGTCGACATTTGCGCGCAAACCAGTTGCAAGCTCTGCACGCAATACTGCCCTGAGGCGAATACCATTCTCTACAACGATCAGTTGGGCAAAGAGAAAGGGTACAAGTACGGAGCGGCCTATGTGGCGGTGGACCGCTGCAAAGGATGCGCGCAGTGCGTCTGGGTCTGTGACAACATGGCCAAGCATCATGCCATCAAGATGGTGATGATCGACCAATTGCCCAAGGCGGCGATCACGGATAACGTGATGTACGGCGAGAAGTCTACCACTGCCTTGCTGACGAGTCCGGTGGTCGGATAGGCGGGACAACAAAGGGAGATAGGGGCGTGCAGACGACACAGCAGACACGAGAAAAAATCATCGTTCCCGGACCGGCCGGGTTTCATCCGCCGTCCGCTGCGCAGCTCGGGGTGACCTTGCCCGAGCCGGGTCAAGGGTTGTGGTATGGGCATCATGAGGACGAAGAAAAGGTGATGGAGGAGATTGCGCGCAAGATGCTGACGAGTCCCAACGCGACGATCTTCCCCGGTCCGCTGGTGCTCTGGGCCTGGAACGAACATGCCGTGGACAAGGCCAAAGCGGTTTTGGAAATCGCCGCGCAGATTCCGGATGTGCTGATCATCCCCATGCCAGACTATCGCCCGAAGTATCCCAAGATCGATCCCGAGGAAGTCATCAATCCGAACCACCCGAATCTGACCATTTGGGGCAACAAGATCGAAGCCTGTATCTTCGTCGGCGTGCATTGTCACTACGCCAATCTCACGCTGAAGATGATTCGGGCGGGAACGAACTGTTGTACAAGCGCGCTCTGCGCCGAGCAAGGGCACGAAGACGCGATGCTCACCGTTCGCGACTGCGACGCGGCGAAGCTACGGCGGGTCGCGCAGGTCATTAAGCGGGTTCGTGAAGAGATGGGGCTCAAGTTGCCGGAAAACGGTGAGAACGTTCGGTTCACCGGAACGCAGTCCAAGGTGCATGGCGGCAAGACACACACGAACCCCCTCGAGTTCGTGCCGATCACGACGGATCTGGCAGGAGCCGCGGCCTACGGGCACCGACCCGAGCATATGCACAGCGAAGCCTGACGGGAGCGAACAGCCGGTAGCGAGTAGCGGGTAGGGGCTCTAGCAGGTTGTTGAAAAACCCAGTGAGCGCCCTGGAAATACGCCAAGGCAAGCGATCCCAGATGGCACCACAATACCCCCGCAGGATGTTCAAAAAGGCTGTCGCACCCGCCAGGCGGGTACCCGGGCTGCAGCGAGCGAGGAGGCGAGGCGTACTCTTTGCCGTACGTTGAGCCTCTGAGCGATGCGAGAACAAAGCTGGCGGACTTTTTCAACATCCTGCTAGAAGAGGAATCCGGCGACAACGCCTTCAGCTATTAGCTGCACGCTATTAGCTCAAAAGCCAAGAGGTGCCACCATGAGCGAATCCCTGGAGACCGAAGTCAAAACCAATCCGCAAGGTGACCCGATCACCAGCGTGGCGGCTCCGAAGCCTACGGAGATCAAGAAGGATCCGCACGCGGAGGCCAAGAAACAGCGTGTAGTCACGCCGGAATATATGTTTTTAGAGGCTCCGAGGACCCGCGAATTCATCACGGGAAGCGAAGCAGCCAAGGAAGCGGTGCGTCGCTCGAACGTGGACTTCGCCGTGGCCTATCCGATCACCCCCCAAAGCGAGACCATGCAGCTCATTGGCGTGTTGTACGGCGAAGGTTACGTGAAGGAATACTACCGCGGCGAGGAGGAATACGGCGTCATGTCCGCCATCGCTGGGGCGTCGCGCGCGGGCGTGCGGTGCTTCACCGCAACGGCGGGACCGGGCACGCTGCGCGGCATCGAGCCGATCGCATCATGGCCGGGGCACCGGCTGCCGGCCGTGATCATGTTCACCTGCCGCGTGGTCAACGCCCCGCTGGCGATTCAACCGGACAACATCGAAATTTCGTACCTGTTGAACTGCGGGCTGATCCTCTTCCATGCCGAGAATCAACAGGACATGTTCGACTTCATCATGAAGGGGTTCATCATTGGAGAGAAGAACGACGTGACCCTGCCGGTCGGCGTGGCCTGCGACGGATTCTTCGTGACCCACGCGCGCGGCTATGTGCATATGCAGGACCGGACCCTCAAACTCCCGCCTCGCGATGCCTGGCGTGGTGCGGTCCCTGTGCTGGACGCGGAGAACCCGCCGGCTCGGTTGTCCCGCGATGCGCCGGTCCAGAAGTCCAACTTCATGGCGTACAACATTCATGCCGTTTGGCAGCAAGAAGTCTGGGCGGCGGTGGAGCGCTCGCGGAAATACATCAACAAGTACATGGGCGGGCTCTGCACCGCGGAGAACATCGAGGACGCGGATGCCATCCTGATCGCGTCCGGCAGCGCGGTGGCCCAGTCCCGCGAGGCGATCAGGTTGTGCGCCGAAAAAGGGATCAAGGTCGGGCTGATCAAGATCCGGTCGCTGCGGCCGTTTCCAACGCGGGAACTCCGGCAGCTCTGCGCCAACGCGAAACTGATCGTGATTCCGGAGTTCAACTACGTGGGATGGCTGGCCAAGGATGTCGCCGCGGCGATCTACGGGCACTCCAAGGCGAAAATCATCGCCGGCCCCCACGTCTACGGCGGTCAGTCCATGCCGGTGGAATTGATCGTAGACGAGGTCGAATCGGGACTGACGGGCAAGAAGTCCACCAATGTCCCGCTATCCCAGGTCATGGGCATGGCGGACGCGGATCCGGCGGCGATGGCTCACTTCATGCGCAGCATCTGACGGCGCCGCGCGCGGTTTAGAAGCAAAGAGCCCGATCCCTTCCAGGATCGGGCTCTTTTGGTTTCGGGTTGATCTGGTTTATCTCTTCTGGTTATCAAAACTAACCAACTAAACCAGATAGACCAAATAAACCAGATAGACGAGACAGACCCAGCCTACCCCTGCAGATCCTCTTCGATCAGTTCCTCGCTTTCCGGCATACCGTACGCAATGAATTTGGCATAGGAAAGATAAATCATGCTGCTATCGCGCATGGCCTTGGCGCCGTGGGTCATGCGCTCCAGTTTCCTGGCATCGGCGGCCTCGGAGGTGCGGAGCGTGGTTACGTGCTCTTCGAGCACTTTGTTGTACCGTGCCATCGCCTGCTCGACTTCACGATAAGCCTGTAAGATCGCATCGGTCATGACGGCGCTCCATCCGGGATGGTAAGATACACCACTCTCTTTCTGAGGGTCAACCTGACGCGATGGCGGCTTTTGCACGGTTATCACAGCCGATCCTGCAGACGCTCTCCCGCGTGACAGGCGTGGACTTCGCGCTGCCCGAAGCAAAGACGGCCAAGGAGATTGCACACGGCGTCGCCGCCCTGTCTCTCCTCTTCACGAGGCGACGCGACGGACTTGCCGATCCATACCTGGAGAGAAACGAACTGCGACGGGCTTATTTAGCCTATTACGTTCCGGTCAACCTGGCGAAAGTGCAGTCGTTGCTCATGGAGTTGCCTGCCTGGCCGACGGATCCGACGGCGGCCGGGAGGCCGTACAGAATTCTGGATGTCGGCAGCGGACCGGGCACGGCCGTGCTGGCTGTATTGGACTGGGGTGCGAGATTGGCGACGGGCCCGATGCGGCCGCTCGAGTGCGTCGCCATAGATCGCTCACCTATGGCCCTCAGCGATTGCTCGCGTCTTTGGGAAGCGTATGTGAGCCTTGCGCCGATGCCTGGTGCGGAACTCCGGACGGTCTGCGAGAATGTCGAACGGACCTCTCCATGGAAGCGGTGGGAGCGACACTCTGGTGAACCCTTCGACCTCATTGTGCTTGCCAACACCCTTGGGGAACTTTTCACCTCGGCACGCGATCCGCTGGCTTCAAGAGTCGCGCTGGTCGGCTCCCTCCTGGACCTTCTCGACCCGGCGGGCACGTTGATGATCATCGAACCGGCGCTGCGCGCCACCTCACGCGCGTTGCATCGTCTCCGCGATCGCCTGCTCGAGGATAAGGTCTGCACCGTCTACAGCCCCTGTCTGCACGAGCATCCCTGTCCGGCTCTGGCGAAGGTGGAGGACTGGTGCCATGAGGAACGGCCCTGGGAGCCGCCGGCGGTCATTTCGGCGGTCGATCGCGCAGTCGGATTGATCAAAGACGCACTGAAGTTCTCCTATCTGTTATTGCGCAAGGATGGTCGCACGATCGTGCGCAGAGGAACCGATGTCTACCGCGTGGTGAGCGAGCTTCGCGAGATGAAGGGCGAAAAACGGGTCTGGTTGTGCAACGAAACGGGAAGACCGGAAGTCGGGCGCCTCGACCGGATGCGGTCGCAGTCGAATGCCGCCTTCGACGAGTGGCGCCGCGGCGCCATCGTCAGAATCGATCAAATCGTGCGGGGGCAACGGAAGGGGAGGGATGTCACGCTCGGACGGATCCCGGACTCTGCAACAGTGGAGATCATTAGGTCTGTGTGAGACGGGCAGAGGCATGCACCACTCGCAAACAAGAAAGACGAATGCAGGTGGGGTGACCTTTCATCCTTCACTGAACGTGAGACCAGCTTCATCATCATCTCGCCTAGTGAGCTTTTTCGGCGGCTGCGCACAATCCACGGCCGATCTGCAAAACGCATTCACTCGTATCTTTGGATCGCGAAAACAGGCCGATGCTGGGAAACACGGAGCTTACCCAATCGAGATCAGGAACTGATCACGTTCGATCGATTCAGAGACAAGGAACGAAATGTCTCGTCTTATGAACGGATGGCACGAGATTGAAAAGTGGATGAAAGGACTTGGTATCGGCTATAGCGGCCTGAGAAAAGAGATCAGAAGTCTTTTCTAGACATGATCATAATGACCGAAGGTCAATGACATGCGGATATCTTTAATCGCTTGCGTCATCGTGCTCGTAGTCGGTTGTGCGAGTCGGCAGGCAACGGTGGACGCAGGGAAGGGAGAAAGCTTGACGATCTGATCATGGGCTGGGGCCCTCCAGAGAAGATTCACGAACTGAACACCAGTTGGAGAAGCGTTCTCTTCGCTCACGCTTTCATGTTGATATGACGCGGTGTTACTGCAATGTAATGATCAATACGGACGCAGCGGGAATCATCTGGTCCTCTCGCGAATCGCGGAGGCTCTGGTGACCGCACTTGCCCGAGCAGATGGGAGGCTCAGTGCGGTCGAGCGATCCATTGCCTGGGCCGTTGCAACCAAATAGGCAACGAGTACCCCAGCAATGGGTGCCTCGGCGTCTAAGCAGGCTGGAGTAGCCAGCCCGTCTCTACGGTTTACAGTTGAGTCTGTTAGCAGAAAGCTGATGGCTGACCGCTGAGGACTTCTGCGGTTAATCCGCTTCCGGCTCGGAGCTGCCGTGCTTGTGTCGGACTTTGTCCTCGTCGAACAGCTCCGCCATTTCCTCAGCGATCATCTCGCGATCGTTCGGCACCGAGATCAGTGGAATTTCCTTCCGGGTCTTCGGCTCCGGAGCGGGCTCTTGGTTCTGGGGCTGTTTCGGTGGTGTGGGCTTGCTCATGGTGCTTAGTATACACCAAGCCGCTCGGCAAGCAGGCTACTCGAATGCTTCCAACGACGACTTTTCCGGGAATCGGTGCTGACATGCGGAGCAAGTCAGGAAGTAAACGGCCTCCCGTACCGACAGAGTCGCTCGAAAATCCAGGTTCACGCCGCGGTGTCGGCATGAAGGACAGGACATCTCCTTGAGTCGGTATGGGATGTCCGGTTGGGTGCGAAGGTAAAATTCCATGTCCGTATAGACCGGGAATGTGTACCGGCAAGCGGTGCACACGCCTTTCCATTCCCCATCCGGCTGCATTGTGCGGCGGTCGATCATAAAACGACTTTCCTTGCAGATGGCGCACCGGACACCTGCCAATCGCGATTCGACTTCTTCAACGGACGGCTTTGCCATCGTAAACCCGTACCTGGAGCGAAGGATGCGATGCGACGACAACCTCAGGGGGGAGTATAGCGACCGCAACCACCAGTCTGCAACAAGTCTGCAACCCGCTCACCGCCCCTCCTCCTCGTATCCCTGCGAGGGGCCTGCTATCTCAACTTGAAGCAGTCGTCCAGGGGTTGTGCCCCTCTTCTTCGAGCCCCGAATTTTCCAGACAGGGACAACAGGCCGACACCGGCGAATGCCTTCCGGTTACAAGCGGTGAAACACCTTGACGGAGGAACTCCCTCTCGATACCTTTAAGGACCTATGCACTTCATTACGGATTCATTGCTGGTCGGGAACAGCGACGATGCGCGAGAACCCGCGCCGTTCGTAAGCGGGCTCTTGTTGGTGGCTGGCGAATACCAGGTTCAGCCGCAGCCGTGGGTTTCGTACCATGTCGTCCCATTGAAGGAGTTTGCGGCCGTCGATCCGCATGATCTGCAACAGGCTGTGGAGTGGCTGGAGCGGCAGGTGCCGTCGGGGCGTGTGATGGTCTGCTGCCGGGCGGGAATGGGACGTTCGGTATCGGTGGCTATCGCTTATCTCTGCTGTGTGGAACGCATGACCTATGAAGACGCGGTGAAGCTTGTGTCGGCGCGACGTCCGGGTGCGGCGCCGATTCCTAACCTCAAGGAGACCATTCAGGAGGTGCAGCGCATGCGGCAGAAACACAAACAGTCGACTGAACCCCGCGATCTGCCCGCCGATCCGGCCCATGGCCGTATGTAACCCGTCGTGTTCCCGCCGGGGCGTTGCCCCCCGTAATCTCCATGCCTGAACTGCCGGAAGCTGAAGTCACCGCCCGTCAACTCCGAAGTCGAATCGTAGGCTCCATCGTCAAAGCCTGTTGGGTGGGCCGCGCGGACATCGTGCGGGAAGGCTTGTCGACGATAGGATGGTATCACGGCGCCCGGATTACGGCGGTGGACCGGCGGGGCAAATGCCTGGTGTTTTCCTTGTCGCACGGTGAAGAAGCTCGATATATCGTCGGCGAACTCGGGATGACCGGGCGCTTTCTGTTTAAGTCGGCGGGCGAACGGTTTTCCCGGCACATCCATTTCACGCTGTGCTTGGACGGAGGAGCGGAGCCCGAGGTGCACTACTGGAATCCCCGGCGGTTCGGACGGATCTATTTGTTGGATCAACGAGGACTGGATCGCTTCATCGCTAGGCGGTTTGGCCTCGATCCACTGGACGTGACGAAGGAAGAGTTCGTCCGTCTTCTGCGCGCTCGCCGGGGGCGGCTCAAGCCGCTTTTGATGCACCAGCAGGTGATTGCCGGCATCGGCAATATCTATGCGAACGAAATCTTGTTTCGTGCCGGCCTTCATCCGTATCGACCTGCCAACCGGCTGCGCGGGCCTGCCGCCGAGCGATTGTACCGAACGATGCGGGAAGTGCTGGAAGAGGCTATCCGGTATGGGGGTTCCAGCGTGCGGGATTTCTTTGCCCCGGATGGAACAGAAGGGCGGTACAAGCAGCGACATCTTGTGTACGGAAAGGAAGGCCAGCCTTGTCCGAACGGCTGCGGCCGACGTATCAGGCGATTGCGAGGTGAACGCAGCTCCTTCTATTGTCCTGTGTGTCAGCGAAAAAGCCTGTCGTAAATTTCCCTCGAATTTCCTCCTTGACTACGCGGAGCCGACTTCCTTAGACTTTTCACTCTTCTGCCTTTGGAATTCAATAGCTTAGCGGTCTTCCATAACCAATCTGGAAGCGGGATAGGACTTCTGAACCCGTCCGGTAGGCCCTTTGGAGGATTGAGGCGGGCACGAGATTCCGCTAATCTAACCGTCCCGTTTGTTCGACGCTCGCAAAAGGAGTCCGTGCTTATGGCTAAAGTGCTTGAAGGCCCCGGAATGGGGCTGATGAAGAAATGGGGCATTTCGGTTCCCAACTATGTCGTTGTGACCTCGGTCGACGAGTTGGCTAAGCTGGGTCAGGCCAATGACTGGCTCAAGAAATCGAAACTGGTCGTCAAGGCTCACGAGGCGCTTGGCTCCCGCTTCAAGCTCGGACTTGTGAAAGTCGGCCTCGATCTTCACGGCGCGGAGGCGGCCGCCAAGGAGATGCTGGGACGCCAAGTGGGTAACCTCACGGTGTCCCAAGTCATCGTGTCGGAAATGATTCCCCACAAGGATGAATATTATGCGGCGGTGAAATCCACCCGCGAGGGTGCGGATATTCTGGTTGCGAACTGCGGCGGGGTCGAGGTGGAATCAAACTGGGAGCGGGTGAAGCGGCTCTCGGTCGAAGTCGGGACCACGCCTCCGCGGGATGCGCTCGATAAGCTGGCCAAGGAAGCCGGCTTCACCGGAGACCTCGCGAAGAAAGTCGCCGACTTCGCCGGCAAGTTGTTTGCCTGCTTCGACAACGAAGATGCGCAATACCTCGAGGTGAATCCGGTCGTGGTGCGGGAAAGCGACGGCGAACTCGTCGCGCTCGACGCGGTGACTCTGCTCGATGGGGACGCCAAGTTCAGACATCCCGATTGGAATTTCCAATTCGCCGCGGAATTCGGACGCCCGTATACGAAAAACGAATTGGAAGTGATGGCGGTGGACGCCAAGATTAAGGGTTCGGTGAAGTTCATCGAGATTCCCGGAGGCGATACCGCTATGTTGCCGGCCGGCGGCGGGGCAAGCGTCTACTATTCAGATGCCGTGGTCGCCCGCGGCGGAAAACTGGCCAACTACGCCGAATATTCCGGGGATCCGCCGGACTGGGCCGTCGAAGTCCTCACGGAAAAGGTCTGTTCCTTGCCCGGCATCAAGAACATCATCGTGGGCGGCGCGATTGCGAACTTCACCGACGTCAAAAAGACGTTCGGCGGCATCATCGCCGGATTCCGGAAGGCGAAGGCCGAAGGTAAGTTGAACGGGGTGAAAATCTGGGTGCGCCGCGGCGGGCCGCGCGAGAAAGAAGGGCTCGACGCCATGCGCGCGCTGAAGGACGAAGGCTTCGATATCCACGTGTTCGACCGCCACACGCCACTGACTGACATCGTCGACATGGCACTCCAGAAGAAATGACGATTGAGTGATTTGGTGATTTCGTGGTGTGACGGAATTTCAAATCACCTGATCTCCGAATCGATACATCACCAAATTCCGCCAAACAGGAGATCCCGATGAGCATTCTTGCGAATAAAGACACCCGGGTGGTGATCCAGGGTGGAGCGGCAGGCTTGAACGCGGCGCGCCGCATGGCCGAGTTCTGTTACATGATCAAGCGGCCGCTGAACGTGGATGCGTTCGTCTATCCACCGGACGCAGGCAAGACCAACGAGGTGCCTTACGGCAGCGGTCTGCTGACGATTCCGGTGTACAAGAGCGTCGCGGAGGCGACCGCCGCCCATCCGCAGATCAACACGAGTCTCGTCTATATCGGCGCCGACCGGGCGCTTGCCGCGGGAATGGAAGCGCTCAATGACCCGAGGATTCAGCTCGTGTCCATGATCACGGAAGGGGTACCCGAGAAGGATGCGAAGCTACTCGGCCGTCATGCAGTCAAGCTGAGCAAGATCTTCAACGGGCCCTCCTCGATCGGCATTATTTCGGCGGGCGCCTGCCGGCTCGGCGTCATCGGCGGTGCGTTCGACAACCTTGTCGCCTGCAAACTCTATCGCGAAGGCTCTTTCGGCGTCATCACGAAATCCGGCGGGCTCTCGAACGAGATCATCTGGATCTGTTCCCAGTTCGCAGACGGCATCACCACCGCGATCGGCATCGGCGGAGACGCCTATCCCGGTACGGATTACGTCACGTATTTGGAAATGTTCGAACAGGATCCTCAGACGAAGGCGGTTGTGATCGTGGGGGAGATGGGCGGCGATTTGGAAGAGCGGGCGGCCGAGTGGTACGGCGCGAAGAAGCGGCGGATCAAACTCCTGGCGGTGGTTTCGGGTTTCTGCCAGGAAAGCCTGCCCAAAGGTATGAAATTCGGCCACGCCGGGGCAAAAGAGGGGCTGAAAGGCGAAGGGTCGGCCCGCTCGAAGTCCGAAGCGCTCAAGAAGGCCGGTGCGATCGTCCCGCCGACCTTCGGTGCCTTGGGTCCGGCCATCAAGGAAGTGTATGAAGAGTTCGTCAAGACAGGGCAGGTCGTGCCGATCCCCGACTTGAGCCCGGCCGATCTGCCGAAGCTCCCTAAGACCGTCGACGAGGCCATGAAGACCGGCGAAGTCACGGTGGCGCCGCTGATCAAGACCACGATCAGCGACGATCGCGGCGATGAACCGCTGTACGACGGCTATCCCGCCTCGGAATTGATCAATAAAGGATACGACATTCCTCACATCATCGGTCTCCTCTGGGACAAGCGGCTGATCTCCCGGCAGGAAGCGGAGATCATCAAGCGCATCATCATGCTGTCCGCCGACCACGGTCCCTGCGTGAGCGGCGCGCTGACCACGATCATCGCGGCCTGTGCCGGGATCGGCATGGCCCAGGCGGTCGCCGCCGGGCTGATCATGATCGGGCCTCGGTTCGGCGGCGCGGTTACCGACGCGGGCCGCTATTTCAAATACGCGGTGGACAACAAGATGACGGTGGACGAGTTCCTCTCGTATATGAAGCAAAATGTCGGCCCGGTTCCCGGCATTGGCCATCGTGTGAAGAGCGTGCGAAATCCGGACAAGCGGGTGAAGGAATTGGTCGGCTATGTCAAAAGCCTCGGCGTCAAGACGCCGCATTTGGACTTCGCTTTGGAGGTCGAAAAGGTAACATCGGCGAAAAAAGAGAACCTGATTCTGAACGTGGACGGCACGATGGCGGCCGTGCTCGTGGATCTGGGTTTCCCTGTGGACAGTCTGAACGGGTTCTTCATCCTGGCCCGAACGATCGGCCTGATCGGGCACTGGGTCGATCAGAAACGCCAGGACAGCCGGCTGATCAGACTGTTCGACTATCTGGTCAACTACGCTGCGCCTAAGCGGCGCGAGGTGCCGCCTCTGACATAGCCAGTAGCAAATAGCAATCGGCGAATAGCTCGTGGCTGCTTGCTATTCGCTATGAGCTGAGAGGAGTTCCATGTCACTGGAAATAGCCCAAAAACTGTATGCCTCGATGCCGGAGAAGCTGGCGAAGGCCCGCAAGAAGTTCGGCCGCGCGCTCACGCTGACGGAAAAGATTCTCGTCTCGCACGCTGACAATTTCGACACACAGGTGTGGGAACGGGGCAAGGCCATGTTGGCGTTGCGGCCGGATCGGGTCGCGATGCAGGACGCGACGGCGCAGATGGCCATGCTGCAGTTCATGCAGGCCGGCAAGAAGAAAGTCGCGGTGCCCAGCACGATCCATTGCGATCACCTGATTCGGGCGGAAGTCGGCTCGCAGAAAGATCTTCTGCGCGCGATGGACGAGAACCGTGAGGTCTATAACTTCCTCGCCTCGGCCGCGAAGAAGTACGGGATCGGATTCTGGAGGCCGGGCGCCGGCATCATCCACCAGGTCGTCCTCGAAAACTACGCGTTCCCAGGCGGGTTGATGATCGGGACGGATTCCCATACGCCGAACGCGGGCGGTCTCGGCATGCTGGCGATCGGCGTCGGCGGAGCCGACGCGGGCGAGGTCATGGCCGGGCTGCCCTGGGAAGTGCTGCATCCGAAGCTGATCGGCGTCCGGCTGACCGGCAAATTGAACGGCTGGGCGTCCCCGAAGGACGTGATTCTGTACATCTGCGGCCTACTTACCGTGAAGGGGGGCACGAACAAAATTCTGGAGTACTTCGGACCCGGCGCCGAGACGATCAGTTGCACGGGGAAGGGTACGATCACCAACATGGGCGCCGAGCTTGGCGCCACGACCTCGGTCTTTCCGTTCGACCAGAAGATGGTGGCCTACTTGAATCTCACCGATCGGGCCGACATTGCGAACCTGGCCCTGGCGAATCGCGAATTGCTGACCGCTGATCCGGAGGTCTTGCAATCGCCGGAGAAATACTTCGATCAGATCGTCGAAATCGACCTCTCCAAGCTGGAGCCTCACGTCGTGGGACCGCACACCCCCGATCTGGCGAGGCCGATCTCGAAGATGGCGGCGGAAGCCAAGGAAAAAGGCTATCCGGTCGAACTCAAGGCGGCGCTGATCGGCAGTTGCACCAACTCGTCCTATGAAGACATCAGCCGCTCGGCCCACATCGCCCGGCAGGGCTTGAAGGCCGGATTGAAGGCTAAGACCGCCTTCCTGGTCACGCCCGGTTCCGAGAGAATCTTTCACACGATGAAGCGGGACGGCTTCATGGAGGCGTTTGAGCAAATGGGTGCGACGGTGCTGGCCAACGCCTGCGGTCCCTGTATCGGTCAGTGGAAAAGGGCGGACGGTGTCAAAGGCCGGGCCGATTCGATCGTCAGCTCGTTCAACCGGAATTTCCCCGGCCGCAACGACGGCATCAATGAAACGCTGTCGTTCCTCGCGAGCCCGGAGATCGTGACAGCGTATGCCTTCGCGGGCGATCTGACCTTCGATCCGGTACGCGGAACGCTAAAAGGGGCGGATGGGAAGGAGTTCAAGTTCGAGCCCCCGCAGGGCGAAGAGTTGCCGGCGAAGGGTTTTGCGAAAGGCGAAGAAGGCTATGTTCCGCCGGCTGAAGACGGTGAGGCGCTCACCGTGGATATTCCGCCCAACAGCGAGCGGCTGCAGTTGCTTCAGCCGTTTCCGCGCTGGGATGGTCAGGACTTTATCAAACTGCCTCTGCTGATCAAGACGAAGGGGAAGACGACGACGGATCACATTTCGCCGGCCGGTCCGTGGCTCAAATACCGCGGCCACCTGGACAAGATCAGCGACAACATGTTCCTCGGCGCCAACAATGCATTCTACCCGGAGGCGGGGAAGGGCACCGACGTGCTGACCGGCGAGTCTGGGCTCACGATCGCGCAGATCGCCCGGCGCTACAAGGCGAAAGGCATCGGATCGGTGGTGGTCGGCGATGAGAACTACGGCGAGGGGAGCAGCCGCGAGCATGCGGCCATGTCGCCTCGCTATCTGAACGTCCGGGTGGTGTTGGCCAAAAGTTTCGCGCGCATCCACGAAACGAATTTGAAGAAGCAGGGAATTCTCCCGCTGACGTTCGCCGATCCGGCCGATTACGAGAAGATCGAGCAGAACGATCGGATCAGCGTTACAGGATTGAAAGAGTTGGCGCCCGGGAAGCCGGTCCAAGTGACGATTCACAAGCCGGATGGAAAAGAGATCGCCATCCAGGCGAACCACAGCATGACGGAGCAGCAGATCGGATGGTTCAAGGCCGGGTCGGCCTTGAATGCTCTGAGTTGAACACCAACAGCTTCGCGGTCCGGTGCGGGAGGTTGTGGCGACCTTGGCATTGGACATCGGGCTTAGGCCACCACAAACATCCTTAATCAAGGGAGAGGTGCGGAGATGGGATACGCGAAACTGACACCACCGACGAAGGGGCAAAAAATCACGATGGGACCGGGCGGTAAGCTCAACGTTCCGGACAATCCTATCGTGCTGTTCATCGAGGGCGATGGAACCGGGCCGGACATCTGGGCGGCCTCCGTGCGCGTGTTCGACGCGGCGGTGCAAAAGGCCTATGGCGGCAAGCGCAAGATCGAGTGGTTCGAGGTGTACGCCGGCGAGAAGTGCAACAAGATCTATGGGGAAAACACCTGGCTGCACGACGACACCTTGGTCGCTTCCAAGGAATACATGATCGGGATCAAAGGGCCGCTGACGACTCCAGTCGGCGGCGGATTCCGCAGCATCAACGTGGCCCTTCGGCAACTGCTCGATTTGTATGTCTGCCAGCGCCCGGTCAAGTGGTACACCGGGGTGCCGGCGCCGGTGAAGAAGCCGCACCTGGTCGATATGGTGATCTTCCGGGAAAATAGCGAAGACATCTATGCTGGCATCGAGTGGGAGAAAGGCACGCCCGAGGTGAAGAAAGTCATCGACTTCCTGCAGAAGGAAATGGGCGTGAAGAAGATCCGGTTCCCGGAGACTTCCGGCATCGGAGTGAAACCGATCAGCGAGGAAGGCACCCACCGTCTGGTCCGGGCCGCGATCAACTGGGCGCTGGCCAACAAGCGGAAAAGCGTGACCCTCGTACACAAGGGCAACATCATGAAATTCACCGAGGGTGCGTTCCGCAAGTGGGGCTATGAACTGGCGAAGAAGGAATTCCCGGACAAGACGGTCGCCTGGGACGAGTGCGGCGGTAATCCGCCTCCTGGGAAACTGTTGATCAAGGACGCGATCGCGGACAACTTCCTGCAGCAGATTCTGACCCGGCCGGCGGAGTACGACGTGATCGCCACCATGAACCTGAACGGCGACTACATCTCCGACGCCCTCGCGGCGCAGGTCGGCGGCCTCGGCATCGCGCCGGGCGCCAACATCAACTATGTGTCCGGCCATGCCTGGTTCGAGGCAACCCATGGCACCGCGCCCAAGTACGCGGGGCAAGACAAGGTCAATCCCGGGGCGGTCTTGCTATCCGGCGTCATGATGCTGGAGTATATGGGCTGGACCGAAGCGGCGCGCTTGATCGAGAAGGGCATGTCCAAGACTATCGCCAGCGGCACGGTCACCTACGATTTCGCCCGGCTGATGAGAGAAGAAGGCCGGACGGACGTCAAGGAAATCAAGTGCTCCGAGTACGGGACGGAGATCATCAGGAACATGGAGTAGCAGTCAGGGCTTAGGGGGTGAGGAGTGTGGGGTTGTTCGCAAGCGCCTTACCCTTTACCCCTCACGAAAGGCCAGACATTCCGATGGCGGCCGATTACGATACCCAGAACGTTATCGACCAGGAGGAGGTTCTCCGGCCGAAGATGGTGACGGTGGAGATCGCCGGCAAAACGTACCAGGTGCCGGAGGGAGTCACCGTCATCAAAGCGCTCTGGTATACGGGACAAGAAGTCGTTCGCGGCGCCGGCTGTCTCGGTGGCTTCTGCGGCGCGTGCGCGACCTATTATCGGACGAAAGATGACCCCAAGGTGAGGACCTGTTTGGCCTGCCAGACGGCGGTCGAAGACGGCATGTCGTTCTCCATGGTGCCGCCGTTTCCCGCCCGAAAGGCCACCTACGACCTCGCCAAACTGGAAGACCCCAAGCAAGACCTTTTCAATCTCTATCCGGAAGCGCCTCTTTGCCGGAACTGCAACGCCTGCACCGAAGCCTGTCCTCAGAAAATCGATGTTCGGGAAGGGGTGTGGAAGGCGGTGTTCGGCGATTTCAAAGGCGTCTCCGAGATGTTCATGGATTGCGTCATGTGCGGGCTCTGCGCGCCGGTCTGCATCGCCGACATCGCGCCGAATTTCGTCGCGCTCTACGCCAGCCGCGTTCAGGGCGCTCACTTCACTCCGAAGCCGGAGCGGCTTGACCACCGGATCAAAGAAATCCAGGAAGGCCGTTACGACGCGGAGTGGAACAAGATCCTGAACATGAACGACCAAGAGCTGGCGAACGCGTGCGCGGAAGCGAAGTAACACGGGTAATAGGCAATGGGCAATAGGCGAGAGGAGAACACATGACTCTGGGCCAGTCCATAGCCCCTCACGCATCACCGATCGCCTCCAGCTGATCATGGACATTCACGTTCTCCAGCAAATCGTGCACAAGACCCGCGATTTTCGGCGCACCCAAACGCTGCCCAAGTATTCGCCAGCCGAACGTGACACGCTGATAAAAAAATATCATCCCGATTACCGCGAGAGCGCATACCGAACGGTCCGATTCGGTCCCAACGCCGGCGAGAAGACGGTCGTGGAATTGGCCGCTCTGCTCGAAGGCGATAGCCCCGTTCCGGACGACCTCGACCTGACTCCCTCCTACATGACGGATGTGCTCGTCGTCGGCGGAGGCGGGGCCGGGTGCGCGGCTGCGCTGCACGCGCACGGCCAAGGCGCCAAAGTCATCCTGGCCACGAAGCTCCGCCTCGGCGATTCCAACAGCGTGATGGCCCAGGGCGGCATGCAGGTGTCGGTTGCGCCGGAAGACTCGCCCATCCAACACTTCCTTGATACCCTCAAGGGCGGGCACATGCAGAACGACCGCCGGCTGCTCAAGGTGATGGTGGAGGAAGGCCCGTCCATCGCCAAGTGGCTGCTCGAGTTGGGGGTGCTCTTCGATCGGGACGCCGACGGCAATCTGCACGTCAAGAAGGGCGGGGGCAGCTCCAAACCCCGGCTCCTGACCTGTTCCGACTATACGGGTCTGGAGATCATGCGGGTGCTCAAGGACGAGGTGTTGAACCAGAAGATCCAGCTTCTGGAGTTTTGCGCCGTCGTCGAGCTGCTGAGCGACGATCATGGCGCCTGCACTGGTGCGGTCCTGCGGGACCTCGACAACCAGCGGTTCATCGTCGTCGCGGCCAAGACCGTGATCCTGGCGACCGGCGGCATCGGGCGGCTGCATATTCAGGGGTTTCCGACCAGTAACCACTACGGCGCGACTGGGGACGGGCTCTGCCTGGCCTATCGGATGGGGGCCCGGTTGGTCCAGTTCGATACGTTCCAGTACCATCCCTCTGGGGCCGTCTATCCGGAGCAATTGGTGGGAGCGCTGGTGACGGAAGGCATCAGATCGGAGGGCGGTCACCTGGTGAATGCGCGCGGCGAGCGGTTCGTCAACGAACTGGATACCCGCGACGTCGTCTCCTCTTCGATCATCCGCGAGTGCGAAGAGGGGCGAGGCATCCGGACGATGTCTGGCCGGGTCGGCGTCTGGCTGGACACGCCGCTGCTGGAGGTCGAGCACGGGCCGGGCACGCTCGAAAAGCACTTCCCGGCGATGGTGCGCCAGTACGAACGCTTCGGAATCGACATCAGCAAGGATCCGGTGCTGATCTATCCGACGCTGCATTACCAGAACGGCGGCGTGAAGATCGACGTGAACGGCGAGTCCGAGGTGCGGAATCTCTTCGTCGCCGGTGAAGCATCGGGTGGTCTGCACGGACGCAATCGGTTGATGGGCAACTCGCTCCTGGATCTGATGGTGTTCGGGAAGCGATCAGGCACGACGGCGGCGCAGCGGGCCGCCTCGATGTCGCAGGGCAAGTTGACGTTGGACCATCTCGCCCGTTTCCGCGCCGAAGCCCGCAAGCACGGAGCGTCCTTCTCCGTCGTCTCGCCGATGGTCTTGCCGGCGTACGCACGAAAAGAATAGCGACCAGCGAATAGCCAACAGCGGGTAGCCATAAGCCAATCCATGACGTTCAGCTGCTCGCTGTCAGCTTAAAGGAGCACGATGAACATCCATGAATTTCAGGCCAAGCAGTTGTTCGCGCAATTCGGCGTGCCGGTGCCGCGCGGCAAGGAAATCAAAACGCCCCTCGCGGCGGAGAAATGGGCCGCGCAGTTGAACAGTCCGGTCTTCGTCGTGAAGGCGCAAATTCATGCGGGCGGGCGTGGCAAGGCCGGCGGGGTCAAGATCACGAAGGACCGGGCCGAGGTGCCGGCGCTCGCAAAAGATTTGCTTGGCAAGACACTCGTGACCCATCAGACGGGGCCGAAGGGCCGCAAGGTTCGGCGGCTTCTCATCGAAGAAGGCGCCGGGATCGACAAGGAGCTCTATCTGAGCCTGTTGATCGACCGGGATTCCGGCTGGCCGGTCTTCATCGCCAGCACGGAAGGCGGCATGGAGATCGAAGAGGTCGCCGCACGCACACCGGAGAAGATCGTCAAAGAATCAATCGACCCGGCGGTCGGATTCCAGGAGTACAACGGCCGTAATCTGGCGTTCGGACTGGGCCTGCCGTCCATCGAGCCGACCCTGCTCAAACCGTTCGTCCAGATGCTCGGCAACCTGTATCGCCTCTTCATGGAAAAGAACGTCTCCTTAGTGGAGATCAATCCGCTGGTCATCACGACGGACAAAAAGCTGGTCGCCCTTGACGGCAAGGTATCGTTCGACGACAACGGCCTTTTCAAGCATGCGGACGTGCAGACCATGCGCGATCTGCACGAAGAAGACCCGCTGGAGATCGAGGCTGGCCAAAGCAACCTCAACTATGTGAAGCTCGACGGCAACATCGGCTGCATGGTCAACGGCGCCGGGCTCGCGATGGCGACGATGGACGTGATCAAGCTCGCCGGCAGCGAGCCGGCTAACTTTCTCGACGTGGGTGGCGGAGCGACCAAGGAGACCGTGGCAGCGGGATTCCGCATTCTGCTCAAGGACAAAAAGGTCAAAGGCATCTTCATCAACATCTTCGGCGGCATCGTGCGGTGCGAGCGGATCGCACACGGCGTCATCGAGGCGGCGAAAGAAGTGAATATCAAGGTGCCGGTCGTCGTGCGATTGCAGGGGACGAACGCGGAGGAAGGCCGGAAGCTGCTGCTGGAGTCCGGGCTGAAGGTAGACGTGGCGACGGATCTGTGGGAGGCGGCGCAGAAGATCGTAGCGATGACGGGGAAGAAGCGGAAGAGGGCGGTGGCGACGGCGTAAGTTGTTGTGGTAGGTCACGGGCTGCGAGGCTCTTTCCGCTTGCAGCCACAGAGCACAGTTGAGCGCTCGACGCTTCATCACCCGTTGCAACCTCAGAGCAACGGGTGCCCGGCTTGGCTGCGCAAGTTGTTCCGTTTATCTGTTCGACACGTGCGGTGACCCGAGCCTCCGCGATTCGCGACGCAGGTCCGGCTATCCCGCCGAGGAATTAACTCCTCGCCCCTTGTGGGAGAGGAGAGAGTAAGGGAAACCAACCGTGCGGTGAGCCAAGCCGCCTCGGTTCACGGCAAACGATCAGCCTGGCCAATTTTAGTGACACGCGATGAAGGGGCTTGGGCATTCGTCTTGGCAAGTGCTTTCTTGATGATCGCCTGCGTTCCTTCTTTGCAATATTGGTTGCTTCAACTATTCACAAGACCTGACCGACCAGAATGTGGTCATACCTGCGATTCAGGAAAAGCTGAGAGAGCTGAAGGCAAACGTTGCGGACAATGGGGTGGCGAATCAGCCGTGGTATGCTTTTGTGGAGATATTTCTTTTTCCTCTTGCTTGCATTCATTACACGGTTTCCGGAGAGGCGCTGTTCGTCGAGAAGAGCACTATGAGCAAGCTGCGGAACCTGGCGGGAATAGATGCGGAAAGCCCGTTGATCTTTTTCAAATCGAGTGGTCCGTCCGAGAATAGGAAGGAATTATGAGCATTCTGGTGGATAAGAACACCCGTGTAGTGGTGCAGGGGATAACGGGGAAAGAAGGGTCGTTTCATGCGACCCAGTGTAAGACCTATGGAACGCAGGTCGTCGCGGGGGTGACGCCGGGAAAGGCCGGCCAAGAGGTTGAGGGGATTCCAGTTTTTAACACCGTCCGCGAGGCGGTGAAGAAGACCCAGTGCGACACCTCGTTGATCTTCGTGCCGCCTGCCTTCGCCGCCGATGCGATTCTGGAAGCCGCCGATGCCGGCATCAAACTGATCGTCTGCATCACGGAGGGGATTCCGGTGAACGACATGGTCCGCGTGAAGCGCGCGCTGCGCGGGCGTGATGTCCGGCTCATCGGGCCGAATTGTCCCGGCATCATCACGGTCGATGAATGTAAGATCGGCATCATGCCGGGGTTCATCCACAAGCGGGGCGTCGTGGGGGTGGTCTCCCGCAGTGGGACCTTGACCTATGAAGCAGTGCATCAACTGTCCACGTTGGGACTCGGCGAAACGACCTGCATCGGGATCGGCGGCGATCCGGTGAACGGGACCAGCTTCGTGGACGTCCTGCCGTTATTCGAGAGAGACCCCGAGACACAGGCCATCGTTATGATCGGCGAGATCGGCGGCGATGCTGAGGAAAAAGCCGCCGCCTACATCAAACAGCACATCCGCAAGCCGGTGATCGGCTTCATCGCCGGCATCACCGCGCCGCCGGGCCGCCGCATGGGGCATGCCGGCGCCATCATCACGGGCGGCAAAGGAACGGCCGCCGAGAAAATAGCGTCGCTCGAAGCGGCCGGTGTCCGCGTCGTCCGCAACCCGGCTGAAATCGGCGCAACCGTCAAACTGGCGTTGGGGAGATAACCGCGCTCCGGTCCTACTCGGCGATGAAGGCCAACAGCCGATCAGCCCACATCCATGGCGAGCCTTCGTCTTCATGCTTGAAGTACACAAAGCACTCTTTCCCGGCCTGAGCCTCCTTCTTCAGCCGTTCGGCCCACCCGGTTAACGCCGTCTCGTCATACGCGCTGCGGCGGAGTCGCACGTAGCAGAAGCCGACCGTGTCGCGACGTTCGGCCGGTCGCTCATCCGTGTCGGCAGCCGCCCAGGCGACGCCGTGCCGCGTCAGCAGCGCTCCCACCTCGTCCACGCGCCACGAGTCGTGGCGAAACTCGACGGCCCAGCGAAAGCCCGGCGGGAGCTTCCCGAGGAAATCGGCAAGACGAGCATCGTCGCGGCGCAGGTTCGACGGCAGTTGCAACAGGATCGGGCCGAGTCTTCCGCTCTCAGCCAGTGGCGCCAGCCGGTCCAGCATGAGCTGCACGAACGGCAGCGCCTCCGGCTTCAGTCTCGACATGTGGGTGATCTGGCGATGAGCCTTGGGTGCAAAGAAAAAGGTCGGGGGAGTCTGCTCGATCCACGACCGAACGGTCTGTTCGGTCGGCAGGCGATACCAGACTCCATCAAGCTCGACGGTCCGGTAGCGGGTCGCGTAGTAGCGAAGGAACTCAGACGACTTGAGGCCTTTCGGGTAGAAGCGCCCCGGTCCTTGCCAGGGTTTGTAAGAATAGCCGGAGAGGCCGATGAAGATGTGGGCCATGGACGAGGCGCCGCCGGTTACCTGCTATTCGCTCTTAACTGCCGGCTATGAGCTATCAGCTTAAACGGAGATGCCCCAGAGTGTCTTTGCGGCGATACCGATGGCATAGGTAATGGTGACGGCCGCCGTGATGATCGCGAGGTTCAAGGCGATCCGGCGCCGCACATTCATGCCGGATAAGAAGGCGAGAATGGTGGAGACCACGATAATCACAAGGCCGGCAGTCAGTACGGAGATCACGGCGTTCGTAGCGCCAAACAGGACGGGGAGAACCGGGACCATTGCGCCGGCGAAATAGCTGGCCCCCACGACGACGGCCGAGGCGAACGGCTGTTCTTCCATATCGGTCGAAGCAGTCGCCTCCTCCAGGAACTGTTTCTTCAACGACTCGGTCGTTTTCACCTCCTTCTCGGAATTCAACGCCAAGAAGGCGCCCGCCGCCATCGAGAGCGAGCCCGCCACGGCGGTCGTGGAGGCGGCAATCAAGACTGTCACGGCGTTGCCGAACGCGCCGAAAAAGCCGCTCACCGCTCCGAGGATTTCGACCAGCCCGTCGTTCAGTCCCAGAAAGATGTTCCGGATCTTCTCTGCGTTGATCTTCCGCTCGGTCAGTTGCGTAACAAGCACGTCCTCATGTTTGAACTCGTCCATGAGAATGCCTTTGAGCGCGTCGCCCAAGGGCTGGTCCTTGTAACTCTTCCAGAGCGAGAGATACTTCCGCACCCCATAGACTTCGATCGCTTCGAGAATCAGATGGACCGCTGTGGTGCCGAACAGCCGGCACGCCAGGACGATGGCGTGCAGCTTCACGCGCCGACCAAGATCGAGCGTATCCAACCCGGAATTGAAGAATTTCTGCCAGAATGCCAGATGCTGAATTTCCACCTGGATCAGCTCATCGAGCACCTTCTTCGCTTCCTCATCGGACAAGATCTCCCGCAGCGCCCGATACAATGATAGGTCGAACAGCTCGTCCAGGATCAGCGTCCGGGCGAGCTCGGGATCATGATGGTGAAGAGTCCCCATTGTCGGACTTCAAGGAGAGAGGTTGAGCGGATTATACCAGAGTCAGGCCGGAAAACCGGGAGCGGCGTACGCGCAGCGCCTCCGAGAGCCTATGAAATCATTGAACTATCCCGGACACGTTCTATGCGGCTTGACGTGGCTGCTCTTTGCGCGTAGGATAAAAGCCTGACGTGTCGAGTTTCGTTGACTGTCCTATCTTTCGCGCTTCCTGATCCTTCCCAGCGCGATCGATTCCCCGGTCTCCGTCGCTTCTCCGCCAGAGTTTCTCTGAAGTGCGGCATTCCACGGCGTTGAACGCCGGTCCTTGCATCTTGCTTTAGCTGAAAACAGGAATGGCCGTCCGTGTCATCTGCGAAACACTCGTCGGCAAGACCTGCGGAGTGATCGAAGGAGATCCGGGATCGTCGTTGAAGGAGGCGAGGTATGAATGGACTATGGTCGCTGATCAAAACATTCTGGTTACGCCGCTTCCGGAGAGAACCGAAATATTCTCACTATGCCTGCATCATGTGGGGGCGAGCGTTGAGGAAAGTATCGTGACCGCATGGCATGCGGGCCCCAGCCCGGAAAGGCTAATAGATGCGCTGTCCACGGTGTGATGGCTTGATGATACCTATGAGAATGAAGGAAACGGCGAGCGGCGAGACGATCTCAGGGTGGCGATGCCTGCTGTGCGGCGAGGCCACCGACCCCGGTATCGAGGCCAATCGAAAAGGTCACCACGAACCGATTCGGAGCCGGGCCCGACTTCCCGGCGCAGTGGTGGCGGTATCCAGTCGGCCAAGCTCTCGGCGTCCAACAATTGAACGAATGAAGCCCGATCTCGCTTCGGGCGCTAGGATTCAGGGTCATTACCGGTGGTTGGACAGACAAGATCACGGGTGCGCGCTTCATGCCGGGGGCTCCGACGAAGCGTCAACCTCAGAGACTCCAAACAAGAAGCAAAAGCAAAAAAGGAGGTGAATGCAAATGGAGAATGTGAGTTCCGTCATCGATGGGTCGATCGCGGTCGCGGGGGTCATTGTTGCCCTCGCCGTGTCAGGTTGGGCGCTGATAGCCTCCCAGTCAGCCGGCGCCGGCAAGAACGAGGCCGCCGTCGGCGATCTTCCTACGACGAGGAAGAAGGCAGCATAACGCGAACCATGGAGAAAAGGAGAAACACATCATGAGAACCGATCCGTTCATCGGTCGCACGGTCATTCTCGCGACACTTACACTGGCGTCGTGGCTCCCTCCGCTGTCAACCTATGCAGCGGATCAGTCCCCCGGATCGGGGATTCCGGAGATCATGGGAACGCAGCCCTCAGCGCCACCGGAGATGTTCTCGGTCAGACCTGCTCCGGCGCAATCCACCTGGGTGGATGAGATTAGGAACTCGCTGGACATCTACAAAACCAAGTATCCCGCGTCTGATTTTTCCCCCTATCTGGCGAAGCTGGACCTGGTCCGGAACGCGCTGGGCCGTGGAGATCGCCGAGCTGTGAAAGTCGAGATGGGCGCGTTCTTCAGAATGCTCGCCAACCGGGATCATGGGATCAGCGATGTCGCGGCGGAAGAGTTGACCAACTTCGCGCAGATGGTCGCTCCGCTCGAGGAGTACGGGATCGCGGTGCCAAGGTCCGCGGCCGGGCAGTATGGGACGGAGGTGCCCAGATCCGGCTCAGCGCAGTAGAAACGCGTTGGTCTGTGGCTTCAGACCATCCCCTCATCCCGTCCTTGCCCTGCCCTTATAGAGACCAAGAGTGGTCTGATGAAAGGGATGGTCTCGGCGAAGCGAGACGCTGGGAAGCCTGAGAGAGAAAAGGATTGCCATGTTACAACAAGAGACTGTGGCCGATCGGATCCCCGAAGCCGTGCGACGCGCTCCCGGCTGTCAGCTTGATGACTTGGTGCCGAGCTTGTCGAGTGTCATGTGGAACCAGGTCTTTCTCGAAGTCGATCGCATGAGTCGGACCGAACGGGTATGCGTGACATCAGTGGGCGAAGGAACTTACAAGGTCGAGATGTCGCATGCCCTGAGAGGGGAAAAACCCACGAGGCTCAAACCTTCCGCTGAACCTGTCAACCTTCAAGAAGGAGGTCGAGATCCCGGCAAGTTACTGAAAACTGTCCGTGCGATTACCGGTCTCCTGGAAAAGATGAAACTCCATCTCACGTGGACGTCTCCCCTGCTACGCGTCGCCGGACTGTTGACAATCCTAGCCGGGCTGGCCGCGATCGACGTTGCTGCGCCGGCGTTGGCAGAAAGTCGCCGAGTGGCTGAGGCGGAGGCCCGCAAGCACGGCGCTCCGATGGTGTGGGTTTCGGACGGGACATTTATCATGGGGAGCCCGACGGGTTCCAAGGTTCAACCTTCTCATGAGGTATATCTTCACGCGTTCTATATCGATAAGTACGAGGTGACGGCGGCACGTTACGCGAAATTCCTAAGCGCAACCGGGCACAATCAGCCGTGGCTCGTGCCGATGTTGTGGGAGCAAGTCAACTTGCCCTATGACGGCGATCGGCCGGTGATCGGAGTCACGTGGAGAGCAGCAGAGGCATTCTGTCGTTGGGTCGGCAAGCGCCTGCCCACCGAGGCCGAGTGGGAAAAAGCGGCGCGAGGGACGGATGGACGCACATACCCCTGGGGCGATGCCGACCCGACCTTCACGCTGGCGAATTACAACAAGCTCGTTACACGCCATACCTACAGTGACAGTCTCAGGCCGGTGGGCAGTTATGAAACCGGCCAGAGTCCTTATGGGATTTACGACATGGCCGGGAACGCGTCGGAGTGGGTGGCGGACTGGTACGATGAGAAGTATTACGCCGCAAGCCCGAAGAGTAATCCGAAGGGGCCGGCCAGCGGTGACCAGAAGGTGCTCAGAGGCGGGTCGTTTAGGGCTTCACCGACCGCCCTGAATTCAACAACTCGGGAGAGCTACTCGGCCGTAGACAAGGTCCTCTATGCGGGGATCCGGTGCGCCCAAGACGCCTTCTAGTCGTGTGCCGTCTTCATGGCAATGGGATATTACCCTGCTGTCGAGAAAACGGTCGTCCTCTTACGAGGCTGGGGAAAGGTTAGCGGCAGTGGGAAGTGGGCATGTCATGACATACCGAGTGAGGGAAGGGCCTAACCCCATGTCTGATCTGGACGAAGCCAAGCAGAAGCTGAGTGAAATGGTGCGTATGATGAATCCTCGACTCGTGTGCAAGATTCCCGAAGAGACGGAGCACGGTTTCTTTCAGATTACCATTATGAACGAAGAGAAATCCCTGTGCTTTCCTCTGTCCGAGGATGATTTGTTTGATTTCGTAGAAGATCCGAGCCGCATGAAACAGATCCATGGCGAGATGGAGCAATTGATTCGTGATCTCAAGTCTTGAGGTCCCGTGGAGGGAGAAGCTGTTCAAGTCCCGATCATACTGCTTGATTCCGTTATCCTTTGCGCGTAGCGTGAAACCATGACGTATCGAGTCACGCCGGCTGTCTTATCTTTCGCGTTTTTGCTTGCTCCCTGCGCGACTGATTCCCCGGTCTCCGCCGCCTCTACGCCAGAGTTTCCCTGCGGTTTGTTACGACCGTCCGGCGTTGATCACACGCTCGGTGTTCGGGGAAGGACACTCCTGACATTACAACGCATTCATGAAAGAGAGGTGAACGCGATGTATCCGATTCTCGCGCTGTTGGGCATCATGTTGCTGACATGGGGAGTGACGGTGTGGGCTTCCATTCGGGAGGAGAAGCCATAAGCCGGGGAGCCGCCTTCAGGCGTGCACGGTCGCCCGGCCGGGTGGATCGAGGCACGCGGACACGCCGCACGCGCAGGGGCGTCCTTTTGCGGTCGAACGACAACACAGAGGAGCATCATGAGCACCATCCAGACCGTTGTTCGGTGGATCGCACACTCACCGTTCACCGCCGCTGCCCTGTTCTTTGGCGGGGCCGTGGTCGCGGTGGCGCTGTACACCTACGTGTATGACTGCCAGGAGTGGCTCAACCAGGACTAGGCGCCATCGTCTCCTCCCTGGCCGCGGAGACGTTGGCGGAGGATCCGGCTCGGAAGACAGCAGCGAAGACATCACCAGACCCAGGAGGGTAAGATGAACCAGGAGCAATTCACAGCGAGTTGGGACCAACGTCAAGGATACGAAGAGGAACAACCTGCGCCCTCATGGTTCAAGGACACCAGACCATAAGAACGAAGAGAGCGGTCGAATTCCACAGCGCCGCAGCGAAGCCGGAAGACGGAGACGGAGGACGAGTTATGAGATGTATCGTCATCAATAAGAGCGACGGAGACTTTTGCCTGAGCCACAAGGCGTTTCTGCGACTGCGAGAGCTGGGGCAACGAGAGGCGCTCAAGGAACCAGACCTCGGTACATATCGACTCACAAGCGCGACTCCACAGGAGCCAACTTTGAATCGGTATGGCACACTCATCCCCCGAGATGATCAAAAGCTCGTGAAGGTAGTAGTGGAACTCGGCGCTCAGGCAAACGGTCACGGTGTGGACCTGAAGATCGTAGAAATTCCAAGCGATGTCAAATGGGAGATCGAGAAGGTTGGCGGCGCGGAACATGTGAGCGAAGCGCATCTGACCGAAGCGCGTCGCACTTGGCACTGTGCATGAACATCACAGTGAACGATCTCGCCGTTGATTGTGCCCCTTCCCTAAAAGAAAAGGAATTGGTCCTGGCACAAGACGTTCTGGACCGCGAGGAGTTGGAGATGTTTTTCACGATGCCGGCAAATCTGCCCGGCTTATTTATAAGGATCAAAGAGCTCGGAGATGCCCACTGTCTCTTTCATAGGGGTCATTACTTGAAGGCCACTGAACTCTTGCGTGCCTCGAATCACAACGATACAATCAGCGCCGGGCAGGACGCGTTGATGGCACCCAAACACCCCAGGCCGTTCAATCCCAAAACCTTCCTCACCAAAGTCGGCAGCGGCAAAACGATCCTGCAGTGTCGGAAGAAACAGATAATCTTTTCGCAAGGTGGCGCGGCGGATTCCGTGTTTTATATCCAGGAGGGCAAGGTCAAACTCACCGTCGTCTCCCAGCAAGGCAAAGAAGCCGTGATCGCCTTGCTGGAGCGTGGAGACTTCCTTGGGGAACCCTGCCTCGTTGGACAGCCTGTTCGCCTGACGACCGCGACCGCACTGGAAACGTCCACGATCGTGCGTATTGAAAAACCCGCCATGATCCGCATGCTCCACGACGAGCCCACATTCTCAGAGCTATTCATGTCCTACCTGCTTTCCCACAACATTCGAATTCAAGAGGACTTGGTCGATCAGCTCTTCAATTCAGCCGAGAAGCGGTTGGCGCGGGTGTTACTGTTGCTGGCGCATTTCGGGAAAGAAGGCAAGCCGGAGCCGGTCATCGCGAAGATCAGCCAGGAAACGCTGGCCGAAATGATCGGTACCACGCGGTCACGAGTCAGCTTCTTCATGAACAAGTTCAGGAAGCTGGGCTTCATCGACTACAATGGTGGATTGCACGTGCACAGCTCCCTCCTCAATATCGTCTTGCACGACTAGCATTCTCTCTTAAGACATCTAGACATCGTCGACATCGTTGATTTCGAGCAGCGCAAGGGCCGTTGCCTACCTCCTCATTTCCTCAAAACTGAGCAATTTGAACAGACCGGAATCTGTCTTGTCGGATAGATTTACCTTCAATACCGGCACGATTGGTTTTTCATGCCTAAGTATAGGCTACGGGTTCACCATACCGCCGTCTTAGGGCTTCTGCTTCACTCGGCCTTTGGCATGCAAGGCTGCTTGGCCATTACGTGGCTGGGCGCAGTTGGGATTCATATGACCCGGACCAGTGACATTGAGTTCCGGTCATTCGAGAACTCGTGGGCGGTCGCACCGCAAGAGCGGCACCACCTGGGATTGGTGAAGAGCATCGCGGTGATGCCGTTCGTCGGAGATCCGGCATGGCTGAGCGGTGGATTGCTGTCCTTCAACACATGACCGATCTTCGCGTGGTAAGCCTGTCCGGCGCGACTCGGCAGGGGCATCTGAATGTAAACCTCAAATTTTCCCCCAGGTCGGCCGACCTCGGGCAGATAGGGCTGGCGAAGAGGATCAGCACGGAGTTTCAGGTGGGATTGCGTGCTGTTGGGGAGTGTGGCCGATCACGAGGCGCAGACGCGTCTTGCGGGATTACAGGAGAGTTCCCCGCGGAGGCTCTACTGCATTTGATAAGCGCAGAAGGGAGCCTCTTGTGGAAGACCGAGCTCCCTTACATGATTGTGAAGGGAGCCATAGACCTCGATGAGGAAATGGTGACACACGCTCTCCTGATTCATGTGCTGGCCCAGGCTAACGAGGTTGGGTTAGCGGAACTGGGAGCGGGACACCGGCAGGCTGCATCACGATTCTTGCGCGATAGGTCCGACCATCAGCAGACACAGCTTTCACCGGCGGTCGAGCGTCCTTGACGGTCATGGCACTTCTTCACAATCGAGCACGTTTGACCGGATTGCAATCCGGCTGCAAGAGAGATTGCGCGTACGTTATGACGTGGTCTCCGAAAACCGAGCTGCCAGCAATACCCGGAATCTGCACCTTTACAGACGGCAGTCACGTAGGGAAATCGCTGAGTGCAAGGTCCCCTTACGTTATGACCAGCCTGTGGAGGCCTTCAATGATGAATGACGAAGCACGGCAAGGAACTCACCATGAACATCACCTGCCATATGGACAGCGATTGTCCTCCCCTGCGCCGGGCACGATGCGCCCGTCTCACCGCTCGAGTCCGGGCATTCTGGTCTTTTCGCACAAGCGGCACTTGCCGCACGTGAATCGCGCGGCTTTGGACCTGCTAGGCCACCTCGAACAGACGGAGACCGGACCAGCCACTACGACGCTCACCAGGTTGGTGAGCGAGCTTCGCGTTCAAATCCAAGATGCCCTCGACAGCCGCAGAGACGCCAACGTCCGGGATCTCGTTGAATGGAAGCGCGTCAGAGTGGAATCGTGGCGAAAGATCCTCCTTCGTGGATTCGGGCTGCCTGATCGGAATTCAAGCAACCTCTCACGAGTTATCATTGTCCTCGAGGAGGTCAGTCTCCAGCAGGCGCAAGCGAAGGTTCAATCTCCTCATGGGGAGGGCGCCGCCCAGGAGCATACCCCCGTGAACAGGTATAAATGAAACGTATGTCCAAAGTAGTCCCAATAAGGCTCTTTGATGTCTTGCTGATCAGACTAGATGGAACACGCGAGAAGCGCCATTCCGTCGAACACTATCTCTGGTCTGCCGAACAGGCAGACCATCGAGCATCGCTTTCTGTGCAACTCGGGAGGCTATGAACCGTGCGGAGGGGCTGGGCCGAGTGCTTTTCCCGCCAACGGCCTCTGTGGACAGCCGTCTCTCACACGCCCCTCCGCCACTTCATCAAGGAAGCTTGAACGATTAACCGTCCGTGCCATGAGGATCAGCCTTGCGATTGCCCTGCACGACCAGTTTCCCCTTCAGGGTCATGGGATTAGGTCGAGTACGCCAGATCACGTTGGCCCGGCCTGAATTCTTCAGAACTGAGCAATTTTGACCAGCCTCCCCTCTTTCTAAAAGCGTAACATCGAAATTCTGACCGTCATTAGGTTTTCATTGGATGCGTGGCGAACAACGTGAGAGAGATTCTGCTGCTGTATCAGATTGCTATTACCCTTGACTTCTTCCTTGCCCGTATCCTCCGAAAGCGATCAATCAGGCCATCACGGTAATGGGAGACCGGTTTGGATCAACCGAGGGGGACGTCGGCGAGGACCGTTGAAGAATTGAAGGCTTCCATGCAAACCACGGCCAAACCGAGCCTTTCCCTAGAGACATCGCACGCTCAGACGGCCGATCACCGCAAATCAAGGAAAAAGCGACCGTCGGAGCGCAGTGGCTCCAACGACGGAGAGGGAGAGAGGGATCACATATGCATGCACAACCCACCGTTCATGGCCACATCGACATGACAGACACGTTGGTGAGACTGTACGTCTTTCTCGCGCAACACATGGACCGCTGTCTCAGCGAGGCGGCGCGCATCAGCTATCCGGAGTCCGAATTGCAGTCGCATCTCACCTCCACCAGGGCCAGGGTGCTGGATATGCTGTCGGTGAACCAGGTGGTCAAGGGGAAGGTCGAGCAGGAGTGTCAGCGGGTGCTCTCGCTCGTCGCAGCATGCCTCACGGACGGCGCCGGGAAGGCGGCCGCCTTGGATGAATTGAAAGCGGAGCGGGCCGTGTTGAAACACAAGACTATGGCGTTGAGTGATCTGCTCGCTGTTTTTCGAGCGGCCTGACAAGATGCGGAACATGGCGCGCCGCTTCATGCTTGGCACGAAGTCGAGGCGGTGGGCCACAAGCACAACGGAGGACGTCATGAAGCGCACACCGCGGACCTATGTGTTGACGCTGAATTCACCATCCCGAAAGGCCCTTCGGCTGTGGACGGGGAAGAACGTCCATGCCCTGCGCTACTGCTCGATTAAACAGATGGGCTATGCACTGAGAGAGATGCAGCAACTCGTGGATCATCTGCAAACAACCTTGGCAAGGAGATCATCATGAAGAGACTCGGATACAAAGTGATCATCGTGCTGGCATTGGCGTGTCTCATTCCGGTCATAGCGACCCTGGTAGGAGCCGACGATCGCGACACGACGACGAAAGTGAGCGGGGTCATCTCCAAGATTCAGCCCGGGCGCATCTCGGTCACGACGCCATGGGGCCACATGAGCATTCAGTCGGATGCGCTGGCCGATGCCAAGGTCGGCGACGAGATCACCGTGTGGGTCAATGAAAACAATGTCGTCATTGATGCCTACCCTAAAGGAGCGGCAAGGCCGGAGCACCGATGGATTCGCGGCAAGTTGACCTATACATCTGCAGAAAAGAACGCGATCAAGCTCTGGACGCCTAATGGCGAAAAAGAGTTTACGGTCAAACGGAATCGTCCCAAGTTTACGATGTTTCAAGACGGGGCGCCGATCACTGTGCAGTTGAACGAGAAGGGCGAGGTCATCGATGTGCACCGCCAGTTGGAGTTGGACTTCGCCGTAGCCTCCGTCCCTCACACCAAGCCCGGTTTCCGGATCAAGCTGGAGGGGGTGGTGGCGGAGATCAAGTCCGGTCAGGTCTTCGTAAAGACGCCCGTGGCACGATACAGCTTGAATGCGAAAACCGCGCCACAGGACGTGAAAGTCGGAGACGAACTGACGCTCTGGGTGAGCGACAACAATGTCGCGGTCGACCACCACGCGAAAGGGAAAGAGGGCGTCCATCGCCTCATCACCGGTTCATTGACCTATGCCTCCGGGGACATGAAAGAGATCAAGCTCATGACGCCGGAAGGGGAACGGACATTTGTGGTGCAGCACGGAGAAAGCAAGCTCTCCGGGATGAAAGAGGGAACGCTGATTACGGTAGAACTGAACGAAGCCGGCAACGTGATCGAGATTCGCAAGGCCGGATGAACGAGCGCTCTTGATCAGAACCCGCGGCATGGTCGGTCCGACCATGATGCCGCGAGGCCAGTCATTCTGCACCAAGCTGCAGGCCTGCTTGAGACTGTCACGGTATTTGGTGTTGAAAGTCTACGGTCATCAGACCCATCCCCAAGCTCGGTCCTGCCGCCTCGCACGTAGGCTGTGGCATTAGGGGACAGGACCTCCGTTTGGTCGTGACGAAGAACGCCACAGCCTCTTAAGGAGCGCGTTATGTCTGTGGTCATCCGCTTCACGTTCACTTAAGTGTTTCGGCAGGATTGATTTCCTTCGGCCATGTGGCATTGCACCTGCATAGTCGGTCTCTAGTTAGGGGGCACTTTGGCCTCTGACAGAATGATCCGACATTCCGACACGATTGAATGCAGGAGCCGCTATGCCGACGCCACATCTTCCCCGAGACAAGAAAGATCGATCGGTTCGCCCTTTGAAGCATGACCAGTACAAGGCAAAGGGCAAACTGCGGGAGCCGTCGGTGTGTCGCGAGTGCAACGCGGTGTATCACAAAGGCCGGTGGACGTGGGGCCCTGTCCCGTCGGACAGTCACGACGTCGTGTGCCCTGCCTGTCAGCGGATCCGGGACGGCGCGCCGAGCGGGGTGCTGCTGCTCACCGGTGAGTTTGTCGCGAAGCATCGGGATCAGGCGCTCGGGCTCGTCCGCAATGAGGAGTCCCGCGTCAAAGCCGAACATCCTCTGGCGTGAATTATCAAGATCGAGGACCAAGCCGAAGCCCCCGGAGGGGTGGTCATCACCACGACCGACCCCCATCTCGCGCGGCGCATCGGCGAGGCGCTGCATCTCACCCATCGCGGCACATTCATCTGTCGCTATGAGGAGGACGAAGACCTGCTCCGGACGAACTGGCAGAGCTGAGCGGGGGGTATGAACCAGGAATTTCTGTCGATCGAATGCGGCGCACGAGACTCCTCCTCGTCTCCGTTCCGGTCAATGGCCGATAAGGGAGCGCAGTTCATGAGGGAGGACGCTATGCAATTGACGTTGGAGCCAAGGGAGCAGGAAGTATTGTCGTGGGCGGTCAAGAATGCAATCTCGGACCTCGGTACCGAGATTGGTCACACCGACAACCAGGCTATGCGGCAAGACCTCCAAGAGCGAAAGGGAGTTCTCTTGGCGATTCTTGACCGGCTCAGCGTCACCGCCTAAGCGCGTCTCATCTCTGCACGCGAGCGCACCGAACTTCAGGGGACGAGACGGCGGAAGTGATGAACCGCGTCCCGTCGCCCTTCGGTCAATGATCGATACAGAAGATGGGCAAGAGTAGGGGCGCATCGTCTTGGCGTATGAAAGCCACGCAGAAGTGGGGACAAAATGCTCGATGGCTCAGCGGCGAGGGACCATTTGCCGTGATCGCTCCCTGTCGGGAGTTTTCCTTCTCTCTCTGGCCTACGAAAGAAGCCGCGGACAAAGCGAAAGCCCATCTGGATCAAACGGCATGCGGCGGAGGCTGTAACCCTCTGCTTCACAAAATCGTTGATCTGGGTGAATGATTTCGGGCTAGGGCGATTGAAGGCCAGCCAGCGATCCGGTACGGCCGTCGCCGAAATCAGCTTGCGACAGCCTGCAACCGGCCGCGAAAGCTTTGCTATGATGGCCGTCCCTGGCCGGCATATTGAATTAGGAGGACATGTGCACACGCGCATCAAGGCGTCTCTCTCGACGGCCCTGTGGAGCGGCATCGGTCTGTCGTTGATGCTCTCCCTACTCTCGTGCGGAAGCGGGACATCATCGCCGAGTGGGAATACGGCGGCGACCGCGAACGGCACGAACGTGATCACCGGCATTATGCCGGCATCCGCCACAATTGCTCGGATACCTGCCGCTTCTGGGATCAACTGGCTCGCGCAGGCGTTCGACTGGTTCACGGCCATCGACGCCGCTTACGCGCTCAGCAAGGGCCGCGTGGAGATCATGGGCACGACCATCCTGGCCTATCCCGCGGGCGGCGGCCGATTCGAACTGTTGCGCGTGCCGGACGGTCCCGTCACTCTCCAGGTGACGACCCCGGACGGAGAAACGGGGACGATTTCCCTCACTCTGCCTCCCGGCGGAGGCGCCGTTCTCGACCTGGGACACGTCACGGTGTGGAGAGGGCAGGCTTTCGTGCATTACCTGCCGTCCCATGCGCACTCCCTGTACCCGGGATTCCTTCAAGCACGAGGAGCGGTTTCCGATCTTCCGAAAGCCTTTTCCAGTCCGCCGAACGACGATGTCTGTCAAACGTTCACGGTCGCGGGCCTGACCTTCTGTTTCGCCCGGCACACGCAATTCAATCCCCCGCTTCATGCCCTGGCCTTTTACAATACTAGCCAAGATGGAAAGGTGGCCGTCATCCTGGCCGAACCGAGTGACGACCCGACATCCACAATTTTCCGTGCCCGCTGGATCCAGCGCAACAGCGGAGGCAGCGCGGCCACCGACAACACCGTAAAGGCCATCGCCCCGATCATCGGGCTGGGCCAGCACAGCATAACCCTGTTTAGAACACCGCTGATTACGGACAACGATCCCGCCACACCGGACCTGCCGAACAAACACGCCATCACGTTCGACACCACGCATGCCAGGTTCGATCCCCGCGGCCTGGAGCAACATTTGTCCCCCGGCCTCGTGGTGCAGATCGAGACACCCAAGAACAACCGGTCGGGTCCGGCGGTAACCACGACGCCCTCTGGAGAACAGGTCGCCGATGCGGACCGTGTCTCTCTCTTCAGGATGGGAGATGTCGTCTGCGACAAGGGTGAGCTCATCCGGGTCACAGGCGAGGTCTTCGGCCCGAATGCTTCCACCTCGACCTTTGGGCTGACGACGACGAGCGGGTTGGTCTTCGTACAGGTGGACCAGTCCACGCGGTATGACGAGCCGCTGACCGACTTTGGCTCGCTGACGGTTGGACGGATCATCGAGGTGTTCGCGTTACCGCCGCAGACCCTTGGCGGTCCCTTGCGCGCGGTTCTGATCGACGAAGCCGCCGCGCTGGGAGAGATCGAAGCTCGGGGGGTGATCTCGAACCTTGATACGGGCGCGAAGACCTTCATCGTAAGTGGAATCAGCTTCTGCTACGACTGCGCGGGCGTTACAACGGAATTTGTCGGCTTTGAAAGCACGCCGTTAGCGAACGGCCAGTTTGTCGAAGTCCTGGGAACCGTTCCTGCGCCGGGAGGACATTCCACGGCCTTGCGCGTCGAGTTGGAGACGGACCCGCGGCCCAGTTCCTGCCGCGACGGGAAAGGAAGGGATGACGATCATTCATGATCGTCTCTTATTTGGGTTCTTCCGGATCTTGTGCCAGCGCGGAACTCCGGAATGTCCCTCGCCCCCGCAAAGCGGCGGCGAGGGGACGGAACGACCCATACGATTTTCTGAAGAGCCTGAGAAAGGAACCCCTGGTTCCACCGCGATCCGCTCGGGCTCGACAGGTTGGAGCTGCGAGGAAGATCATGAATGAGTCAACCATTCGGAAGTCAGCGGTGGCTTCCACGACCAATGATCCGGAGATACGGATCCCTAGGGGAGTTCGATGCGTCGTATGGTGTGCAGTGCTGATGTTTGCGAATCTCGCCGTCGCCTTTGCTCAATCACCATGCCCAGGAATTCACGTGAAGATTCTGGACATAAGAAACGGCACCGGCACCGTCGCGTGCGCCCTTTTTGAATCACCGGTCGGCTTCCCCACTGAGTTTCTGCACTCGGCAACGAATGTGATGGTCATAAAAATTCGGAAGATGCAAGCGCGTTGCGACTTTGAAGACATCCCGCCGGGAACGTATGCAATGGCCGTCATTCATGATGAGAATATGAACGGCAAACTTGACACTAACTGGTTGGGTATCCCCACGGAAGGCTACGGCTTTTCAAACGACGCAAAAGCCTTGCTCGGCGCGCCGTCGTTTTCTGCCGCCAGCTTTCAGTACGACGGGCGGAACCTGGATTTGACGATGAGCTTGCATTACTGAGCGTCCGTTGTGTGGACGCGGAAGATTCTCCTTGCTTTCGCCAATCCAGCACCGGATCTCACACTGGGCGGAGCGGCCGAGACCGATGTTACGCATGACGTGTCTTGGGATGACCCGATGGTGACGTACCTGCTTTGGCTCTCAGTCCTCCTGGGTATCCCGATGTCAGCCTTCGCCCAATTTGTCGATAAAGGCGGCTATGTAGAGGTGAAGAAAGGAACAGCGTTATGTTCTGACGTTAAATTGGAAAAGGAAAGGGGGACTCAAGAGCCGGGTCGTGTCTTTTGGAAAGTGACGAGCAAGATGCGAGCAAACGGCACTCAGACAGTAGCCGCTTTCGTCCACGAAACGGTTTATGACAGCAAAAGCGGCGATACAACGATCAAGGAGAGCTTATATCAAGAGGATTTTGCCACGTTCTTTAAAAGAGACCCGGAGCATAAGGGGATGCTTCTCATGATCAGCCCACAAAACGGCCGAGTCGAAGCAATTGTGGAGGTGTGTGCGAAAAAGAAATAATATATTCGTGCCGCAAAAGGACTATCTCCTCCGCGCTCCTCCACGCCAGGATCGAACCGGAACGGATATTTTTGGTGGGGGCGCAAGCTGATTCCGGCGGAACTGACAAGAAGGAGAGCATGCTGAAGGACAGCCGAGTCGACTTTGTCATCACGTCATAAGTATGACAACCGGGCAGTGAGCATAGGCTCACCACACCCGCCTCGCCGTACCGTGCATTTGAACATCGACTCAACAGTGGATGTACCGCACCCGGTTTCTTGGACACCGGAATAGC
>Ga0070741_10002581_pt1 | contig 48078 bp, 35 predicted proteins | sample Coa_R1_4_FD_66440 | JGI IMG/M metagenome (GOLD analysis project Ga0070741, IMG submission 66440) | Surface soil microbial communities from Centralia Pennsylvania, which are recovering from an underground coalmine fire - Coalmine... | ecosystem: Environmental > Terrestrial > Soil > Unclassified ... | reverse complement strand
CCGTTTCCGGCTTGCCAAAGCGCGCGCGTGTCTCGCTCACTTCGCTGGGGATGCACCCTGCGCCAGCACCATGTCCACCCGCTACCGCGCCAACATCAGCCCGGCCAATGCCCCAGACAACCCATAGGCTCGCCGATTGGGGCCTACCACTGGTATACTTCTGCCAGACGCATGGCCGTTCCTTTCTCGCTGATGGGGATGCGCCTGGGTCTGGCTGTTTTCCCCTGCCCCTCCAAACTGTCGGTGCCTGAAACCAGCGTGGAGAGGCAGGATGGGCAGTATTTTCTTCCCTCTCCACCAGCGTGGAGAGGGGTTGGGGTGAGGCTAAACAGACAACGGAGCTGATAATGCCCCTGGCCGTCGAAATGCGGCACATCCGCAAGTATTTCCTCTCTTCCAACGTCCTGGCCTGCGACGACGTCAATTTCTCGGTGCGCGAGGGCGAGATTCACGCGCTGGTCGGGGAAAACGGGGCAGGCAAGACGACGCTGATGAACATCCTGTACGGCCTGATCGCACCCGATGAGGGCGAGATCTTGATCCACGAGCGCCCGGCGCACATCACGCACCCGAACGACGCGATCCGCCTGGGGATCGGCATGGTGCACCAGCACTTCAAGCTGGTTCCCTCGTTCACTATCGCCGAGAACATCATGCTCGGCATGGAGCCGGACGAGTGGGGCTTTATCAACGGCGCATCCGAAGCGGAAGCGGTGCGCAAGCTGGCCGCTGATTTCGGGTTGCCCGTCAATCCCAACGCCAGGGTGCGCGATCTGTCCGTCGGGATGCAGCAGCGCGTCGAAATCCTCAAAGCGTTGCAGCGCAATGCCCGCGTCCTGATCCTGGACGAGCCGACGGCAGTGTTGACGCCGCAAGAAGTTCACGAGCTGTACACTGTCATCCGCAAGCTGGCGGCGGACGGGCGCACCGTGATCCTGATCACCCACAAGTTGCTGGAAGTCAAGGATGTGGCGGATCGGGTGAGCGTGATGCGGCGCGGCCAGATGATCGGCACGCACAACGTCTCGGACGTGTCGATCCGTGACATGGCGAACATGATGGTTGGGCGTGAGGTGATCTTGCAGGTTGAGAAGCAGCCTGCGCAGCCTGGCGCGGTGGTGCTGAAGGTCGAGAATCTATTGGTAGCTGGAGCAGGCGGCATCCCGGCGGTCTTTGGCGTGAGCCTGGAGGTACGGGCCGGGGAAATCCTGGGCATTGCCGGGGTAAGCGGTAACGGCCAGACTGAACTGATCGAGGCCATCGCCGGGCTGCGGCCCATCGACGGCGGGCACGTGGTGCTGCTCGACAAGGACATCACCCACGCCAGCGTCCGAGCGCGGCGCGAAACAGGCATGGCGCACATCCCCGAAGACCGCCTGGTGATGGGCCTGAACCTGAACACCAACCTGGACGAAAACGTGGTTGTCACACATTACATGAGGCCGCCCTATTCGCGGCGGGGCATCTTCAACTTCCTGCCGATGCGCAAACTGGCACAGCAGATCATCGACGCCTTTCAGATCAGGTCGGCGCGGGTGGGCGAGGAAATTAAGACGCTGTCCGGCGGCAATTTGCAGAAGGTCGTGCTGGGGCGCGAACTGGAAGGCAAGCCGAAATTCATCATCGCCAACCAGCCAACGCGCGGGCTGGATGTGGGCAGTATCGAGTTTGTCCACAAGACGCTGATCGAGGAACGGGATGCGGGCGCGGCGATCCTGTTGGTGTCGGTGGAACTGGACGAGATTCTGTCGCTGAGTGATCGCATCGCGGTAATGTTTGGGGGCAGGATCATGGGTGTGCTGGACATTAAAGACGCCAACGAGCAGGACATCGGCATTTTGATGGCCGGGGGCAGCCTGGAACACGCCCCTGCAAAGGTAGCAACGCCATGACTGCGAAGCGACTGCGACAGGCGCTGGAAAGCGCCGCGATACCAATCCTGGCAACGATCCTGGGGCTGCTGGTGAGCAGCGTGATCGTGCTCTTTGCGCGCGCCGACCCGATGCAGACTTACGAGCATCTGTTTTGCGAAGGCTTCGGGCCAAAAGGCTGCCAGACTTTCGGCAACCTGCTGTTCATGGACGTAAAAACCGACAACGGCACGCAGACCGTGTTTTCGCTGTTCTACGGTGCGCAGGGCCACGCGCTCGGCGTGACGCTGGAACGGGCCACGATTCTGATCCTGGCGGCGCTCTCGGCAACGGTGGCCTTCAAAGCCGGGTTGTTCAGCATCGGCATGGATGGGCAACTGGTGCTGGGCGCGATCACGGCAGCTTTCCTGGGCTACGCCCTGCCCGATCTGATCTACGGGCTGGCAGGCATCTCGCAGCCGCAGGCCGCGCCGGGCGCTCTGCAAACCGTCATGCACCTGGTCGTTCCGGCGCTGTGCATCGGGGCGGCCATGCTCGTCGGGGCCTTCTACTCGTGGATCGCCGGCTATCTGAAGGTCAAGCTGAACGTCAACGAATTGATCAGCACCATTGTCTTGAACGCGATTGCCGTGCAGTTGGTTGGCTACCTGATCAACTTCCCGCTGCGTTCCGACTTCAACAACATTGCCCGGACGCGCCGCATTGACGACACGGCCTGGCTTGTGCCCTTCAACCGGGGCCTTTTTCTAAACTCCGAATGGTTTTCAGGATCGCGGGTCGGCATCGGGATCATTCTGGCGCTTCTGGCCGCGCTTGTGATCTGGTTCTTCCTGTGGCGGACGACGGCGGGCTACGAGCAGCGCATGGCGAGCGGATCACGGCTCTTTGCGCGCTTCGGCGGCATTCCGAACGAGCGGGCCGCATTGCGCGCCATGCTGATCAGCGGCGCACTGAGCGGGCTGGCCGGGGCGATCCAGATTCTGGGGGTGGAGCGGCGCGTCGTGGACGGCTTCGCCGGGGCGGGTTTAGGCTTTGACGGTGTGCTGGTGGCGATCCTGGCGAAGGAGTCGATTGGTGGCATCCTCGTCGTGGCAGTGTTCTTTGCGGGCTTGCAGCAGGGGGCAATCAATCTGCAATTCGCCAATTTGCCGCGCCAGCTTGGCGGGATCATTATCGCGCTCATCATCCTGTTTAGCTCGATGGAAAACTTCTTCCGCACCAATCTGGCCCGCATCCAGGCCCGGCTTCGGCCACCGCAGCGCGCAGTGGACGCGGCAGCAGAGGGCGTGGCAGCAGCAGGGGGCGGAGCCACATGATCAAATTCCTCAACAAGCATTCTCGCCGTCTGCGACATGCCCTGCTGATCGGCGGGCCGCTGGTCGGACTGCTGCTGTTCCTGGTGCTGCCGGAAAGATTGGTGCAGGGCGGCATCCGGCTGGCGACCCCGTACATTCTGGGGGCGCTGGCGGCGCTGATCGCCAGCCGCGCCGGGGTCTTGAATCTTGCCATCGAGGGCAAGATGCTGCTTGGCGCATTCATCGGCGTGGTCGTGCTGTACAAAACCGGGCTTGATCCGGTGGTGGGCGTCATGGCCGCCGTGATCATGGGCGGGCTGCTGGGGCTGGTCTTCGCCATCCTGTACCTGCGCATCCGGATCAACCTGATTATCCTGGCGCTGGCCTTAAACCTGTTCGTCGCCAATGCCACCGTGTTTTTCCTGCGTGTATCCTTCGGGGCGTTCGGCACGCTGGCCGACCCAAGCATCCACAGCCTGCCCATCCTGACCATCCCGATCATCAGCGGCATCCCGATCCTGGCCGAGCGCCTGAGCGGGTACAACGCCATCGTGTACCTGAGCTGGTTCATGGTGCTGTTCATGTGGCTGCTGCTGTACCGGACGCGCTTCGGGCGGCACGTGCGCGCCGTCGGCGAGAACCGGGAAGCCGCCGAAACGGTAGGCATCAACGTGACGCTGGTGCAGACCTTCGCGCTGACCCTGAGCGGGATGCTGGCGGGGCTGGCCGGGTCGTTCCTGTCACTGGGCGTCCTGAGCCAGTTCCTGGAAAACATGACCGCCGGGCGGGGCTGGATCGCCATCACCGTGTCGTTATTTGCCCTGGAACAGCCCGTCGGCGCGTTTTTCACGGCGCTGTTCTTCGGGTTCTCCGAAGCGCTCTCGCTTGGTTTGCAGAACACGGGCGATACGAAGCTCTCGCCGGCGCTGGTGGCCCTGGTGCTGGCGCTGCCGCAGATTGCCACGATTGGCGCGCTGGTGCTGGTGGCGCTGCGCATCCGGGCCGCCGAACTGCTCAAGCGGCGCAACTTTGCGGCGCAGTTCGGCCAGGAGCTTGCCAATTTGCGGCGAGGCGTCGTGGTCGGCGGGCAGGATTAACCTCACCCTCTGGCCCCGCCGATGAGTACATCGGTTCCGCTGCGCAGAGAGCGGGAATCAAAGTCCGCACCTTGATTTTTGGCCCGATCCGCATTAAAACTAGCGTGCTGTACCGGTGGGGAGCGCTTGAAGGGCCATGTCGCGGGAACTGTCTCACCAGGAATTGGCCGACATCCTGCGCGTAGCGGTGCGGGTCGGCGTCATGATGCTACAGAGCGGCGCGGCCAGCTTCCGGGCCGATCAGACGATCTGCCGCGTGGCGCTGGCGATGGGCGTGGAGCATGTCGATGCTTACGTGACGCCGACAGTCATCGTGGCAACAGTCTTCAGCGGACGCGAACACCGCACCCAGATCGCCAAGCCGTCGGGCCTGGGCGTCAATATGGATCGGATCGCCGCGCTCGAACATCTATCACGCAATATGCCGACCCCGGCACTGCCGAACGAGATGATGCGATGCCTGGATGAGATCGAGCACCAGCCGCCGCAGTACCCGCGCCCCCTGGTGGTGCTGTCCGTCGCGCTGGCCTGCGGGGCGTTTGCAGCCATCATCGGCGGTGGGACGATAGAGATGCTGGCGGCGGCGGTGGGCGCGGGGGCCGCTCAGACGGTGCGTTTCAGGCTGATCGCCGCGCGCGTCAATCCTATCCCGGTCACGGTGGTATGCGCGGCGGTGGCTACCGCCATCAGCCTGATCCTGGTGCGGGCCATGAACGCGCCACTGCCCCGGCTTGGCGTGATCGCGTCGGTGCTGCTGCTTGTGCCGGGCGTGCCGTTCATTACGGCCATTCTGGACATGATCCGCTTCGATCTGGTCTCCGGCCTGTCGCGGGGGCTGCACGCCGGGCTGCTGCTGATCAGCATCGGCGTCGGGATGCTGCTCGTGCTGGCGCTGACCGGGTTTAACATACTGTAGCTAATACGAGAAACCTCAGCCCCGCCCCCTCTCCGCAAGCAGAGAGGGGAGCAGGGCTGAGGCCAACAGGGAGTGTGTAGGCTTAAAGGCAGCATGAGCGCACTCGATCTGGTTTTCCAGGCTGTTCTGGGCTTTGCCGCGACCTTCGGTTTTGCCGTGCTGTTCAACGTCCCGCGCGGGGCGCTGCTCCCGGCAGCGCTGATCGGGGTGCTCGGCCACCTGCTGCGCTACTCGCTGCGGCAGTGGGGCGCTTCCAACGAGGTCGGGACCTTTTGCGGCGCGCTGGCCGTCGGGCTGGTCGGCTTCTGGTACGCGCGGCGTGCCCAGAAACCTCGCCTGTTGTTCACCGTAACGGGTATTATCTCGATGGTTCCCGGCATCCCGGCCTACGAAACAGTGGTGTACTTCAGCAAGGACGACATCCTGAACGGCCTTCAGAGTGGGGTGCGGGCCGTGCTGGTAGCGGGGGCGATTGCCGCCGGGTTGGGCACGGCGCGTATTCTGACGGAAACGGAGTGGACAAAACATTGAGTGACGGCGCTGGCAAGCTCTGGAAAGTCGAACTGCACAGCCACACGTACTACTCGAAGGACTGCCTGACCCGCTTTGAGCGTCTGATCCGGGTCTGCCAGCAGCGTGGCATTGACCGCATCGCCATCACCGATCACAACACGGCAGAGGGCGCGCTGGCGCTGGCGAAGCGAGTGCCAGACCTGATCATCCCCGGCGAGGAGATCATGACCACCCAGGGCGAAATCCTGGCTTTCTTCGTGCGAGAGACGGTTCCGCCCCGCCTCAGTCCTGCCGAGACGATCCGGCGGCTGCGCGACCAGGGTGCGGTGATCAGCGTGTCGCATCCCTATGATCGGCTGCGCAAGGGAGCCTGGGAGGAAGCCGACCTGCTGAAGATCGTGCCAGACGTGGACGCACTGGAAGTGTTTAACTCGCGCTGCCTGTATGCCGAGGACAATGCGAAAGCGCTGGCACTGGCGCAGAAGCACAACAAGCCCGGCACGGTTGGCTCCGACGCGCATATTCCCTACGAACTGGGCCGGGCCACCCTGCTCATGCGGCCTTTCGAGGGGGCGGGTGATTTCTACGAAGCGCTCAAACGGGCGAAGCCGCTGACCACCCTCAGCCCGGCCTGGGTTCACCTGTTCAGCAGTTATGCCAAGTACAATCGGAAACTTGGTCTGTCCAGACTGCCCGTAGCGGATACGGGTTCGGCGTAGCGACGGCACACAATACCGCCGTCCGAAGCGTCATCGGGAAGCTGCACAACCTCGTCTTGCATTCACGCGCTACGATTATAATTTAGCCTTCTGAGTGAGTTGGGATGTGACATGCTCAAGCGATTAAATCTGTATGTCGTGGGCTGGCTGCTGCTTCATCTGATTATCTTGAGGGTACTGATTGACCACGAAGATGAATTCCCTGTCATTGCAGGACGCTACAGCCTCTCCTACGCGGGAGGGCTGGCACTGATCGCCGCCGCTGGACTGATCGGCGCGGTTGTCCTGGCGCGCACCCAGCGAATCCAGCTACCACGTCTGCTGGTGCGCCTGCGCGATCAGTGGTGGTTCTTGCCTGCCGTCTTTTCGGCCAGCGCCGCACTGATGCTGGCGGTCTGGATGACGCCCTTCCAGATATTCGTCACACCCGTGCAGAAGGAACTGCTGCGCGGCTATGCGACGGGCGCGATCCTCACGGCAGCCTACGTTGCCGTCTTCTGGTGCGGGCGCGATGTGGTTGTGCCCTGGGCTGGCTGGCTCGTGTTGGGGATCGGGTTCGGCGTGGCAGCACTGGTCGTGACCGTCCACTGGCTGGATCGTTACCCGCAGCTCAACCAGATCGACGAGCTGCATAACTGGGTTGTGCAGTGGACGTTCGCCAACACGGGCTTGCTCGGCGACGCGCTGTACCGCCAGATGATCCCGATCCCGCAGCCGATCTATGACAGCCCGCATTACATCCTGGGACTGCTGCTGCGCTTCATCGGGGATACCTTCTGGCAGGCACGCTTCGCCCGCCTCCTGATGGCCTGCCTGGCGCTGCCGTTCATTTACCTGGTCGGGCAGCGTATGTACGGGCGAAGGGCCGCGCTGCTGGCCGTCGTCGTGGCAATCTTCCTGCTGGCTCCGACGGCTTACGTGCGGCCTGACGTGTTTGTGGGAGTCATGCTGTCCGTCGCACTGTATGTCTATTTGCGCGCGCAGACGACGCGCCGCCCCTGGATGCACTACCTGACCGGGCTGACTGTTGCACTGGCAGGCGAAGGCCACCCGCTGGCCTACCGCTTTGGGGTGGCTTTTACCATCCTGTATGGCCTGCGCTGGCTGTACGAAATGTACAGATCACGCCGCCTGTTCATCGATGGGCGGATTTTTGCATTGTGTCTGGGCGGCCTGACCGGTATGTTGATTTACCTGTCGATCCACATCATTCCTAACTTCACGCAGGGCCTTCACTTTGCGCTGAACTACAGCCCGATCAGCCGCACCGCCGATCAGCAGGTCGTCCTGGCCCAGGACATTGTGCTGGAGCAGATCGCGGTCTGGATCAGAACCTCGCCCTTTGAATTAATGTTTGTGGTGGCGGGTGTGCTGTTTGCCATCCACACGTTCAATCAGGGAGATCGGGTGCTGCTGGCGCTGCTGGCCGTCAGCGAGGTCTTGATGATTGCCACGTATGGCTACTATCGGGAGTTTTATCAGGTTCACTTCCTGCCCGTCTTTGCGTTGCTGGCCGGGCGCGTGCTGGCGAACCTGACCACGTTCGGCTCCAACCGCATCCCCGCCGAACGACTGAGCAACCTGGCCCTGGCTCTGGTTATCTTCGTGGTGTCACTGGGCATTATGGTGCAGAACGCGCAGTCGAGCAGCGAGGACACAGTTCGGGCCGAATTCACCGCGATTGCGCGCCGGCTGAAGGCCGATCTGCCGCGCGACAAGATCATCGTCGGCAACGAGAACTACTTCATGGAGATACGCAGCCTGAACTATTATGGCATCCAGACCGTGACGACGAACCAGTGGTTCCTGGTCAACTACGCGGGTTACAAACTCTGGGAAGTCACCCGACCAGACATCTTTATCCTGACCAGCGAGATGGACGTACCTCGATACACTGATACGGTGAGCATCTACCAGTACATGAACGATCACCATTTCCAACTGGCGCGCTGCTATACTGAGACAGGGCTGATCAACGCCCGTGTTTACGTCCGGGAAATGCCGAAGGGCTGGACGCCTGATCTGGTCTGCCACCGCTACGCCGACCAGCCGGGCGACGCAGCTTTGCTCAACTGGCTGCGAAGGTGGTCATGAACGAGTTACCGCCGCTGCGGACTGTCGTCGAAAGGGCAGGCTACCGCCGCCAGCGCGCAATGGGCGGCATCCTGATCCTGCGGCTGCTCGATTCGCGCCGCGAAACCATCGACGCCTGGTTCGAGGACTGCAATACGCTGATGTCCAACTGGCAGCCCGACCAGCCTTTGCGCTACCTGCACGATATCCGGCAGGCCGAGCAGGTAACGCCGCACGCCACCGAGTGCGTGGCGCGTGTGCTGCGGCGGATGCGGCACATCCCCGTCAGCGATGGGCGCGGCGCTATCCTGCTTCACAACCAGACCCTGGCGGCACTGCTCGGCACGTTCTTCAAACGCCGCCCGCAGGCCAACTGGCAGATTCGCTTTTTTGAGGACGAAGCCGAAGCGCTGCGCTGGCTGGCACAGTAACCCCGCATTGATTGGTGTTTTACCAGGTAGAACATTTGGGCGGTGGTATAATGATTGCCCGTCTGTGATTTGGATTCGAGACTGAATGAGGCCAGCCCATGTCTGCTGAACAACCGTTTGTGCACCTGCACGTTCACACCGAGTTCAGCTTGCTGGACGGTTTGAGCAAGATTGACAAACTGGTGGCGCGCGCCAAAGACCTGAACATGAAGTCCCTGGCGATCACCGATCACGGTGCGATGTTCGGCGTGATCAGCTTTTACCGTGCCTGTCAGAAGGCCGGGATCAAGCCGGTCATCGGCATGGAAGGCTACCTCGCCAAACAGGACATGCACGTCCACGACCAGACCGAGCGCCAACCCTTTCACCTGCTGTTGCTGGCCCGCGATGAAACCGGCTACAAGAACCTGCTCAAGATCGCGTCGGCGGCGCAGCTTGAAGGCTTCTACAACCGCCCGCGTATCGACAAAGATTTCCTGGCTGCCCATGCCCAGGGCCTGATCTGCACCAGCGGCTGCCTGGCCGCCGAGATTCCGCGCCTGGTGGCCGATGGGCGCGAGGATGAAGCGCTCAAGACCATCGGCTGGTACAGGGACGTATTCGGCCCGGACAACTTCTTCCTGGAATTGCAGCAGCACGACATTCCCGAAATCTATGCGCTGAATCGCTGGCTGGTGGAGAACCGGGACTATGCCGACGTGCCGCTGCTGGCGACCAACGACGTGCATTACGTGTATGACACCGACTATGACGCGCACGACACGCTGCTGTGCATCCAGACGAGCGCGCTCAAGGCTGACGAGAAGCGGATGCGCATGACAGACAACAGCTACTACCTGCGCAGCCCGCAGGAGATGTGGGCCATCTTCCACGAAGTGCCAGAAGCGCTGCACAACACGGTACGGGTGTCGGAGATGTGCAACGTCAGCCTGGAATCGAGGGGCTATCATCTGCCCGTCTTCCCGGTTCCGGATGGGTATACCCCGGATACCTATCTGCGCTATCTGGCTGAAAAGGGACTGCGCTGGCGCTACGGCTCTGGCGCTGACGATCCGGCAGTGAAAGGACGGCTGGGCTACGAACTGAGCGTCATCCACACGATGGGCTTCGACACCTACTTTTTGATCGTGTGGGACCTGTGCCAGTTTGCGCGCCGGGCCGACATCTGGTGGAACGTGCGCGGTTCCGGCGCGGGGTCGGTGGTGGCCTATTCGCTGGGCATCACCAGCATCGACCCGATCAGCAACGCGCTGATCTTCGAGCGCTTCCTGAATCCGGGCCGCCAGACCATGCCCGACATCGACATGGATTTCCCCGATGATCGCCGCATGGAGATGATCGACTACGCCATGCGTAAATATGGCTCGGATAAGGTGGCGGCGATCATCACCTTTGGCACGCTCAAGGCCCGCGCCGCGATCAAGGACGTGGGGCGCGCGCTGGACTACCCGCTGCCCGCTGTCAACAACCTGACCAAGCTCGTGCCGCAGATTCCGAGCCGGCCTGTCACGCTGGCCGATTGCCTGGGCGACGATCCCGACAAGGCCGTGCCCGACCTGAAAAAGCTGTACAACGAGGACGAAAGCACGCGGAAATTGCTGGATACGGCCATGACCGTCGAGGGCGTGGCACGCAACGCTGGAACGCACGCGGCGGGCATAATCATCGGGGATAAGCCTCTCGTCGAATATTTGCCGTTACACCGGCCCATCGGGGATACAAAGGTCGAGCAGGTGACGCAATTCCCGATGGAAATCTGCGAGTCCATCGGGCTGCTGAAAGTGGACTTCCTGGGCCTGTCCACGCTCACCATTATGCGCAAGGCGTGTGACCTGATCGAGAAGTATCACGGCATTCGCTACACGATGGACAACATCCCATACCGGCCCGACCCGAATGACCCGGAGATCACGGCGAAGGTCGAAAAAGCCTTCGCGCTGATCGGTCAGGGCGAAACGACAGGCATCTTCCAGCTTGAAGGCGGCGGCATGACAAAGATGCTGGTTGAGATGAAGCCCAAGACGTTTGAGCACATCGTTGCTGCCATCTCGCTTTTCCGTCCCGGCCCGATGGAACTCATTCCGACCTATATCAGGCGAATGCACGGCAAAGAGCCAGTCGTTTACCATCATCCGCTGTTGGAGCCGATTCTGAAGGAGACGTATGGCATCTGCATCAGCGGCGATTCCCTGGTCATCGAGGCAAAAACAGGAAATCGCTACCGGGTCGATGCAATTGCCGATAAGCTGGAAGACTTTCACATTCAGGGCGTCGATGAGGACTATCGCCCTGCAATTGGGCGGGTAACACACTGGATCGACAATGGCGTTAAGCCCGTCTATCGAGTTCGGCTCCGCAATGGCGCAACAATCAAAACCACCATCGACCACAAGTTCCTATCGGAAGAGGGCTGGACAGCACTACAACATTTGCAGCCTGGCGATTACGTCGCAGTACCGCCTTATCTGGTTGAGCCTGAACAGCGCACCAATATTGAGCGTGACAAACTGCGCCTTCTGGCCTACCTGATCGCAGATGGGTCGCTGGCGAGCGGGGCCAGTGTGGACTTCGTAAACAAAGACCCCGTGATGCTCGACGAGTATAAACGCTGCCTGGGAATGTTTGACGACGTTGAGCCGGTTTACACGCCGCAGATACATGGTGTCACGAGGATTGGAGTACGTCACAAGCGCGGAACTCGAAACGTGCCGACCAAACTCCTTTTGTGGATGCGCGAACTTGGCTTCAAGTATGATCCGAAACTGAAGAAGCATCCGCGCGGGGTGCGGAGTCAGGAAAAGGCGATCCCTGAGTTCGTTTTTTCGTTGAGCAATGAAGACTTGATCTTTTTCCTTGCGTCACTCTGGGACTGCGATGGCTACGTTGGCCGGAAGCTATGTCACTATAAGACGATTTCTGAGCGCCTGGCTCATGATATTCAAACGCTGTTGCTCAGGTTGGGCATTGCCTCAACCATTTATGTCACAAGTTATCAATCCGCTCGCGGCGAGCGCAGCGCTTATCAGGTCACACTCTACGACACTCAGAAGTTTATTGCGTTGATGAAACCGCATCTGTTGACCGATAAGGGCAGGGTCAAATGTACAGGCACGAGCCATCACAACACAGTCAACCGGGGCCGTTTCATCAGTGAGGTAAAGACTTTGACAAGGCTATCGGCAAAGGCTCTGATGGCAACTTACGGCATCGATAGCCAGCACTTCTACAAGGCGCGGCGCAGCAGCCCGCGTATCTCTGCCCACCTTGTACGGGGTGTTGCCGAAGCCGTGCCGCTGCCACAAACGCTGATGATGACCAATATAGGATGGGATGAAATTATCTCTATCGAGCCTGCTGGTCACGAACATGTCTATGATCTTACGGTTGAAGGCTTGCATAATTTCGTGGCGAGTAATATTATTGTTCACAATTGCGTGTATCAGGAACAAATCCAACATATTGCTGCCTCCCTGTTTGGCTACAGCCTCGGTGACGCCGACCTGATGCGGCGCGCAGTCTCAAAGAAAAAAGCCAAAGACTTGCTGACACATAAGCAAATCTTCCTGGATAACGGCCCCAAGCATCCAACTCATCCGGTTAGCAGGGAAGTCGCAGAGAAGATATTTGATGAGATAGAGTATTTTGCCGCCTATGGGTTCAACAAGTGCGTGGTTGGCAGTACAGAAATCATCGATCCAGCGACGGGCCGCTTGTATCGTGTTGATGATCTGGCCTTTGGCAAAGTAAAACTTGGTCAAACACTGACCTGCGACATTGATCATCTAAAGCTGGATGCCGGTTCGATCAGTGGCGTACACGATAACGGCGTGAAGCCGGTTTATCGCCTGACAACACGCCTGGGACACGAGATCGAAGCGACGGCGAACCACCCGTTCTATACCGTCGATGGCTGGCGGGAACTGGGCACGCTGAAGACCGGCGACAAGATCGCTGTGCCGCGCCGCATTCCAGTGGAGGGCAGGAAAGAGTGGCCTGAGCATGAGGTGATCGTCCTGGGCCATCTGCTGGCGGAAGGCAATCTATGTCATCCATCGGGTGTTGATTATTACACTGCCGACGAAGAGCAGTGGCGGGATTACGTTGCCAATCTGGAGAAATTTAAGAATACTGCTGCCACGACGCATCGACGCCGGGGCAATATGCACGACGTATACGGCAGACGGATTCGCGCGACTGAACCCAACGGCGCGATGGTGTGGATCGAGCGATTGGGGCTGCGCAACACCAACTCCTACACCAAGTTCATACCCGATGAAGTCTTTGAACTGACGAACCGCCAGATTGCCCTACTCATAGCCCGTCTCTGGGAAGGCGATGGGCACATCAGTGAGGCAGATCGGTTCATTTATTACGCGACCGCTTCGGTGCGGATGGTACACCAGCTTCAGCATCTATTTTTGCGGCTCGGCATTATTTCCCGCATACGCCGGGTGAAATTTGCCTACCGCGATGGTCGTTATGGTTATCAGCTACACATTCATGGCAACGACAACTTGAGGCAATTCCAGGAAACGGTGGGCTGCCATTTTGTCAGCCGGATACGTCGAGACACGCTGGCCCGAATGATTCTGGATGATCCCGCATCATCGGGGACGAAAGATTGTGTTCCGGCGATGGTTGTTAAGCAAATCGTGCGGCGCGAAAAAGCGGCACGCGGCCTGACGTGGGACGCCGTAGCAGCGGGCGCGGCCATTTCCGTCTCTGAATTTGAGCGCCCGTCGCACAGCGCCAAATCAGGATTTACCCACGCCGTTACAGCCCAGCTCGCCGAGTTCTTTGATTCCGACGAGTTACGCCGCTACGCGAACAACGACATCTATTGGGATAGTATCGTCTCCATTGATTACATCGGCGAACAGCCGACCTACGACCTCACCATAGCGGGTACACACAACTTCATTGCCAACGACATCATTGTGCATAACTCGCACGCCGCAGATTATGCGGTACTGACTTGCCAGACAGCCTATCTGAAAGCCCACTACCCCGAAGAATATTACACAGCGCTGTTGAGCGTGCAGCGCGACGTGATCGCCGACGTGCGCCTGTTCACCTCGGACTGCCGCCGCCTGGGAATACCTGTCCTGCCGCCAGACGTCAACACCAGCGACCTGGACTTCACCATCGAGACGCTCAACGGCGGCAAGCGAGGCATTCGCTACGGCCTGGCGGCGGTTAAAAATGCCGGAGAGAAGGCGGTACAGGCCATCATCGACGCCCGCAAGGAAGGCGGCCCGTTCTCGGACATCACCGATTTTTGCCGCCGCGTCGATTTGCGCACAGTGGGCAAGCGGGCCATCGAGAGCCTGATCAAAGTCGGCGCGTTCGACAAACTGGGCAGCCGCGATCAACTGCTGCTGTCACTGGATCGAATCATGAAGTTCAGCGCTGACCAGCACCGTGCCCAGGACATCGGCCAGATCAGCCTGTTCGGCGGCAGCGAGATGGGCGATACGCTGACGCTGGCCGTTGTGCCCCCTGGCGAGGAAACTCCGCAGCGCGAAAAACTGCGCTGGGAAAAAGAACTGATCGGCCTGTATGTCTCGGAGCATCCGCTCCACAAAGTGATGGATGCCATCCAGCACTTGCCGAACATCCAGTACAGCGAGGGGCTGCGCCGCGACGCTGACCAACTACACGGCAGGCCGGTGACGCTGGTCGGGCTGGTCGTCGCCATTCGCCCGATCATGACTCGTAAGGGCGACACGATGGCCGTCGTGAGCCTGGAAGATATCCAGGGCACGATAGATTGTGTTCTGTTCCCGCGTACCTGGTCGGAGTACCAGGAGTTGATCGAGGAGGACAGGCCGATCATTGTCATGGGCAAGGCCGACAGTTCACGCGGCGACATGCAAATCCTGGTGGACAGCGTTTCGCTGAACTTCACCTATGCGCAGCCGGATTACGGCCCGCACACGGACGAAAACACGAACGGCTGGTGGGCGGCGCCAGCCAGTGGAGAAACGTCAGCGTGGGGCGTGGATTCGTCCGGCGATGAGATGGCGATCAGCGAAGAGGAGGCGCTGGACAGCCGCGATCTGGACGATCAGCCAGACGTGGTTATGGATGAACCGCCGCTTTCGGAGGATGATCGCGCGCCGCTGCCGCCACGACAGCCGGGCAGCCAGCCCGCCCCCGCGCCCGCCGTTGAGTCTATCGCTGTTGCCGTCGAGCAGCCCGCCGAGGAACCGCCTGCCGAAGAACTGGCCGAGGTGGGCGACCCGGCGGAGACACCCAAATCGGAGGCGGTGCAGCAGTTCGAGCACATCCTGGCGGCCCGTGCCGCGCGTCTGGTCGATCCCGACCCCGCTGAACCGGAGCAAACGGCGCCGCGTCTGATCCTGCTCACGATCCGGCGGAACGAAGACTCTGACGCGCGCTTCAAGCGCCGGCTGGTGCGCATCTACGGCGAACTGGTTCAGCGTCCGGGGCGTGACCAGTTCCGTTTTATCCTGATTGAGTCCGCGCGCAAGACGGAAATCCGGTTTGAGCAAGATAACCAGCGCACGCACTATGACGAAGCGCTGGGGGAACATCTGCGCGCCTGCGGTGTCGAGTCGATAGAGGTTCGACCACTGGAATAGGGTAAACGAGCGGCACACGAAAAATCCTGTTACACTTTTCCTGATCAGCATTCACACGGAGTTTGCTCATTGATCGATCCAGGACGCCCGGTAAGGACGCGGCGCTACCAATCGTGGGGCCGCTACCCGCAGGTCAACCATACCACTATCAGGAGCATCCTGTGGCAGAACGAAATCCCCGATCTGGCCGCGTTCAAACAGCCAATTCTGCCGGTTGGCTACGGGCGTAGCTACGGCGATAGCTGCCTGAACGAGGGCGGGGTACTGCTCGATGCGACGCCGCTGCGCCGCTTCCTGGACTTTGACGAGAAGCAAGGTCTGTTGCGCTGCGAGGCGGGCGTGATGCTGGCGGATATCCTGGACGTGATCGTGCCGCGCGGCTGGTTCCTGCCTGTGTCGCCGGGGACGAAGTTCGTTTCGGTGGGTGGGGCCATTGCCAACGACATTCACGGCAAGAACCATCACAAGGCCGGAACGTTTGGCTGCCACGTGACCCGCTTTGAACTGCTGCGCTCCAACGGCGAGCGGCTGATCTGTGCGCCGGACGAAAATGCAGACCTGTTCCGCGCCACGATTGGCGGCCTGGGCCTGACCGGGTTGATCACCTGGGCCGAGTTCCGGCTGCGAGCCATCCCTGGGCCGTTCATCGCCCGTGAGCAAATTCGGTTCTCGTCCATCGACGAGTTTTTCGACATCTCTGCGTCCTCGGATCGGGATTACGAATATACCGTCGCCTGGGTGGACTGCCTCGCCAGCGGGAAGCACCTGGGGCGGGGCCTGTTCATGCGCGGCAACCATGACCGGCTGCGGCCCCTACCCGGCAAGCCGATCAAACCCAGACCGCGCTTGAATGTGCCCTTTGATCTGCCGCCGTTCGTTTTGAACACTTTGACGATCAAAGCCTTCAACAGCCTTCTGTACCATGCCCAGTGGCGCAAGAGGTCAGGTAAGGTCGTCCACTACGATCCGTTTTTCTACCCGCTGGATTCGATCCAGAACTGGAACCGCATGTATGGACGACAGGGCTTCCTGCAATACCAGTGCGTCGTGCCGTATCATGACAATCACCACGCCATCAAAGAAATCTTGCAGCAGATCGGCCAATCCGGCGAAGGTTCTTTCCTGGCCGTGCTCAAAACCTTTGGCAACATTCAGTCTCCGGGGATGCTGTCCTTCCCGCGTCCGGGCGTCACGCTGGCGCTGGACTTTGCCTTTCGGGGCGAAAGCACGCTGCGCCTGCTGGAGAGGCTTGACCGGATCGTGCGCGATGTGTGCGGGGCGGTCTACCCGGCCAAAGATGCGCGCATGTCCGCCGAGAGCTTCCAGGCCTATTTCCCACAGTGGCGCGACTTCGCCAGGTACATTGATCCCAGGTTTTCGTCGAGCTTCTGGCGGCGCGTGACAGCGAAGGATTGCACACAGGATACCTCACGATGAAAGTGCTCATTCTGGGCGCAACTTCGGCCATCGCGCACGAGACGGCCAAACACTTCGCGGCGGACGGGGCAGAACTGTTCCTGGTCGGGAGGAGCGCCGACAAGCTGAACGTGGTCTGCGACGATCTCAGGGTGCGCGGCGCAACGCGCATCGAGACGTTCGCTGTCAATCTGAACCAACTGGAACGCCACGAAGAAGTCATCGACGCGGCGATCAGGGCGCTGGGCGGACTGGATGCAGCCCTGATCGCGCACGGCACGCTTGGCGATCAGCAAAGGGCACAGGCCGACGTGCCGTATATGCTGGATGAGTTCACGACGAATGCGATCAGTTACATGGCCCTGATGACCCGGCTCGCCAACGTTTTTGAAGCGCAAAAACGGGGTTGTCTGGCGGTGATCTCGTCTGTTGCCGGAGATCGCGGGCGGGGCAGCAACTACGTCTACGGCGCAGCCAAAGGCGCGGTCAGCCTCTTTGCGCAGGGCCTTCGCAACCGCCTGAGCAAGTCGGGTGTGGTCGTCGTGACCATCAAACCGGGCTTTGTGGATACACCCATGACTGCCCACCTGAAGAAGAATCCGCTCTTTGCCAAACCTGCGCCTGTAGGCAGGCGCATTTACACGGCCATGCTCAGAGGCGAGTCGGTGGTCTACGTGCCCTGGTTCTGGTGGTGGATCATGCTCATCATCCGGAATATTCCCGAAGCGATCTTCAAGAAGCTGTCGCTGTAAGTTTCCCCACGCACATGGCGTCAAGAAGCCGTAAAGAAGGCCTACAATCCGCAGGAAGGCAGCGTCGTGGTCAGTGAGAAGCCCACCGGCACGAAAGCATCTTTGCTTGAACACTTGAATTTCTTGCCTGTGCCCGCCGGAACAGCCAACCTCGGTCTTGAGGACAAGGTGGCCGAGCGCTTTGTGAACGCTTACGGCAAGGTCTGGGGCGACTTTTTCTGCCGGGAGACGCCATTTCACCAGGTCAGCATCGACGCCTTTGAGCTGGCCCGCTACCCGGTCACGAATGCCCTGTATGCGCAGTTTATGGCAGCCGGCGGTTACGACAACCCGCTCTTGTGGACGCCCGAAGGCTGGGCATGGCGGCTTGCCAGCGCGCGCACCCGGCCTGGCTTCTGGGGCAACCCGCGTTTCGCGGACGACGAGCAGCCTGTGGTCGGCGTCAGCTGGTACGAGGCGATGGCAGTGGCGCGCTGGGTATCGCTCGAAACCGGGCTGAACGTGCGGCTGCCCACCGAAGCCGAATGGGAATGGGCGGCGCGCGGCACCAACACGCGCTCGTTATACCCCTGGGGTGGAGCCTGGGACCCGGACAGATTGAACAGCGGCTTTTGCGACGATACGCACAAGTCGCAGGGCAAACCTGTGCATGTGGGATCGTACAGCCCGGCAGGTGATGGCCCGTTCGGCCACGCAGACATGCTCGGCCAGGTCTGGGAATGGACGAGCAGCGCCTTTAAGCTCTATCCCTACGACCCAGACGATGGACGCGAAGACCTCTACGCACCGGAAAAGCGCATCCTGCGCGGCGGCAATTGGAGCGACGGCAAATATGCTAACCGCGTGACAACGCGCTACCTGTATGCGCCGACCTACAGCGACATGACTACCGGGTTCCGGTTGGCGGCAGGCGGCAACCGCCCACCCGCCGCAGCACGTCCGGCGCACGATCTGGTTGTCTACGGGCGCTCGACGTTCTGCGCCGATCTCCACCTCGCCAGGCCCTGGCTGCGCGCTTGGAACGTGCCGTACCGCCAGGTCAATATCGACCTGAGCGACGAAGCCGCCGCCCGTCTTGATAACTGGCTTGGGTCGCGCACCGTCCCGACCTTTGTGGTCGCGGAGTACGGGAGCCTCGATCCGATCACACCCCCCGACGCCGCCGATCTGTCCCGCCTGCGGAATACGGATCGCGGCTCGATGCTCCACGAGGCTGACGAACCAACGCTATACGCCTTCCTGGTGCGCAACGGGTTCCTCAGATAGCGTGGACGCTCCGCCATCGGAATTATTGTCCCTCAATCGCAGAATTGCCGGGATCAACATACGGCGTCTGAGCACTTCGACGCCGTATGAAGACCTCATGTCCAGGGCCAATGCCGCTCCGCCCTATGGTTGGGGCTTGATGTTCTGGTTGACGTGGAACAGGTTGTTCGGATCGTACTTGGCTTTGACGGCGGCGAGTTTCGGGTAGTTGTCCCGGTAAGCCGCTTTGATACGCTCCTCGCCTTCTTCCATCATCATGTTGATGTAGGCCCCGCCCGCTGAATAGGGATGCAGTGCTTCCCAATAATCCCGCGCCCACTGGATCATTTTCGGGTTGTTCGCGGGATCGGGGTCCACGCCGACGATCACCTCGACGAAATTGGCATCCCGGTAGCTCCACGCCGTGTCATTTTTGCCGACGCGGCTGGCAGCGCCATTGATTGGATACAAGTGCATGGCCGAATGCCCGGTTGGAAGCTGTGCCCCGAACTTCATGTGCTGCTCAATGACCTGATCGCTGATCTCGTTGAAAAGATCGGTGCGCCAGTACCACTGCAAGCCGGGTGGGTAGAGCGCATCGAACAGACTCTGTAAAGCGGGCCAGGGGATCGGGCCGGCGAAGTCCATGATTGATGTCCCGAACTGGCGAATCGGCTTGAAAACTTCCTCGGCCCGATCCATGTCACCGGTGTAGCACCAGGTGATGATGCATACCTTCTTAAAGTGGTGTTCCTGTGGGAACATGGGCACGGGCGGCACATAGTGAAAACCGACCCAGCCGTTGATGTCCGGAGAGGCACTCTTGATGAAGTCGCGCCAGCGCTTCATGACCGTTGGCGCTGCCTCCAGCGGATAGAAGATCGGGCCGCCGTAGACCATATTGACCGGGTTCAGTTTGAACAAGAAGGACGTGACGACGCCGAAGTTGCCGCCGCCGCCGCGCAGCGCCCAGTAGAGGTCGGCGTTCTCGTCCGCACTGGCCGTGACCAGTCGCCCATCGGCGAGCACCACGTCCACCGCCAGCAGGTTATCTATCGTCAGGCCATACCTGCGCGTCAGGTAGCCCACACCACCGCCGAGCGTCAGACCGCCGACGCCGGTAGTGGAGATGAAGCCGCTGGGCACGGCCAGCCCAAACGGGTGCGTGGCGTGATCTACGTCGCCCCAGGTGCAGCCACCCTCGACGCGCACCGTGCGCGCTTTCTCATCAACCCGGATGCCCTTCATCCGCGACAGGTCGATCACCAGCCCATCATCGACCAGGCTCAAGCCGGGGCCGTTGTGGCCGCCGCCGCGAATAGCCAGCGGGAGCTTTTGTTCGCGGGCGTAATTGACCGAGGCGATCACGTCGGCGACATCGACGCAGCGAACAATCAGCGCGGGCCGGCGGTCAATCATCCCATTATAAATCTTGCGAGCGGCCTCATAATCTGCGTCACCGTCACGGATCACCTGACCACGTACCGAGGCTTTCAACGTATCGACGGCTGTCTGATCCATTGCGACCATAACTGTCCCTCCCTGGAACTGTTCGTTGAATAGATTGGCCCTACATTTCAAACGTGAGCATGTTGGTTGCCAGCGGCGATAGCTTGCCCCCGCAAAAAGGGCAAATTGGAGCGACGGCGGCAACCAGCCACACGGTTTCACCCGGATTCACTGCTACTTTCCACAGCTCGGGGTCTTCACCGCTTTTCTGCACATAAAGAATGCTTTGCGTGCAGAAGGACGTATCGCAAAACCGCTGTTCCCAACTTCCCACGCAATCCGAAGTGATTACCTGGTGCCTGTGCAAGATTCCTCCTTTCTCCGTGTTATGCAGGTAGTTCTCACGATGTGCCGGCAAAAACGGTGTGAATGTTTCCCATTGGAGACCTGTCCTTAGTGTATGTGCTCGTTCGAGTGGTTGTCACCACTCGGATGGGGGGAATTTGCAGGGGGATGCGTTTGACACGAAGGGGGGGCATGAGTATAGTCATCTAAACACCTGAGAAGTTCAGTAAGCGATAGTATTACCAGGTAATGAAGGCGTGGATGGTCTGCATCATATCCCCCTAGCCGAACCGCTTACGACCCGTGAGTTGGATATTCTGCACCTGATTGCCGAGGGGTTATCTGACCGCGAAATTGCTCAGAAACTCACGCTGTCGCCAGAGACCGTAAAGTGGTACAACAAGCAAATCTACAGCAAGCTTGGCGTTCGTAACCGTACTGAAGCCGCCGCGCATGTAAAGTCGCTGGATGTGTTCGCTGATGGTGTTCAAGCGGCGGCAGAGAAGACAGTTCTACCTCCTCATAACCTCCCCACACAGATGACTTCCTTTGTGGGTCGCCAGCGTGAACTGGCGGAGGTCGCCCATTTATTGAATAAGGCACGCTTGCTGTCCATCACGGGGCTGGCGGGCTGCGGCAAAACCCGGCTGGCTATCGAGGTGGCGCGTGAGGTGCTACCCCGGTTCGGCGACGGCGTTTTTTGGGTTCCTCTGGCGCCCATCGTTACCCCGGACAAACTGCTTTGGGCCATCGCCGAGCACCTGGAAGTGCAGTTCTTTCCACAGGCAGAACCGCTGCAACAGTTGCTGGATCACTTTCGCAACAAGTCGCTGCTGCTGGTACTGGACAATTTTGAGCATCTTCTGGACGGCGCGGAATTGGTGACGCATATCCTGCAAGCAGCCCCCAGCGTGCACATTCTCGCCACGTCGCGCGAGCGCTTGAGCCTGTATGGCGAGGTCAGCTATCCCATTGGTGGTCTGTCGCTCACCGATGGCGACGCTCCCGGCTCCGCACGCTCAGAGGCGGTGGAGTTGTTTGAGCAGCGCGTACAGGCCATCGTGCCCGGTCTGAAGCTAAACGCGGAGACACTCCATCACGCGGCGCGTATCTGTCAGTTGGTCGAAGGAATGCCGCTCGGCATCGAACTGGCGGCGACCTGGGTGGATGTCCTCTCACCCCAAGAAATCGCCAACGAGATCGAGCGCAGCCTGGACATTCTGGAAGCGGAATTGCGCGATCAGCCGGACAGCCAATCCAGTATGCGGGCCTCATTCGCCCGTTCCTGGAATTTGTTAACTGATGCCGAAAAAGCTGCCTTCCGAAGGTTATCGGTTTTTCGGGGTGGATTCACCCGCGAGGGCGCGGCAGCCGTCACCGGTGTCGGACTGCGAACCCTACAGGCCCTGGTTACCAAGTCGCTGCTGCGGTATGACCCCAGCAGCGGGCGCTTCGGAATGCACGAGTTGCTCCGCCAGTATGCCGAAGAACACCTGATCAGTTCTGGCGAAGCGGCCCCGACGCGCGAAGCGCACGCACGCTATTTTGCGGATTTCATGGCCGAGCGCTGGCCTCAAATGAAGGGCCAGCGACAGAAAACGGCTCTGCTGGAAATTGAGAATGACCTGGATAATGTCCGTGCTGCCTGGGATTACTGGATTGAGGCTGGCAATCTGATCGAACTGCGAAAATTCCTGCACAGCTTCTGGGTCGTCTACGACATACGTGGCTGGTACCTGGCGGGCATCGAACTTTTCGAGCGTGCTGCGGAGGTCGCGCGCCGGGCCAATACTGAAGACGCGCAGGCTGTCCTGGGTTGGTTGCTGGCCGTCCAGGGGTTGTATTATCTGGCAGGTGGTTATCGTATTATTGGGGGGCCTCGAAAGGGTTTCGTGCTGGCGCAAGAAGGCATCGGCATTATTGAGCACGTGCGCGGTTACGATGAATTGATGATTGTGCCCTTAATCAGCCTTTTCATTACGGCCAGCCAGGTCAACGAGGTCGATATGGCGCTGGCAGCCGCGCAGGAGTGCCTTGAGGTTGCGACTCGTATCGATGACCAGTGGGCCATTGCCAAAGCAAAACAGTTCCTGACCATCCGTGCAATTATGGACGCCGATTTACAGACGGCGGAACGTCTGGCACGGGAAGCGCTGGACAGATTCGAGAAAAACGGGGACAAGTGGTCGGAGAGCGTATTTTGCATCGAAGTCATGGGCTTGCTGGCGATTGCCCGGCGCGAGTTTGACCAGGCAATGGAATGGATCGAACGCGGTCTGCGCGAAGCCCAAGACATCAACTTCAAGTATTCGCAGCAGATGGCCTACTGGCAGCTTGGCTTTGTGGCGACCTTGCAGGAGGATTACACGAAGGCCGCGAAATACTGGCGGAAAGCGCTGGAACTGGGCGAAGCGGCTATCGGATCGCCCATCTTGATGGGCTTCGTTGGCACAAGCAACAGCGGGGAATGGGGTGGGCGCAAGCTCATAGATCGATCCTGACGTGTGTCCATCCCGACGCCGATCATCCGACGTCACGACCTGCCCTCTCGAACATTCAGTGAGATCAGGAAAGGAGTTCGTCATGCCGCTCTACCTGGACATTCACCACAAAGTGGAAGGGATGACCTCCGAAGGTATTGAAGAAGCACACAGAAAAGACCTTGAAGTCCAGGCCAAATACGGCGTTCGATACTTGAAATACTGGTATGACTTGAACACCGGACGCGCATTTTGCCTTGTCGAGGCCCCGGACAAAGAGGCGGCGATAGCCGTGCACCGTGAGGCGCATGGTCTGCTGGCCGACGAAATTATCGAAGTCACCGAAGGCAGGTAATCAGTCACCTCCAAAGGCTGTGCCGGGTGACTTTTCCGCATTTCTGGGCAGCAGGTCTTGGACTCGCGCTCCAGGCAGTGTTCGAGAGCCGACCCAGGCGCCGTCAAAATCAAAATCATGCCGTTCCAGCAAATCGATGAGGTCCGCGCCTTCAAGGTGCGGGAAAAGCGTTCGACACGACCATTCCGCTGAGGTTTGGCGGTGTCCGACATGCTAATTCTGGCGATGTCCACAGTTTCGCCCGCATTACCGAAGTCGTCCACCTGGATTGAAGGCAGCCAGACAATTCCTTGACAGTATCAGTCACCTCAGCGTACTATGTTGAGGGTGACTGGAATGGGCTAACCGCCTGTCCTACTACCCACCAGGGGGCTACAGTGGACGCTGCCAGGAAATTCCTACAGGATCTGGGTCTGCCGCCCGGTGATCGCCACGATCTGCCCTCATCGCCGCTGCGATTTCCGGATGGCGCGCATTATCGCATTGAGATTCCCAGCGTCGAAGGGCCTGCCGCCTTGCAAGCCGTCATCGATACGGCCAGGACGTTGGGCGTTACCGTACATCGCGTCTCGCAGGGCAGCGGGATCATGCTGCTCAGTGAGGCCGAAATCCGCGAGATGGCACGGCTCGGCCACGAAAACAGGATGGAAGTCTGCCTGTTTGTGGGGCCGCGTGCGCCCTGGGAAGGCACGGCCCAACCGCTCACGCCGGACGGCAAGATATTCGCCTGGCGGCATACGGGCATGGATCAGCTCGTCTACGCACTGACCGACGTGATGCGCGGTGTGGAGCTAGGTCTGCGCAGCGTGTTGCCTGCGGACGAGGGGCTGATCTGGCTGATCGGCAAGGCGCGCGAACGTGGCATCCTGCCACCCGACCTGATTATGAAGGCGTCGGCGCTGGTCGGGGCCGCTAACCCCATCGGTATCAAGCTGCTGGAAGACGCCGGACTGAACACGATCAACGTCGCCTCGGACATTTCGTTGGCACGGCTGGCGGCGCTCCGACAGGTGATCTCGATCCCGATTGACCTGTACATCGAAGGGCCGGACGGACTGGGCGGCTTCACCCGTTATTATGAACTGCCCGAACTGATCCGCGTCGGCGCACCGATCTATCTCAAGTTTGGCCTGCGCAACGCGCCGAATATCTATCCGAGCGGTGCACATCTGGAAGGCGCCGCCATCCAGACCGGGCGCGAGCGCGTGCACCGGGCCGCCATCGGCCTGGAGATCCTGGCGCGCTACGGCCAGCAGTACATCATGTCGAGTCCGGGCGCGCCGGGCCTGGGCATTCCGGTCATCGCTGGAAAGCTGACCCCGGCAGTTTGAATATCGCTTGAGTCAGGCAGAACCTCACCCTGGCCCCTCTCCGCAAGCAGAGAGGAGAACAAGCCTGGCTACGCCATGCCTTCCAGAGTGAGGCGAATTAATCAAGGAGCATTATGACGACATATTACGGAAAAGACCTGATCCGGCAGATGAACGATCTGCGCGTGCCGCCCGGCTGTCTGGCGATCTGGGGCCTGGGGCAGATGGGCGTTGCGCTTAAGGGCGGCGGTTCGGAAATCATCTACGTCGATCCGTGCCTGTCCGACTCGGTGGCGGAGCGCATTGATGCCACGCTCTTCCGCCGCGCTTTTCCGCCGCCCGTCGAGCCGGGCGATGTCACCAATGCTGCTTACGTGCTGTGCTCGCACGAACACATGGATCACGCCGACCCAATGACGCTCGGCCCGCTGGCAAGCGCCTCCCCGCAGGCCAAATTCGTGATCAGCGGTTGGACTCAGGAAGTGCTAGACGAAGCTGACATCGCCCCGGAACGCCGAATCGTCGCCCCCACCGACAAGACCATTCAGCTTGGCAGCGCCCGGCTGACGGCCATCCCCGCCGCCCACTATGAACTCGATCACGATCAGCGCGGCTATCGCTGGCTCGGCTTCCTGATCGAGATGAACGGCGTGACCTTCTACCACTCCGGCGACACGCTGGCTTACCCCGGCTACCTGGAACGCATGAAAGCGTTGCCCCGTGCCGACGTGGCAATGGTCGCAGCCAACGGGCGCGATGCCTACCGCGAGCAGATGAATATTACCGGCAATCTGCTGCCCATTGAGGCCGCCTGGCTGTCGAAGGAACTGGGATGGGACGTGCTGATCGGCGGGCACAACGATATGTACCCGATGAATACAATCCCCGCCGGAGCGCTGGCAGACGAACTGCGCCAGATGAATCCGCGCCAGAAGCACCACAACTTGCAGCCGGGGGAACTGTACCTGTACGTCCGGTGAAGCTGCCGGGTAGTTTGGCCCTCATCCCCGGCCCTTCTCCTACGGGGGAAGTGTGATTATCCGACTCTTTAAGTCCCTCGCCCTTTGGGAGAGGGAGTTAGGGTGAGGGCCTGAGCGCGCTCAGGCTGTCGATGCCTTCTTCGCGCATTCGCTGGCGGAGCCGGGCCAGCGCCTTTTTGACAAACGCGGGGCCACCATAGATCAGGCCGGTGTATGCCTGGACGAGCGTGGCCCCGCTCCGCAGTTTGTCCCAGATGTCGTCGCCCGAAAAGATTCCCCCAACGCCGATAATGCACAGTTCTCCGCCCGTCTGTCGGTAGATGTAGCGGATGATCTCGTTGGATCGTTCGCGCAGGGGACGCCCGCTCAGGCCGCCCACTTCACCTGCATACTGGTTCTGAAGCGCCGCATGATCAGTGGTCGTGTTAGTGGCGACGACACCGCTGATCTGGTAGCGCAGGGCAAGTTCCAGGACGGTATCGATCTCCGCCCAGGTCATGTCCGGCGAGATTTTGACGAGCAGCGGTTTGGCCTGAGAACCATTCGCCAGATCATGCATGCTGGCTTTGAGGCTGGTCAGGATGGTGTCCAGATGTTCCCTGGTCTGTAGCTCCCGGAGGCCGGGCGTATTCGGAGAACTGACGTTGACCACGAAAAAATCGCCGTAGGGATACAGGCAGTGGAGGACCGCGCAATAGTCCTGAGGCGCGTCAGCCAGCGGAGTCGCTTTGTTCTTGCCCAGGCTGATGCCGACGGGACAGCGCTTTCGTAACGCGCGCAAATTGTGGCGAACTGCTTCCTGCCCAGCGCCTGGGAAGCCCATGCGGTTGATGAATGCTTCATCCGCCGTCAAGCGGAACAGGCGCGGACGTGGATTGCCCGGCTGCGGCTGCGGCGTGACCGTCCCGACCTCGACAAAGCTGAAGCCGAGCGCATTCATGGCCGGGATGCACGTGGCATTTTTGTCAAAGCCCGCCGCCAGCCCAAGCGGGTGGGCAAATTGCAGGCCCAGGGCGCTGACCGCCAGGCCCTCGGTATTGGGCGAGAACACCTTTTCCAGCAATGCCCGTGCCGGAGTGATCCCGCCGACACGCCGCAGCCCGCCCAACGTCAGGTCGTGGATCAGTTCGGCGTCCGGGCGTGACAGCAGATGACGGTACAGGAAGCGGTACATAGTGAACCGTGATCAGGTTTCTGCGGCCAAGTAAGCGTCCACCATGCGGCGCTGCTCGGCGGACAGAACACCCTGCCGCTGCCAGGCGTCGAGCAGTTGGCGCAGGGTCGCAACCGCATGAAACCGGTAGCCAGCCGCCTCAATTGTCTGTTTTGCGCCCTGTTCACGGTCAACGACGACCACGATGTCCGTGATGACCAACCCGGCGGCTTTCAGCCTATCCACCGTCTCGAATTTGGTTTCGCCCGTCGTCGCCAGATCGTCCAGCAGCACCGCTGTATCGCCAGTTCGGTAGACGCCCTCGATGTCGGCCTTCGTCCCGTAGCCTTTCACCTCGCGCCGGGGGTAGATCAGGGAGTGGCCCGACAGCAAGGCCGCTGCCGTGCCGATGGGCAGCGCTGCGTAGGGGATGGCAGCAATGTGATCCAATTCCAGGTCGCCGAGCACCTGATTGACGGCGCTGGCAACGGTGCGCAGTGCGTCGGGGTAGGATACCAGCCGCCGCAGATCGAGATAGATAGGCGACACCTTGCCGGATTTTAGCGTGAAGTTGCCGAACTTCACGCAGCCCGCCTGAGCCAGCGCCCTTGCCAAACCGTCGATCAGGCTATCAGGCTGGCTGGGACGATTACGATGAGGCCGCACTTTCGTGCGCAGGTCGTTGATCTGGTTGCGCAGCCGTGCTGCCTCAGCACGCGGATCAGCTGCCTTCGCAATCGAGCGCGATACGTTGATGATCAGCCCGGTATGGGAATCGCCGAGTCCGGCAGTCAGTGCGGCTTGCAGATCGCCGCCTTGCGCGCCAACGCCCGGCACAAGGAGCCATGCGTCCGAAACTTCTCGAATGCGGGCCATTGCTTCAACGTCGGTTGCGCCGACGACCAATCCGACGTTGTGATACTGGCTCCACGACAGCGCCCGCTCTGCGATGACCCCATACAGCGGACGCTTATCCACCGGTAGATTCTGAATCTCGTCCGCGCCGGGGTTGGACGTTTTGCACAGGATGAACGCGCCCTTGTCGGGCCGACGGACGAATGGCTCTATGGCATCCCGGCCCAGGTAGGGGCTGAGGGTGATGGCCGTCGCGCCCAGTTCGTCAAAGGCCGCCCGCGCATACGCCTCGGCGGTGCTGGCGATGTCGCCGCGCTTGGCATCCAGGATGACCGGGATACTCTCCGGCACGTGGGCGATCACATCCTTGAGCGCGGCAAACCCGGCGCTGCCAAACGCTTCAAAAAAGGCACTGTTCGGCTTGAAGGCCAGCGCTACGTCTGCCGTCGCGTCGATCAGCCGGAAACAGAAATCACGGGCAGCGTCGGCAGTGGGTTCGGGCAGCAGTTCGCCGTGCGGATCAAGGCCCACGCACAGCAGGCTGTTGATCCTCTCTGCCCGCTCGCCAAGCATCGAAAAGAAGTCCATCAGGCTTTCCCCAGCACCAGCGCCAGCAGTGCCATCCGCACGTAGACGCCGTATTCCATCTGGCGGAAGTAGGCAGCGCGCGGGTCGCTGTCCACGTCCATACTGATCTCGCCGACGCGCGGCAGCGGGTGCATCAAGACCATGTTCGGCCTGGCCTGCGCCATGATCTCCGGCGTGATGACGTAGCTGTCCTTCACGCTGTCGTACTCGGCCGGGTCGGTGAAACGCTCCTTCTGGATGCGCGTTACGTACAGAATGTCCGTCGCGCCGAGCACCTCGCGCAGATCGGTGTATTCAGCCTGCCGCGTGCCTTTGGCGGCAAGCTGGCTCACCAGGTCGGCGGGCATCCGCAGGATTTCAGGCGACACGTAATTGATCTGCACGTCAAACAGGGAGAGCAGCTTCGCCAGCGAGTGCACGGTACGCCCATATTTCAGGTCGCCAAGCATGGTCACCGTCAGGCCGCTGATCCCGCCGCGCTCCTGCAAGATTGTGAACAGGTCGAGCAGTGCCTGGGTCGGGTGCTCGCCGATTCCGTCACCTGCGTTGATGATTGGCTTGCGCGCATACTGGGCAGCCAGGGCTGCCGAACCGACTTCGGGATGGCGCAGCACGATCACGTCCGCGTAGGCTTCCAGGGTGCGGATCGTGTCTGGCAGCGATTCGCCTTTGGAAACACTCGAATAGCGGACTTCGTTGATCGGAATGGCCGTTCCACCCAGGCGCTGCATTGCCGCCAGGAACGACGACGATGTGCGCGTGGACGGCTCGTAGAACAGGTTCGCCAGGATATAGCCCCTGAGGAGATTCAATGACCCGACTCGCTTGACCATCAGGCGGAATTCCTCGGCCACGTCGAAGACGTAGCCCAGGTCGTCCAGGTTGAATTGCGATATGGACAGGATGGACTGCCCCTTGAAACGCCCGTCGTGTTGGGCCTCGAACGGCAGGCGGTGCGTCTCCACGTTAATCGTACTGGCGGCAAAGGTCATGATTCGCTCTCCTCTATCGATAGGCCGGGGCGACGTTGCGCCCGGTTCCAGCTTTTACGAAAAATTGCCCCCCACGATACACACATTCCCCGCGCAGCGTGACCGACTGCACGCGCCCGCGCAAGACTGATCCGGCGAACGGACTCCAGCCGCAGCGCGAGACGACCTCCTCGTTGCGGACTGTCCAGGTCGCATCTGGATCAACCTCGATCCACGTCTCCGGCTGTTCAGGCAGGCCAAAGATGCGGCGGGGGTTATCGACCATCCGGGCGGTTACGGCATCCAGTTCGATGTTCCCGGCATGAACTCTGGTCAGCATCAGCGCCAGTGCCGTTTCCAGGCCGGGGAAGCCGGGCGGTGGAGCGTTTCCATCCTTTTCGGCAAGGGTATGTGGGGCGTGGTCTGTGGCGATGCAATCGATGAACTCCATATTGTCCCACAACGCCTGCTGATCGGCTCTGGTTGCCAGCGAGGGGCGAACCTGGCTGCGCCCTGGCGAGAGGAAGCGGGGCACATCCTCCTGCACGATGAACAGATGATGCGGTGTCACTTCACAGGTCACGTCGATGCCGTGCATCTTTGCGTCGCGGATCAGTTCGATCTCGGCTTTGCGGCTGACGTGGCAAATGTGCACACTGCGCCTTTCCAGATGGGCGACCATCAGGACCGCCGCCAGGGTTCGTTCTTCCGCGTGGCATAGGATGGGCCGGTCCTTGGGCCAGCGGGCGAAGTGTTCTCGAAGCGTTGCCAGGTCTTGAATGAGCAATGGCCCATAAGTTGCGTCCAGATACATCTTCAATCCACACACGCGCTGCGCCAATGCGGCTGCCGTCTCGACGTTCGATCCACTCGCGCCCAGGTGGAAGCCGTAATCGCACAGCGCCTTTGCCGAAGCTGCGTCTTCCGCGATCTTCAAGCTGGCAGCATCGATTAGCGGTGGCTGCGTATTGGGCATCGCCAGCACCATCGTGAAGCCACCCGCCAGCGCCGCCCGGCTGCCCGACTCGAAGTCCTCTTTATATTCAGCACCGGGTTCGCGCAGGTGAACGTGCACGTCGATCAACCCCGGCAGACGTAATGTGGTCAACGCCCTTTCCTCACCAGTTTCTCCCCAGGCGGGCGGTCAACAGGCAAAAAAAGAGAGCCAGGAATGGCTCTCCGCTTTGAAAAAACATTTCCCTGCTCACGCCTCGTGGGTGAGTGAAGGGCAGGAGTATGCTCAGGACTTGATCTCGCATCGTTACACCACCGCAAGATTTTAAGGAAAACTTACCTTCTGTCAAGCGGAGTTTTCCAGGATATGCCCGAACCCAGGGTCTGACTTCCCATACCCCAAAGCCAGGTGCTCCCCTCGACGGAACTGGTAAGGTTACAGTCATCGGCACTCACTAAAGGACTCACTGAAGGCAGCTTGGCAAATCCTCGATAGCGCGCGGCCACGTCTGACCGTAGAAACTGAGATACTCGGCCACGTGCTGCGCCCAGTAGGCGACTTCGTGCTTACCCACCGGGTTCATCGTATAACCCGGATCAATGTTCCGGTTGGCAAGGGTCTTCTGGAAGATTTCGACGTTGGCGCGTGCATAATCGTCTTTCCCCGCATCCAGCCAGATGCGCGGCTGCAAGCCCGGCGGGAACTGCACCGTTTTGGCGAGACTGAGCGGGTTGTATTGCGGTGGCGCACTTTGCGCGTCGAAAAAGGGGCTGTGTCCACCGACGGCGCTGAACAGGTCAATATGTCGCAGGGCGATCTCGAAGGCCCAGAAACCACCGCGCGAAATGCCGCCGATGGCGCGACCTTCGCGGGCGTTCCAGGTGCAGAAGTTTTTCTCGATCTCTGGCATCAGTTCATTGACGACCACGCTCTCCCACGATGCGCCGTCTTTGAACACATTGGTATTCGCCAGATCACCGCCATAGGGCATGACCAGGATCATCGGCGGCAGCGCCCCGACTTCCAGGCCCGTTTCAAGCGCTTCGTTCACCTTGAGCAGATCCGTCCATTCGGTATGATCCTGGTCGGAGCCATGCATCAGGATCACGTAGGGATAGCGGCGCGTTGTGTCCGCGTAGCAGGGCGGCAAATAGACGCGGTAAGGCACGTCAACCCCGGCGATTTTACTGGTGAACGTAAGCGTGACCACCTGGCCCTGCTTTTCGTCGCAGACGAAGGGAGTAGGGGTGGGCGTCGCGGTAGGTGGTTCCGGGGTGGGCGTATTGGTAGCAGTAGGTTCTGGCGTGGGCAGGGGTGTCCGGGTGGGCGTCGGCGTCAGCACGATGACCACGCGCGTCGGTTCGGGCGCAAGCGGGTCGCAGGCGACGCTGAACAGGACCAGGATCAGCAAAAAAGCAATTCTAAAACGCAGCATAGTTACGTTGGTTCTTGTCGCTCGGACTCTGGCGGTTGGTTATAGCCGAGGTTGCGCGAACAGGCAACACTCTGGCATTTGCCCGTCGTTCAGGTATACTCGTGCGCCTGTACGGAGGACGAGGGTCATGCCGACCCCTTTTATGCATATGGCGCTGGCACATCGCCTGATCAGCGATGCGCGCCTGTCTGGTTCAGTCCACGATCTTTTGTGTGCGGAGTGGGGCGCTTTCCTGCTGGGCAGTATAGCCCCGGACGCCCGCGTCTCATCCGGAATCAACCGTGCCGATACGCATTTCTTTGAGTATCGCCCCGTGATTGAGCCACCGCCCGCAGTCGCCATGCTGAACCGCTATCCTGAATTGCGACGGGGCAGCGTGCAAGACAATGCAATGGCCGCTTTCATCGCAGGGTATGCCGGTCATCTGGCCATGGACGAGATATGGTGCACCGAACTGCTGTTTCCTTGCTTCGTCGAGGCTGACGGCTGGCAGCCACCAGCCGAACGTAACCTGGCGCTGCATCTGCTGCTTGGCTACCTGGATGAACGGGATCGCGCCCGAATACCGGAAAGCGACTACCCGGCGCTGGCAGCCGCCTCTCCCGATCACTGGCTGCCTTTTATCAGCGACGAAGCACTGGTGGGCTGGCGAGACCTGATCGCTTCACAGCTCGCGCCTGGCGCCGCCAGCCAGACGCTGGAAATCCTGAGCAAGCGGGTGGCGATGCCAGCGGCACGTCTGGCGCAATACGTTGGCAGCACGGCGGAAATGCAGGCCCGGCTGTGGGTACACGTGCCGCCCCAGCGGATTCCGGCTGCGGAGGAAGCGATGTACGCCGCGACGTTCCGCGCGGTCATTGACTATCTGGCAGCAAGTTTTTGAGCGAGGACTAGCGTGCGCAGCCGACTCAACGAATTGACCCGGCCCCGTTACCAGGTGATCCTTGTAGCCGTCATCCTGGTCTTGCTGACGGCGACGCGGCTGGTGCGCCTGCCCGGCCTGGAAATGGATTTCGACGAAATCTGGTCGGTGTGGCAGACCTTCGGCTCGCCTTTGCAGATCATCCGCTGGACACCTTACGACTGGCCGCCGCTGTCCTACCTGCTGATCGGGCTGTGGCGCAGTTTCGTCGGCATTCATCCCTTCGTGGTGCGGCTGCTGTCTGTCTATGCCTTTCTGCTGGGCGCGGCCATGCTGTACCGGGTTACGGTCAAGCTCTTCGGGCAAAGAGCGGCGCTGCTGACCCTGCTGGCCTATGGTGGGTTGGGCTTCGTCGCCTATCTGAGTGTCCTGCTGCGCGGCTATATCTTGCTGGCCTCGCTGATGCCCTGGGCGTTGTGGCTGACGCTGCGCTACTTCAACCGCCCCACCGTGCGCCGCGCCGTGCCGCTCGGCATTTGCATGGCGATCATGTTTTACGTGCATCTATCGGCGGTGGTCGGCTATGCCATGCTCGGCCTGTACACGCTGTTTATGTACCGCCGCCGAGTCCTACAGTGGTGGTTGCCGGGCCTGATCGCGGCGGTGCTGGCTGCGCCGGAGATCATTTCCAAGCTGGTCTGGGTTCCCGGCCACATCGCCGGATCGGGAACCCTTCACCACGATCCGTTCGGTATTGCGCTTGGCTATTTCTATTCGGACACCTTCGGCTACCTGACACCGCTGTGGATCGGGCTGGTGGCCGTCGCCGCCGTGCTGATCATCCGGCGCTGCGGGTTCAGCCGCCAGGCGGCCGTTTTCGTAGTGTGGATGCTGGCTCCTGTCGGGATGTACCTGATCGCGCCGGTGATGAACTTCTTCACACCGTACCACCTGTGGTGGGTTCCGATGGGCTTCGCCATGTGGGTCGGCTGGGGCCTTTCGCTGTTACCTGCTATCAAAAGCCTGCCGCGCGTCGGGTATGCTGCGGTCTCGGCCCTGCTGGTGGTGGGCGTGGTCTGGCCTGTGCCGGAAAGCTATGCGATGTACAGTGCAGGCTGGCTGACCAGTTTCAAGTGGCTGGCCGAGCATCAGCAGGCCGGAGACGTGCTGGTCATCGATCCGAGGGTCAATCTGCCTGCGGAGGTGCTGGACTACTATACGCAGGTCTTTTTCCCGGAAGGGCTGAAGGTGGTCAAAGACCCGGCGGGCTATCGGCGGGTCTGGTATCTGGCGCTGGGTGGCGCGCAAACACCCGCGCTGTATGAGGCCGTCAGGCAGGGCCGGCTGGCGGGGCCGTTCGTCGGGCCATGGGACGCGCTGTTCCGCCTGTACGAGGGACCACCTAACCCGCAGGGCGTCCTCTTTGCGAACGGCCTGCGCTTTCACGGCATTGACATCGAGAGTAACGGGCCGCCTTCGGTGACCGTGCGACGGCGGGGCGAGACGGTCAAGATGCGGCTGTGGTGGTCGGTGGATAGACCGGTAGAGCGCGATTACAGCATCGGCGTCTACATTCTGGGTACAGACGGCAGATTGCTGACTTCGGCGGATGGCCCGCCCAAAGTGCCGGGTGTGCCCTGGGAAACCAGCCGCTGGTTGACGGGCCGCTATTACATCGACGAGCGCGAGATCACGCTGCCCTCGGACAATTCCATCGTCACCGGCGCCTACCCGCTGTACATGGCCGTCTACCAGCCCATTGACAACGTGCGCGTGGATGCGCCCGGCGTCGATCAGAACAAGCTCCTGGTCATCGACACCGTCTTTGTCAAGGCGTGGTAGCGCATTCGCATCAGTGCGACAGCTGTTTCAAGTTCCTGATACTCTCCCACAACTAACCGCACCCCTCCGGCTGGACTGGTTGTATACTTGCTCTATTGCGCAGCAATTTGTGTTCTCCAATTGTCCTTGTGAACAAACCGGTTAGTGGCGCTTTGCCGCTTGTGGAGGCTTATGATGGCAGGTAATCCCCCCGTTGATGTCCAGCAATACGGACAGAGCATCTGGTACGACAACCTTAGCCGCGACATGATCCAGTCCGGTGAGTTACAGCGTTTGATCGACGAATATGGCGTCATGGGAATGACCTCGAACCCGACCATCTTTGAGAAGGCGATTGGCGAGGGCAATTTCTACGACGAGCAGATTCTGGAAACGTCTGACCTGGATGCAAACGAAGCTTTCGACAAACTCGCCATCGAGGACATTCAGCACGCCGCCGATTTGCTGCGGCCTATCTTTGACCGCACGAATGGCAGAGACGGCTACATCAGCCTGGAAGTGTCACCGCTGCTTGCCAACGATACGGAGACGACCTTGAGCGAGGCCAAGCGCCTGTTCAAAGCCGTAAACCGCCCCAACCTGATGATCAAGATTCCGGGCACGCCCGCTGGACTGCCCGCCATTGAAGAAGCGCTGTTCGCCGGGGTCAACATTAACGTGACGCTGCTTTTTTCCGTCGCCAACTATATCGAGGTGGCGGAGCGTTACATCCGCGCTCTGGAGCGACGCCTCGACGCGGGTTTGCCCATCGATCACCTGGCTTCGGTGGCGAGTTTTTTCCTGAGCCGCATCGATACGATGGTCGATAAGCAGCTTGAGAACAACATCCGCGCCGCGCAGGGGCGCGACCTGGATCGCGTCTCGGCCAACAACCAATTGCTTGGCAAGATCGCCATTGCCAACGCCAAAGTCGCCTACAAGCACTTCAAGCAGATTTTCTACGGCGAGCGCTTTGCCCGGCTGCGTGAAGCGGGCGCGAGCGTCCAGCGGCCACTGTGGGCCAGCACCGGAACCAAAAATCCAGCTTACCCGGATACGATGTACGTGGATTCACTGATCGGCCCCGATACAGTCAACACTGTGCCGAAGGCGACCCTGATGGCCTTCAAAGATCATGGCAAAGTCGCACCCACACTGGAACAGGACATCGACCAGGCACAGGAGACGCTTGACAAACTGGCCGAAGTCGGCATCGAACTGGATCGCATCACCAGGCAGTTGCAGGAGGATGGCGTTGAGGCTTTCTCCGAGTCGTTCAGGAAGCTGATCGAGCGCATTGAGGGCAAGCGCAAGTTGCTGATGAGCGGCTTCATGCAGCGCCAAAAGCTGGTGCTCGGCGTTTACCAGCAGGCTGTTGAGGCCGAAATCAAACGCCTGCGCGAGCAAAAGAGCATTACGCGCTTCTGGGCGCGCGACGCCTCGCTGTGGAAAACCGAGCCAGAGCACGTCAAGAGCATCACCAGCCGCCTGGGCTGGCTGACCGTCGCCAGCGATGGCCGCGTGGATCGCAAGCGGCTGGCCGACCTGCGTGACGAATCGCGCCGGCTGGGCTGGAAGCATGTGGTCCTGCTCGGCATGGGCGGCAGCAGCCTTGCGCCGGAGGTACTGTGGAAGACATTCGGCCAGCAAAGCGGATTCCCGGCACTGATCGTGCTGGACAGCACCGACCCGGCAGCCATTGAAGAGGCTGAGAAAACGGTTGATCTGAGCAAGACGGTGTTCATCGTCGCCTCGAAATCTGGCACGACGCTCGAAACGCTGTCCATGCAGCGCTACTTCTACGCAAAGTATGGCGCGGACGCGGGTGAACACTTCATCGCCATCACCGACCCCGGCTCCAGGCTCGAAGGCTGGGCCAAAGACCTCAAGTTCCGCCATATCTTTCTGAACCCGGAGGACATTGGCGGGCGCTACTCGGCACTCAGTTACTTTGGGATGGTTCCGGCGGCGCTGATCGGCCTGGACTTCGAGAAGATCATGGACAGGGGCATCGAGATGCAGAACGCCTGCGGGTCGAACGTGACCGGGAACAACCACCCGGGCATCTGGCTGGGCGCGATCATGGGTGTGCTGGCGGGCCAGGGGCGCGACAAGGTGACGTTCATCACCAGCCCGGAGATCGCCAGCTTTGGCGACTGGGCCGAGCAGCTTATTGCGGAAAGCACGGGCAAAGAAGGCAAAGGTATCGTCCCGGTCACGGGCGCAACAGTGGGGCTGCCGCACGACTACGACGATGACCGCCTGTTTGTCTACCTGCGGCTGGACAATTCCAACGGCAACCCAGATACGCAGGTGCGGATGCTGCAAGAGGCAGGCCACCCCATCGTCCGGCTCGAACTGCGCGATACCTATGACATCGGCGCGGAGTTCTTCCGCTGGGAGTTTGCAACGGCAGTGGCGGGCATGATCCTCAAGATCAACCCGTTTGACGAGCCGAACGTGACCGAAAGCAAGAACAATACCAACCGCCTGCTGGATGCCTTCAAGCAAGAGGGGCATTTGCCGCAGGCACAACCTGTTCTGACCGAAGACGGCGTGAGTCTGTTCGCGGATGCATCCACCGCCAGCACACTGCAAGACCTGTGCAGGCAGCACAGCTACAACGCTTCCGAGCTGGCCGGCTTGCTGGCGGGCTTCCTGAGCATGGCCCGCTCCGGCGATTATGTGGCGCTGATGGCCTACCTGCGCATGTCGCCGGAATACGTCGAGTCACTCGAGCTGATCCGCCGCAAGATTCGCCATACTTTCAAGCGAGCCGTCACACTGGGCTTCGGGCCGCGCTTCCTGCACTCGACGGGCCAGCTTCACAAGGGCGGGCCGAACAATGGTCTGTTCATCCAGTTCACCGTCGATGACGCTACCAATCCGGCCATCCCAGAAGCCACGTATGGATTCAGTGTGCTGAAGCAGGCCCAGGCGGCGGGCGATCTGCAATCGCTGCAAGGGCATGGCCGCCGTGTGATACGGCTGCACCTGTCCGGCGACGTAAATCGAGGTTTGCACAAGGTGCTGGACGCCATTGCTGCTGCCGCCGAAAAGCGCAAGTAATATAGGACTGAGGACTGCGTAGTTGACCTCACCCCTGCCCCCTCTCCAACTGGAGAGGGGAACTGAGCGGCATCAGGCAGGTATTGCTCCCCTCTCTGCGAACTCTGTGAAGCGGAGAGGGGTTGGGGGTGAGGTTAATGTCTGTCATTGACTCAGTCCTCATCACTCAGGCTTTATTTCAATGGGGAGAAGGTTTACTTCATGGGCGATTACGACTTCGGGTTGATCGGGCTGGCCGTGATGGGCCAGAACCTCGTGTTAAACGTCGAGCGCAACGGTTTCAAAGTCGCCGTCTACAATCGTACTACCGCTACCAAAGACGAATTCATGGCCGGGCCTGCTGCGGGCAAGCACATTGGCGGCGCGGACACCATTGAAGAATTCGTCTCAATGCTCAAAAAGCCGCGCAAAATCCAGATCATGGTCAAGGCTGGCCCGCCCGTTGATGCCGTGATCGACCAACTGCTGCCTTTCCTGGAACCTGGCGACCTGGTGATCGACGGCGGCAACAGCTTTTTCCAGGATAGTGAGCGGCGCGAGAAGGAACTGGGAGCCCGAGGTATTGGCTTCCTGGGCCTGGGCGTTAGCGGCGGCGAGGAAGGCGCGCTGTGGGGGCCAAGCCTGATGCCCGGCGGCAAACGCGAAGCCTACGACGAGGTGAAAAACATCCTGATCGCCATCTCGGCCAAAGCGCCTGACGGTGCGCCCTGTGTGACGTATCTGGGGCCGGGCGGAGCAGGCCACTACGTCAAGATGGTGCATAACGGCATCGAGTACGGCGATATGCAGTTGATCGCCGAGAGCTACGACATCCTCAAGCGGGTGTTGGGCCTGAGCAACGCCGAACTGGCCGACACCTTCAACGAATGGAACCAGGGCGAACTGAACTCCTTCCTGATCGAGATTACGGCCAGAATCTTCTGCAAAGACGACGATCAGGGGCAGCCGGGCCAGCTTGTCGATTACATCCTGGACAAGGCCGGGCAAAAGGGTACGGGCAAATGGACGAGCCAGAACGCGCTCGACCTGGGCGCACCGACCCACACCATGACCGCCGCCGTCGAAGCACGCATCATCTCCTCGTACAAGGAGGAGCGAGTCGCTGCCAGCCAGCAATTGGCCGGGCCGGGTGCAATTGGCGGCTATACGGGTGATAAGCGGCAGTTCATCGAGTCGGTGCGGCGGGCGCTGTATTGCAGCAAGATTTGCTCGTATGCGCAGGGCATGGCGCTCATCCAGCTTGCCAGCCAGGAATACAACTACAACATCCCGATTGACAAGGTCGCGGCCATCTGGCGCGCGGGGTGCATCATCCGCGCCGTCTTCCTCGAGGACATCACCACTGCCTACGAATCACACCCCAATCTGCTGAATCTGCTGCTGGCGCCCAAGTTCCGGGACGCCATCGCTGCCTACCAGGACGATTGGCGGCAGGTTGTGAGCGAAGCAATCTATGCGGGCGTGCCTGCCCCGGCATTCAGCGCGTCGCTGGCCTATTACGACAGCTACCGCAGCGCCCGGCTGCCCGCCAATCTGATCCAGGCGCAACGAGATTTCTTCGGTGCGCACACCTACGAGCGCATCGACCGACCAGGAATATTTCACTCAAATTGGGAGTCGTGACTATGGCCGACACCCTGCTGAATCACGTTGAGAACCCGCTTCGGGAAGGGCTGGACGAGGCACGGACGCCCGACCCCTGCACTATCGTGATCTTCGGCATCACAGGCGACCTGTCAGATCGCAAACTCGGCCCGGCCCTCTACAACCTGGCGCACGACAATCTGCTGCCGCAGCCCTGTACCGTTGTGGGCGTTGGGCGGCGTGATTGGGATGACGACACGCTGCGCAAGGAGATGTACGAAAACGTCAAGAAGTTTTCACGCACTGGCCTCAACGAGTCGATCTGGAAGGGTTTTGCCGACTCGCTGTTCTACGTAAAGACGGCCTGGGATGACCTGGAAGGCTACAAGCGCCTGGCGCAGCGTCTGGGCGAACTGGACAAACAGCGCGATACGCATGGCAACCGGCTGTTCTACCTGGCGATGCCGCCCTTCCTGTACGAAGAGGTGATCAGCCGTTTGGGGCAGGCCGGCTTGCAGCGCAGCACAAGCTACACGCGCATTATCATCGAGAAACCGTTCGGGCGCGATCTCGACTCGGCACGCGAACTGAACCGCAAGATACGGCAGGTCTACGACGAGGATCAGATTTACCGCATCGACCACTATCTCGGCAAGGAAACGGTGCAGAACATCGCCGTCTTTCGCTTTGCCAATGCCATCTTCGAGCCGCTCTGGAATCGCAAATACATCGACAACGTCCAGATCACGGTGGCCGAAACGGTGGGCGTCGGCACGCGCGGCGGCTACTATGACGAATCGGGCGCGCTGCGCGACATCATTCAGAACCACGTCTTGCAGGTGATGACGCTGGTGGCGATGGAACCGCCCGTCGCCTGGGAAGCCGACGCCGTCCACGACGAAAAGGTGAAAGTGCTGCGCTCCACCCGCCTGATCGACCCGCGCGACGTGGCCGAGTACAGCGTGCGCGGGCAGTACGCGGCGGGATCGGTGGAGGGCGAACAGGTCAAAGGCTACCTGGAAACTGACGAGGTTCGGCCCAATTCCACGACGGAAACCTACGTCGCGCTCAAGCTGTTGATCGACAACTGGCGCTGGGCGGGGGTGCCGTTCTACCTGCGGACGGGCAAGGCATTACCCAAGCGCGTGACCGAGGTGGCCGTTCAGTTCCAGAAGAACCCCTTGCCGCTGTTCGGTCCGGCCAGCGAGGGGCTGAGTGGCAACAGCCTGATCCTGCGCATCCAGCCGGACGAGGGGATCACGATGCGCTTCAACGCCAAACTGCCGGGGCAGGCTATCAAGCTGCGCGAGGTCAACATGGATTTCCGCTACGGTACGTCCTTTGGTGTGCCGACGCCGGAAGCCTACGAACGGCTGCTGCTGGACGCGATGCTTGGTGACAGCAAGCTCTTCGCCCGCGACGACGAGGTGGAGGCGGCCTGGGCACTCATGACACGCTTCCTGGAAGGCTGGGCACAGCAGGGCCTGACGAAGCTGCCGCAGTATCCTGCCGGGACGTGGGGGCCAGCCGAAGCCGATGACTGGATCGAGCGCGACGGGCGGCAGTGGCGGCGGCTGTAGGTGGTGGATAGTGCAGAATCGTGGCTGTTCTCGCATGGGCCAGTGAAGCCGCCTTGTTCAGTTGTCAAGAGCGGTGGACACTCAAATGCCTTGCCACCTGGCTCATGCCCCAATCGCGTCCTTACCGCATCGATCACCCCCGGCCCGTTTCAAACTTGCAGTTGCAGGTTATCCGTTTGTAGGCGGGCGATCTGCAAACGCATTCACTTGAATGCACAACGCCTCTCCGGTTGCGGAGAGGCGTTGTGCTGAGAAAGGAACCGCTTGAGCGATGTGGAATTGACAGAATGCCTGATGACGCTTAATGCGATGCGCCGCCGGCCATCGGGGGCGGGTTTCCAACCTTGAGCACGCCCAGCGCGCCCAGCCCGGTGTAGGCAAAGCTGTGCGTGACGAAGGGGTACATACCCTCGTCGGGGATACGCATTTCGACGGTGTAGCCACCACCCGGCGGGATCGTGACGGTTTGCATCCCGACCTGCTTGTTGGCCGGGTTGCCATCCGCGTAGGCTGCCGTGAAGAGCGTGCCGATCACGTGGAAGGCGCTGAACAGGGTCGGCCCGGCGTTGACGACATGAATACGCACCAGTTCGCCCGGGTTGGCAACCAGCGGATCGGCGGAATACTGGTTGTGGTAGCCGTTGAACACCACAAAATCGGGACGGGCCTGGCTCATCTTGACGAAGTCGCCCCGGCGAACGCCCTTGTCGTCCGGGTCGCTCAGGTAGAATTCGTGCTGCACCAGCACATACTCGTGCGCCGCTTTCTCCGGCCAGCCGTTCTTCGGCTCGACGATGATCGCGCCGTGCATCCCGTTGGCGATGTGCATCAGCACGGGCGGCGTCCCGCAGTGGTACATGAATGTGCCCGGATAGGGTGGCGTGAATTTGAAGGTCAGCTTTTCGCCCACCGGGACGACCTGGTAGTACTTGTCCCAGGGCAGCAGCGCGGCATGGAAGTCGATGCTGTGGCCCATCACCCCCGAATCGTTGATCAGCGTGAATTCGACCTCCTCACCCTCTTTGACGTGCAGGAACGGCCCCGGCGCGCTGCCTTCGTAAGACCAGATTTCAGCCGCCGTATCGGGCGCAATCTGCTTGACGACGTGCGGCGTGTGCAGCGTGATCTGGTTGGTGATGGCGGGCAGCGCCGCGCTCATCTTGTTCTCCGGCACGGCTGTCGAGTTCAGGCGGGTGGTGGGCGGGACATTCGGTCCGGTAGCGGCCAACGCTGCCGAAGTTCCGCTGCTCAGAGCGCTGCCCAACGTGACCGCGCCAGCGGCGACGATGCTGTTCTTCATAAATCGGCGTCTGCTCAAGAAGTTGTGGTTCACAAGTGCCTCCCGGCCCTTTTCGTCTTCGCTTCGATGACTGATAGCTTAGTCCAGTTGGCGAGAGGCTTCTTTGATGCAGATCAAACAGATCTGAGAATCGTTCGCAGGTAGGAGCAAACTCAATGAGGCAAGTCTTCGGCGATGACTACCAGTTGGTGCGGCCTGAGGATCACGATGTGTTCTCGCCCGGCCTCAATGATGCCTTCGCGTTCCCAGGCGGTCAGAGTGCGGCTGACAGTCTCAAGGGTCGTGCCGTTCAGTTGGGCCAGGTCCTGGCGGCTCAGGCGTAAGTCCAGGCGGATGGTGTCACCTTCGCCCTTGACGCCCACTTTGGCGGCCAAGCGCAGCAGGGAGCGGGCGATGCGCTGCTGCACGCGCTCGGCGCTCAGTTCGCGGATGCGATTGTGTGCCTCGTACAGGCGGGCAGCGACCATGCGCAGCACGCGCACGGACAGTTGGGCGTTCTCGTTCATAAGCTGCCACATCAGGTCGCCGGGCAGCGCCAGCACTTCGGCATCTTCGAGGACTTCGGCGCTGCCGGGGTATGGCTCGTGGTTCAGCGCCACCACCAACCCGATCAGATCGCCGGGCACGAAATTCGCCATCGTCACGTCCTTGCCGTCGGCTGTGTGCTGCACCAGCCGCAGCCGCCCGGACACCAGCACGTAAAAGGTATGGGCCTCCTCGCCCTGGCGAAAGAGCAGGTCGCCATGCTGCGCGCTGTGCAGGCGCGCCGCGTCTGCCAGCCTGTCCAGCACAGACGGCGGCAGCCCGGCGAAAATCTCGGTCCTTTTCAGGGCATCCCGCGTACCCGCCAAGAGCACCTCGTCCTGTTTGATCGGCATCAAAGAGGTGGCGTTAATCGCCAGTATACTCACCTTTGACGCCGATCAAAAGTGCACGCGATTTTCTAAGTGAGGGGATTCTCGAGGAATCGGTCTGATGCCAGGATATGCTGTCAACAACGCCGCGAACAGCAATACAGCGCGAGTGCGGCTCAAAAGCATCGCACTGCCCGTCGAGCACGGCGGCTGGCTGTTTGTACTGGAGCCGGTGCTGCTCGGTCTGTTGGTTGTGCCCTCGGCTGGCGGCTGGTGGTTGGGGGTAGCCGCGTTCGGCATTTTTCTGCTGAACCAGCCCCTGAAGTTCGCCATCAAGGATCGGCTGAAGGGCAAGCGCTACCCGCGCACAGCCTGGGCGGAGCGATTCGCCCTTCTGTACGGCGCGCTGGCGAGCCTGGCAGTCCTCCTGGCGGCCTTGACAGCCCGTGTGTCGTTCTGGCCGTCGATCCTGCTGGCGGCTCCGTTTGCCGCGCTGCAAGTTGCCAGCGCAGCCACCAACCGGGGGCGCGACGCGCTTCCAGAGATTTCTGGCGCGCTGGCGCTGGCCGCCGCGGCCCCGGCCATTGCACTGGCGGGCGGCTGGAACCTGATCGCTGCGCTGCTGCTGTGGCTGATGCCAGTGACGCGAGCAGTGGCGTCTATTCTGTACGTGCGCGCCCGGCTGCGATCAGAACGCGGCGAGCCAGCCAATCGGGGCGTCGTCTTCGCCGCGCACGGATTCGGTTTGCTGCTGTTGGGCGGACTGGCCTGGCTCCGCCTGGCCCCCTGGCTGGCAGCGCTGACAATGGCAATCCTGCTGGTGCGGGCGCTGATCGGACTATCGGTGCAGCGGCGGCCCGTGCGCGCACAGGTGGTGGGCTTCCAGGAACTGGGCTTTGGTCTGCTGATGGTGGCGCTGGCGGCGGCAGGATACAGGCTATTCTAATATTACAGGCGCAGCCAGGGGCGTAGAATAGACGGAGGGCGGCAATTAGGCACAATTTTGGACACATCTGAACCGGATGACCGCATCATTCGGCCTATCATGGCGACCACCGCGCCGCGCCTGGATGCCAGAATCGAAATCCGCTACGCGGAACCGCTTGCCAACAAATGCAGCTTCTTCAAGATCGCGCCCTTGATGCAAAGTCTGCGCGCGCTGCTCCTGGCCTCGTTGAAGATGTCCTCGCTCGCCCCTTGCAGCCCACCAATGTGATGTTGACCACCGAAGCCAAACAGACACAGGACGATACCGTATTGCTGAATCTGCCGCTTGACGAATGAGAACAAAAGTTCTATCATGGTATGAGTCTGCCACGCATTTCAAAGGAGAGGGGTATGAGTCAAGTACGTGTTCTGGTTGGCACGCGCAAGGGAGCGTTCATTCTGACTTCGGACGAGCAGCGTAAAGACTGGAAAATCGATGGCCCTCATTTCCCAGGCTGGGAGATTTACCACATCACCGGCACGCCTGCTGATCCCAACCGTCTGTATGCGTCGCAGTCCAGCGGGTGGTTCGGGCAGGTGATGCAGCGTTCTGATGACGGCGGCAAGACGTGGGAAGTCGTCGGCAATGAGTTTGCCTACGAGGGCGTGCCAGGAACTCACAAGTGGTACGATGGCTCACAACATCCCTGGGAATTCAAGCGCGTCTGGCATCTTGAACCGTCTCTGACCGATCCTGATGCGCTCTATGCGGGTGTGGAGGACGCGGGCCTGTTCCACACGAAGGATGGCGGCCAGACCTGGCAGGAGTTGCCCGGATTGCGCAGCGTCAAAGGAGATCTCTGGCAGCCCGGCGCGGGCGGCATGTGCCTGCATACTATCGTTTTGAGTCCCGACAACCCTGACCGGATTTTTGTCGCCATCTCAGCCGCAGGGGCCTTCCGCACCGACGATGGCGGCCAGACCTGGCAGCCCGTGAATAAAGGGCTGAAGTCTGACTTCGAACTGCCTGATGCCACTGCCGAGGTTGGACACTGTGTACACAGTATAGCCATGCATCCGTCGCGCCCGAACGTCCTCTTTATGCAGAAGCACTGGGATGTGATGCGGACGGACGATGCGGGCGAATCATGGCACGAGATCAGCGGCAACCTGCCAAGTGACTTCGGCTTCCCGATTGCAGTACATGCCCACGAGCCAGAAACCATTTATGTCATTCCGATCAAAAGCGACTCGCATCATTTTCCGCCGGATGGCAGGCTCCGCGTGTATCGCAGCCGAACAGGTGGGCACGAATGGGAAGCTCTGACAAATGGACTGCCACAGAGCAACTGCTACGTCAATGTATTGCGTAACGCGCTGGCCGTTGATAAGTTGGAGTCGTGCGGCATCTATTTTGGCACGACGGGCGGGCAGGTCTACGGATCAGTTGATTCGGGCGACACCTGGACGCCCCTTGTGAGCAACCTTCCGAGCGTGCTTTCGGTGGAGGCGCAAATCCTGCCATGATCCGGGTTGTACTGCCTGCACACCTGCGAACGCTGGCGCGGGTCAACAGTGAAGTAGAGCTTCAGGTGGAGGGGCCGATTACCCAGCGTTCGGTTCTGGACACGCTGGAGACGGCTTATCCCATGCTGCGCGGAACGATCCGGGATTTCGCTACCAAAGAGCGCCGACCATTCATTCGCTTTTTTGCCTGCGGTCAGGACCTTTCGGACGAGCCATTGGATGCTCTGTTACCCGCCGCAGTGGCGGCGGGTACGCAGCCCTTCCGGATCGTGGGGGCGATGGCTGGCGGGTGAGTCTGCGCGCTTGTGCGATTTCGTTCCCAATTGGAGCAGGTTTGTATGCGGCACTCCCTACACTTTATTCAGTTCATCCAGGAGCGCCCGGCGGTTGGGGTATTTGCCGCGCAACATATCCTTCACCGCCTCAGCACGGATGATTTGCCCCAACTGCTTCATGCGGCGCAGGTAATCGCAGGCACGTTGGTAGTGTCTGCGATCTCCCGAACGGGCAAGGAGTTTCAGGCAGAACGTCTCATACAGCGCCGCCATCTCGTTGGGGAAGCGCTTTTCCAGCTCGGCGCGGTAGTATTCGGCCAGGGCAGGAACGCTCTCCCTGACCACCGCCAGCAGGCGATCCCACAAGCCCTCACGCGCAAAGATCCACGCACTCATTTCCTGAGGAAAATCGGATCGGTGCGCATCACGAAGCAGGGACTCCACAAACGATGACCACTGCTCGGCAGGGACGGCCTTTTTGAGTGTCTGGTAATAGTCTTCGTCGCCGCGCTGAACAAATCCCTCCCGCGCCAATCGAATGACGGTCTGCGTGTCGCCTTCGCGCTCGGCAATCGTGAGTAGATAGTCCCGGTACTCTGCGGACAGGCTGGGCAACCGCTTTTTCTTCGCATCCTCCATGGCGGACATGATGAGCGCCTTCGCCTGCTCGAACTCGCCGTGCTCGATATGGCGCTCAATCACCAGTTCCTTGAACCGCCGCAAATGCAGGTGCGCCTGGATAAAGGCATCGGCTGCCGCGTCGCCATCCAGCCGTTGAATGACGTTGAGCCGAATCTGGGCGGTCTGTTCGCGCCCGTACTCGGCCATAAAATCTCTCCGGCCCTCACGAGACGCTTTCGCCGGGCCGTCAATCTCATCCAGCATCTCGAACAGCGTCGCGCGTTCCTCCGGCGTTTCGACAATATTCGCTGCGATGTCGAGCAAGTCCCACCGCCAGTCCCACCCGCTGAAGCGCGCGCTCTGCGCTTCGTCCAGGCAGTAGGTGAACAGGGCGCGCTTCGCCGGTGCAGCAAGCCCGGCAGCGCACTTCTCGATGCCTTCCAGGGCGCTGCTGATGCACTCCCCCAGGTAGCCGTTGGAGTCGTCGGCGTTCGCCAGCTCCTCGGCCACGTTACCCGCCACTGCCTGATAGATGGGCAGCGCGGCGTCGGGACGACTCTGTGCCAGCAGTTCATCGGCGCGTTGGAGCAGCTTCTGAACCCCTTTGGCCGCAGCCGACGCCCCCCAGTAATCGATCATGCCATACTCGCCGCGCCCGGCACGCAGCGCATCTTTGACCATGCGGTCATAGCTGCCTCTGGTCGTGTCCGGGCCGCCAAACTGGAGCAGAAGGCGGTTGTAGACGGCCCGATCTTCTCTTGCCAGGTCGAGCACAAAGGCGCGCAGTTCCGCGTCAGATACAGCATCCAGCGCTTTCTGCAATTTGTCGGCACGGGTTTCCCGCTTTTTCCCCTGCTTACGGGGCTTTTTGCCTTCCAGGTACTCCGGGTAGGTCTCCTCGATGGCGTACAGCACGGCAGCAATGTGCTTGCAGTGCTCGCCATACTCGTAGGGACAGGTGCAGCTACAGATCAGTGTGCCGTCGCCACGCTGCTCAATTTGCACGTCGTAAGTATCGGTTCCGGCGACCTGCGCCGACCAGAGGCCCTCCTCTTCCAGATTCAGATCGACGACGTGCCCGCCCCGGTAATAGTCCCGCCCACGTGTCAGGATATTCTGGGGAATCACCTGTTTGAAATTAGTCAGCAGAAGTGACATATCGCCAGCACCTCGACACGCAGAATAACAGCGTCTAGAATACCGAAATCCGCGTGTTTTTTCGAACCGATCTCAACGGCTGAGTCGTTCTGATGAGAAATTAGCGGAGAGAGACGTAAGGATTGGGGCAAGCCCTCTGCCTGGGACGCGAGATTCTCAGCCTTAGATCCGGCCAACCAACGAAGTGCGCGCCCTGGTCATCAAGAAGTATTTCAACGGCCACAAGCCGACAGACAGGGAGATCGCGGCAGTCTGCGATCACTGCGGCAAGTGGAAGTACCTGGCCTACTGGTTCGACTCGGCGTGCTGGGGCGTTCAAGAAACTCTTCGACTTCAAAGTGTATTCGACGACGCTCTCCCGTAACTGGGTGTGGATGCCCAATCTGAGCTGGTCGGCGGATGGCTCGATTATCGCCGCCACCGTGCACGGCAAGCCGCTTGGCTCCGAGCAGGACGAATTCAGCCCGGTCTTCAACGTTGCGCTGGCGCACATGTCAGGCTTGTTCGAGGTTGACCTGACTTCACAAACGGGCATGTGGTCGGCCCCGCAGTTCTCGCCGCTGGTCAATACCGAGCCGGCGCAAGGCTATCTGGCCTATTTGAAGTCGCGCACGCCGATTGACAGCGTGAGCAGCGAATACGATCTGGTGGTGGCTGACCGGGATGGCAGCAATGCGCACATCGTCTTCCC
>Ga0070741_10002580_pt1 | contig 48091 bp, 39 predicted proteins | sample Coa_R1_4_FD_66440 | JGI IMG/M metagenome (GOLD analysis project Ga0070741, IMG submission 66440) | Surface soil microbial communities from Centralia Pennsylvania, which are recovering from an underground coalmine fire - Coalmine... | ecosystem: Environmental > Terrestrial > Soil > Unclassified ... | reverse complement strand
GCAACGACTGGCACAGGTACTTGTTCGCTCAGGGATGCGATTATCTTCTCGAACGCCGATACGGGCGCCGCAGATACGATTGTTTTCAGCGTTGGTATTAATCCAACTTTAACCATATCCAGTGGAGGCGCGGCGGAAAACAATGCGCAATCCGGAGATTTGGACATTAATCGCAGTGTTACCATAACCGGGAATGCTCCTACGACAGTCAGTACTACGTTCGATAATACCTGCGGCGACTGCAAGGTTTTCGGAATCGATCAGACGGGTTTATTCCCTGGCGAGACTGTAAGTATGTCTGGTCTTACGATCCAGAATGGTGTTAATCACGGAAACGCAGGTTCGATTTGCGGTACGTTCTTCGAAACGGGCGGCGGCATTGACGTCTTTTTCAAATCCTCTGGAAATTCCTTCACGTTGACGAATTCAACAGTAACAAACAATAGAACCGACCTTTGTGTGGCTGCCGGGCAGCATAGTCACGGCGGTGGCATCAACATCGATAGCAATAATCAGGCAATTGTAGGGGGCGCCAGCGCCGGTACGGCAACATTAACTAATGTTACAGTCAGCAATAATATCGCGGGTCTTCAGGCTGGCGGAATTGGTCTTTTAGCGGACGTCCACAACGTGAACTTGACCAACGTTACAATAACTGGCAACCAGAGCCAGCATTCAGATGGAGGCGGAGTATTCGTTTTACACAGCTTTGGTGGAACCGATACGTTTTCCAACGGATCGGTCTCGAGTAACACGTCAGATGGGATAGGCGGTGGAGTTGAAATTGACGGTAATCAGGTAGTCAATTTTACAGGGACGACTTTTACCAGCAATACCGCCACTGGCACCGGCGCGAGTTCATTGGGCGGTGGGCTTGCCATTACCAACATTGGAGCGGCAGGCGTTACCGGAAGCACATCATTAACGAACTGCACCATAGATAGTAACCACGCCAACAACGGCGCAAATTCAGGTGGTGGTGGTGTCTATTTCAACGGGGGTTACTCGTTGACTATTTCCGCCTGCGATATTAAAAACAACACCGGCGGTCAGGGTGGGGGTATTTTCAACGGTGGCAGCAACAGCTCGCCTGGCAGCACTGTAACGATAAATAATCTGACACTTATACACGGCAATTCAGCCGTCACCACTGGCGGTGGCAACGGAGATGGCGGAGGTATTGCAAACGGCCAAATCGGTGGAGCTGGGACTCAGTCTGGAACCATCGTAACCAAAACTCATATATTCGGAAACACGGCGGCTAACAATGGTGGTGGTATCGCAGTTGGTCCTTTGACTAATGGAGCGACGTTTTCGATGAGCTTTAGCCGAATTGTTAATAACACTTCTAACGCTGCGACCAATCACGGAATCGAGGTTAATGGCACGAACGCAGTTGCGAGTGTGGCCGACAACTGGTGGGGTTGTTCGCAGAATCCGATCGGCAGTACTCAGTGCGACTCTGCGCACGCGACATCCGGAACGCTGACGGTTACCCCATTCCTGCAGATCACCAATTCGGCGGCGCAGAATCCGATTAAAGTTGGAGCAACCACGACTCTGACTGCTACGGTTCAGGATTCGAACGGAATAAATCAGTCGTCAGCCAATTTGGACGTCTTTATTACCAGCAATGCAACCGCTGGAACCCCGTTGCCTGTAACCTGGAGCGCTGCGACAAACTCAATCACAATTGACGCGAACAGCTCGCCGCTTAAGAACGTCGGCGGAGTCGTTCAGGTGACGGCCACATATAACGGGACAAATCCTGTGCATCATGATCCGGCGGCGGCCAAGGTCGATAACGATTTCACGACCGGATCGCATCCGAATGTGGTTTTGATGACTGTCCTCTCGCCGCCTAGCATTGCAAAAGCGTTCGGATCGCCAAATGTTGCGATAAACGGTGCACCAAACACGACGACTTTGACGTTTACGATAACAAACCCGAATGTGGGCGACGGGTTGAATGGACTTGCGTTTACAGATACCTTCGCGCCTGGCGCGGCAAATATCAAAGTCGCATCTCCGCCCAATGCATCGACCACTTGCGGCGGCGGAACGGTGACGGCGGTTGCAGGCTCAGGCTCCGTTTCATTGAGCGGTGGCACGATCGGCATAAATACTACTTGTACCGTTACCGTCACTGTTCAAGGCCAAGCTCCTGACGGTACAGCTAATAACACCAGCGGGAATGTTACGGCCACCGATGCGGGTGGTTTGACTGGCAACACTGCCAGTGCCAGCACGCTTGTGGCCGATGCGCCAACTATCGCAAAACTATTCGGCGCCGCTACAATACCGCTGAACGGCACCACGTCGTTGACATTCACTCTTCAGAATACGAACGCGAATACAGCGCTGAGCGGAGTCGCGTTTAGCGACACTCTGCCCGCTGGATTGACAGTCGCTACCCCAGGAAACCCGAGCACCAACTGCCCAGGCGGAACTGTTACCGCTACGAATGGGTCATCGAGCATAACCCTCTCGGGTGCATCGCTCGCAACCGGGGCAACTTGCACTGCAACGGTTACCGTTCAGGGAACAACAGCCGGAGTGAAGAACAACACGGCATCCGCTTCATCTACGACTACGGGTGCTCTTACTAATTCGACAGGTACGGTTCCAATAACAGTTGTGGCGCCGCCGACGATCAGCAAGGCATTCGGTGCGCCCAGCATACCATTGAACGGCACGACAACGATGACCTTCACGATTACCAATCCGAATACCACGGTTGGTTTGAGTGGACTCGCATTTAGCGACACATTCCCATCAGGTCTGCAGGTGGCAGCGACACCGGGCGTGGTCAATAACTGCAACGGGACCTTCACTCCGGCAGCAGGTGATACTACGGTCAGCCTCTCAGGAGGGACGGTCGGTACCAATACCTCCTGTACTATCACGGTTAATGTAACCGGAACAACAGCAGGTGCGATGGCGAATATAACCGGAGCGATTTCGTCGACCGAAGGCGGAACGGGCACAACCAGCAACACGGCAACGCTCAATGTGTTTGCGCCTCCTACAATTTCCAAGGCGTTTGGTGTCTCGACGATAGCGGTCAATGGTACGACATCTCTCACCTTCACAATTACAAACCCGGCCTCGAATCCAGGGGCATTGACAGGTATTGGTTTTACCGATTCTCTGCCTGCGGGACTGGTGGTCGCGACGCCTAATGGGTTGTCAAACACTTGTAATGGTACAGTGACGGCGGTCGCCGGATCAGGTTCGATAACCCTGAATAACAACGGCAGCATCACCACTCCTGGTACTACCTGTACGATCCAGGTAAATGTTACCGGCACCACTTCCGGGGTGAAAAACAACACAACCGGTGCTATATCATCGACCAATGGCGGAACCGGCGCAACCAGTAACACTGCCACTTTGACGGTCGCATCGCCGCCGACTATTAGCAAGGCTTTCGGCGCGGCGACGATTCCGCTAAACGGCACAACGTCAATGACGTTCACGATCAGCAATCCAAACTCGATTGGACTAACCGGTCTTGCGGTTTCGGATACTCTTCCGGCAGGTTTGGTTGTTGCAACTCCGAACAACCTGAGCAATTCATGTAATGGCAGCGTGACGGCTACATCGGGTACAAATTCGGTGAGCCTGTCTGGCGGCACGATAGCGGCCAGTCCTGCTACCTGTACAGTGTCTGTAGATGTTCAGGGCACAACGGCCGGTGTGAAGAGCAACACTACTACCGCAATCACTTCTACTGAAAGCGGACCCGGCACAACCAGCAACACCGCGACAGTAACAGTGGTAGCACCGCCTACAATCAGCAAGGCGTTCGGCGCTGCCAGTGTGGCGGTCAATGGCAGCACGACGTTGACATTCACGATAAGTAATCCTAACGCTACAGTCAGCCTGACGGGCCTGGCATTTAATGACAGCTTCCCGTCGGGTCTTCAGGTAGCATCGACACCTGGCGTCGTCAACAACTGCGGTGGGACCTTTACTGCGAATGCTAATGCGACATCTGTGAGCCTGTCGGGTGGCACGGTTGGTACTGGCGGGTCGTCGACTTGTACAATAACAGTCAATGTTACCGGTACATCGGCAGGCGCGAAGGCCAATACTACTGGCGCAGTCTCCTCGACTGAGGGCGGAACCGGCGCAGTCAGCAACACCGCGACACTAAACGTGTTTGCTCCGCCGACGATCAGCAAAGCATTTGGTACTAGTCAGGTCCCGCTCGGTGGAACTACGACCCTGACCTTTACGATCACTAATCCGGCGGCTAATCCCGGTGGGCTAACAGGAATCGGCTTCACGGATACGCTGCCAGCGGGGCTTGTTGTCGGAACGCCGAACAATCTCTCGAACACCTGCAGCGGTACCGTAACCGCGACTGCCGGGTCGAGTTCGATATCCCTTAATAACAACGGCAGCATCGCTACGCCGGGGAATACCTGTACGATTCAGGTAGATGTGACGGGAACTACCTCGGGAGTGAAAAACAATACCACAGCCGCGATTACATCGACCAATGGCGGCACAGGCGCAACCAGCAATACCGCGACGCTGACGGTGGCGTCCCCGCCGGTCATCTCGAAGTCGTTTACTCCTTCGACGGTAGGGGTAAATGGTTTCTCGAGCCTGTCATTTACCATTCAAAATAACAACAATGCGGGTTCGCTGACTGGTGTAGGCTTCACCGACAATCTGCCTGCAAACCTGGTTGTGTTCACTCCGAATGGATTATCGGGAAGCTGCGGAGGCGGCACAATCAGCGCAGTGGCGGGATCATCGACGATCAGCCTTACGAATGCGACTCTGCCTGCAAGCAGCAGTTGTACTTTCTCTGTTGCTGTAACGCCGGAAACGGTCGGGACATTCAACAACACAACAACTAATGTTACATCCAACGAGGCAGGCAACGGCAATCAGGCCAGCGCCACGCTTACCTCGCTGAATCCTCCTAGCATTGCCAAGTTCTTTGGCGCTCCGCGCATCGATGTGGGAACTTCCACTTCTCTGACTTTCCAGATCGACAACTTCAACGGCGCTGATTCTCTTACGGGAGTGCACTTCCTGGATACTTTGCCTTCAGGTTTGAGGGTAGCTACTCCCAATGGCGTAAGCGGCAACTGCGGTGGTGTGGTTGTTGCGAATGCGGGATCCAGCACGATCAGCCTGACGAACGGTAGTCTTGCGCCCGGGGCTAATTGCAGCTTCAGCGTCAATGTCACGGCAATCAGCGGAGGCACTCAGGTCAACGTCACTGGCAACGTCATTTCCACCAATGGCGGCTCGGGCAACACAGCCACTGCTCAGATCGATACCTGCAGTTATGTGGTCTCACCAGTTTCGCTGTCATACCCAATATCGGGTGGCACGGGCACGGTGACAGTGACGCCCAACATCGGGACCTGTTCATGGACAGCAGTCAGCAATGACAGCTTTGTCCACATTACCAGTGGAGCCGGACCAACAACTGGCAACGGCAGTGTGCAGTTCACTGTCGACAACTCAGGCGGCACACCAAGAACCGGAACGATGACCATTGCCACAAACACCGTGGTGGTGGATCAGACCAATCCGACTGCGATCAATCTCAACAGCTTCACCGCCACCAAGATCGGATCGGCAACGCTGCTGAAGTGGCAGACCGGTATGGAAGTTCACAACCTTGGTTTCAACATCTACCGGGATGACAATGGTCAGAAGGTGCAGATCAATCCTTCTCTGATTGCCGGATCAGCACTGAGAGTGGGAATGAATACCAACGTGCAGTCAGGCTTCGGCTACTCCTGGGTTGATCATTCGGGCGGCGGCAGCTACTACCTTGAAGACGTCGATCTCAACGGCACCAGCACCCTGCACGGACCGTTCAGTGCCACATCGGGCACTGCAGATTTGACCGCCAATTCGATGATGCTCTCAGAGGTCAACAGCGCCGCGGCACAGAGCTATTCACTGCAGCGAGGCTATCCTGCAGGAGTGGAGATCAGCTCAGGCAGTGCGTCCTCTGCTGATACGACTGCAAGAACAGCGGGAAGAAGCCCGAACCGACCCGCGACTGTCAGCAACGCACTGAAGAAGCAGTGGTCGATAGCTTCGCAATCGGCAGTGAAGATCGGAGTGAACAAGACGGGCTGGTATCAAGTCAATGCTGTTGATCTGTTCACGGCGGGACTCGACACCGCCGCGAAACCCGGCAACCTGCAGATGTTTGTGGGCGGAGCAGAGGTACCGATCAAGGTCAATGCCGCCAGTTCGGATCATCTGTCAGTGGGAGACACAATCGAGTTCTACGGAGCTGCGCTTGATACTACTACCGCCAATACCCGGGTCTACTGGCTGACATCAGGAACTTCAGCAGGCAGACGAGTGGGCAGTGTCACTGCCTCGGCAAGCTCAGGTAATGGCGGATCATTCGCTTACACCGTGGAGCGGCAGGACAAGAGCATCTACTTCTCCGGTCTGCTCAATGGAGAGGCCGAGAACTGGTTTGGCGCCCTGGTTAACACCACTCCCGCAACACAGAACCTGACCATCAACCATCTGGATCAGAACTCCGCTGATCCTGCTGTGATAGAGGTAGGGCTGCAGGGAGCGACAGGATCGCTGCACAACGTGACGGTGATGCTGAACGGAACAGCGATTCAGAACATCAACTTCAACGGACAGGCGCATCAGGTGGTACAGATAGAAGTACCGCAAAGTGGGCTGGTTGAAGGCAATAACACGGTAAGCCTTGCTGCTGCGGCAGGCGGAGACATCTCGCTGGTGGATTATGTGAAGATTACCTACGCACACAGCTATCAGGCAGAGAACAACAGCCTGTTCACCAACGTACCGGCCAATCAGGCGGTGAGCATCACAGGCTTCACATCGAATCAGATCAGAGCCATCGATGTCAGCAATCCACTGCAACCACTGGAACTGCAGGGAGCGATAGATACATCGGATGCGAATATCTCCACGATCAGCCTGGTTACCGGCAAACAGAGCAACCTGATTGCGTTCACGCCCGATCAGATGCTCAGTCCGGTGTCTATCACCGCAAACAATCCTTCATCTCTCAATCAAGGAGGAGCGGGAGCCAACCTGGTGATCATCGGCTACAGAGACTTCCTGCAGAGCGTACAGCCGCTGGTGGCGCTAAAACAGAGCCAGGGCTACGCGGTAGCAGTAGTGGATGTAGAGGACATCTACGATGAGTTCAGCTATGGAGTGCATTCGCCACAGGCGGTGAAGGACTTCCTCAGCTGGAGCTATCTGCACTGGCAGAAGCAGCCACAGTACGTGATGCTGGCGGGAGACGCTTCATACGATCCGAAGGGTTATCTGGGACTGGGCAATCAGGACTTCGTGCCGACGAAGCTGATAGACACTGCCAATATGGAGACAGCCAGTGACGGCTGGCTGGTGGATTTCAACAATGATGGCACAGAGCAGATGGCCATAGGCCGACTACCGGTACGAACAGCGGCGGATGCCACGGCAATGGTCAACAAGATCGTTGCCTACGAGCAGACAGGCACAGCGCAGACGATGGTGCTGGTGTCAGACCTTAACGATGGGCTGGACTTTGCGGCAAGCAATGCTCAGATCGGAGCAATGGCGCCGTCGCAGATGTCTGTAGTCAATATAGTGAGAGGACAGACAACAACAGATGCCAGGACGGAATTGCTGGATCAATTGTCGCAGGGTGGCCGAATAGTGAACTATGCGGGACACGGGTCGGTGAACCTGTGGCGAGGGAATCTGCTGACGAACGATGATATGTCTGTGCTAACCAACAGCAAGACATCGGCGCTGGTAGTGACAATGACCTGTCTGAACGCCTATTCACTGGATTCGAGACTGCCAAGCCTTGGAGAAGCGTTGCTGAACGTAAAACAAGGCGGAGCAGTATCGGTGTGGGCATCGACAGCAATGACCGATATGAGCAACCAGAGCGGAATGAACCAGGCGTTGTTCCGGCAGTTGCTGGGAAACAGTCAGATCACCATAGGAGACGCGATCAGAACAGCGAAGAAGACAGAGCCGAATAATGATGTAAGAAGGAGCTGGATGCTGTTCGGCGATCCGACAATGAAGATAAAGCAGTAGCGCACCCGGGAGCGCAGGCATCCTGCCTGATTGGCATCCGTAGTAGCGTTAATTTTGAAATCGCCAGTCCCGAGGGCCAGCAGGCAGGACGCCTGGGCTCTCAGGACTGCGCGTAACAGATCGGAATGGAGCAGATATGAGCAAGAAAGAGACGAAGCCCTGCGCCAGGAGCAAGGGACTGGTGGTACAAAAGCTGGAAGGAGAAGTGCTGGTCTATGACACAGAGAAGCAGCAGGCGCACTGCCTCAATGGAACGGCCGCACTGATCTGGGAGCAGTGTGATGGAACGAGAACAGTGAAGGAACTTGCCGGTCTGCTTCGAGGAGATGTAACAGAGCGAGAGAGGGAAGAGCTGGTCTGGATCGCGCTTGAAGAGCTAAACAGATCAAATCTGTTGGAAGAGCCGCTGGCACGACCATCAGCCATAAGCGGACTCAGCCGAAGACAGATGCTGAAGGCAGCCGGGGTTGCGGCCATGATCGCGGTTCCTGTCGTGAGCACAATAGTAGCACCAAAAGCAGCACAGGCATCGACTTGTCTTCCGACCAGCGCCGGTTGCACGATCAGCGCTCAATGTTGCAGCGGTATCTGCTCTGGCGGCGCGTGTGCGTAAAATAACATTACCTGCTCCTTGCCACGCAACAGGGACCTTGTGGGTGCCCTGTTGCGTTTTTCCTCCTACCAATCTGCGTAACTAACGAACTGCAAATCGCCGAATACCTGTTACTGCAACAGCTTCAGCTTTTTAAAAAATAAACCATCATTGGTTGGTCCAACCGCAACAGCGGTCATTTCATTATTGAAATCCTCTTCGATAAAGCTCTCACATATCCGTCCATTTGATTCGATCTGATTTCCCCAGAAATCAAGTTCTTTTTCATCCTTGACGCCCAGAAGAACCAGTGTTCTATCATCTTCAGCCCACTTTTGAATCTAAGGATCGTCGCCATGACGCGAAATCAGATTTGCCAGCGCGTGACACGCCTGAACCGCTCTTTGGGCCCAGCATAAATCCTGGCGAACCAGGATATACACTTTCAATTTGCCGCAAGATTTTTCAGCCATTTTCTTCCTCCTTTAACGTCTTGCGGCTCGCCAGCGACGATTCGATGTGAGCCAGCTTTTCCGATCGATTTTTTAACCTGTTATCTATTTTCTTCAGATAACGGTAAGCCTGAATACAAATATATCGCTCTTTGCCTCTTCTCGCGTGGTGGCATAACCCTCCGTCTCGGATATTCCTTTGAAGCGCTTTGAATTCCGGAATATGCTCATCATTCAATTTCAAAATAATCCGCGCGGTTAGCAGCACGGATGCGCGCCGCTTTGCCGAGATGTAGAGTTTCCAATCCGGATGTTTCTGAGACATATAACCGGTCCGCTTTTCGTAGCTCACCTTTGCCAGCTTCCACGCGGATACGGCCGTTGCTCTACGAGAGTTTCGGTTTACGAACGACTTTCCGTCAGGAGATACGTAGGCGATGTTTTCAAATGTTTCTCTGACTAAATTCTGATTTTTCAGCCTGTGAATCTCTTCCGATTGTTTACTGACGTAATATTGAAAAACCTGTGTTATTGATACCATTGTCATGTCCTTTCATATCAATTCGGCCAATTACTTACCTGATTTGTCGATCAGGCCGTTAAAGACACGGCAATGGCGGTCAAGGTGGACGAGCTACCTACAACATATCTTCCTCCAATGGGATTGAGTTAACCGCTGGACGGACACCACTGACGATCAATCCTGAGGCGCACAGGATTGCGACGGGACAATTAAACTTCTGAAGGTAAAATCGAACTCGATTGTCAGCGGGTATGCGAGTTGGGATCTACGTGAAGACCATAATAATAATTCCAGATGCGCCCTGTGGGATTCGAACCCACACCCTGGCGCTTTAGAGACGCTTGCTCAACCATTGAGCTTAGGGCGCTAAACAAAAAGAGTATAAGCGACAAATCCGGCCGGAATCAAGGAAATGATTTTCGTCAGGTTCGGCGGGCAAACGAAAGTCAGGCAGACCGGGAACAGCAGCTGTGATGTGACGTCACCTGGCTGTTATATCTGATGAGCGTAAATCTGCTCGTCGTTCAATATATTTGCCTGCCTAAAATAATTGAAGCATTCGCGAAGACTCCATTCAGGATTGTTATCCTGTATCTTCGCAACCTGGCTCAGTTCATTCCGTTTGTGCTCAGTCAGGGCTTCGAATGAATCGAATGTTGATTCGCAAAGGTGACAACGATATATGTAAGCCATATCCAGCCTCCTGGCTCCGACAATCTCTGTATAAGAGAAATGCTCTAATCCCTGTCTTTTTTATCGTCGTTAGCCGGGGTGGCCTTTAAGAAAATAGGGGCCTAAATCAAGGGACGCTGGTTAATTGATTTTGCTGGTGTTGCCGTATTTGCTGACGATATTGGGCAACCGCGCGGTTGTGTTCATCGATTGACCTCGAAAAGTGATGGCTGCCGTCGACGCCGGTCGCCACAAAATAGTAAAAGTCGGTCTCTGCAGGGTATAGAGCGGCTTCGAGTGACCGTCGTCCGGGCGAGGCTATCGGACCTGGTGGCAATCCCTGAGTAACGTAAGTATTGTACGGAGATCTCCGAGTGCGATGACGCGGATTATTCACATTGCCATCGTAATCATTTGCCAGAATAGCCGCATAAATAAACGTCGGATCGGTTTCAAGGAGCATATTCTTTTTAAGTCGATTATAGAAGACAGAGGCAATTACCGGTCGCTCATCAGGGTTTTTAGCTTCCTTTTCGATGATTGATGCCATGGTGACGATGTTGTGAATCGAGCTAATCTGATTCGCTCTTTCCCGCCATCCGACATTAAATACAGATCGGAATCTTTCGGTCATCTGCTTTACCAGTTCCTGTGGAGTGGTCTCGTAAGTATAAGTATAAGTATCTGGAAACAAATAGCCTTCCAGATCGCGAGCTTCGGGATCCAGATCCGAAATTAATGAAGGATCTGCTGTAAGCGCCAGGAATGTCGTCGCATCCGCCTTTCCCGTCTCTGCCAGGCGGTTAGCAATATCGAATCTATTATAACCTTCCGGGATGGTAACGTGGTATTGGACCACTTCTCCTCGCTCCATTTTACCTATAGCTTCGATGGGAGTTATGGGCGACTGGAAGCGATATTCTCCGGCTTTGATAGCTTTGCCGTAATGTAATTTAGTATATAAAAGAACTGGAACTCGGGATGATATGATACCAGCATCATATAGGCGGTCAATTATTGCGCGAGTCCCCAAACCACGGTCGATAATAACGCTTTTGTCTGCTGGCTGATGCACAAGAGGTGTGCGCAGTTCGTAAAAAGTCCAGACAGCGAATGACGCGATCAATACTACCAGTATTCCTAACCCTGCAAGCAGTTTCTTCCTGTTGCGTCTTCTTCGCATTGTGTTGACGGGCACTCCCAATATAGTTTCCGGCGCCGATGCGCCGGCAGGTGGACCATTCCTCTTTTCATCGCCCTCTCCTGAGCTCTTGTTCGGTTCTATGTCCGATTCTGAAGACGGTCTTGCCTGGACAAATAATCTTCTAGCAGGATCACCGCCGCCCATTCGTCCGACCTGGCCTTTCGCTCGTCGCGAGTATAGCCGCGTTCGAGCAGTATCTGGTCCGCTTCGCGCGATGTCAGTCGTTCGTCGCAAAGCTCGATCGGTACATCAACCAGCGCCCGAAGCCCGTCGGCAAATTCGCGAACGCGTCTGACCGCTGGTCCTTCGCTTCCGTCCATATTCAGCGGTAATCCTATAACGATCTGTCTGGCGCCAAGTTCCTTTGAAAGCTCCGCAGCCCGGTGCAAAGCTTCTGACCGGTTTCGTCCGCCGATAGTCTCGACGGGTCGAACGGTGATGCCCATCTCGTCACAAACGGCTACGCCCGTGCGTCTCGTCCCGCAGTCCAGCGCCATCACTCGCATAAGGCCACCCAGTATAGTTTCACGGTGAAATGGGTGTCAACTTAACCCAGAGAAGCAGCATCGGTGGAGGTGTTTTGGTAACGTAAGGCTGATCGACAAAAGGATTATATGTCAGGAGGCCGGCAAAGTAGCCAATGAAGACGGCTGTACCGACCTTCTCAAATGGAGTCCTGAAATTTGTTGACTGTTTAATCCGCCAGCAACTGCAGCGATTGATCCAACAACTTCGGTATGTCGTTGAGGATCTTGGCTGCGCTCTTTGGTTGCAAATTGACAAAGCGAGCCGCCGGGTGGGCGGCCAGATCTTCCGGGCGTATTTTGGTGAGAGCCTCTTCCAACTCTGCCCTTGGACGATTTAGTGAGTAAGTCGCCAGGGTGTCCGACAGGGCCGCGATGGCCACGTATTCGCGTTCGGTTGCGGCGACTTCCAGGTTGTGGTGGTTTGCCATGGATTCCACCACAGCTTCGGGTAAGCGCCAGTTGCTGCCGACTGAACGACCGACACCCTGATGATAAACCTTGACGATCTCGGCCGCGCTCTCTTCAAGAGCCGGATCGCGCACGGCGCCATGGCCGAGAACGTCCTGAATCAGGGTGTACAGAACGCTCATCCCAAAATCCATCAGCAATCCGCACAGGAAAGCCAGATTGCCGTCAAGACCACCTGCTCTATTCGCTACCGAGCCGGCAAATGCAGCCGTAACAAGAGAGTGCGTCCACAGGCTCTTCCTGTTTGCCGCAAAGATGTCCCTGCCAGGTTGGCGCGCGCCCAGCGACGCTGCCAATGAAATGTTTACTACCTGATCTGTTCCCAACCGCTGCACGGCGCTCGGCAAAGTCTTTACTTCTTGTTCGTAATTGTGCAGGGCAGAGTTAGCATAACGCATGATCATCGCGACTATCGCAGGATCAGTAACGACTGTATCGGTGAGCTCGTCCATCGAGAAATTTTCGTCACGAGTCAGCTTCAGCAGCTTGGCGGTTACCTCGGGCATCGGAGGAACTTTGAAATCTTCTCTGAGCAAACGATCCGCAACTTTGAGGCGTAGGGTGTCGGCAAGAGTAAGGGTGGTATTGGGAGCGTTTACCTCCATCCAATTACTAAGAGTCGGTTCTGAACGTTCCTCATCATTAGAAGCCTCAGTTGGCTGCGATACCCCGATAATGTCCAGCAGCAGGAACTCAACCGGCAAATTGAGATTGGTTGAGGCGACTTTCTGCGGAAGTTTACTGTCTCTGAATTCGAATTGTCCCCACCGCCAGCGGACTGCCTCTGTCAGCATTACGCGGATGCTGTTGGCACTGTCCGAATCCGTCAGGTCAAACGCCGTGGCCGCGATTTTGCCCGCGGAGAAAAAGATGGCAAGGCGGTTGGGGGAGTGCTCGACCGTAAGCTCACCCGTGCGTTCAGTCAGCGCAACCCATTGTATTATGTCGAGAAGCGGGAACGTGTATATTTCGCCCTGAATCATGAACTATTTCTCTTTCAACTTCTCTTCAGCAGGCATTTAAACCCGTGACAGGGAAGACGGTTAAAACTTATGTTTTTGCTCCATCAATATATAACGACAAATGGTACACTTTTGATTAGTTATTTCAGTAGGTACAAATGTGACTTTTTCGACACGGCTGGACCGGACAGCTTGCCAGTGTTTGCGTCCAGCGAAACGCGTAAATCCTCAAACATTATTCTTTTGCAGAGCTTCCAGCCGTGATGTATTATCTGGTAGTTCACATGATTTTTGCCTGAAAAGAGACTTGTGTCTCTGCCGCCTTCGCCAAAGACTGACCGCGACGTCGGAATTGAGCGCAGTCCCAAGGAGTTTGTCGGATGTCAACCAGGAGCAAGGTATTTGTTATCGCCTTCTCGACTATAGTCGTTTTTTACACCGTCGTCGGCGGAATCCTTTCCCACGCAATGGCTTTGGACAGCAAGGACAACAAATATGTCCAGATGACCATCTTCGATGCTGTCTTGCGCCACGTTGTGCGGGACTATGTTGACGAGCCTGATCTGGAAAAAGTACGTATGGGAGCCCTTAGAGGATTGGCGGATGGCCTGGATCCATACAGTGCTTATCTGACTGCCCAACAGGTTGCGGATTATAACGCAGGCAAAAAGGCTACTGGCGAAACGGGTATGACAGTGTCCAAGGTGGGCGGCTTCGGCTATGTTGTAGCCGTTCAAAAAGGCTCGCCGGCAGATACCCTGGGCATTCAGCCAGGCGATTTCATTGAGTATGTGGGCAAGAACGCTACACGCGACATCAGTCTTTATGATTTGATGGGACAGTTGAACGGCGCGCCTGGAACAGAGGTTGATATTTCGATCGTTCGACAGGGCAAGCCGCAAAAGCTAAAAGTCAAGCGTGCGACGCTTTCGGCTGCCGCGACAGAAACCAGAACTGAAGCAGGCAACACGGGCTACATTCACATCACCGATCTTTCCACGGGTAAAGCGGACGAAGTCAAAGCCAAGATCAATGCGCTGAAATCGAGCGGCGCTAAACGCTATGTCCTGGACCTGCGCGGTGCGGCTTCGGGCGATCTGGCTGAGGCGGTCAAAGTTGCTAACTTCTTCGTACCGAGTGGAACGTTGGCCAAGAAGATCGGCCACAACAATGAAGAAAAGGAAACGTTTACAGCGACTGCGACCAATGCCATTGTCACCGACGCTCCGGTTGTTGTGATCATTGATCGCACGACGGCTGGACCGGCAGAGGCGATTGCTTCCGCAATTCTGGAAAACAAGCGCGGCGAAGTTGTCGGCGAGAAATCATTCGGTGCGGGATCGCAGCAGGAACTGTTCCCGCTTCACGACGGCGGTGGAATGCTGCTGACAACGATCAGGTACGCTTCACCATCAGGTAAAGCTTTTATGGATGGCGGAGTGACTCCTTCGGACGAGATCAAGAGGGATGAGAACGCTGACCTGGCCGTGCCCGATGTTGATGGCAGCGACGGCAGCACCGATCAGGCTAATCCCGCGACAGGCGATCAGAAGCCAATGCAAAAGAAAGCAGAGCCACAGGAAGACAAGCTGCTGAAGCGCGCAATGGAAATACTGAATGGTGCGCCGAAGGCCCAGAAAAAAGCGGCCTAGGATTTTTATAGATTCATCCGATCTGATTTGAATTATAATAAGGGCGGCGTTGAAGAGATTCACGCCGCCCTTATTCTGTTACTCAGCTGTTATACCGTAACTTTATCATATCGCTACTGTCTTTGAATGATGACCGAGGAACGATGCCCGGACAGGAAACGGGCTGCTTGGTACGATGGTTGCACTGGACCTTTCTGCAAATTGAATGATCTTGAAATTGTATTCAAGTAATTCAGAAGCGTATGCGAGCCTTGAATTGCGCGGGTAAAAAACACCAGATAAAGCTGGCTCGGCGCTCTGAATAGAAAGGACGCGTGGGCTATGATACGGAAGTCACATTACGGGGTAGTTTCGGCTGTTTCGGTTCTGCTGTTTTGTCACTTTGCACTCACCGAAGCTAAGATCCCAGTCGGCAATGCGGTCAATTCAGGGGATAACGCCCTGCCTGCGAACAAGATTGCGCTGAAAATGATGGAGCGATTAAAACAGCGTGATACGGAGCTCCTTCATTATTCCGAAGCGAGAACCTACGAAGTTAAGTCCGACGATAAGAAACCCGCTGCGATAATAAATGCCGTTATGGATTTCAGCAGTCCTCCGGCAGCAAAAGACTTCCGCATAGTGTCCAAATCGAACGCGTCCAGCGCCAGCAATATGGTCTACGATCACGAAACCAAGGCCGAGAAGGATGCGCTTTCCGTCTTCAGTCAAAAACAGGCCAGCTTGACATCCGAAAACTACAATTTTGCGATACAGGGACAGCAGGCGATGAACGGGATACAGTGTTACGTGCTCGAGCTTCAGCCAAAACGCCTGGACAAAATGCTGCTGAAGGGAAAGCTGTGGGTTAGCACTGACAATTTTGATCTATTGAGAATGGAAGGTACACCGGCTAAAAGCCCTTCGATCTGGATAAAGAACATTTCATTCGTTAGAGAGTTTCAGAACGTGAATGGTTTCTGGCTGCCACGCGAAGACGATTCGACAATTGATGTCCGGCTTTATGGCCGCATCAAGGTAAAGATAGATCATCACGATCTTAAGATAGCGAAATAGCACTTCTTTTAATCTAATATCCTCACATAGGCGCGGGTGGCAACGCCCGCGCTGCCTCTATAGTTTGAGCAACCTGCTACAATATATGTGAAGATTTGTTACGGCCGAAAGGTTCACAGAAGTTGGAGGGGTAGCAATGAAAGATCCTGTTCCCGAATACGAAGCCATTCCGGTAACAGATACCAGCAGAGCCGACGATGTTGTAGTTCGTCCGCGTCGCCCGACCGAAACGCTGGAAGATTTCGTCACTTCTGCTCGCGACTTTGCCACCAAAGTTCCCGCGACAATAGGTCGCGCGATCGAAAAAGTAGTACAGGCGGGCGAGCACACCATACTCGTTCGAGTCAACGAAGTGACGCTGGCCAAAATAGATACGCTGATCGATGCGGGCATTTTCAAGAGCAGATCTGACGCAGCATCGTTCCTGTTGAGTGAAGGCATAAAGAGCCAGCAAGCGCTTTTCGACAGGATTGAAGCGAAAGTGGCTGAGATCGATCGAATCCGGGCAGAGCTGCGAAATATTCCGATTGAATAGCTCCGACCGGCAGTTACAGGTCAGTGCTACCGCTCGTCGAACATATATAGCTCGTGGGACAGATAGCGTTCGCCTAAATCCGGCAGCACTGCGACAACGCGATTGCCGGTACCTAGTTCTCGCGCAACCTGCAAGGCCGCCCAGGCGACTGCTCCGGAAGAAATGCCCATGAAGATCGCCTCTTCGGCCGCAAGTCGCCTTGCAGTTATTTTGGCGTCTTCGTAGCCGACCGTTATCACACGATCAATAATTTCTGTGTTCAGAACTTCAGGAATAAAACCAGCACCCATCCCCTGCAATTTGTGGGGTCCCGGTGCTCCGCCCGACAGCACAGGCGAATCGACTGGCTCTGCCGCGATGATCTGAACGTCTTTCAACCGCTTCTTGAAAATCTCTCCGCAGCCTGTGACGGTTCCGCCTGTTCCCACGCCTGCAACGAAAGCATTAAAATCACCGCCTGTGTCGTTGATAATTTCCAGGGCGGTCGTCTTCCGATGAATCTCCGGATTGGCCGGATTGTTGAATTGCTGCGGCATAAAGCTATCGGGTGTGCTGTTGAGTATCTCTTCAGCTTTGCGAATAGCGCCTTTCATGCCTTCCGATCCTGGTGTCAGCACGAGCTCAGCACCAAGCGCTCGCAGAACGCGTCGTCGCTCCATAGTCATCGTATCAGGCATCACCAGGATGATGCGGTAACCTTTGACGGCCGCGGCCATGGCTAGCCCAATGCCGGTATTGCCGCTGGTGGGCTCGACAATGGTAGAGCGGCCAGGCTTGATCTTGGCGTCGTTTTCCGCAGCGTTAACCATCGCGGCGCCGATACGGTCCTTAACCGACCACATGGGATTAAATGATTCCAGTTTGACCAGGACTTCTGCGCTGCCCTCGGCGGGAAGTCGGTTCAGGCGGACTAACGGTGTATGGCCGATCAATTCCAGAATATTGTTTGCGATCAATGGCCTTGGTTGCATTGGCGCCTCCTGCGTTTGATTGAAATAAGGCGTAGGCTATTGCAGCGTCATCGCGTTTGTCAACAGTGAGTATTCAGAACTCTGTCGCTCCTGAAGCCTGATCGTATTAGAGCTCGAATGTATCCAAATATCTCTCCCATATCATTTCGGTGTATTCGCGAGCATAGTCATACGCGTATTTTTCTCCACGTCCTGGACATCTTTTCGATTTGGTGGTTATCCGGTCGTGATGATGACCGAGTTCGTGCAGCAAAGTAGCCAGGAGTTGATGGGCACGCACAGTATTTTCAGTGAACTTACAAAGGTATTCACCATTACGTAGTTCACATGGAACGCCGAGCCGATCAAGATATTCTTTTTCTGCCAGATAACCGTACGTACTAAGTTTCATCCATAGATCACGCTCCCAAGCGCATACATGAACCACACCGTACCTATGGTAACCAAATATAAGCGGATTACCTGGTGAAAGAACGATCGCGTCGAGACCTTCGGAAAGTTCCGGCCAATTCGGCAGAATTCGAATGAAGTCGATTATGTCACTTCGTTTTAAAACATGTCTGAATCCTTCGCCGGGACGCTTTCTGTCAATAAACAGAGTTGGTTCCGGCTTGCGGTAATAATTCGGCGACAGTATCCAATTATTCTTCTTCTGCACTCGGCCATAAATGGATCTGGGCGCAGTTTTGCGATTAAGTGATTTCATTTGTTTACTGCTTTCGGTATCTAAACCAGTAGATATGCCTGGACATCCGATTGCCGCAGGAATCGATTCCCGAATAGAAGAAGGTTATTTGTAGAGGTTAGCTTTTCATACGAAAAGTATAGCGGATTCCGGACGTGATCTTCAATTGTCAGATCGTCGTTTTCTCTCGTTCGGTAACTCACGCACAATTCGGAAGCCAATCTGCGATGATCGCGTTGAAGGCGGAACACACAGTCGTTTGGCTACTCTCAGGTCTTCTTCGCTGTCGTTCCATGATCCACCGCGAACAACGCGCTGTGTACCGCCCGACGGGCCTTGTGGATCATGAATTTCGCCGCGACGATAATATTGCGGATTGAAATAATCGGAACACCATTCGGCGACGTTGCCAGTCATATCGAACAGCCCGAAACTATTCGCTTCGAAATCGCCGACTGATGTAGTTTTTGCCTTTACCGATGTCACGCGGTGCTCCTGAAAATCTCGACCGTTTGCCTTGCGGTGACTGAAATAATCACCCCATTCGTATTTCGCCGAACTTTGCTCTCCTCGCGCTGCGTATTCCCATTCGGCCTCGGTGGGCAAACGGAACCTCTCGCCTGTTTTTTGTGACAGCCATTCGCAGTAACTGACCGCATCGTTGTATGTGACGTTCACAACAGGGTGATCGGGATATTCCAAGAAATAACTGCCCCATCCTGCTGGATTCAGCGGGTAATCCCGATGAGTGTCGTCGCAAAATTGCTTGTATTCGGCGTTTGTGATCTCGTATTTTGAGATGAGAAATGGACTGACATCGACAGTATGCTCGGGTTGCTCGTCGAGCGCTCCGCGGTCGCTGCCCATCCGAAAACGACCGCCTTTGAGTCGAATCATTGCAGGAGCAAATTCGGCTCGGGCCTGAGCGACCGCTATCTCACGCGCAAGATCCTGATCGTCGTTGAGCCACTGACTGGCGCTCCGCAATACCTTTATAGCTTCTACAGTTTTATCTTCGCTCAAAAGACGCTCGCCGCGTTGACGATCAAGTTGCGCCTGCGACCGCTTCTGCAACTGCAGGGCTTCGCCGCTGCCGGGAGAATATGCAAGAGCATCGTCGGCGAAAAGTTGGGCTTCGTTGTATTGACCGTTTTGATAGAGATTGCGAGCGTCAGATAGACAGTGCTCGACCACCTCGTTTACTGCTTCGTGATTGTCTGGTGAGCGTTCAATCAATTGTTTATAACGTTGTCGGGTCACACTGTACCGACGCGCTTTGAACTCAGAGTCGGCATCGTGCCAGATCAGTTTGTTAGTTTTATCACGAATATCAGCGGCCTGGTTCGGCTCGGCGTCTTTAAGCAGCTTCTCCGCCTTGTCATAGTCCTGAATTGCACCGTCGGTTTTGCCGCTGGTTGTGAATCGTTCTCCCTCCCCGAGCAAGGCTTTGATCAATTCTTTACGCGTTGGTTCATCGCTCGGATCGACGGCGAGTGCCTGCTCGTAGGTCTGGATTTCTGCTTCGTGATTACCTTGTTTGCCGGCCTCGCGAGCAGTCTTTGTCAGCGAGGCAATTTGCTGACGGGTTTTTGCGCGCGCTAACAGGTCTTCTGCCTGATGTCGTTCGACGTCGTTCTTGGCAATTGATTTCGCCTGCTCCAGCACTTTAATGGCAGATGAAAATTCTTTCGCGTCGATCTGTTTCTGCGCCTGCGAGATCAGTTGATCGTATGCCGGTGCGGCTGTTTTCCTTGTTGCGATTTTGCGTTTGGTGATCGTCTTATTTGTTGCCGGAGCGGATGGTTTATCGACAGGGCCATGGCCGACGGATGGGTTTTGGCCAAGGCATAGCCCAATTGATAGCGCGATGAAAGTTAAATATCGCAATAGGATGGATCGCATAAATCATCGCTGCCTAATCTTCAAATTGTGTCAGACCAATCGCGCTGAACAAGCTGCCAGCTTGTTCTACCTTGTAACGACACAACGGAAGCCTACTTTATCGGAAATTGCGTTGGGATCAAGCCAGTTGCGGTAGCTAACGGTCAAAAACTTTGAGGTGTCGGCAAACGAGCCCCCTCTGATCACTTTTTCAGTTGCCTGGCTTGGATCGATTTTGGCCTTGCTGCCAGGGTAAATCGTTACATTGTCAGATGTCCATTCCCACACATTTCCGGCCAAATCTTGAATGCCGAATGGACTCGCCCCCGCGGGATATGATCCGATGGGCGCAGGTTGATTGCGACCGGTGTCAGTGCAATTGGCTTTTGCTTTGTCCCAATCGTCGCCCCAGGGATATCGCCGCAGGTCGTGTCCGCGAGCCGCGTATTCCCATTCTGGTTCCGTCGGAAGGCGAAAGTGAAGACCGGTGTTTTGACTGCGCCATTCACAATAAGCAGTCGCGTCGTACCAACTCACGTCGGTGACGGGTAATCTTTCCTGCCCCTGAATAATCTTCCCATCGGGCCAATTTTTTGGCGCCGAATGGTTGGTGGCTTTAATAAAGCGGTCGTATTGAATGTTGGCGACTTCGTACGTGTCCATGTAAAAGCTATCGACCGTTAGGGTATTCAATGGTCGCTCGATATCTGTTCCATCTTTGCTGCCGCGTGTAAACGGACCTCCCGGAATCTGGATCATACTGGCCAGCTGCCGTGTTCGCTGGCTATTTTCGAAATTTTCTTGTCGCACGCGAGCAGCTTCCCGGTCGGCGCGTTTTTTCTGAATGTAACCAATAGCGGGAAACACAGCGGCCATAATTAACAACAATGCTGCTACCAGCCAGATGATGTGTGCGCGCTTTTTCACTGCCTTTTGAGGCACAGACTGCAGATCTGCTGATGGCGTTGCTTTACGGAATGATGGCTCCTCATCGAAGTAATTCTCGAAAGTTGTGAACCCCGGACTGTTTGGCGGTTTAGCTGGTACAGAGCTGATGCTTGGGGAATTTTGCACGGGGTCGGGCTGCTGCGCCACAACAGGCTCGGTGTCGATCGACATGAGATTTCTATTCGGAGGTTGTTCTTCGTTTTCTATAGCAGATTCTTCTTTCCGAGTCGACGAGCCCAGTCCGTTTGAGTCCTGTACAGAGTGCAATGGACCTGAGCCATTTGAAGCAGCGGGATTTGTTACCTCGATACTTGCTGGTAATTGAATAGGCTGATCAACATCAAATGGGCCGAACCCCTGACTGGCGATTCGTGGCAACGGACTGACACGGCGCGGCGGTAGTTCCTCAAGCGATTTCGGTCTGCCTAAATATTGAAGATCGCCCCGTTTGTCGCTGCCTGAGCCGTTAGCAGTACCGGTCCTTAGATTGCGCGGCCCTTCCGGCAATCCTTCTTCGGAAGATTGAGATTGACTAATCTGGTCCAGCGCCTTGATAAGGGTTCCGGTCGTCATGTAGCGATTGGTTGGATCTTTCGCGAGCAACTTCATCACTACATCCGAGAGCGCATGCGAAATCGCAGGATTTATTGACGAAGGACTTGCCGGTTCTTCATTCAGGTGACGAAAGAAGAGCTCTGCTGCCGGCGCAGATGAAAACGGCGGCCGTCCGATCAGCAACTCGTAAAGAGTAACGCCAAGCGAATAATAGTCTGCACGGTAATCTATTGCTTTACCGAGTATCTGCTCCGGAGCAATATATTCCGGACCGGCAGCGGCGCTACGCCGCACAATCAGGTTTGAATATTCTCGTCCCGACGGAACTCCGAAACCCAAAATCATCGGACTGCCATCATCGGTGAAAGCAACATTGTCTGTCCTTAAATTCAAGTGAAGGATTCCTGACCGATGCGCATAGTCAAGCGTGAACGTCATCGCGCGCACTACGGCGGCGGCTTCACTGGACGACAGCGGCTGGTTTTCGATAACATCGCGCAGAGTTTCGCCGGAAATCGGTTCAAGGACTATGTAATAAAAATCGCCAGCCTCACCCGTTTCCAAAACTCTCTGAATGTTAGGATGCGATAGGCGGGATGCCGCCTGAGCCTCTAAATGGAAGAGTCCAATCGCGTCAGGATCGCTGAGCAAGTGTCTTGGTAAAACACGGATCCAGCATGTTGCATTTCGGCCTACAAACGAGCAGAGAAACGTTAACGCCGACGGGTCGGTTCGAACCAGACTTAAAATTCTGAATTGACCAGCGACCGCTTTTTGAAAGGCATTGCCTTCTTCGTTGTACTTTTCCTGCGTTTGAGTTTCGCCGGCAGGGCCTCGTCGCAAACTGGTGCCGCACTTTCGGCAAAATCGGCTTGCGTCTCGGTTGTCAGTTCCGCATTGCGAACAAAACATCTACGAAGGCCTCGAAATATAGGCATTATTTGATCGGCGCAGGACAAATTATATCAAAGATAAAAAGCCGGAATGTAAATGTATGCCTAATCGTGCTGCTATGCGACCTTACGATGTTTTGCGTTTTCGCTCGTCAATCGTTGATTCAGAAAGGCCATCACCGCCGCTTCGTCGGGACGTAGATCCGATATTGATCGCGATAGTTTTTTCGGACTGCAGTGTTTCAGTGTGTCGATCAAGCTTCCTTCCATATATGATTCGATCAGCGCCGGATGAACGTAACATTTGCGACAGATGCTGGGTGTGTTGCCCATCCGCTCTGCCACGCATTCAATTGCCCGGACGACATTTCGCTTCGCGTGGGTTTTGTTTTTAAAGGTTTCGAACTGTTGCAACGCCACTGCAGCCAAAACGGTTCCGGCCCACGTACGGAAATCCTTTGCCGTAAAATCCTGACCGGTTATTTCCCGAAGATAATCGTTGACGTCAGATGATGTCACGTCCTGGCGCTTTCCGGTTTCGTCAATGTATTGGAAGAGTTCATAACCAGGAATATCGCGACAGCTTTTAACTATCTTCGCCAATCGTCGATCGTTAACATCGATAAGCCATTTCTTGCCGCTCTTACCTTTAAACTGGAACCGAATCTTTGAGCCAGAAATCTCAGCGTGCTTGTCCCGCATTGTGGTCAAGCCGAATGACTGGTTAGTCCTTGCGTATGCGTCATTGCCGACACGGATCAGAGTAATTTCGAGAAGTCTGACAACAGTTGCCAGAACTTTCCTTCGCGGCAATCCTGGTAAGCGTAAATCTTTTTCTGTTTGTTTGCGGATTTTTGGCAGTGCTTCGCCGAAGGCAATCATTTTGGTGTACTTCGTTTCGTCTCGCACTTCGCGCCATTTCGGATGATAGCGATATTGCTTTCGACCTTTCGCATCGCGTCCAGTGGCCTGAAGGTGTCCAAGAGAATCGGGGCAGATCCACACATCTGTCCACGCCGGCGGAATTACAAGCGATCTGATTCTTTTCAGCTCGTCTTTATCGTGAATCTGTTTTCTGTTTGAATCGGTATAGATAAAGCCATTCTTGCCGAGCCTGCGGTGAATTCCCGGCTGGCTGTCGCTTACGTAACGCAGACCGACCGACTTTGCCGACTCAACAGGGTGCAAATTTAGGGTCGAACCAATATTTTGCCGTGCCGACTTTCGATTCATATTAAAACCGGACAGCAAACGCAGTGCCAGTTCGGACCTTCGGTTTGACACAACAGGGCCGCGGTGGTACCTTGAAAAGTGGCTTGACATGCCCACACTACCAAACTTTCGCACAGGTCGTCCGCTGTGCCTGCAAGGTATTAATGATTGTCGAAGGGTTGAAGTGAACATAAAAGTTATTTTCGGCATGAAGCTAAAGCGATTCCGCGAAGAGAGCGGTCTTTCTCCAGCGGAATTCGCCGACCGAACCGGTTTATCCCCCTCCTACGTAAACGAAATCGAAAAAGGAAAAAAGTATCCCAAAGCAGAAAAGATCGCCCGAATGGCTGAGGCCCTGGGTAAGTCGTACGACGATCTGGTTTCGATCAAGCTTGGGCAGGACCTGACATCGCTTGAAGGTTTTCTCAATTCCTCGCTGCTGGCTGATTTTCCATTCGAGCTCTTCGGTATATCTATCCCTGACATAGTCGGTGTGATGACTCGGTCTCCGAATGAAGCCAGTGCGCTGATCAAAGCTCTGGTTGAAATTGCCAATCAATATGATCTGACCGTCGAGCATTTCTTCCGCGCCGCGTTGCGTTCCTATCAGGAATCGAACGATAACTATTTCGAAGAAATTGAACAGGCAGTCGATCAGTTTGCGCGCGAGCACAATCTTTCATCTGATGAAGCGCCGTCACTAACTTGGCTGGAAAACGCGATCAAAACGATTTATGGATATCAGATTGATGAAGAGACGCTGTCGCGCACTGATAATCTCAGCCATTATCGTTCAGTTTGGCTCGGGCCTGATAATCCAAAGCTTCTAATCAACAGCCGATTGACGGATGCGCAGAAGAAGTTCGTCCTGGCAAGAGAAATCGGTTACCAGGCGATGGGAATAAAAGATCGAGCGATTACGTCGGCGCCAGATCAGGTCGATTCGTTTGAACAGGTACTGAACGATTTCCGCGCTTCTTATTTTGCGGGAGCCTTATTGATTAACAGTGGTCGAATCCGTGTTGATTTGAAAGAATTCTTCAAACGGCCCACCTGGGACGCGGACGCGTTTATCAATCTGATCGAAAAATATGATGTAACGCCGGAAATATTCTTTTATCGCCTGAGCGAACTGATCCCGCAATTTTTTGGCATTAAGCTTCACTTCCTGCGTTTCAACAGCGATGGCAATGATTACTCGCTGGTTAAGCAGCTGAATCAATCTCGCGTCTCGATTCCTTCGGGTGTCAGTCTGAACGAGCACTATTGCCGGCGCTGGTTATCTATCCGACTGTTGAAGGAACTGGACCAGAAACTGAAGCAGGGAAACCATACCTCAGTAGTTTCAGGCGCGCAAGTCTCCCAGTTTGTCGACAGCGCGGATTCCAAATTCCTTTGCATTGGCCTCGCCAGGCCTTTATCGTTGAATTCCAGTGTCACCAGCAGCGTGATAATCGGATTCCGGTACGACAAGGAACTGGAAAAGACCGTCAAGTTCGCTCGTGATAAGAAGATCAGGTCCATTTCAATTAACGAAACGTGTGAGCGCTGTCGACTGACAAGCGAAGAATGCGCCGAGCGCGCTGCTCCACCAAGCTTGTACGAGCAGTTCAAAGGCAGAGAAAACCGCCGACACGAACTGTCCCAATTATTAAATAATGGTCGATCCGTTATGCGGAAAACGACCGTTCCGTAAGATTAAGCAGGCTGAATAACTCGCAGGATACCGGCAAGTACGCGGTCAAAGTCGGCGACCTCGCGCTCCAGTTGCTTTCTGCCGGCCGGAGTCAGGCGATAATAACGAGCGCGTCGATTATTAATGGAATGGCCCCATTCCGATGCTACCCATCCATTTAACTGCAACCGTTGCAGCGCGGGATAAAGGGAACCTTCCTCAACTTGCAATACTTCATCGGAAATTTGCTGAATATGCTGGGCAATCCCGTAGCCATGCATGACATTGCGCTCAAGCGTTTTAAGAATGAGCATGTCCAAAGTTCCAGGCAACAGTTCGCTTTTCTTGTCTTTATTCCGTCCCATAGTCTATCTATAGAATGCCTCTTTTGACGATTTAAGTCAACGGAAACAGTGGCACAAACATTCAGTCTGAGCGGGCGGTCGGACGGATGCTTAGGATCGATTTAAGCGTTTCCCCAACCTTCCGCACACCGAAGGTCTGCGCAGCTTAAATCCTCTTAGCGGAATAATTTCGTAAACTGGATGTATTATATAGACGGGACAAATCGATGCTGATCAAAAAGCCAGAGGATATAAAGAGCAACGAGATTACAGATGAATCCAAATATCTGAATCGGCGCTCTTTCATGCAAAAAGCCCTGCTTTTTGCCGGAACAACCACAGTGACGGCGTTTCTTTATCGAAAAATAAATCCGCGACCGCCAATCATTTCTAAAGGCGATAAGATTGTTGGCGTGCGACCCGCATCCGCAGATGTCATCCCCACAATCGATGAAAAGCAGACTCCGTTTGTCGACATCACGAATTACAATAACTTTTACGAGTTCTCTACCAACAAACGCGAAGTCGCTGAATTGGCCCAGGGGTTCGTCAGCAGACCCTGGACTGTTGCGGTCAGTGGTCTGATAAACAAACCGAAAACCTTCGACATCGATGACCTGCTAAAACTTGCTCCTCCGGAAGAGCGCGTCTACCGAATGCGTTGCGTCGAGGGATGGTCAATGGTTATTCCGTGGGTAGGGTTTCCGTTGGCTAAACTTTTAAAGGAAGTCGACCCGACTTCGGAGGCTCGGTACATCTCTTTCGAAACTTTATACGATCCAAAACGCATGCCCGGGCAGGGAGACAATATATTAGACTGGCCATACGTTGAAGGCTTGCGCCTGGATGAAGCCATGCATCCATTGACGATACTTGCGACAGGCCTTTACGGGCAGAGCTTGCCTCCGCAGGACGGCGCGCCTATCAGATTGGTGGTTCCCTGGAAGTATGGCTTTAAAGGGATCAAGTCGATCGTCAAAATCAAGTTAGTCGATAAACAACCGCAGACCACGTGGAATATGGCGGCTCCCGACGAATACGGCTTTTATTCGAATGTGAATCCTAACGTCGATCATCCCCGATGGAGTCAAGCTACAGAGACGAGGATTGGCGAATTCAGTAGGCGAAAAACACTGATGTTCAATGGTTATGCAGATCAAGTAGCTTATCTGTATCAAGGTATGGATTTGCGAGAGAATTATTAAGCAATAAATGACTGAGATCAGATTCAACCAATCAGTTGTCTTTGTAAACAGCCTGGTGCCGCTGGTTCTGCTGGGCTGGGACGGTTATCACAAGAAACTAGGCGCGAATCCGCTGGAATATATTACTCACACGACCGGAATACTGACATTGTTGTTTTTGCTGCTTACTCTCGCGATAACTCCGGCGCGAAAGATCACTGGGATTCCTTGGCTGATAAGGCTCAGGCGGATGCTGGGGTTGTATGCGTTCTTTTATGGCGCGCTGCATCTGATCTGTTATATGTGGTTCGATAAATCATTTGCGATTGTGGCGATTGGTAAAGACATTTTGGTTCGACCATTTATCGCGATTGGGATGACCAGCTTTTTTCTGATGGTGCCATTGGCGATCACGTCCACTAACAAAATGCTCAAACGTATCGGCGGCAAACGATGGCAGAAACTGCATAGGCTGGTTTACCTGTCTGCTGCTGCTGGGGTGCTGCATTACTGGATGCTGGTAAAGGCTGATACCCGCATTCCGCTGGCTTTCGGATTCGTGCTCGCGTTGCTGCTGGGATATCGGATCATTGATAAATATTTCCCCGACCTCACCCAAAAGCGTACCGCCAGGGCTTAGCTGAATAAAATCCTTTCTCTCATAGTCTTTTTCCACTATCTTTTGTGGTATGTTAGTGCTAACTTACTTCATTCGAGAAGGTGCGCTTGTCGACGCAAATAACTGACAAACCTAAGACATTAAGAATGCCCGCCGCCGATCGACGTCAGCAGATTGTCGACGTCGCAGCAGAGCTTTTTTCCCAAAAAGGCTTTAGCGGCACGATGACAAAAGAGATCGCCGATCGTGTCGGTGTCAGCGAAGCCATTATATTCCGGCATTTTGAAAGCAAAGAGGCGTTGTATTCTGCAATCCTCGATTACAAGGTCCGCCAAACCGCCGAGCAAATCCAGGAGCATTTGAAACAGGCAGAGAGTCGCAAGGATGATTTCGCGTTTTTCCGGACGCTGGCCTTCGATCTGTTGGAGATGTACCGCAACGATCCGACTCTGATGCGGTTGCTGATGTTCAGCGGTCTGGAAGGGCACAAGCTATCAGAGATTTTCTTCGAGTCCACAATGAACGAAGTCAGAATGTTGTTGCGGCGTTACGTTGCGCAACGAATCGAAGACGGTACGTTTCGCAAGATCGATCCAATAATCGCTTCGAGGGCGTTTGGCGGAATGATTGTTCATCAAGTTTTTGTCTGGACTCTTTATAAGGACGATATGGAGCGTTCCAGCGCTGAGCTCGCAGATCAATTTACAGAATTGTTTCTGACGGGAGTTCGAATGACAAATCACAAATAGCAATTTTGTGGCAGTGGCTCTTACATTTTTTACGACAAATGATTCAGGGTTAAGTGACAATAGATAACAAAAAACAGGCAGATGGGATAACCATGGAGCAAGCATTTATTAGAAAACTCTTTTTAATTACGGCGCTCGTCCTGGTGCCGGTCGGATTGGCGACTTTATCGGGATGTGCGAAAAGCAGCGCCGCGGAAAAATCTTCGGTAGCGGCTAAACCAGCCGTTCCGGTAACCGCCGCTGATGTGACGGTAAAAACTATTCCCGTCCAGATACGCGCAATCGGTTCTGTCGAGCCATATACAACAGTTGCGATAAAGACCATGATCGCCGGCGAAATAACCGAAGTTCATTACACTGACGGACAAGATGTTAAGAAAGGCGACGTGCTGTTTACCATCGATCCCCGTCCATACCAGGCCGATCTGCAACGGGCCGAAGCGAATCTGTCGAAAGACGTAGCATTGTTGAAGCAGGCTGAAGCCAACGTCGCCAGGGATGAGGTCCAGTCCAAAAACGCGGCGGCGCAGGCAAAGCGTTACAATGATCTCTTTACTCAGGGTGTTATATCGACCGATCAGAATGACCAGTTCCGCACAACCGCGGAAGCTTTGGACGCTACGGTCAAGGCCGATCGCGCGGCAGTGCAGAGCGCGAATGAGAATATCGGAGCAGACAAAGCCGCAATCGAGAGCGCCAAAGTTCAGCTCAGTTACTGCACAGTTCGCTCACCCGTGAATGGCCGGACCGGAAGCACAATGATTCAACAGGGGAACGTTGTGAAAGCGAATGATGTCGCTTTGCTGGTCATTAATCAGATCGAACCGATATACGTGACTTTTGCCGTTCCTGAGCAGCAACTGGCCGCCATAAAGCAGTACATGGCGTCGGGCAAACTGGAAGTTACCGCGACGATGCCAGACGACGCCAATAAAACGGAAACCGGCACGATAAGCTTTGTTGACAATACTGTCGACAGAACCACCGGAACGATTAAGCTCAAAGGTACGTTTACAAACAGCGACCGCAAATTGTGGCCGGGTCAGTATGTGACAGCTTCACTGAAACTGACCACTCAGGCCGATGCGGTAGTTATTCCTTCAGAGGCAGTTCAGACCGGTCAAAAAGGACAGTTCGTTTTTATCGTCAAGCCTGATCTGACCGTTGACGTACAGCCGGTTACAATCGAGCGAACTATCGACGATCTTTCCGTCATCAAGGACGGACTGAAACCAGGAGACAAGGTAATTACTGACGGACAGCTTCGGCTAACACCAGGAGCCAAGGTGGACATAAAAAACAGCATTTCGGACAACGGGGGCATTAAATGAGTCCTACAGAACTTTTTATTAAGCGACCCGTTATGACGACTCTGGTAATGCTGGGGATACTTCTCTTCGGCGTAATGGGGTACAGGTTGTTGCCCGTCAACGATCTGCCAAACGTCGATTTTCCGACTATTCAGGTTACCGCGAATCTTCCGGGCGCAAGCCCGGACACGATGGCCTCGGCTGTCGCGACACCGCTTGAAAAACAGTTCACCACAATCGCGGGTCTCGATTCGATGAGTTCGGTAAGCGCGCTCGGCGTAACCAACATCACGCTACAGTTTAACCTGAGCCGCAATCTGGACGCAGCCGCGCAGGACGTTCAGTCGATGATTGCGAAATCCGCATCACAACTTCCGCAGAATATGCCGACTCCACCGTCATATCAAAAGGTGAATCCAGCCGATCAGCCGATTCTTTACCTGGCGCTGGCGTCGCAGACTCTGCCGCTGTCGACGGTGGATGAATATGCGGAAACCATGCTGGCGCAGCGCATTTCGATGATCAGCGGCGTTGCGCAGGTGCAGGTATTCGGTTCGCAGAAATATGCGGTTCACGCACAGCTTGATCCCAGCGCTCTGGCCGCCAAAGGGATCGGCATTGACGAAGTAAGCGCCGCCGTCCAGAACGGCAACGTGAATCTTCCAACCGGAACTCTCTACGGAAGACAGCAGGCTTTTACAGTTCAATCTAACGGTCAGTTGACCGACGCGAAAGCATATCGTCCGTTGATCGTTGCGTATCGAAACGGCAATCCGGTTCGTTTGGAAGAAGTCGGTCGTGTCATCGACAGCGTTGAAAACGACAAAATCGCGAGCTGGTTTTCCGGTACCCGCGCCATTGTTCTGGCCATTCAGCGACAACCGGGAACCAATACAGTTGAAATCGTCGACAACATCAAAAATGTTCTTCCGACATTCAAGGACGTAATTCCCGCGTCTGTCGATTTGAAGATACTTTACGACCGATCCGAGTCAATCCGTGGATCAGTGGACGACGTCAAGTTCACGTTAATGCTAACCATCGGTCTGGTCATAATGGTCATCTTCCTCTTTTTGCGAAATGTATCGGCGACTATTATTCCCAGCCTGGCGCTGCCGATGTCGATTATCGGTACTTTCGCGGCGATGTACCTGCTGGGATTCAGCCTGGACAATCTGTCGTTGATGGCGTTGACGCTGTCTGTCGGATTCGTTGTCGACGACGCTATCGTAATGCTGGAGAACATCGTCCGACATATGGAGATGGGTGAAAAACCCCTCCAGGCCGCCATTCGCGGCTCGAAGGAGATCGGCTTCACTATCATCTCGATGACCTTATCGCTGGCCGCAGTGTTCATTCCTGTTTTGTTTATGGGTGGACTGATCGGCAGGCTTCTCCACGAATTCGCGATAACAATCGGCGTGTCGATTCTGGTTTCGGGATTTGTCTCGCTGAGTCTCACTCCAATGCTCTGCAGTCTATTTCTGCGCGGACACGATCACCATAAGAAACCTGGAAGATTTTACGCGGCTTCGGAACGTGTGTTTGATGGAATACTGAAGGCCTATGACGCTACGCTGAAGGTCGTCCTTCGCCACAGGCTGACAACGATGGTTGTATCCGTGGCGCTGCTGGTTGCGACAATCTTTCTGTTCTCAAAAGTTCCGATGGGCTTTTTGCCGAGCGATGACACCGGCCAAGTCTTCGGCGTTACCGAGGCTGCGCAAGGAATATCATTTGAGGCAATGGCTGAGCATCAACAAGAGCTTGCCAAGATTGTCGCGCAGGATCCGAACGTAGCTGATTTTATGTCAAGCATCGGAGCCAGTGGATCGAATGCCGCCGGTAATTCGGGCCGCATATTCATGCGACTAAAACCAAGAGACCAGCGTGCGTTGTCTGCGGACCAAATTATCGAAGAGCTGAGACCAAAACTGGCAAAGGTTCCCGGCATCAACATCTTCTTGCAAAATCCGCCTCCAATACGCATTGGCGGTCAGTTGACCAAGAGTCTTTACCAATTCACGTTGCAAAGCCCCGACACGAACGAGTTGTACAAGGATGCACCGATTCTCGAAAGCAAGCTTCGCGAGCTTTCGAATTTGCAGGACGTGACCAGCGATTTGCAGATCAAGAATCCACAGGTGAATGTTGAGGTAGATCGCGATAAAGCGTCAGCGCTGGGCGTCACTCCGACGCAAGTCGAAGATGCGCTCTACACATCGTTTGGGCAACGGCAAATATCGACAATCTACGCTCCGAACAATGAATATCGCGTGATTATGGAGTTGGAGCCTGAATATCAAAAGGATCCCTCTGCCTTGTCACTGCTTTATATCAGATCCAAGAGCGGACAGCTTGTGCCGTTGAATACCGTGGCAAAGATCACACAGAACCTTGGACCTCTGGTTGTGAATCATACGGGACAGCTTCCATCGGTAACGATATCGTTCAACCTGAAGCCGGGTGTGGCAATCGGCGATGCGCTGCCGGAAGTTACCAAGGTGGCGAACGCAACGCTGCCCAGTACAATAACGACAAGTTTTCAGGGAAGCGCACAAGCATTCCAATCTTCATTGCAGGGTTTAGGATTGCTGCTGGTGATGGCTATCCTGGTCATCTACATCATATTGGGAATCCTGTACGAGAGTTTCATTCATCCCCTCACCATTCTGTCGGGCTTACCATCTGCCGGATTCGGCGCTTTGCTGACGCTTTACATCTTCCATTCCGAAATGAGCCTCTACGCATTCGTCGGCGTGATAATGCTGATCGGTATCGTGAAAAAGAACGCGATCATGATGATCGATTTCGCGGTGGAAGCTCAGCGAGATCATGGCAAAGATCCCGAGACCGCTATTTACGAAGGCTGTCTGATTCGGTTCCGTCCTATCATGATGACGACAATGGCGGCATTGATGGGAACTCTGCCGATCGCGTTAGGAGTAGGCGCCGGCGCGGATTCGCGGCGGCCGTTGGGACTTGCAGTAGTCGGTGGTCTGATGGTTTCGCAGCTATTGACCTTGTACATCACACCGGTCTTTTACATCTATATGGAGAGACTGAGGAACTGGCTTGGCTCGACGCGCAAATCGAGGAAAGCTGCCGCGAACAAGGCTATTCCGGATGTGGCAACGCTGGAAGAAGAGGCGCTGCTCAGCCACACCGGCGATTAATTTCAAAACTGATTATTGTTAATTTGGGGTGAGTTATTGCTCACCCCGGTCGCATGTACTCCAATTTTTCCTGCAAAAATAACTTGGTCCGACGTTCCTCGATAAGAAATCTCCCGAAAAAATTAGAGGAGTTATTAAGATGAGTTGTTGCAGTCCAATAAACACCGACGCGCAAGTTCCCAAAATCGGATCGACATTAATACCGATCTTCTCGGTAGCTTTTATAATCTTGCTTTGCCTTTTCCTGCTGTTACCTGCATTTGCTCAGCAGCAAAGTCAGGTACAACAGACTGACCGCGCTGTGGAACAGGACGTTGATTCCAAAGAACAAATTGTTCGAATGTTGTCGTCCTCAAACGATAAAGACCGCGCTTGGGGTGCGTACCTGGCAGGAAAACATCGGTTCACAGAACTAATCCCAACTTTGTTGAAACTGTTCGATACCGGATTCACGGATTTGATTCCGGAAAAGGGATTGGTTTATAGGTGCGCTCTCGATAGTTTGATTCAGATGAACGCTGCGTTGCCTTCGAAGATTCTGCTTCCTGTTTTCGATCATTTTCGCCCCGAGGCGATCATCCTTGCTGCAAACACGCCTAAAGACCACGAACAGGAAATGCTGATAATGATGCAATCGAATGTTAACAGAGAGGAGTGGATGGGCCTTGGTAACATTCTTAGTGAGCAAAAGACGCCAGGATTTGCCGCAATGTTACTTGGCGATCTGCACATCTCGGTGTTTGTCGGCGTTATCAGTGACAGCAATCAGGGCGTTGGAGCGAGTGGGACTGGCGGCGCCACATGCGGTGACGGCGTAATATCTATCCCGACCGGATTTCCTCCCGTGGCGTTTTACCAGATTAAGGACACGGCTCTGAACCATTCAATTGTCTTAAGCAGTGGCGTTTATCCGATCTATTACGAGCGCCATTTGATGACTGAGGGAAACCACGGCGTCGGCGAATGCCATAGTACGGGAGATCTTGATTACGCTAGACTTCAATACCTGGCGACGATGCTCGGTAGGTCTGTGGATGACTTAGATATTAAATCCGCTCCCGTCGTTACTATTGTCTGGCGCAGTTCGGATCAGTACGAAAAAGAGCTTACACAGATCAGATCGAGAATCGTTGAGTCTTACAAACATCTGGCGTCTCGTGCTGTAGACAGTCACCTTGTTTCTGAAACCGAGCAAAAACTCTTGCAGCCGAAAATAACGATGAAGATCATCGACAGCAGGAACGATAAGACAATCGCTTTGCCCGGTGGTCTCGTTCGATAAGTCACCCATGTACTGCATTGCTTCCTTCAAAAACAGCTTTTAATTTATCGTGATGTCGTGTTTGAATATGGCTCCGGTCAATGAGCACAATCCCTCACAAACGCAAACTGGGCCAATATTTCACACCTGCGCCAGTGATAGCTGCCGCGTTCGAAATGCTGGATGAGATCTCTGGTCGCAACGGACGAAGTGTTCGGGTGATTGATCCTGCATGCGGAGAAGGCGCGTTCCTCCAGTATGCAGTCGAGAACGGAATCGCGCTGCCTTTGGCGACGCTTGGAATTGACCGCGATTACAGATTCAATTCATCAATCAATGGTGATTTGAAACGATCAGCGTCATTTCGCATTTTGAATCAAAATGGTTTGTTGCCGATTCCAGGCGAGAAAAATGGATTTGATTACGTCGTGGGCAATCCACCGTACGGGACGTCGATTCTTGATGAATCTGGCGCTGAGGAAGAGGCGTTAAAGCATGCGCTGAAAAATGGTTTTCAGACTTGGCGGAATGGATACATATTAAACGGGAATTCTTCGGTGGATGCCGAAGAGAAAGCCTATCTCAGGTGTTTGCGTTCCTGCCCAATAGAGGTCGTATTTCTGGAGAGATTCGTGCAACTGGCGAGCGCTGCGAACAAGCCGGGCTTTGTCGCTGTCGTCATTCCGGATGGTGTGCTGGCCAACGCAAGGCTGATTCATGTGAGGGAGTGGCTGACAGCCAGAGTAACGATTAATGCCGTTGTATCGCTCCCCAGAAAAACATTCACCGGCACTGGTACCACCGCGAAGACGAGCCTGATGTTAATGACAGCAACTCCACCGTCAGTTGATCATCAAGTGTTCCTCGCAGAAGCTGAACATTTGGAACAGGATCTTCCGATAATTCTTTCCGATTACAGAACACATTGTTCAAAACGCCAGACGAAATTTGATCACTCAAGTGTTTCTCTGGTTAATCAATCAGATACAGAATTCACGTTCAGAATGGACGCGAGTTTTTGGCGGCCGCAGATTTTGGGCCTGATACAGAAACTCAGAAACAGGTTTCCGACGGCAAAAATCGGCGACCTGGTTGATCGCCGAGCTGCAGTAATAACCGGCGATCACGTACGCCGGTCGCGAGGCGAAGCGAAAGGTTACGATTTGGATTCGCCATTCGAATATTACGAAACTGTCGGTTTCATCGAAACAGGTTATGACACTGCACGGATTAAGAGATGCACAAAGAATGCTTTTGAGAGACTGGGTTATACAGCAGTAAAGAAAAACGACATTTTGATCTCGTGCGCTGGTGTCGGTGGCGTTGGCCGTGCAAAAATTTGCTTCATAAATCATCAGCCTGGTCAGTCCTGCACCGGAGATGTATTTATTCTCCGACTGCCTAATCCCCTAGCCGAATTTGTTTATCTTTTTATGAAATCCGAATTCGGCCGAACGCAAATTGCGCGCCTCAGCAACGGGACAGGAACACTGAACATAAATTCGGATGAATTGCTCTCCGTTGAAATCCCTTTGCTTGATGAATCTATTCAGCGCGATCTAGCTGCTGAATTGATAAAGGTGTGGCGACTTCATCATGACGCTTCGCATCGCCGCGCATCATTGTTGAAAAGCGGCTTAGATGTTGAGTGCGATAATAGCTATTTGCAAACAATGCAGCAGGCTGCGACCTTGCAATCGCGATTGGTTAACAACCTGGAACTTTTTCTTGGTAATAATCAGAGACAATCGAAAGCTATAGTCTTGTGAACCAAAGCCCGCTTGGCATAAACTCACCGTCCACAGAGGACTCCGAATCTACGATCCTAAGACGAGGTGATTTATGGCCGCAGATGACAATGACGATTTAGACCCTGATCAGAAGTCCCGGATTGAGAAATTGAAACAGGAAGCTGATAGATTAACAGGCGGCAAAATGAGATCGATGGAATCTGAGGATATCTCGCCTGATATCTCCGAAGCGTTCTGGAAACACATTGTAGAGTTTGAAAGCGCTCCGTGGATCAGCAATTTTCAGCGACTATTGGACGCCGGCGTGGAGATGCCCGCTCCTGACGAGATGGACGATGAGACGTTGAAGGCGAAGCTCTGGGAAGTCATCGAGAAACTGGCCAGACTGCGTGTTTTTATCACCTCAACGGACCATCTCAGCGATCGTGAACTTTATTCATATCTGTGGAACGATTCTTTACGCGAAGAGAGTCCGCGCCCGGATCTTGATGAGTATTCCGCGTGGCACCTGGATTTGGTCAGCAGTGGCAGCGAAGAACATATCTATTTATGGATGAAATATTATGCTGACGAGGAAACGCGCAAACAATGGAAAGCGGATTGGCCTGATTATGAGATGCCTCCGCACGAAGATCCTCCCTACAATCGTGACGAGTTTCTTCCGGAAGCTCAATATGGTGTAATTGATGATGGCGACCCGGAGTTGCCTATGTGATTATTATTCCGAATCGAACAGGTTTCGCTGATCTGACTGGCGGTCACGGAATATTCCGACGCCAAGATGTTCGTAAGCGCTCTTTGTAGCCATGCGGCCGCGCGGTGTGCGATTCAGAAAACCGATCTGAATCAAATATGGTTCGTAGATTTCCTCGATTGCGTCTTTTTCTTCGTTGATCGCGGCAGAAATTGTCCCTACCCCGACAGGACCGCCGTTAAATTTTTCGATGATCGTTAAGAGGAGCTTGCGGTCGGTTTCGTCAAGTCCAAACTTATCAACTTCCATTCGATTAAGGGCATCTGCGGCGACTGCGCCCGTGATGATTCCCTGATGCAGGACCTCGGCAAAGTCGCGAACTCTTCTTAACAGCCTATTGGCAATACGCGGTGTCCCTCTGGACCTGCGAGCGATTTCAGTCGCGCCGTCTTTATCAATCTGAACATTCAGAATATCGGCCGAGCGCAAAACAATTACTTCCAGGTCTTCCGCTGGATAAAAATCGAGGTGAAGATTAATGCCGAATCGTCCGCGCAATGGCGCGGTCACCAAACCTGCTCGAGTTGTTGCTCCGACCAGAGTGAATTTCGGTAAATCCAACTTGATGGACCTTGCACCAGGTCCCTGACCGATGATGATATCCAGCTGGAAGTCCTCCATCGCTGGATAGAGAATCTCTTCGATTGCCGGATTTAATCTGTGAATTTCGTCGATGAAAAGGACATCGCCTTCCTGCAAATTGGTAAGAAGCGCCGCAAGGTCGCCTGACTTTTCAATCACAGGTCCAGCGGTCGATTTGACCTCAGTGCCCATTTCATTCGCAATAATATTCGCGAGCGTCGTTTTTCCTAATCCTGGAGGTCCGTGAAGGATAACGTGATCAAGTGCTTCGCCGCGTTTCTTTGCAGCCTGGATAAAGACGTGGAGATTCTCGGTCACCTTTCGCTGACCGATGTATTCGCGGAGGAATTTTGGACGAAGGCTCAGGTCAAATTGACGGTCGTCGTCGTTCGGCAGTCCGCTGGTGAATCCCTCTCGCTCTATCATAACGATTGCATTGTATCACTAATTTGTTGCGCATTCGTCTCGATTGCGCCGGTTATAATAGGGTCGGCTTGTTCCCCAGCGGGCGCATTCGAGACGAATGCGCAACAAATTTTATGACAGGAGTTCCAGCCACAGCTTGAATCCGCCTCGGCTGCTGCGTACCGACTCTTCCCACAACAGTTTATGTCCGTCGGGCGAGAGCTCCCCGTAATGTTCGCTTACTCTTTCAACACGACCATTGCTTGCATCAATCCGGAATGTTCCGGGTTTGCCGCGTGATGAGCTGCGTCTGTTCTGCGGAATCGTTAGATCAAGATCAGCGCACACGTAAATAAACCGGTCATCGCTTGACCAGCGCGGTGTTCCGACAGTCCCTGGATAAGCTTCGATAGTTGTTGTGACGTTAGATTGCTGCCTGTCGACGATAAGAACTCGGGATTTGCCACCGCTCACCGAAAAGATCGCCAGTCGGCTGCCCGTACTGTCAGAAGATAATCCGTAAACGTTTGTTACCGGATCTTTCAACGCGCTTAACGCTTTTTCGATTTCCGGCAGGCGACGACGGGTTCCGGTAAGTCCCAGGCTTGAAACTCGCGGCGAAAAGCCCGCCGACGTTTCGATCATCACCAGTGACTTGCTGTCAGAAGACCAATTGAACACTCGATTAATGTCATCGGCACCAGCGCGAGGAATAGCGAAATGGGTGACCGGATGCGATCGTTTATCGCCCAGCGACGCAACCCAGATATTATTTCCCGAATACGGTCCGCGCATGAAAGCAACATACCGACCGTCGGGTGAAATTGTGGGTGTCGTGTCCTCTTCCTGTGTCTTTGTAAGAGAGGTCATTTTTCCGGAAGCGACATCCAACTGATAAAGGTTGTTGCTGCCTTTTCCAACGCCGGTGCGGTTAAGCGACATCACTACACGCCGACTGTCCGGAGTCCATGCCAGTCCTTCGATCATTCCGTTGTCTTCAATTAACGGACCCGACGAATCATCGGCAGCGTGGTTCTCAAGTTTGGAAAATGTTGTAAATGAAGCAATGACGCAAACGAATAGCACCAGGGAGATAAAACGACGGACCATGAAACAATTCTTCCTAAGAAAAGTATTAATGACACAGAGCGGCACGGATCTATCGGTAGAGCCTCTTAAGCGATTGTTTGAGGAGATACTCGAACGTCCGGTTGCCTGTCTCCTCTTTTATCGTAGCAATAACGGCCCTTTCTGCGATGTTTTTTTGCCAGCCAAGATTAACTAATGCCGAAATAATATCCTCTTTCAGACTGTCTTCTTCCGTTGCAGCAGGAGCCGCGATGCCAGTTCGCGACTCAACTTCAGTTGAGGAAAACGCCGCCATTTTGTCGCGCAATTCAATGATTAAACGTTCGGCGGTCTTTCTACCAACGCCTGGAATAGCCGTTAATCTGGCAAGATCGTTAGTTCGTATCGCCTGGATCAATTCATCCGCCGGCATACCGGAAAGGGCAGTGAGAGCCAGTTTCGGTCCGATTCCGCTGACGCTGGTCAAGCGCAGGAACAGATCCTTTTCGCGACCAGTGCGAAATCCAAATAACAAGAGAGCATCTTCCCGGACATGAGTATGCACTCGAAGCTCAACCTGAGCGCCGGCGTCGCCAAGCTCATAAAACGTCGATAGTGGTATGTTCAACTCATAGCCAACACCGTTGACGTCTATGATTACTGAGTTAGGTTGCTTTGATAACAGCTTGCCGGAAAGGTACGCGATCAATATGTGGTCCTCTCTAGAGCATCACCCTGATTCGCCTTCGGCTTTTCAACAATAACGACTCGATCACCGTCGACAAGCGGCGGAAGGGAAGCGGCATTCGGCCGGCCTACTATGAACGTATCGGTTGCGCTCAACCCTTTCGTGATTTCGATAAAACCGTCGCTGGACATTCCAGCTATGACCGGTTTGAAATGCGCTCTTGAATCCTCAATAACCAGAACACCCCAATCCACGGCGTCGCCCTGTTTGTGCGATACAAGTGCTGGTTCAGGAACGGCAAGAACATTTTGGCGATGAGCTATGGTGACAACAATCGTGCAGCCCATCTTTGGTTTCAACGCGCCCTGCAATTCCCCAGGGATATTAGATAAAGTGACTGTAACGTTTGCTGCTGAAGTGTGACCGGTTTTCGACGGCGTCCAATCGGCGACAGTGACCTGACCATTCAACCAGGTGTTTCCCAGCTCATCGATCTGGACTTTCGCCTTTTGACCAACGGCGATGGGTGTACTTTCGACGTTAGGAAATCTGCCCAGAGCCTGAAAGTCGCTATCGCCATATTCCAGTTGACCCACGGTGGACACGTTTACGACAAAGTCAGGAATGGTCACAGCGTGCTGTGCATAAACCTTGTGGTCTCCATCCTGCGAAAGAGCAGGGATGACAGCAGCAACGGCAAGCAAAAACGGCATCAAAAATAGAATGCGATTTTTTGTAATCATATTGCCTTCCAATCGCTGAGCAAGGATGCAATTCATAGACCTGACTTGAGTTAAAGTTTAATGACGCGTTGTATTTATGTCAACAACACGGTGCTGCCCGGCTATCAATGGTAATGAGAATTTGCAGCTTGGCAGTTCTCTTCCGTTTATAGCATAATGATTCGCTCGTATGAACGAAAAGACGGCGCGAAATGAATTGGTTGAAGTCGGTCGCATGCTGTGGCAGCGCGGCTATATTGTTGCCGGTGACGGCAACTTGAGCGCTCGGCTTGACGACGGCTCGGTAGTAACAACCCCCAGCGGCGTATGCAAGGGGTTCCTGACGCCCGAATCTTTCTGCCGAGTCGATATCGACGGAAACAAACTGGCCGGCGATTTAAGACCTTCAACGGAATTTGCCATGCACTCTTTGATTTACAAAGAGCGTCCGGATGTAAACGCAGTCGTTCACGCGCATCCGCCTACGGGCACTGGATTTGCCGTTGCTGGAATTCCGTTGGATAAGGCGTTAATATCCGAGGTCGTCCTGACGCTCGGCTGTATTCCGCTGGCTGGCTATGGCACTCCGTCGACAAGCGAATTGACCGATGCGATGAAGCCTCTGGTAAAGCATCACGACGCCATGCTGATGGCAAATCACGGCGCGGTTGCGTACGGCGACACCATAGAGCGAGCGTTCTGGCGAATGGAGACCCTGGAGCATTTCGCAAAGATCAATCTGGTTGCAAAGATGCTGGGTCGAGAAAATCAGCTCTCGTCGGACGAAGTTCGTCGTCTTTATGAAGTCCGCGAGCGCGGAGGATTGATGCCGGAAACGGCTCGTGTTTGTCAGGTCTGTTCGTTTACTCACGCGGAAGGCGCTGCGTGTTCTACTGCTGGTCAGCAGTGGTCGAATGGCGGGTTAACGAACGGCGACGAGAAGATCACGATTACTCGAAGCGAGCTGGTGAATCTGATTACCGAAGCTGCTCGCCTCATGAGATAAATTAACTTTCTTTTTAGAGTGCAAAGGAGTCCTAAGAATGGATGCATTGGGAATGATCGAGACCAAAGGTTTGGTCGCAATGATCGAGGCCGCAGACGCGATGGTGAAGGCGGCAAACGTTAGTCTGGTCGGTTTTGAAAAAATTGGCGCGGGGTTTGTCACCGCGATTGTGCGAGGTGATGTTGCGGCCGTTAAAGCCGCGACCGACGCCGGCGCTGCTGCTGCGAGACGTGTTGGGGAGCTCGTCAGCGTTCACGTCATTCCGCGTCCGCACATGGCGGTAAATGAAACGCTGCCTGTTACGATCGAAGCTCGGTCAAAATAGTTTGTCAGTTCATTGAATGGCGCTGCGCGATCGGTGTTGTCGCTCAGCGTTGTTCATTGTTGCCCTGAGAAGCAATCAATGATTCTAGCTCGAATTATCGGCACCGTCGTTGCTACGCGAAAGGACCCTCGGCTTGAAGGTCGAAAATTACTTTTGGTGCGACCCATCAAACTGGATGGCAGCGACGACAGTGGTTATCTGGTCGCGGTTGATACTGTAGGCGCGGGTTATCGCGAGAAAGTTATTGTTGTTGCGGGAAGCTCTGCTCGCCTGGCGCACGGAATGAAAGATAATCCCATAGACGCAGCCATCGTCGGAATTGTCGACACGATGGAAGTCGAGCCGTTGGATTAAGACATATGCAACTGGCGAAAGTCATCGGCACGGTCGTTTCAACAGCAAAGAACCCCGAATTGATCGGGCGAAAGCTGCTGATTGTTCAGACGCTGGATGCTTACAAAAAGCCAAGCGGAAAGCCGTTCGTCGCCTTGGATTCGGTGGGAGCAGGAGTTGGCGAGCTGGTTTTCTGGTGTCGCGGTAAAGAGGCGAGCTTTCCTTTTCCCGATTGGGATACGCCTACGGATTGCACGATTGTCGGGATAGTCGATTCGGTCTTTGTAGATGATTCGCGGAGAAAAGCGAAATAGATATGTTCCTGGCCCGCGTAATCGGAAACGTAGTAGCCACGCAGAAGAATCAGCGATACGAAGGCAGCAGGATTATGCTGCTTCAGCCGATCAATCCTGATGGCAGCGAGCGCGGATCGACAATGATCGCTCTGGACAGCGTCGATTCAGGTGTCGGAGATATAGTGGTCGTCGTTCAGGAAGGATGGGCAGCTTCTACCGCGGCGACAGGCGAGCAGGGAGCAGCAATAGATTCCGCGATAATTGGTGTTGTCGATACGATAACAGCGGATTAACTGTGGCGCAGACATTCAGTCTGCGCGAGTTTGGCTAGAGAAATTTCAACCGATAGGGCGTGTGTCGACCAGCGCAGACTGAATGTCTGCGCCACAGGTTGCTCTTCAATCTCGTGCTTAATTGCGCAATAATTTAATCGAATGATATCTGAAGATCTGATCAAAAAAATCGCGGCGAATGTTACGCACAACATCAGCGGAAATTTCCGGACTGGCAACTCCGCTGATACCGGCGCGACGGATATCGAATCGGTTTCCCGTCAGTTGCGCGAAATACAAAGTGCGGTTAGGCAATTGGAGCAAAAGCTTCGCAGTTTGACCGCTCATCATCCGGTACACTCGCTACCGGTAATAAACCAATCCGGAACGCTTCATCCCAGCCAGGAATTGTTCGACATCCCTGAAGAAGTTGCGGAATTTGTCGATTATTTAGAGACGAAGCAATGTGTGCTGGAACCTGGTAAACCTTGCTGCGGGCGGGGTGAATGTCGCTCTCGCGGTTTCTAGAGTACACGAACCCTGTTCGTATTGGGTTGGGTATATGCCGTCTCTATTATTAAGACTTGCTCTGACTGTTCTGTGTCTGATTTCGTTTGGTTTTTTGACTACTGCCATGTGTCAGACGCCCAGATTAACAGAAAAACAGATACACGAATTAAAGCTCAAGGCTGTCCAACTAATTAACGGTGATCGCAGGCGAGCAAATCTTCCTCCTGTCCAATTCGATGAATTATCCTCGACTGTAGGGGATAAGCATTGCCATGAGGTTCTGGATCGCGGCGTAATAAGCCATTGGTCGAGCGACGGCCGCACTCCATATATGCGCTATTCCTGGGCTGGCGGACGGGATGGTGTCGCAGAGAATTTGTCGGACGCGTATGGTCATAACGGAGCGGGCGACGACGATTCTCTATTTCGAGAACTTGTCCTGTTAGAAGATGGACTTATGTCTGAAAAACCACCGAATGATGGCCATCGACAAAATATTCTAACAAAGCATCATACTCACGTCGGGATTGGATTAGCCTGGACTCAAGACGGCTTTTGCTATGCGCAAGAATTTATCGACCGATATGTTCGATTAGATCAAATTCCAATTACGGCCTCATTACATGACAGACTGATGATTCGTGGTAACATTATTAATTCAGCATACAGACTGCACTCTATATCGATTACCTACGAACCATTTCCGCACAATATGAGTAAACAGGAACTCGAAAGCACTTATGCGTATTCTCTGCCTGACGACAGTTTAACGCTGCGACCAAAGGCTCCTGCAGATTTGGTGTACGCTGACGGCAGTGACGGAGAAATAACCCAGGATGGCAACTCGTTTCAAAGCCCAATAAAGTTTTACAAGGGAGTTCCTGGCATTTACACGATCGTCGTAGTTTTAACCGGATCGAATGATCCCATTCAGGCAACAATGATTAGTATACGAGTCGAAAAATAACGATCGGGTTTACTGTTTCAGTGCCCGCAGAATCTTGTCCATTGTTCGATAGTTGGGAAGCGGCACGATCTTATCCAGCCGCTCAGGTATACCAGCGCCAGCCATAATCTGCGGATTCGATGCGATTTCGGCCGAGCCGGAACGAAATCCATGTCGACTCCAGGCAAGCTTCTGAACATCCGGATCAGACAGGGCTCGAATCAGTTCCCTGGATGGTTCATTCAGAGCTATCATCTCATGCGCGCTCCAGCAGGTTGGCATCGGGTAAAGAACGCGAACTTTGTCTTTACTGCGATTCCAAAGGTCGGGATGTTGCTCAGCGTATTCAATCATTTGGTTTTCGTAGCCGACTACCAGTGGCTTTGAACCTTCGCCGGTCGCCAGATAAGTCTCGAACAGGTCGGACGATGAATGCTCCATATAACCAAGTCTGGCGAAGAATGTCTTGATCTCTGGCAGATGAGCTTCAATGTTGCTTTCATCCGCAACGGCAGACTCTCCGACCAGCATATTGGCCAATAAACCGGCAAACATTGCTCCGCTGTTCGAATAGTTCGGGTCTGTGGTGGTGATCGAAATCTTTCCGTAATACGGCAGACCGATATCGCTCCACGCTTTTCCGTCGATCAACATTTTCGCGAACTTTGGAAGATCGACAATGTAGTACGAGTTGTTCATCTGTTGAACAATTCCTTGTTTCATCAGCGCATTTGTGGTGTTGTCCCAGCTATAGATAACCAGCGGGCTGCGCAATACCGTCTGGCTCTCAATCACCTTGCTGCCTTTTGTGGTCCTGAACATCTCTGTTGCGATTTGACTGCCGGGAAACAGGAAATCATTTTGCCCGGGGTCGCGCTCGACCATTTCGATGCTGCCTGCTTTTGCGACATTGAGAGCAAGCTTGTATCGGTTTTTGATGATATCGGTTATCTGCGGGTCTTCCATCAAGGCAACTTTTTCGCCGCCGACAATGCCCTTTAGTTCTATGGAGGGTTTATGAGAACGCCACTGCTGCCACGCCACGACCGCAACGATTCCCAGAACGACAAGTGCGATCACGCCTTTTTTCATAAGGCACCTTTTTCTTTCTGACGCTCAATATTAAATACAACCTGCAAGGCGGAGATGTTCGCTTCGATACCGGTTTCGGCATCGGTTCCGCCTTCAAGCAGGCCCTTCAAACGAGCGACCTGGTCTTCGGTCGCGACTGTAAGGTTATCAATAAAGTCTTCTGCGTTAGCTATACTCTGTTGCTCGTCGCTGTTTAATCGAGCTCTTTCAGTCAGAGTCAAATAAGACGAGATTAAATTACACGTGCTGCCTAACGCAACGCCGGTCAGTGTCTGCGCTGTAATAGCGGCCAGGGGCTCAGGTTTGCTGCGTTGGACCTGTAGCGCATAATAGAAATGGCTCGCAAGCAGATGAACCTTCCCTTTAATTGCCGGATTCGCAATCCTTTCGGCCATTGCTTGCAATGATGCTATCTTCTTCTCGATAGAGACCAGATTCTGAATTCCGGCCTGGGCCTTAATAACCTGCTTTTGAATTGGAGCTACCAAAAGCTGCCAGAGCGCGACAAACACTACAACGGAGAGCGGTCCAGCAATCCACAATGCGTTTCCCAGCACAACGTAAAACAGAAAGAAAGCCGCAACCGACACAAAGGCGGAGACGAACTGGACAATTCCCAGAACCGGTTTTTGCTGAGCCAGGCGCACCAGTGACGGGTTCATCTCAGTTATATCCTCTTACTTTCTTGAATGCGTCAACCAGGTCGACTGTTCCATCGAACACGCGCGCTCTTGTCAGCGTGGCGATTGTGTTCAATTGGGCGGGATTGGCCTCACCAAACGTGATAGCATAGACAGGTACGCTCAATTGTCGTTTTGACCACTCCTGTTGATGTTCTTTCCACGCAGTCTCAAGATCGCCATACTGCTTGCCCTCGTTCGACTCTCCATCGGTCATAAGAACGACTGAGGGAATAAAGCGATCCAGATTGGGCTCGCGCGAAATCATGTCCAGACCTGTAATGACTGGTGAATAGATATCAGTGCCGCCCTCCGGAACCTTGTTCTCAATCTTACTTAAAAGATTTGCCAGATCGTCTTGATGTGCGCCTGTAGCTGTCCAAACATCCATAACTCTGCTGCTGAATGGAATGACCACAATAACGTCGGCTGTCGAAGGCTGCAAAAGATTTTGTCTCGCAGTTGCCGTATCCAGAATGTTTCGCATGGCTTTCTTCAGGTCGGTTGAGCCTTTTCCTTCCATGCTGCCGGAATAGTCAAGACAGAAAACAGTGTATGAAGGTTTCCTGAACTCGCTTTGATAAAGCCTGAGCGCCTCTAATATCACCTGCGACTGTGGCATTCGAATGGGTGTAATCACTTTATTCGGATTAATTCCCCATTCACGCTTGAACACATCCGCAGGTGCACTTGCGACGCCGCCTCCTACACCGGTGCGACGTCCCATTGCCAGCAATTTGTTCTGCACATCTGCTGAAAGCAGATAGGTCTGTAGCTTATTAAAGTTATCTTCTTTACCTTTGATGCCTCGATCGACGAAACCCAAAGGCGAGTCCGCCACCGCAACGCTGTCGCGAGGGTATATTGCATAGAGAGGCTCGCGGCCAGTGCGAACCAACTCTTGATTCGTTTCAATGATCATCGATTCGTAATTGACCATCGCGGTGAATTCACCGTCTTTCAGAAACAGTTCTTTCAGGAATTCAGAGCTTCCGGAAGAGCGATTGACGCCAGACAGTAACGCTTTGATACCTTCCGCTAACTCTGGCCTTTGCAGGCTCTCAAGCGTCAGAACATCAGGATTTCCTGAAAGGGCATTCAGAAAGCCCAGATATGCCATTGCTCCGGAATTACTCTGCGATGCGCTGGTCATTCCAAAGCGCAAGTGTTTTTCCTGAACGGCCTGGATGATGTCTTTGACGCTGACATCTTTGCCGACGAATCCCAGATCGCGCGCCCAACCGTACTTGATTCCGAAAACGACGGGCGAGCTCATAATGGATTGAACGTGTTTTACGCGACCTTTGCTATCACCGAGACTTATCCAGAGTCGATTTGCCGGCCAGACAGCGTCGTATTTGATATCGCTGCCTTGCAGGTCGTTCATGATGTCGACGGAACCTTTATATTCCATCTTGATCGTTAAATGATTGGATTTCGCGAAATCCTGAATCAAAGGCTCTAACGACTTATTCTCTGATCCGGACGCGATTGTTAACACGCCGGCGGAATCATCACTCTGATTTCCGCAACCTGCCATCGGTATCAGCGCGGCGAAGGTGCACAGCATTAATGCGATTATTGATGCGAATCGAGTCTTCATTCTGCATCTCCAACTGGGAAGTTGTAATGATTATAGCCCAGTGCGGCCGGAACTTGGCCGCGACTGACGAGCAGGGATGCAGAATTGAATCAAATGTTACACGGATGTTGGAGATTTGTGATCTCGCAGCTACTGGTTGGTATCATCAATGCAACGTATCGAGCAATGTATCGGTGAGATAGTAAAGCGCCACTCCTCCAAAAACCACCAGCGATGTAATCGGGCCTTCGCCTTTGTTGTTCACTTCAGGAATCAAGTCAGACGCAGCTACATATAATGTGACACCGGCCGAGAAGGGAAGCGCATAAGCGGTAAGCGGATGCAGCAAAGCGATCGTCAGTACTCCCAGCAGAGTCGCGGCGCCCACCACCCAGGTTGCCAGACGAGCTGCTTTTCGCTCGCGCCCGGAGGCGATCATAATCGATGCTACCGTAAACCCTTCAGGGATTTTGTGCAGCATTATGGCAATAAAGATCAAAAGACCCAGTTGAAAGCTGACCTCGAAACCGGCTGCTATCGACACTCCGTCAAAGAAGGTGTGAATCGCCAGTCCGCCCACCGCCGTCAGTGCCGCGTGCGGATGCACCATGGCAGCTTCGTGCACTTCTTCGCCAAAGTGAAAATGCTGAGCAATCGTGTGCTCGACAAGCTGAACCAGCAGGTAACCTGCCAGCAATAGCAGCATTGGTACTGTCGCCTGTCCGTTTTGTTCAGCGATGCTTGCGGGAACTACTTTGAGGAAGACGGCAGCCAGCATAAAACCCGCGCCAGCCGCAATCAGGTATTTAAGAACTTTTTCGCTCAGTCCGTGATGGCGAACTATCCACCATCCGCCGACCAGATTGGCAAGAGCAGCCGCTACCCCATATCCCA
>Ga0070741_10002579_pt1 | contig 48112 bp, 48 predicted proteins | sample Coa_R1_4_FD_66440 | JGI IMG/M metagenome (GOLD analysis project Ga0070741, IMG submission 66440) | Surface soil microbial communities from Centralia Pennsylvania, which are recovering from an underground coalmine fire - Coalmine... | ecosystem: Environmental > Terrestrial > Soil > Unclassified ... | reverse complement strand
TTCAGCCGCGTGAGGTTGGTGGCGAGCTGGTTGAGCCGCACGGTCGCGGGAATGTTCATCGCGGCGAACGTCGAGTCGGCGACCACGCCGTCGACCGGAATCCCGTGCCGGGCCTGGAAACGGCGCACCGCAGCCTCGACGTAGGAATCGTATGCGTCCGAAGTGCCGAGCGAGGCTGCGAGGTCGCCGGTTATCGTCAGGCGCTCGCGCAGCACCGCGACCGCGGGTCCGCGCATCCCGATCTTCAGCTTCTTGTCGGCCGGCACCGTCGGCCAGCCGCCCCGCGCAACGATCTCCGAATATTGCTCGATCGCCTTCTGCAGCGCGTCGACGATCTCCTTGGACAGGATCGGCGTCGACGTGCGCACGTCGGCGGCGCCCGAGGTGACCTGGTCGAAGCCGTCGTCCCATTCGGCCGCCTTGCCCTTCAGGGCCTGCTCGACCGGGTCCTGCGCCGCCTCGGCCGCGACCGAAGCCATACCGAACATGAAGCCGGCGATCACCGCCTGGCTGAACGTCCGTCGAAGAATACCCGGGCGCTGGCTGCCGGAGAGATTCATGGCCTGCTATTTCCGTTCGCGATTTGAGTTAGCCGGACCGCCCGCGAAAGCATAGCAGATTCGCTAACCCCGCGCCGCCGAACGGGAATTCATGGCTTTTTCAATATGGCACTTTCATGTCCCGCGGCCCGCGCGGCAACTCACAACCCCGTGCGCGCTCCGGCCGCCGCAGCTCAGAAACGAACGAAGCCCGGCTTTGGCCGGGCCCCGAAATCGTCACGCGAGGAAAGTTCAGAGGCGGTAGAGAATCTGGTCCGTCCAGAACCGCTCCAGGCGGTGGAGCGACCGGTTGAGGACCTGGAAATCGTCCGCCGCGATGCCGCCGACCTGATGGATCGAGCGGATGTGCCGGTCGTAGAGGGCGTTGACGATCCCCGCCACTTCCGCACCCTTTTCGGTCAGGCTGACGCGCACCGAGCGCCGGTCCATCCGCGAGCGCTGGTGATGGATGTAGCCCATCTCGACCAGCTTCTTGAGATTGTAGGAGACGTTGGATCCGAGGTAGTAGCCGCGGGTCCGCAATTCGCCGGCGGTCAGCTCGGCGCCGCCGATATTGAAGAGCAGGAGGGCCTGGACGCTGTTGACGTCCGAACGTCCTGCCCGGTCGAATTCATCCTTGATCACGTCGAGAAGCCGCCGGTGCAGGCGCTCGACCAAGGTCAGCGCCTCCATGTAAAGCGGCTTCAGATCGGTATTCTGTGCCGGGGCGGGAACCGCCTCCATCGCCCTCTTCGCGGTTACCATAACTCTCTCGCCTCACTGTTCCTCGGCAGGTATTACTTCCCACCTCTTCGCGGGAACCTAGTCGAGGCGTTTGAAGATCGGCTTAAGCCGCAGCCTTAACGGCGGCTTGCCGCGCTCGCTTAAATTAGCGTCAATCCGCGCGGAAATTCTCTGCAAATTCAATGCATTGCCGGCCCGGAGCGCCCGCGCCGACCTATGCCTTTGCGGCTCTTCGCCCGAGGAAGAGGAGAAGAAGAAACCCCGCGATGGTTATCGAATGGAAAGCGACGACAAGTAGATCGACGTCGAACGTTTCCGAAAAGACTGTGTGAAGTGCGATTTCGGAAAGCGCCGCGTAGATCCAGACGACGTTGCCCCACGAGGCGCGCATCCAGAGGCCGACCGCGGCGACGAGGTCGACCACGGCGAAATGCATCGTGGCGACCTGCCAGGCGCCGGTCATCGCCTCGAAGGTGCCGCCCACCCCGCCGACGATGCCGAGGATCACCGCCCATTGCCGGAAGCCGAAGAGCAGCATCAGTCCCGACAGCACCCGCGCATAAAGGTCGAGGTAGGGCGTGGTGTGCTGCGGCTCCGCCGCACCGCCCATGTCGGGCTTGTCGCTGATCGCCATTCCTGCCCCTTACACTGCGCCGGCCCGGTCTGACCAGCCGGGTTTTTGCCGCGAGCCGTGCCCGGGTGATATTCTCCCCGCCCAGTCCTTCCCCGGCGATTTCATCATGACCCGCGAACATCCGGCCATTGCCCCCGACCCTTCCACCAAGCCCGACATGGACGCCATCCTTGGCGGCCGGCGCATGCGGCGCAACCGGCGCACCGACTGGTCGCGGCGGCTGGTCCGCGAGAATCGCCTCTCTGTCGACGATCTGATCTGGCCGATCTTCCTGGTCGATGGCACCGATGTCCGCCGGCCGGTCGCGGCGATGCCCGGGGTCGACCGCCATTCGGTCGACCAGGCGGTAGCCGCCGCCGGCCGCGCCGTCGCGCTCGGCATCCCGCTCATCGCGCTGTTTCCGTACACCGATCCGGCGCTCCGCGATCCGACCGGCAGCGAGGCGCTCAATCCGGACAATCTCGTCTGCACCGCCACGCGCGCGATCAAGACCGAATTCGGCGACAAGCTCGGCGTCATGGTCGACGTCGCGCTCGACCCCTATACCAGCCACGGCCACGACGGACTGATGTCGGGCGACCGGATCGTCAACGATGCCACCGTCGCCCAGCTCGTCCTGCAGGCGCTGCTCCAGGCGGAGGCCGGCGCCGACGTCATCGCCCCGTCCGACATGATGGACGGCCGGGTCGGCGCGATCCGCGCCGCGCTCGATCGCCGCGGCCTCACCGACGTACAGATCATGGCCTACGCCGCCAAGTATGCCTCGGCCTTCTACGGCCCGTTCCGCGACGCGGTCGGCACGTCGAAGACGCTGGTCGGCGACAAGCGCACCTACCAGATGGACACGGCCAACGGCGACGAGGCGCTGCGCGAGGTCGAGTTGGACATTGCCGAAGGCGCCGACATGGTCATGGTGAAGCCGGGCCTGCCCTATCTCGACATCGTCTGGCGGGTGAAGGAAGCCTTCGCCATGCCGACCTTCGCCTACCAGGTGTCCGGCGAATATTCGATGATCAAGGCCGCGGCGGCGAACGGCTGGATCGACGGCGAAAAGGCGATGGTCGAAAGCCTCGTCGCCTTCAAGCGCGCCGGAGCCGACGGCATCCTCACCTATTTCGCCCCGGCAATGGCCGAATTGCTGGGACGCTGATGCGCGCGCTGTTCATCGCCGCCCTGCTCGCCGGCGCCGCGGCCGCCCCCGCCGCGGCCGAGATCGACGCCGACAGGATGAAGGCGGCGCATGCCGCAATCGAGCAATATGCAAGGGAGATGAGCGACTTCCTGCCCTGCGCCTATATCGGCTACGCCGACAGCAAGGGCGACGCGGACCTCGCCGAGACGACCTACGGCGTCACCGCCGTGACCGGGATCATCGGCAAGTTCATCGGCGACGGCGACGGTACGCTGGCCGAGGCCGCCGAGCTTGCGGCGGACTACGCCGCCAACGCCAGGCCGGTCTTCGATCGCGATATCCGCGAGCTGGCCCGCTTCTGCCGGGACCGCAAGTTCCTCGAGCAGATGTACCGGCTGAGCGGCGCCGCCGTCCCCCTCAACCTCCGCCCGCCGTTCAACGGCCCCTGACCCGGCCGTGGCGAGAATCCCGGTCCTTGCCGATATCGAGGACGCCGCGCGGCAGCTCGCCGGCGTCGTCCTCCGCACGCCTTTCCTGCCGGCGCCGCGCCTGTCGCGGCTTACCGGCGCAACCGTCTTCGTCAAATACGAGAACCTCCAGGCGACCGCCTCGTTCAAGGAACGCGGCGCCCTCATCAAGCTCCTGTCGCTGACGCCGGAGGAGCGGGTCGCCGGCGTCGTCACCATGTCGGCCGGCAACCATGCCCAGGCGGTCGCCTACCACGCCCAGCGGCTGAAGATTCCGGCGACCATCGTCATGCCGCGGCCGACCCCCTTCGTGAAGATCGCCGCCACCCGCAGCTTCGGCGCCAACGTCATCCTCGACGGCGAGACGCTCGCCGATTCGCAGGTCCGCGCCCATGCCATCGCCGCCGATACCGGCGCCATTCTCGTCCATCCCTACGACGATCCCCAGGTGATCCGCGGCCAGGGGACGATCGGCCTCGAGATCGTCGCCGACCAGCCCGGCCTCGATACCGTGGTCGTTCCGGTCGGCGGCGGCGGCCTCGTTGCCGGCATCGGGATTGCGGTGAAGGCGCTGTCGCCGCAGACCGAAATGGTCGGCGTCGAGACCGAACTCTACCCCTCGCTCGATGCCGCGCTCCGTGGTCAGCCCGCCAGATGCGGCGGCGATTCCCTCGCCGAGGGCATCGCGGTGAAGAATGTCGGCGGCCTGCCGGTCGAAATCTGCCGCCGGGTCGTCGACCGGGTGATCGTCGTCAGCGAACGGCATATCGAACGCGCCGTCGGCGAATTCCTCATGCTGCAGAAGACCATGGCCGAGGGCGCCGGCGCCGCCCCGCTCGCCGCGCTCCTCGCCGAGCCCGCCGGTTTCCGCGGCAAGCGCGTCGGCCTGATCCTCGCCGGCGGCAATATCGACCCGCGCCTTGCCGCCTCGATCATGGTCCGCGAGCTCGCCCGCGAGGACCGGATCGTCGCCATCCGCGTCATCATCAGCGACCGGCCGGGCGTCCTCGGCACGATCGCCGCGACCATCGGCGAGAAAGGCGGCAATATCCTCGAAGTCCTGCACCACCGGACCATGCTGAAGGTGCCGCCGAAGGGCGCCAGCGTCGACGTCACCATCGAGACGCACGGCCCCGACCATGCCGGCGAGATCGAGCAGGCGCTCGCCGCCAAGGGCTACCGCGTCGAGCGCCTTGACCCGCCCTCGCCGCAGGAGTGACCGAGTTCACTGCAGGCCTTGCATCGGGTCGCTAGACACCCACCTTTCTACCCATGACCCAGGGCAGACTCCCCATGACGACCCGCTATCGCCACGGCTATGATGCCGTTTACGACGCCTTCGACCGTGAAGGAGGGGCGCGCCCGTCCGTCTTCGAGGCGGTTTTGTCGCGCCGCGTGGTCGCGTTCCTCATCGACGCTTTCCTCGTCGGCCTGCTGTGCATTCCGCTGGCGCTGGTCGTATTCGTCCTCGGCTTCCTGACCTTCGGGCTCGGGTGGCTCCTGTTTGCGCCGCTTTATGCCATCGTGGCCCTCGTCTATGTCGCGCTGACCGCCGGCGGCCGCTTCTCGGCCACGCCCGGCATGCGCTTCACCGGCATCGAAATGCGCACGCTCGACGGCGATGCGATGTTTCCGCTGCTTGCGGTCGCCCACGCGCTTCTCTTCTGGCTGTCGATCGGCCTGCTTACGCCGGCCGTGCTCCTCGTCGGGTTCCTCACCCCGCGCCGCCAGCTCCTCCACGACATCGTCCTCGGCGTGGTCGTGGTGAACGTCGACGGCGATTATCGCTGATCCGGACCGTCCCGCCGGCCGCCGGTGGTCCCTTCCCACCGGCCGGCCCCCGGGACTATCCTAGGGCGGTGACTTCGACGCGCCGCCCCGTATGACGCATCAGCCGACCGAAACTCCGCAGTTCTACCTGACGGCTCCGGCGCCCTGCCCCTACCTGCCGGGCCGCGCCGAGCGGAAGGTGTTCACGCACCTCGTCGGCGACCGCGCCGCGGCCCTGAACGACATCCTCACCCAGGGCGGGTTCCGCCGCAGCCAGAACATCGCCTACCGGCCGGCCTGCGAGGGCTGCCGGTCGTGCATTTCGGTGCGCACGGTCGTCGCCGACTTCAAGCCGACCGCCAGCATGACCCGCATCTTCAGGCGGAACGAGGATGTCGTCGGCGCGGCGACCACCGCCAGCCCGTCCTCCGAGCAATATTCGCTCTTCCGCCGCTACCTCGACGCCCGCCATGCCGAGGGCGGCATGGCCGACATGTCGGTGCTCGACTACGCCATGATGGTCGGCGACTCCTACGTCTCGACCAGCGTCTTCGAATACCGCTTCCGCGGCCCCGACAGCGGCATTACCGGGCGGGGCGACGGCCCGCTCATCGCCACGGCGCTGACCGACGTCCTCGCCGACGGCCTGTCGATGGTCTACTCCTTCTACGATCCCGACCACTCCGCGCGCAGCCTCGGCACGTTCATGATCCTCGATCACATCCGCCGTGCCCGGAAGATGGGCCTGCCTTACGTCTATCTGGGCTATTGGGTCGATGGGTCGCGGAAGATGGGCTACAAGCGCCGCTTCCGCCCGCAGGAGCACCTGATGGCGCGCGGCTGGACCCGGGTGGATTGAGATTGGCTCCTCACCGTTGGGGCTATCTGGCACAGGATGGCATGAAATGCGCGCGGCACGGCTACGTCGAGTAGTTGAAGGTCGCCATCATCCCTGCTGCCATGTGATAGAGGTGATGGCAGTGGAAGGCCCATCTTCCCGGGTTGTCAGCGTCGACCGCCAGGGTGATTGACCGCATCGGCGGGACGAGAACGGTGTCCCGGACGGCACCCGCCACGCGGTTACCGTCGATTGCCACCACTTGAAAATGATGGCCATGAAGATGCATGGGATGAGCCATCATCGACATGTTCCGCAGCGTGACCTCGACCCGATTGCCGCGGCCGACAACGAGCGGGCGATCGGTGTGAAGAAGCCAGCGATACGCCGCCATGTCGCCCGCCAACGTCATGGTGAAGGCTGCATCGACCGTTCGGGCTGACAGCGGCACATTCGCCTCGAGCTGTGCCTCCAGGGCGAGATCGAGGACGGGCCCGTCTTCTTCCCCGGTCGTGGCGAGTCTTGCGACGGGCGATCCCGCAGGACGCAGGATGAAACCGGTCCTCTCCTTTGCTCCTTCGCGGAGGGCCAGGATCGGAAACGACCGCGCCTCGTTCGGCAACTGCAGGCGAACGTCGACCCGCTGCCCCATGGTTATCGGGAATCGACGGCCCTTCAGCGGCTTGATGTTCTGGCCGTCCACCGCGACCAGGGTCCCTTCGAGCTCGCCGAGATCAAGCGTGAAGGCGGTGGCGGCGGCGCCGTTGATGATCCGGAGACGGACGCGGCCGCCGCTTTCCACCGGGACGATTTCTGGATCGTCGAGGGTGCGGTCATTGGCGAGATAGGCTTCGTAGTCGATGTCGTTCAGATCCGTTGCCATGCCACGCATCCCGGATATGCCGCCGGACATATCCATCTCCGGCATATTCATGCCGCCATCCATGTTCATTCCGCCGCCCGAGTTCATCTCCATGCCGCCGTGCATGCCCATGGAGGACCCGGTCTTCAATCGTTCGAGAAGTGCATCGGGGGCGGTGAAGGAGAAATCGTGAAGCAGCACGACGACTTCCTGCTCGTCGAGCCCGTCATCGGCCGGGTCGCTCACGATCAGTGGAGCGGCGAGGAGTTGTTGCTCCTGCAGCGTGTGGGCGTGCATCCAATAGGTGCCCGATCTCGTGACCGGGAAATTGAATCCGCGACCGGAGCCGGCCGCGATCAGCGGCAAGGGCGCGTCGGGGACGCCGTCGCTCGGCCAGGGCGGCGTCAGGCCATGCCAATGAACGATGCTGGCCTCTGACGTCCGGTTCCTCAGGTAAACGTTGAAGGCATCGCCCGCGCGAAGCCTGATGCCGGGTTTGCCGTCATCGAGTTGAAGACCGAACACGCTGGCGGCCCGGCGGTTCACCTCGATCGTTCGGCGAACAATATTGAGGATCGTTGCACCCGCCGCCGGACCGTCCGCGAGCGATTCGGCCGAGGCCGGATTCGCGAGCGATCGTCCAAACGACAACATCGCCGCGCCTGCCATAGTCCCTTTCAAGAATGCCCGGCGGTCCATGTCGATGTTGCCTTTCCGTGTTGCGCCGGCGGTATCGCGTGAAAGCGTGGTTCCCCATCCCGGAGCACCGTTCTGCGTGCTCCGGCGGCCGAAGCAGGTGCCGAAGGGCACCCCGAGAGACCATCGCGCCGACTTCGTGATGCCGGGAAAAGTCGATCTACCTCGGCCGGCAGCCGATTCAATCGAAGGTCAATCTGCCCGCCGGGCTGGACCGCCACTTTGACCCTGATCAAATGCGAGGGCAACCTGCGGTCGGCGCTTCAAACCGCCGGCGTTCCGAACCGGTTCGAACGCGGGAATCCGTCCGGCCGGATGCGGCCAGCCTGCGCGCGCTCGCCCACCCATTCCTTCAGTTCGCTCATCGGCCGGTTGAATGTGCGACCGGACGAATCGACCCAGGTGAGGCCGTCCGCCTTGTTGAACACGCGCGCGTCGGCCACCGTCCCGTCCTTGTATTTCTGCAACCGCACGCCCTTGCCGCGCGCCATTTCCGGCACCTGATTGAGCGGAAACAGGAGGAGTTTCCTGTTCTCGCCGAGGATCGCGACCGTATCCCCGGCGGCGTTGACGCAGAGCCGCATTTCCTCGCCTTCCGACACGCCCATGACGTTGCGGCCCTTGCGCGTGTTGGCGAGCACCTCCGCCTCGGGCACGACGAAGCCGCGCCCTTCCGTCGAGACGACGAGCAGCTTCCGCCCGGCGCGGTACGGGAAGACCGCGACGATGTCCTCCGCCGCATCCATGTCGACCATCAGCTTGATTGGTTCCCCGTGGCCGCGTCCGCCGGGAAGCTTGTCGCCGGCAAGCGTGTAGAAGCGGCCCGCGGTCGAGGCGACGACGATCTTGTCGGTCGTCTCGGCGTGAAAGGCGATCTTAAGCTTGTCGTCGGTCTTGAAGGTCAGTTCGCCCATCTCGGCAACGTGGCCCTTCAAGGCGCGGATCCAGCCCTTCTCCGAGACCACGACGGTGATCGGCTCGCGCTCGACCATCGCCTCGAGGATGTCCTCCTCGACATGCGCCGGCGGCTCGGCGAATGTCGTCCGCCGCCTGCCGAGCGGCGTCTCGGGTCCGTAGGCCTTCCGCACCGCCCTGATCTCGTCGGCGATCGCCGCCCACTGCTTCTCCTCGGACTTGAGCAGCGCCCGCAGGCCGTTCCGCTCTTTGGTGAGCGTCTCGTGCTCGCCGCGGATTTCCATCTCCTCGAGCTTGCGGAGGCTCCTCAGCCGCATGTTGAGGATCGCCTCCGCCTGGACGTCGCTGAGCTTGAAGGTCTTCATCAGGACCGGCTTCGGCTCGTCCTCGGTGCGGATGATGCGGATCACCTTGTCGAGGTTGAGGTAGGCGATGAGGTAGCCGTCGAGCACTTCGAGGCGATGGTCGATCTCCGCGACGCGATGCCCGGAGCGGCGCACGAGCACCTCGCGCCGGTGCGCCAGCCATTCGTTGAGCACCTCGCCGAGGCCCATCACCCGCGGCACCAGGCCCTTCGACAGCACATTGAGGTTGAGCGGCACGCGCACTTCTAGGTCGGTCAGCTTGAACAGCGACTCCATGAGGAGCGCTGCATCGACCGTGCGGCTCTTCGGTTCCAGAACGATGCGCACGTCCTCGGCCGACTCGTCATGGGCGTCGGCAAGGAGCGGAATCCGGCGCGCTTCGAGAAGCTCGCCGATCTTCTCCATCAGCTTCGATTTCTGCACCTGGAACGGGATTTCCGTCACCACGATCACGTAGGTGCCGCGGCCCTGCTCCTCGACCTGCCAGCGCGCACGGACGCGGAAGCTGCCGCGGCCGGTCCGGTAGGCTTCGAGGATGTTCTGCCGCGCCTCGACGATGATGCCGCCGGTCGGCAGGTCAGGGCCGGGGACCATGCCGACCAGCGTCTCGATGCGCGCCTTCGGGTTCCGGATGAGGTGGAGGGCCGCGTCGCACAGCTCGGCGGCATTGTGCGGCGGGATGTTGGTCGCCATGCCGACCGCGATGCCCGAGGCGCCGTTGGCAAGGATGTTGGGGAACGCGCCGGGGAGGACCACCGGCTCGCGGTCGGAGCCGTCATAGGTCGGGCGGAAGTCGACGGCGTCTTCGTCGATGCCGTCGAGGAGCAGCCGCGCCACGTCGGTAAGCCGCGACTCGGTGTAGCGCATCGCCGCCGGCGCATCGCCGTCGATGTTGCCGAAATTGCCCTGGCCGTCGATCAGCGGGTAGCGGACGTTGAAATCCTGGGCCAGCCGGACGAGCGCGTCGTAGATCGCCTGGTCGCCATGAGGGTGAAAATTGCCCATCACGTCGCCGACGATCTTCGCCGACTTCTTGTAGGCGGCGCCGGGATCGAGCCGAAGCTGGCGCATGCCGTAGAGGATGCGGCGATGGACCGGCTTCAGCCCGTCGCGGAGATCGGGCAGCGCCCGGTTCATGATCGTCGACAGCGCGTAGGCGAGGTAGCGCTCTTCCAGCGCCTCGCGCAGGTTGACCGGTTCGATGTCGCCGGCCGGAATCAGCTCTTTTCCCATTGTCCCCGCCTATCCGTCGCCGGTCCGTGAGGCAAGCGCCCGCGACCGCCATGCCGCCGCGGCGGTCCTGAAGGGAGTGCCGGTGCAGGTGAGCGCGAAGAAGTCGTATTCCTCGCCGGTGACGCTCGCCATCAGGTACTGCAGGTGCTTGGTGATGAACCGCCAGCCGAGCGCCGCCTCGGCCTCGCCGAGCATCGGCTTGAGAAGTATCCGGAAGCTGATGAACCGCGCGGCCTCGGCGGGCGTCGGCCGTCGGCCGAGGTCGCGGAACGGGTCGTAGCGGTCGGACGTCATGATGTCGCCGCGCGCCGTGTAGTAGTGCCAGTCGACGAGCGGGCTTGCGAGAAGCTTCGCGGTTGCCGCCCGGAGGCCCGGATTGGGCCCCATGGAATCGAGGAGCGAGGGCAGCGAGCCGAGCGTCAGGAACGCAAGCCGCCGGCCTTCGCGGTCCGCCGCCGACGCAAGGGCCGCGAGGCCGGGGTCGCGTTCGAACATCCGCCCGAGAATGTCGATGGCGCAGATGCCGCCGTGGCTGACGCCGACCAGGATCGCCTCATCCGGCCGCCATTCGTCCGCCACATGGAGCGCGTGCTCGGCAAGCCGGTCGAAGCGGGCCGCGAGCACCGGCATGCCGCGCCGGCTCCCCTGCTCGCGCTGGAAGGCCCAGAACGCCATCAGGAACCAGAAATGCGCGCCGCGGTCGATCCAGAGCGTCAGCCGGTAGAAGACCGCGGCGGCGAGCAGCCCCAAGGCAAGGCCCGCGGCGGCGCCCCAGCCGCCAAAATCCCGACCGATGAAGTACCCGGCGACCGGCGCCGCAACGATCAGCCCGATATAGAGCGCCACCGCCGCGAACGGCACTGCGACGAAACCGAAATGGCTCCAGCCGTAGCGCGCCAGCCGGTAGAAGACGCCCTTCCACAGCATGACGTAGAAGGTCGCGATCGCCGCCAGACTGAGCTTGAAGAAGCGGAACTCGCGGCGGCGCGGGATGAGGTCCTGCCAGTCGAGGAACTCGAAGCGCGTCTCGGTTGCCCCGTCGCCCTCGTCGACGGTGACGGTCCAGCGCTTCAGCCAGGGCTTCGCCCTGTCCGGCGTTTCGAGGCGCGATTGGCCGACCGCAGTGCCGGTGCGCGCGCCGTATTTCGGCAGTTCCGCGGACAGGATGTGGTAGGGCCGCTCGATCCCGCGCGGGTCGAAGCCATGAACGAAAAGCACGAGCCGCCGCCTGATCCGGCGCCTGTGGCTTGGCTCGTCTGGCGCCGGCGCCGCGCCGTCCGTCATTCCGCCGCCTCGGCGCGCATCGCCGCGCGCGAGATCAGCGCCACATATTGCGCCCGCGCATCGGGGGGCGGCAGCCCGCGCGGCTCATAGACGTGCCGGTCGAGGAAATAGCCGGTCAGGCGGAAGCCGGCCGCGATGTCGCCGGCATCGGGCTTGAGACCGCCGCCGCCGCGCAGGAACTCGGGCAGCGCCAGCAGCCGCTCGCGGTAAGGGGCGCCCGCAGCCCGTCCGACCGCCCTGCCCGATTTCGGCGAGACATAGGCGAGATCGCCGGTCTCGCCGGTCGAGGCGCAGCGCTCGAGATCCAGGCCGAAGCCCAGTTCGTCGAGCATCCGCATTTCAAGCCGCACGACCAGCGCCCCGCCGATCACCGGGTCGTCCAGCCAGTCGAGCACCGCCAGAAGCCCGGCATAGATCTGCGGATGCGGGTCGCGCTCGGGCAGGAGCCGGACGAGCCCGGCCACCGCCTGCATGCCGTAGAGGCCGGCGGCGCCCTCGATCAGCCGCGCCGCGCGTTCGGCCAGGGGCTCGATCGTGTAATTGCCGAGGTGCTCGTCAAGCCGCGCCCGCCACGTCGCGGTCACGCCGTTTCCAGGTTGCAGGATCGCGCTCAGCCGCCGCGACCGCCCGCCCCGGACGAGGCCGAGATGGCGGCCGTGGCCGCGCGTCATCAGCTCGACGATGAGGCTGGTCTCGCCGTGCCGCCGCGTCCCGATGATGATGCCTTCGTCCGTCCAGTGCATGGGCCGATTGTATCGCGGATTCGCCCGGGGAACCGCGCTAATCCTTGGGGAATTCGATCCCCATTTCCCGGTAGCGCTCCGGGTCGTCGGCCCAGTTCTCGCGCACGCGCACGAACAGGAAAAGGTGGACCGGCCGCTCGAGCAGCCCGGACAGTTCCTTCCGCGCCGCCATCGAGATGGCTTTCGCCGTCTCGCCGCCCTTGCCGATCACGATCTTCTTCTGGCTGTCGCGCTCGACGAAGATCACCTGGTCGATGCGGACCGAACCGTCCTTGTTCTCGGTCCACTTCTCGGTCTCGACGGTCGCCTGGTAGGGCAATTCCTGGTGCAGCCGCTCGAACAGCTTCTCGCGCGTGATCTCGGCGGCGAGACTGCGGAGCGGCAGGTCGCTCACCTCGTCATCCGGATAGAGCCACGGCCCTTGCGGCACCGCCGCGGCGAGGTAGTCCCTGAGGTCGCCGAGGCCGTCGCCGGTGGCGGCCGAGACCATGAACGTCCGCTCGAAGGGCAGCGCCTTGTTCACTGCATCGGCCAGCGCCAGCAGGCCGGCGCGCGGCACGAGGTCGATCTTGTTGAGGATGAGGATGCGCGGGTGATGCACGTCGGCAAGCCTGGCGACGAGCTTCGCCGCCTCGTCGTCGAAGCCGCGCGCTGCATCGATGAGAAGCGCGACGAGATCGGCGTCCTTCGCGCCGCCCCATGCGGTCTCGACCATCGCGCGCTCGAGGCGCCGCTTCGGCGCGAAGATGCCCGGCGTGTCGACGAAGACGATCTGCGAATTGCCGGCCATGGCGATGCCGCGGACGATCGCCCGCGTCGTCTGCACCTTGTGGCTGACGATCGAGACCTTGGCGCCTACCAGCGCATTGGTGAGCGTCGACTTGCCGGCGTTCGGCGCGCCGATGATCGCGACAAAGCCGCAGCGGGTGTCGGTGGCGTCGGTCGCCTCGCTCATCCGGCTTCCGCCACCTTCCACAGGCCGAGGCGCGCGAGTGCGGCGGCGGCCGCCGCCTGCTCGGCCTCGCGCCGGGTGCGGCCCTCGCCCCGCGCCGGCGCCAGGCCATCCACGCTCGCCTCGACTTCGAAGCGCGGCGCATGGTCCGGCCCGCTCCGCGCGACGATGGCATAGGCCGGCACCGGCAGGCCCCTGCCCTGCGCCCATTCCTGCAGCGTGGTCTTGGCATCGCGCGGCACCGAAGCTTCGCCGAGCATCCGCCCGTGCCAGTGCGTCTCGATCAGCCGGCGGGCGGCGTCGAGACCGCCGTCCTGGTAGATCGCCCCGATCACCGCCTCGCAGACATCGCCGAGGATCGCGGCCTTCGTCCGCCCGCCGGAGAGCACCTCGCCGGTTCCGAGCCGCAGCGCGGCGCCGAGGTCGAGCGCCCGCGCCACGTCGGCGCAGGCCTCATTGCGGACGAGTGCCGTCAGCCGTTGCGCCAGTTCGCCTTCCGAGGCGCCGCGGAACGTCGCGATCAGCATTTCGGCGACTACCAGGGCGAGGACGCGATCGCCGAGAAACTCGAGCCGCTGGTAGGTGGCGCCGGCATGGCTGGTCGCGCTCGCATGAGTCAGCGCCGTCGCCAGCAATCGGAGGTCCTGGAACCTATGGCCAAGGCGGCGTTCGAGCGCCGCCAGGGCGGCGTCGGCGCCTGCTTTCATAGGAGCTTGAACATGCGGTCCCAGCGGACCGTCCACGGCCACTTCCAGAATTCCCAAGGCGCCGCGTCCTCGTCGATCGAGAAGAAGATGATCTCCGCCCGCCCGACGATGTTCTCGAACGGCACATAGCCGACCGATTCGAGGAAGCGGCTGTCGGTCGAATTGTCGCGGTTGTCGCCCATCATGAAATAGTAGCCCTGCGGCACGACATAGGGCGGCGTGTTGTCCTCGGGGCTGTTGTGGTCGCGGTCGAGCGTCTCGTAGCTGACGCCGCTGGGCATGGTTTCCTTGAAGCGCTCGACCAGCACGTCGCCGAGCACCGGCACGGTCTCGTGATACTCGCCGACCTTCTGGCGCTTCAGCGGCTGGCCGTTGATGCTGAGCACGCCGTCGGTGACCTGGATCGTGTCGCCCGGCAGGCCGATCACCCGCTTGATGTAATCGGTGCTGTTGTCCTTGGGCAGCTTGAAGACGACGATGTCGCCGCGCTTCGGCGCGCCGGTCCATACCCGCGGCGAATACTTGTCGAACCACTCGACCGGAATGAAGTGGACCGGCAACTCGCCGCTTCCGACCAGCGAGCCGTAGGGAATCGTCAGGTTCGAATAGTCGAACGGGGTCCCGTCCTCGTTGGCGATGAAATAGCGCTTCTCGGGGACGAGATATTCGCCGGGAATGCCCTTGTTGAGGGGACCGGCCTTGACCGTGACCGAGCCGTCGGAAGCGGTCTGCACGATATCGCCGGGGCCGGCGAGCACCTTCACCTTCCGCGGCGCCTTCTCGCCGGGCAGGGTCACTTCCTCGACCGAGCCTTTGCCCGGCGTCCAGGTCAGCGGACTGAACAGGTCGACCCCCCACGGGAAGGCATAGCGGCTGTAGCCGTATGCATATTTCGAGACGAACAGGTAGTCGCCGATGAGGAGCGTGTCCTTCATCGAGCCCGACGGAATGTTGAACGGCTGGAAAAGGAATGTGCGGACGATCAGCGCCAGGAGAAGGGCCTGAATGACGATTTTGACGGTCTCGTAAAGACCGCTGCTCTTCGCCCTCGGCTTCGCGGATGCCACGCTCATTCGGGTCGGTCTCGGGTGGGGGAATGTCCGGAGTCGCGGGCCTAATATAGGCTCGCTGGCGGGAGCGCAATCTCTCAGCCGGGAAAGGGGCCGATTTACGGCGTCGCGAGGGGCACCGCCTCGATGAGGACGAGGGCCTGGGCGAGCGGAAAATCGTCGGTGATGGTGACGTGGATGCGGGCCTCGTGGCCCGGAGGCGTCAGCGCCTTCAGCCGGCGGAGCGCGCCGCCGGTCAGCTCCATCGTCGGCTGGCCACCGGGCAGGTTGACGACACCCATGTCGCGCCAGAAGACCCCGGCAGCCATCCCGGTGCCGAGGGCCTTGGCGCAGGCTTCCTTGGCGGCGAAGCGCTTGGCGTAGGACGCCGCCCTCAGCCGGCGCCGTTCCGATTTCCTGATCTCCACCGGCGTGAAGATGCGGCCGGTGAACCGCTCGCCGTGGCGCTCGATCACCTTCTCGACGCGCCTGATGTCGATCGTATCGCTGCCGATCCCGATGATCATGCCGGCGCGGCGCGGGCGGCCTCCGCCCGCGCTTCGTCCATCAGCCGGCGCATGGTGCGCACGCTCTCCGCCAGCCCCACGAAGATCGCTTCGCCGATGAGGAAATGCCCGATATTGAGTTCGGCGATTTCCGGAATGGCCGAGACCGGCTTCACGGTATCGAACGAGATGCCGTGCCCGGCGTGGACTTCGAGCCCGATGCTGCGGCCGTAGCGGGCGGCTTCGGCCAGCCGCAGGCGTTCGCGCTCGAAGGCGTCCGGCCCGGAATGGAATGCCTCGCAATAGTTGCCGGTGTGGAGTTCGACGACCGGGGCGCCGAGCGTGCGTGCCGCGTCGAGCTGGCGCCGGCTCGCCTCGATGAACAGCGAGACGCGGATGCCGGCCGCGCCGAGCGCCTGCACCATCGGCCGCAGCCGCGCAATCTGGCCGGCAGCGTCGATGCCGCCTTCGGTCGTCCGCTCCTCGCGCCGCTCCGGCACGATGCAGGCGGCGTGCGGCCGGTGACGGAGCGCGATCGACAGCATCTCCTCGGTCGCCGCCATTTCGAGGTTGAGCGGCAGCGAGATGGCGGCGCGCAGCCGCTCGATGTCGCGGTCGCCGATGTGCCGGCGGTCCTCCCGCAGATGCGCCGTGATGCCGTCGGCGCCGGCCGCCGCCGCGATCTCGGCGGCGCGGAGCGGATCGGGATGGTCGCCGCCGCGCGCGTTCCGGATCGTCGCAACGTGGTCGATGTTGACCCCCAGCCGCAGTCGCCCCTCGCTCATCCCCTCACACTCCGCTAGGCGGCGCCGCCGTCTCCAGGCGGCGCTGGGCCAGCCGCGTCCGGCGGCCCTCCTGGTATGCCGTGACGGCGAACCGCACCAGGAAATAGGAAATCAGCCCGCTGACGAAACCGAGCGGGATCGAGCCGACGAGTACCGGCTTGGCGAATTCCCAGAATACCGTCCACGACTGGCCGGCAATGTCCTCGGGCATCGCGGGTGCGACCTGGTGCGACCCGCCGAGAATGATGTCGCCGACGTGATAGGCGAGCGTCCACATCGCCGGCAGCGTCAGCGGGTTGCCGACCGTGGTCCCGAGGATGGCGGCGAGCACATTGCCGCGGCAGAGGAAGGCGAACCCCGCCGACAGGAGGTAATGGAAACCGAAGAACGGCGACCAGGCGACGAACATGCCGGCCGCGAACCCGATCGCGACCGTGTGCGGCGAGCCGCTGAGGCGCAGGATACGCTTGGCAAAATAGCGCAGCGCCCGGCCCCAGCCGCTCTGCGGCCAGACCGTGTAGCGGAGGCGTTCGACGAAACTCGGTTTGGTGCGGCGGGCAAACAGCATCGAATCAGGCCAGTCCCCGGCTGCCGGGCTTGGTCGCCGGTATGGCAGCCATTTCAGGCGGAATCCGGTCAGCCGGATAGGCCGGCACCTTGTAGCGCGCGAGCGCAACCAGCGGCACGCCGACATCGGCCTCGCCGCCGGAGCGGTCGATCAGGCAGGCTTCCGCGACCACGGCGGCTCCCATTTCCTTGACCGCATCGATCGTCTCGCGGCTCGACAACCCGGTTGTGACGATATCCTCGACGACGAGGACGCGGGCTCCCGGCGGCATCTCGAACCGCCGCAGCCGGAAGACCCCGGCCTCGCGCTCGACCCAGACCGCGGGAATGCCGAGTTGCCGCGCCGTCTCGTAGCCGGGCACGATCCCGCCCACCGCCGGCGAGACGATGAGGTCGATTGCGCCAAGCCCCGCGGCGCGCACCTTGTCGGCAAGCGCGCGGCAGAGGCGCTCGGTCTTGTCGGGGTACATGAAGACCCGCGCCTTCTGCAGGAAGACGGGGCTGTGCAGGCCGGAACTGAGGATGAAGTGGCCTTCGAGGATGGCCCCCGCATCGCGGAAGATCCCGATCGCCTCTTCCTCGCTCATCGCCGTGCCGTTCACGCGCCGACCCGTTGCGCCGCGCTCACCACCGGCCGCGCCCGCAATTCGGCGATCAGCCGGTTGAGGTGCTTGATGTCGAAGACCTCGACGTCGATCGTCATCACCGAATAGTCGGGCGCGTTCTTCATCCGGATGTTGGAGATATTGGCGTCGCTGTCGGCGATGACCTGCGCGATCTGGGCGAGGCTGCCCGGTTCGTTCATCGCCGTCACCTCGATCCGCGCCGGGAAGCGTTCGTGGCTCTCCTCGTCGATGTCCCAGCGCACGTCCAGCCAGCGCTCCGGCTCGTCGTCGAATTCTTTCAGCGCCGGCGACTGGATCGGATAGATGGTGATCCCCTCGCCCGGCATGGTGATGCCGACGATGCGCTCGCCCGGCACGACCCCGCCCTCGGCGAAGCGCACCGGCATGTCGCCGTGGATGCCGCGGATCGGGATCGCCCGCTCGCCCGGCGCCGGCTTCCGCGACAGGCCCGGCACGCGGAATTTCAGGCCCGAGCGCCGGCGCATGCCGAACCAGCCCTCCTCGCTCGGCTTCTTCTTCTCGCCGGGCTTGGCGCGCTCGTCCTTGTGGTCCGGATAGACCGCCTTGACGACGTTCGAGGAAGGGATTTCGCCGCGTCCCACCGCCGCCAGCACATCCTCCAGGCTGCTTTGGGCGAGGCGCGGAACGACCGCCGCCAGTTGCGCCTCCGAATAGGGCCGCTTGGCCCGCTCGAAGGCGCGTTCGAGAATCCGGCGCCCGAGCCCGGCATATTGCTTGCGCACCGCCGCCCGACTCGCCCGCCGGATGGCCGAACGGGCCTTGCCGGTGATCACCATCGACTCCCAGGCCGGCGGCGGCACCTGGCCCTTGGCGGTGATGATCTCGACCTCGTCGCCGTTATGCAGCTCGGTCATCAGCGGCATGTTGCGGCCGTTGATCTTGGTGCCGACGGTCGTGTCGCCGACGTCGGTGTGGACCGCGTAGGCGAAGTCGATCGGCGTGGCGCCGCGCGGCAGCGCGATCAGCCGGCCCTTCGGCGTGAAGCAGAAGACCTGGTCCTGGAACAGTTCGAGCTTGGTGTGTTCGAGGAACTCCTCCGGCGTATCGCCCTCGGCCAGCATCTCGATCGTCCGGCGCAGCCATTCATAGGCCCTGATCTCGTCGTTGAAGCCGGTGAGCCGCGACCCATTGGCGCCGCGGGTTCCGTTGCCGCCGTTGGCGGCCGCCCCGTTGCCGTTCGCCTTCGGCACGACCCCGTCCTTGTAGAGCGCGTGGGTGGCGATGCCGTATTCCGCGACGCGGTGCATCTCCTCGGTCCGGATCTGCAGTTCGACCCGCTGGCTGCCCGGCCCGATCACGGTGGTGTGGATCGACCGGTAGTCGTTCTGCTTCGGGGTTGAGATGTAGTCCTTGAAGCGCCCCGGCACGCTCGCCCAGGTCATGTGGACGACGCCGAGCGCGCCGTAGCATTCGGCGACCGTGCCGACGATGACGCGAAAGGCGAGGATGTCGGAGAGCTGCTCGAAGCTCACCGCCTTCCGCTCCATCTTGCGGAAGATCGAATAGGGCCGCTTCTCGCGGCTGCTCACCTTGGCCGAGATCCCGGTTCTCCCGAAGCGCTCGGTCAGCTCCTTCTCGATCGAGGCGACGAGGTCGCGATTGCGCTGGCGCAGCTCCTCCAGCCGCTGGACGATGGTCGCGTAGGCTTCGGGATTGACGGTGCGGAAGGCGAGTTCCTCCATCTCCTCCCGCATGTCCTGCATGCCCATGCGTCCGGCGAGCGGCGCGTAGAGTTCGAGCGTCTCCTCGGCGATGCGGAGCCGCGCCTCCTGCGGCATGTGCTGGAGGGTCCGCATGTTGTGGAGACGGTCGGCGAGCTTGACGAGCAGGACGCGCACGTCCTCCGAGATCGCGAGGAGGAGCTTGCGGAGGTTCTCGCCCTGCGCCGCCTTCTTCGACACCATGTCGATCTTGGCGATCTTGGTGAGGCCTTCGACCAGGCGGCCGATATCCTCGCCGAACATGCCGTCGATCTCGGTCCGCGTCGCGTCGGTGTCCTCGATCGTGTCGTGAAGCAGCGCCACCGCGATGGTGGCATCGTCGAGCTTCAGGTCGGTGAGGATCCCGGCCACTTCGAGGGGATGCGAGAAGTAGGGATCGCCGTTGGCGCGCCGCTGCGTGCCATGCTTCTGCATGGCGTAGACGTAGGCCTTGTTGAGCAGGTTCTCGTCCGCGTTAGGGTTGTAACGCGTCACCCGCTCGACCAACTCGTACTGGCGCATCATTGCGCAATACTTCCGACATGCTGCGGCGACCCGTTCCGGTCAGAACGGCGCCCAACATTCATATAGTACTGCGAAAGTCTGAAAAGACCGCTGAAATCGGCGCGGACGCGGCTAGAAGTCGTCGTTCTTGTCCGGCGGGACCATGCTTTCCAGGCCGCGCAGCAGCTCTTCCTCGGACATGCGGTCGAACGCGACATTGCCGTCTTCGCCGGCGGCCGGCTTGTCGGAAGCGATCAGCGGCACCGCCTCGGCCTCTGGCTCGTCCACTTCCACGTATTTCTGCAGCGAGTGGATGAGGTCTTCCTTGAGGTCGTCCGGCTGGACGGTTTCGTCCGCGATCTCGCGGAGCGCCACCACCGGGTTCTTGTCGTTGTCCCGGTCGATCGTCAGCGGCGAACCGCTGGAAATCATGCGCGCGCGATGGCTGGCGAGGAGCACCAGTTCGAATCGGTTCTCCACCTTGTCGATGCAATCCTCGACGGTCACGCGGGCCATCGGCAGTCTCCTCGGTTCCAGTGAGCCGGGCGCATATAGGCCGGAAGCCAAGCATTTGCAAGCAATCCGGCGCGGCGCCCAAAGACCGCCTTGTTTGGCAAATTCCATACGGGTGGACCGCCGCCGGCGCCGCGTTATATGCAGGCGTTGGCCGCTCGGTCGCTTTTGTACCGCATTGCTTGCAGGCCGCCTGTATTACCGAATGCGTCTATAAAACGGTCATGGTCAGATATGATATTCGATCCCAGAGAGAAGATCGCCCTCTTCATTGATGGTGCAAACCTGTACGCGACAGCAAAGTCTTTGTCCTTCGACATAGATTACAAACGCCTTCTTGCTGAATTTCAGAGCAAAGGCTACCTGCTCCGCGCTTATTACTACACCGCGCTGGCAGAGGATCAGGAATATTCTTCCATACGTCCGCTGATCGACTGGCTCGACTACAACGGTTACACCGTCGTCACCAAGCCGACGAAGGAATTCGTCGACGCCACCGGCCGCCGGAAGATCAAGGGCAATATGGACATTGAGCTCGCCGTCCACGCCATGGAGATGGCCGAGCACATCGATCATCTGGTGCTCTTCTCGGGCGACGGCGACTTCCGCTCGCTGGTCGAGGCGGTTCAGCGGAAGGGGCGCAGGGTCACCGTCGTTTCCACGCTTTCCTCGCAGCCGCCGATGATCGCCGACGAGCTGCGCCGGCAGGCGGACTTCTTCATCGATCTCGCCTCGCTGCAGTCGCGAATCGGCCGCGATCCGAGCGAACGCCCGGCGCGGCAGGCGGAGCGCGCCCAGTCGGCGCCGGCCTTCGACGACGAGTTCGAGGAAGACGAGACGGTCTGACCGCGCCGGATGCATTCCGCCGCGCTCGTCCCCGCGGTCCCGCAGCCGGACCGCGATTGCCCGCTTTGCCCGCGCCTGGTCGCGTTCCGGCAGGAATGGCGGCGGCGGGAGCCCGACTGGCACAATGCGCCGGTCCCCAATTTCGGCGACCCGAATGCCCGCCTGCTGATCGTCGGCCTTGCGCCGGGGCTCCGCGGCGCGAACCGTACCGGCCGGCCCTTTACCGGCGACTATGCCGGCGACCTTCTCTATCGGACGCTGATCGACTTCGGCTTTGCGAGGGGCGCCTACGACGCCCGCCCCGATGACGGTCTGACGCTGACCGACGCCCTCATCGTCAACGCCGTCCGCTGCGTCCCGCCGGAGAACAAGCCGCTCCCGGTCGAGATCCGCACCTGCCGCCAGTTCCTCGCCGCAACCATTGCCGCTTCGCCCATGGCGCGCGTCATCGTTGCGCTCGGGCGCATTGCCCACGAGAGCACGCTCGCCGCGCTCGAACAGAAGCGTTCCGCGTTCGCCTTCGCGCATGGCGCGGTTCACGCCATGCCGCGTGGCGTCGCGATCTATGACAGCTATCATTGCTCCCGCTACAATACGAATACCGGCGTGTTGACCGAGGCGATGTTCCGCTCCGTCTTTGCCGCGATCCGCGAGCGGCTAGGCAACCAACCGGGCGCCTGACCGTTGTCAACCAACCTTGCTTCAGCCGGAGCCGCCCGCATGCCCGAACTTGATATCTCCGTCGAGAAGGTCGCCTGGGTCATCGTCCGCGCCCGCGAATACGAATCGAAGGTCGCGCCGTTCGACGATGGCGACGCCGAGACGGCGGAGGAGGAAGGGGCGGCAATCCTCGAGAACCGCCGCGACGATGCGACGCTGAACGAGTTGACCGGCTTCTTCCGCGGCCTCAATGACGACGAGGAGGCGAACCTGGTCGCAATCGCCTGGATCGGCCGGGGCACCTACACCGCCGAGGAATGGGACGAGGCGCTGGCGACCGCCCGCGCCGAGCGGAACACGCGCACGGAACGCTACCTCCTCGGCATGCCGCTGCTTGCCGACCACCTCGAGGCCGGTCTCGACGCGCTCGGCATCTCCCCGATGGAAGCCGAGGCGGACGTCACCTAGACGCCGAATATCTCGGTCAGCTTCCGCCGCATGACGCCGGCGTCGACATCGACGCCGGTCCAGTACTTCACGCCGATCACGCCCTGGTTGATGAGCATGCCGAGCCCGTCTATCGCCCGGCAGCCGCGCGCTTCGGCATCGCGGACCAACCGCGTCCGCGGCGGGTTGGGGATCACGTCGGCGACCACCATCCCCGCCGTGAGGCTCGCCACATCGACATCGAGCCGCGCATCGAGATCGGGATAGAGGCCGACCGAGGTCGCGTTGACGACGATGTCGGTGCCCGCCGGCACCGCGAAACCGGACGGCCATGCGGCGAACTGCGCCTTTGCCGGCGTTTTGTCGTTGAGGAGCCTGACCAGAGGCTCGCCGCGCGCCGCGGTGCGGTTGACCACCGTGATCGAAGATGCGCCCGCAAGCGCCAGTTCGACCCCGATCGCCCGCGCCGCGCCGCCCGCGCCGAACATCAAGACGCGCTTTCCTTTCGGGTCGACCACCTCCTCAAGCGACTTGAGGAAGCCCTTGCCATCGGTGTTCTCGCCGATCAGCTTGCCGTCCCGGCGCACGGCGCAGTTGACCGCGCCCATGATCCGCGCCGACTCGCCGAGCCCGTCGAGATGCTCGATCACCGCCACCTTGTGCGGAATCGACAGGTTGAAGCCGGCCCAGTTCATCGCGCGGGCGCCGCGGACCGCATCGCCGAGCAGTTCTGGCGGCACCTCGCAGTTGATGTATCGCCAGTCGAGCCCGTGATGGCGGAACGCCGCCTCGATCATGGCGACGGTCGGATTGTCCGCCGCCCCTTGCGAGAACGACCCGACGAGATTGCTGAGAAAGCTCACGGCCGATGTCCCCGAATGTTCAAAACCGATCCCGTGGTAGGATGAAACCTGTCCCAATGCGAGCGAGCATTCGCGCTCATGCGTCGTCGCGAAAGCTGGTCAAGATGCCGACCGTGCTGAGGGCCGGCGGCTACCGTTTCTATTTCTACAGCCACGAGCCCGGCGAACCGCCCCATATTCACGTTGACAAGGACGGTGCGACGGCCAAGTTCTGGCTTGAAAGGCCGGCGCTCGTCAGGAGTTCGGGTTTCAACGCCCGCGATCTTGCGGAAATCTTCAGGCTGGTGAACGAGAATCGGCCGAACCTTCTGGAGTCCTGGCATGGCTTCTTTGGCCCCGAGCGCTGATACTCGCGTCAAGACGGTCGCAATCGACGAGTTCAGCCTGTCGGTAGAACTGATGGACGGGCGGACCATTACCGTTCCGGTCGCATGGTATCCGCGCCTTGCCGCCGCGAGCGCCGACCAGCGTCGCAATTGGGTCCTTGCCGGCGGCGGCTACGGCATCCACTGGCCGGACATCGACGAGGACCTGAGCACCGAAGGGCTTCTTCGCGGTGCGCGCTCGCCGGAACTCACCCCTTCTCCCGGATAAGCCGCCCCTTCTCCCGCTCCCAGCTCCGCTTGCGCTCGGTGTCGCGCTTGTCGTGGAGCTTCTTGCCGCGCGCCACCGCCAGTTCGACCTTCGCCCGTCCGCGGTCGTTGAAATAGATCTTGAGCGGCACCAGCGTCATCCCCTCGCGATCGACCGCCGAGAGGAGCCGTCCGATCTCGCGCTTGTGGAGCAGGAGCTTCCGCGGCCGCCGCGTCTCGTGGTTGAAGCGGTTGGCCTGCAGGTATTCCGGGATATAGGCGTTGTAGAGCCAGAGCTCCTCGCCCTGCGCGCCGGCATAGGCGTCGGCGATGTTGCTCCGCCCCTCGCGCAGCGACTTGACCTCGGTGCCGGTGAGCACGATCCCGGCCTCGAAGGTCTGCCCGATCTCGTAATTGAAGCGGGCGCGCCGGTTCGTGGCGGCGATCCGGTCCGCGGGTCGGCCCTTATTGCCTGCCATCGCCGCTCAGTTGATCAGCCCGGCATGCACCATCGCCACGCGGATTTCCTTCCGCGTCGGCTCGCTGACCGGGACCATCGGCAGGCGCATGTCGTCGGTCATCTTGCCGATCACCGAGAGCGCGTATTTCACGCCCGCCGGATTGGGTTCGAGAAAGAGCGCTCGGTGTAGCGGCATCAGTCGGTCCTGGTAGGCGAGCGCGCGCGCATACTCGCCGGCAAGGCAGGCTTCCTGGAATTCCGAGAGAAGCTTCGGGGCGACGTTGGAGGTGACCGAGATGCAGCCGTGGCCGCCATGCGCCATCACGGCGAGCGCGGTCGAATCGTCGCCGGAGAGCTGGATGAAGTCCTTGCCCATCGCGGCGCGCTGCAGGCTGATCCGGTCGATCTTGCCGGTCGCGTCCTTCACCCCGGCGATGTTCTTCAGTTCGAACAGACGCGCCATCGTCTCGACGCTCATGTCGATGACCGAACGCGGCGGGATGTTGTAGATGATGATCGGAATGTCGATCGCGTCGTTGATCGCCTTGTAGTGCCGGTAAAGCCCCTCCTGGCTGGGCTTGTTGTAATAGGGCGTCACGATCAGGACCGCGTCGGCCCCGGCTTTCTCCGCATGCCGGGCGAGGTCGATCGCCTCAAGCGTATTGTTCGAGCCGGCGCCGGCGATCACCGGCACGCGGCCCGCGGCGACCTCGATGCAGATCTCGACGACCCGCTTGTGCTCGTCGTGGGAAAGGGTCGGGCTTTCGCCGGTGGTGCCGACCGGCACCAGCCCGTGCGTGCCTTCCCTGATCTGCCAGTCGACGAAGGCCCGGAAGGCCTCCTCGTCGAGCCTGCCGTCCCGGATCGGCGTGACCAGCGCCGTGATCGAGCCCTTGAACATGAAGATCGGCCTTATCGTCGCCCAAATCCGGCGGTTTTCCTTGGGCGGCGACCATAGTCCCGCGTGCTGCCAGCAGCAAGAACGAACGGACTTCTGCGCCGCGTCAAGCAATCGTTCACCACGTCGTGCCTAGGGTCGCAGAGCAGGAAAACGGGGGTGGTCCGGCCGCGGTCGGCGCCGATGCCGACAGAGCCGGAGGTTGATTTGAAGGCGGGAAGCATGATTCCGAAGGGCGGCGCCTCCGGCTTCCGCCGCTCCGTCGCCGTCATGGCCGTCCTCGGCCAGCTCTGTCTGCCGGCGCTCGGCGCCTCGCCGCCCGTGCCGAAGCCGAAGCCCGGCGTTCCGCCGTCGGTCGCCACCGCCGACGATCCGATCGCTGCAGTGATCAGCGACGACGAGTCGGGGGAGAAGACCTCCGAGGATTCGGATGCGCCGGAGGTGAGCGCGCCGCGGGCGCCGCTGCCGAAGCTGAACGCCCCGCCGAAGAGCGGCAAGGACCGGGTCGGCGCCGCCGGCTTCATCATCGCGCTCCAGTTTCTCGACAAGGGCGATCCGGCGGCCGCAACCCTTGCCGCCTACGCCCTGCCGGACAAGATCGACATCAAGATCATCGACTGGCTGGTGGCAACCGGCGGCTATGCCGGCGTTCCGTCCTCGCGCATCGCCGATGTTGCCAGGCGCCTGTCCGACTGGCCGGGGCAGGCGCTGCTCCGCGTCCGCTACGAGCAGGCGCTCGCCCACGAGAACCCGGGCCCGGCCGCCGTCATCAAGGCGCTCGGCGGCCGCACGCCCGCCTCCGCCGACGGGACCATTCTGCTCGCCCGGGCCTATGTCGATAGCGGGCGCAAGGCCGACGCCGCCGCGATCATCCGCCCGTATTGGCGAAAGGGCGGCTTCGGCGAGGACACCGAGGGGAAGATCCGCGCCGAGTTCGGCGATCTCCTCACCACCGCCGATCACAAGGCGCGCATGGACCGGCTGCTCTACGACGAGCAGACCGCGGCGGCGATGCGCGAGGCGAACGTCCTCGGCAAGGACGAGAAGCTGCTCGCCGCTTTCGTTGCTTCGGTCATCAAGAAGGCGAAGGCCAGCGACAAGGCGCTCGCCGCCGTGCCGCCGGCCAAGCGCAAGGACCCGCTCTTCGTCTATTCGCGCATCCAGCTTCTCCGCCGCGCCGGCAAGATCGACAGCGCCGCCGCGCTGATGCTCTCCGCCCCGCGCGATCCCGCCGTCCTCGTCGATCCCGACGCGTGGTGGATCGAGCGCCGCCTGATCTCGCGCGCGCTGATCGAGACCGGCGACTACCGGACCGCCTACAGGATCGCCGCCGGTCACGCCGCCGAGTCGAGCACGCTGCGCGCCGAAGCCGAGTTCCACGCCGGCTGGTACGCGCTCGTCTTCCTCAACGATCCGGCGACCGCGCGCGGCCACTTCCAGGCGATCGAGGCCGCCTCGAGCATGCCGCTCACCCAGTCGCGCGCCGAGTACTGGCTCGGTCGGACCGAGGCCGCCGCCGGCAACGCCGCCGTGGCTGCCGCCCATTTCAAGCAGGCTGCCGCCTATCCGACCACCTTCTACGGCCAGCTCGCGCTCGCCCGCCTCGGGGTCAAGCGGCTCGACCTCAGGAAGCCGGCGCCGCCCACCGACGAGGTCCGCGCCCGCTTCTATTCGCGCGAGCTGGTCCAGGTGATCCAGCATCTCACCGCCGCCAATCACGACGACCGGGTCGATATCTTCTATCGCACGCTCGCCGAAACCCTCGACGATCCGGCGGAGATCGCGCTCCTCTGCGCGCTCGCCGAGGAGAACGACGAGGACCAGATCGCCTTGCAGGTCGGCAAGGTCGCCGCCTCGCGCGGCATGCCGGCCGACACCCTCGCTTTCCCGACCGCGGCAATACCGCCCGAGGCCAAGGTCGGGCTGGTGGAGCGTCCGGTCGTCTATGCCATCGCGCGCCAGGAGAGCGCCTTCAACCACCGCGCCGTGAGCCGCGCCGGCGCCCGCGGCCTCCTCCAGCTGATGCCGGCGACCGCCAAGCAGACCGCCGGCATGATCGGCATTCCCTATTCCAAGGACCGGCTGACCGACGACCCGGCCTACAACGCCACCCTCGGCGCCGCGCATCTCGGCCAGCTGCTTGAGGATTTCGGCGGGTCCTATGTGATGACCTTCGCCTCCTACAACGCCGGCAAGAGCCGCATCCTCGACTGGATCAAGACGCACGGCGATCCGCGCGATCCCAAGACCGACGTCGTCAACTGGATCGAACTGATCCCGTTCACCGAGACGCGCAACTACGTCCAGCGGACGATGGAGAACCTGCAGGTCTACCGGGCGCGCCTCGGCGCCCCCGCCCTCACCATCGAGGCGGACCTGAAGCACGGCAGGGTCGTGAAGCTGAACTGAGCGGCGCTTCGCGGAACCGCGGCCAGCCGCTAGTCTCCCGGCATGGCCGAAACCTCCTCCGCCGAAGCCTCGCCCGTCGCGCCGTCATCGCCTGCAGCCGGCGGCCGTGCACTCGCCTATCGCAGCAGCGACGGCCTCGCCCTCCACGTCGCCGAATACGGCGAGCGGGCTTCGCCCTGGCTGCCGGTCGTGTGCCTGCCCGGCCTCACGCGGAGCGCGCGCGACTTCGGCGAACTCGCGGCCTTCCTCGCCGGACCGTCGGAGCGGCCGCGCCGCGTCCTTGCCTTCGACTATCGCGGACGCGGCAGTTCGGAATGGGCGAGGGACGCCGCGACCTATGCGCCGCTCACCGAGATGCAGGACGTCCTCGACGGAATGGCCGCGCTCGGCGTCGGCCGCGCCGTGATCGTCGGGACGTCGCGCGGCGGCATCCTCGGCATGCTGATCGCGGTGGCGCGCCCTGCGGTGTTGGCCGGCCTCGTCCTCAACGATATCGGGCCGGTGATGGAGCCGACCGGGCTTGCCCGCATCAAGGGCTATGTCGGGCGGACGCCCGTCCCCGACGACTGGAACGATGCCGTCGCGATCCTGAAACGCCTGCACGCGCCGCGCTTCCCGGCCCTGTCGGAGGACGACTGGCACTGGTGGGCGAGAATGACATGGCGCGAGGACGGGCACGGCAAGCCCGCCCCCGCCTACGATCCGGCACTCGCGCAGAGCCTCGACGCGATCGAATTCGACCGGCCGATCCCCAGCCTCTGGGATCACTTCAATGCGGTCGGGGTGCCGGTTCTGGCCATCCGCGGCGAGCATTCCGACCTTCTCTCCGCCGACACATTTGCCGCGATGGCGGCAAGGCCCAACGTCGAGGCGATGACGGTGCCGGGCCAGGGCCATGCGCCCCTCCTCCGCGGCGAGGCCCTCTTGCAGCGGATCGCCGCCTTCGTGTCCGGCATCGAGGGCCGCGCCCTCCCCGTCGATGCGGTGGTTGCACGCGCTTCAACGGAATCGCCCGGCCAGTGAACGGGCGTGATGGTGCGGGCTGAGCTCGCAACGCCCGGCTATTCGGTCGCCGCCTCGTCGTCCTCGCGGGACTTCTTCCGTTCCGCCTTGACGTACCCGGTATCGCCGCCGGTCGCGAGCACCGTCGCCTGGCCGACCCAGTCGTCGCGCTCGATCCGGTCGGGGAACGCCAGGTATGCGCCGATCCAGCGCGCTTCCCCCGGCGTCCAGGCGGCGATCTGGCCGAAATGGAAAATGCCGAGGCTGTTGAGCAGTTCCTCGTTCCTCTTGCCGATGCCGCGAATTCTCTGCAGGTCGTCCGGGACGCCGTTCCGCGGCGCGGCGAGCCCCACCGGCCGCATCGGCGTGATCCCGGGGCGGTCGTCGGCATCGCGGAAGGCCGCATCCGCGGCTGCCGCGAGCTCGGCGCTGGACCGGTCGCGGAGCTCCGCTTCCTCGGCGGTGAGCGATCGCCGCCAGTCGGACGCGGCGCCGTTTTCCCCGTTTTCGAGGAGCCAGGCAGGCCGCCGCTGCTCGATCCGCGCATCCGGCGGCGGTGCGCTGAACGAACCGGCCGCGGCGCGCGCCTGAATCGACGGCCGCACCGGCGCCCGGCGGACCTTCGGCCGCCAGGCCCGTTCCGCGCCGAAGCGCGCCCCGATCGCGTCGAGCACGTCGCCGACCCGGTCGGCGAGCGCTCCCTGCGCCCGCGCCATCCGGCTTCGGCTGAGGCCAACATAGGACATCGCGCCGATGACGGAGCCGAGCGCGAAACTCGCTGCGACGAGGAGCCAGACTTCGAAGAAGTGCCAGATCATGGCTCGTCCGCCCCGCGTTCGAGCCATCCGGTCACATCGTCCCCGGCGCGCGGATCCTGGTACCACCAGCCGGCCGCGATGCCGAGCACCAGCGCCGCGAGCAGGAACGGCCAATAGGCGCCGATGAGGTAAAGGATCTCACTGGCCACTGGGCACCTCGACTCCCACCGCCGGCGTTTCGACGACGGTATCCCCAGCCGTTGCCGCAGGCACTGCCGGCGATGGCGTCGCCGCTGGCGGGGGAACGACGCCGGCCCCGACCGCGGGCACCGGCGCGACCGGGGCGGCCGGCGTAGCGTCTGCCGGCGGCGCGGTCTCGGCCGGCGGGGTTTCGGTCGCGGCCGGGACCGGTTCGGGAATCCGCATCGTGAACTCGATGCGGCGGTTCTGCGCCCGTCCCCCGGCCGTGCCGTTGTCCGCGATCGGCTTCGTCTCGCCGTACCCGACCGGCGTCAGCAGCTCGCGCTCGATCCCGGCATCGACGAGGTAGTCGACGATCGCCTCCGCCCGCGCCTGCGTCAGGTCCCGGTTCTTCGAACTCGAGCCGCTCGAGTCGCTGTGGGCGCCGATCTCGAGTTGCGCGTCGCGGCAGCGGGCGAGGGTGGCGGCCACGCGGTCGAGGAGCCCGTAGCTGTCCGCCGAGATTTCCGCCTTCTGCCCGTCGAACTCGATCCGCCCGCGCTTCAACTGGTCCTGGAGCAGATCGCGGCAGCGCGCCACGGGCACGGGCTGGCCCTCCTGCCGCGCCGAGATGCTCACGTCGAGGTCGAACCCTTCCGGCTTGTTCTCGTCAATGGCGCTTCTGATCTCGTCCGAGGCCGCCGCGCTATAGGCATCCCCTTCGATGGTGATCTTCCGGTCGGAGAGCGTCGCCGTCCCGGCCGCGACCCGCGTCAGCGCCTGGAGCGCCTCGTCGATGGCGGCGCTGAAGCCCGGCGGCTGACCGCCGGCATAGCCGAGGTTGTCGACGACGCGGTCGGGCGCGAAGCGGCGGGCGGCGAGCGTCACCAGAGCGGTCCGGTCCTTGGCGGAAGGGGCATAGCCGGTGAGCACGACCGAGCCCGGCCCTCGGCTGACCGCGAAGACATAGGGCGCGATGGTCGGCGGGGTGACCTCGTCGCGCGTCATTTCGAGGCTGGCCGGCAGGGTCCGGCTGTTGATCGTCAGCAGCTCGGCGAACGCCTCGGGGGTCCGCGCCTCGCCCTCGATGCCGAAGGTCTTGTCGCCGAGGTCGACCCGTCCGTCCTTGAGCTTGGAGAGCGCCGCCAGCGAGAACTTGATGGCCCCCATCCAGTCCATTTTCGGCTCGCCCGCGGCGATCCGGACCTTGTTGGTGATCTTCCTGCCCGCCAGCACGGCCTGCCCCGCCTGGATCAGTTCGTCGCGCGCTTCCGGCGTCGGCACGTAGCCGGTGAGCGTCACGCTGTCGCCCGCCACTTCACCGGCAAACGTGTAAGGCGCAACCGTCGCCGGCAGGATGGCGTTGGCGACGATCTTGACGCCCGGCGGAAGGTCCGACGCCAGCCCCGCCTCGACTGCCTCGTAGTCGTCGACCGTCTTCGCCGTGCCGCTGATGTCGAGGTTGAGCGAATCGAGCGTCACGCCGCCTTTGGTGAAGCGGCCGAGCGCGCTGATCGCGAAGGTCGCGGCCTCGGCGAAGCCCTCGGGCTCGCCCGAGGCGATCGCCGTTTCGTCGGAGATTTCGGCATGGGCGAAGGTGGCGCGCGCGGTCGCCAGGAGCGACTCGTGGACGATTTCGTTGGGCACGTAGCCGCTGAACTTCAGTGCGCCCGCGTCGAGCGCGGCCGACCAGACGAAGGGCTCCGCCCGCGCCGGCAGGATGTCGACGGGCCCGAGCGCGATCGAAGCCGGCACCTTGTCGCGGAACGCCGCCCTCCCCTCGGAATAGCTCGCCGAATTGGCGGCGATTCCGGTGACCGCCAGGGTCGAGTCGGTGAGCGTCACGGTGCCGTCGGAGAGCCCGGCAAGCCTGGTCAGCGCGAACCCGGTGGCGGCATTGAAGGCCGGCGGCGCGCCGCGCGCCAGAATCGTCTCATCGTGGATCTCGGCGTCGGGCAGCGACCGCCGGGCCGCCGCCAGAACCGAATTGCGCATCGATTCCGAGGGAATGTTCCCGATGAGGGTGACCACCTTCCCGACCCGCCGGGCCGACCAGAGGAAAGGCGAGGCGATCGGCAGGAGGCTCGTCCGGTCGTGGACTTCCCGCACTCCGGCAACCCCGCCCACTGCCGAGAGCGCCGTTGCGACCGATTCGGGCGACGGCGCCACGCCGGCCACCGTCGCGTCGCGGCCCGAAACCCTGATCTGCGCCCAGCTCTGGCCGGAGAGCGATAGCTCGGCGAGGGCCCGTTGCGAGAGGTCGGCCTCGATCGCGCCGGCGCGCAGGAATATCGCGACGAGGGTCACCGAAACGGTGATCAGGACACCGTTCCGCGCCCATCTCCGCCAATTCGCCATCGGTCAGGGCCTGCCCAGGTCAGCCGCCTCCCGCGCCGGAACCGGCTCGGGTAGGAACCAGTGGGCGCGCAGCAGGCGAAAATCCAGACATTTGCGGCTCATTCTGGGCAGAAACGGCCGCGCCAACAAGACGAAAGGCCTGTGATCCCCCGCCGCAAAAGAAAACGCCCGGCGGGAGACCCGCCGGGCGCTTGTTCTTGAGCCGAACCGGGGCGCTTAGGTTCCCGGGAGAGCGGCCTTCAGGCGCGTTCCGACGCCGTACGTCCAGGTGCCGGCGGCGTTGCGCCTCGCGTCAACTTCCAGCCACCCGGTGACGTTCGGCCCGAGGCCGTAGCTAAGCCGACCAGCGACCAGGTACTGGTTGGCGGCCGCGCCCGCTTCGTCGAGCATCGAGAAAGTGGCGCCGAGAGACATCGCGCCGACCGGGACCTTGGCCGACAAGGTCGCCGCCCAGCTGTCGCCGAGAGCGCCCGTCCCGCCAATCAGCCTGGAGTCGTCATGCACCCAGCCGAAGTAGGCCTGAAGGCCGACCGGCCCGGCGCTGCCAGTGGCGTTCACCGCGAAGCCGTACGGATTGGCAAGCACTTCGTCGGCAGCCAAAGCCGTAAACTTCACAGCGACAGGGCCAGCCGAGAAGGCGAGATAGCCGGCAATGGTCGGCATCGTACCCCAACCGCCGTTCGAAAGCAGGTTCGAACCCTTTTCGATTGCGATCCCCAAGCTGACCGGCCCAGCCGATCCATGCCAGCCAAACTGGGACACCGTGAAGTCGTTGAACTGGAAGCCACCGGAGTCCGTATCAAGCGCGCCGCCGGTGTTGGCGGTGCTTTCGGCGTAGCCAAACAAGAACCCGGCGAACGTCGCATAGGCCTTGTCGAGCTGAACGTTGGTATTATCGTCGGTCGCCTTGAACTTCACGATGAGGCTGCCTTCGCCCGCCGCGCCGTTCCACATGCCGGCAATGCCGATGCCGCCTTCCGTGACCATCGTGTAGTCACGCGTCGGAGTGATTCCGTCCATCCACCACGCCGTAAGCTGGGCGTAGCCGGTGATCTTCAGGCAGGTATCGGAGCCCGGAATGTAGAAGAAGCCGGCGCCGTAGATGCTGCAGACCTTCACGTACGAAACCGAATCAGCGACCGCGAGGTCCGCTGCCTGGGCGCCGCCGACGACCGAGAAAGCCGCCGCGGAACCGAGGAGTAGGGTCTTAAGTGTCATTTCCTGACCTCCAAGCTTGATCCAGGGGCAGGCTGTTCTTTGCTTCGGCTCGCCGGGGCGAAAATTCGATCCGGCAGATGAGCTTTGGCGAAGTCTGTCCCAATCCCCGCTAAGTTGAACTTGGCTGGCGTCACCCACCCCTTGGGATTACCACCAAGCCAACACGGAAGCGGGAGCCCCGCGATCCGCGAGTCAGACCATAACCAAGCGACTGTCCGACGCAATGTTGAAACCGGGTTCTCCCCTGCCCCGGGCGCTCTTTCCAAATCGCTGTTGCAGAATTGGCACGTAATCCATGGTCGATTTAACCATTCGGTGACGACCGGAGCCGTTTTCCGCCGAATCCGTCCACAGATGGAGGCCGCCGGATCGTCGGTTGGCCGCCGGCCCGCGGACCCGATTCCCGCACCGTCCTTCCACAGAGGGCGGGCCGGCCTCGCCGCCCCGAGTGCGCCTGCGGGGACCGGTTGTCACCCGTGTCTACGGGACGAACCGCCTGTCTGTCAGGGCCGGACACTCGTGCAACTGGCGGAGAGGAAGGGATTCGAACCCTCGATACAGCTTTTCAACCGTATACCCGCTTAGCAGGCGGGCGCCTTCGACCACTCGGCCACCTCTCCGCGCCGCGCGGAAATAGACGGGCGGGAGGCCGCCGGCAAGCAAATCCGGCCCGCTTCTGCAAATAGCCGGCGCTTTTGGCCGGCGCTTTCGCCGGTTATGCCCTCGGCTGCACGGCCCGGCCGGTGGCCGCCGCCTCGTAGGCAGCCTCGGCCAGCGCGAACGTCCTGAGGTTGTCCGCCGCGCTCGTCCAGGCGGGTTTGCCGGCCACGAAGCTCGAAAGAATCCCGCGGCAGGTCGCGAGCACGCTTTCCTGCGCCACGTGCCACGGCTCGGATGTCCAGGAGAGAAGCGGCGAGGAAAGGTCGACCTCCCGCATGACGCCGCCGCTGGTCACTTCCATTTTCAGCCCCGGTTTCACGACGATGGCCCCTGCCGCGCCCTCGATCTCGAGGAGCGTCTGCGGGAACGGATCGGGCAATTTCCGGCTCTCGTAGCTGAAATCGACCACCGAGACGGCGCCGGTGGCATGGCGGAGCATGACGGTGGCGGTGTCCTCGGCGCGGACCTTGGGATTGCGGCGCTGCGTCTCCGCCGTCACGCGGTCCACTTCGCCGAGGAAGACGCGCGCCAGATCGAGCGTATGGACCCCGAGATCGAGGATGATGAAGCGGTCGACGGTGTAGAAATAGGGCTGCGTCCGGTAGAGGTCGTAGCCGGTGCGGAACGAAATACGGGCCCAGTTGGGCGTCCCGATCGCCCCGGACTGGAGGGTCTCCAGAACCCGCCGCATCGGCGTCTGGAACCGGAAGTTCTCGTGGACGGCAAGGAAGATTCCGGCCTTCTCGGCCGCTTCGGTCATGGCGACCGCGTCCTCCCAGTCCGGCGCGAACGGCTTCTGGACGATGGTGGCGATTCCGGCCGCAATCGCGCGCTCGACCAGAGGGCGGTGCGAATCCATCTGGGTGACGATATCGAGAAGGTCGATCTTCTCCTTCTGGAGCATCGCGCCATAGTCGGTATAGACCGCCGGCACATTGAAGCTTTTCGCCGCCGCTTCCGCCTTGCCGCGGTCAAGGTCGCAGACGGCGACCAGTTCGACCGCCCCTTCCCCGGCAAGCGACGTCCAGGAATGGAGGTGATTGGCGGCGAAGAACCCGCATCCGACCAGGGCCACGCGAACCGGCTTCGGCATCTGCTTCTCCCCGTGAGACCGTCGGGTTTGTAGGCGGGCTTCCCGGCGACGGCAATTCTCCCGGGCGAAGCTCGGGCGAACGGGCGAACGCGTTCCCCGTCAGCGCCGCTGGAAGCGGAGGAGGAACATCAGCGCGCCGCCGGCAAGCAGTCCCCAGAACGCGGCGCCGATTCCAAGGATCGACACACCCGAGGCGGTGGTGACGAAGGTGAGCACCGCCGGCAGGCGGTCGTCCTCGCGGGCGAGCGCCGTCGAAAGCGCGGTCCCCAGCGTGCCGAGGAGGGCGAGACCGGCCACGGCCTCGATGAGAAGCGGCGGCGAAGCGACGAAGAGCGCCGCGGCAAATCCGGCGATGAGGGCGACGAAGAGGTAGGCGGCGCCGCATGCGACCGACGCGATCCACCGCCGCGCCGGGTCGGGGTGCGCCTCCGGTCCGGCGCAAAGCGCCGCCGTGATCGCCGCGAGGTTGAGGGAATGCCCGCCGAGGAAGGCCGTGGCGACGCTGCCGATCCCGGTGACCACGAAGATTTCGCCGACCGGCGCGCGGTAGCCGTTGGCCGCGATGACGGCAAGTCCCGGCAGGTTCTGCGAGGCCATGGTTACGATGAACAACGGCAGGCCGAGCCCGATCGCGGCATGGAGCGTAAAGACCGGCGCGATCAGCACCGGATCGGGCCATGCCGCCGCCCAGACGCTCGCCGGGATCGCCGTCGTCGCGCCGGCAATCGCAATCGCGACGACCACCGCAATCACGATGGCGTAGCGCCGAACGAAGATGAGCGCGATCGCCCAGGCCGCGACCACCGGCAGGACCGATCCCGGGATTTCCGCGGCCGCCCTTACCGGCGCGAGGCAGAGTTCGACGAGAACGCCGGCCAGCATGGCGCTCGCCAGCGGCAGCGGAATCATGCCGACGGCGCGCCCGAACGGGCGCCAGAGGCCGGCGCAGATGATGAGCACCGCCGCGATGAGGTAGGCGCCGATTGCCGCCTGGTAGCCGCCCGCCACGGCGCCCGTGGCCACGAACAGCGCCGAGCCCGGTGTCGTCCAGGCGATCGTGATCGGGATCTTCCAGCGCAGGCTGAGGCCGATCCCGAGAAGCCCCATGATCAGGGTGATCGCGAAGAGGCCGGAGGCGGCCTCGCGCGGCGAGGCTCCGAGGGCGGCAAATCCGGCGAGCACGACGGCGAATGTGCTGCCGAACCCGACGAAGGCGGCGAGCGTCCCCGAGGCGATCGGCACCGCGGAGGAGGCGTGCGCATGCGGCGTCTTGGACAGGTCGTTCATGGCAGGATCGCTCGACGCCGCGACCGGATGGCGAACGCAGTGCTAGCGGCCGAGCGTTTCCTTGACGGCGATAGCGAGCTGCTTCAGCGAGAACGGCTTGGGCAGGAAGTGGAAGATCTCGTTTTCCGGCAGGTTCTTCTTGAAGGCGTCCTCGGCATAGCCGGAAATGAAGATGATCTTCAACTCGGGCCGCGTCTTGCGCAGTTCGCGGAGCAGCGACGGCCCGTCGAGTTCGGGCATGACCACGTCGGAGACAACGAGGTCGATCTTGCCGCCGGCTTCCTTCATCACGTCGAGCGCCTCGATGCCGGAACCCGCCTCGTAGACCTTGTATCCGCGCGAGCCGAGCGCACGCGCCGCAAACGCCCGCACCGCCTCCTCGTCCTCGACGAGCAGGATCGTCGCCGTGCCGGTGAGGTCGGCGATCTCGACTGCCGCCTCCGCTGCGCTCCCCGCCGGCTTCTCGCCCGCCGCCGGGATGTAGCGCGGCATGAAGATGCGGAAGACGGTGCCCTTCCCCATCTCGCTGGTGAAGAAGACGTGCCCGCCGGTCTGCTTGACGATGCCATAGACGGTCGACAGGCCGAGCCCGGTTCCCTTGCCGACTTCCTTGGTCGAGAAGAACGGCTCGAAAATCTTCGCCTGCACCTCGGGCGTCATGCCGGTGCCGGTATCCTCGACCTCGGTCAACACATAGTCGACTTCCGGCAGCGGGCTGTAGTTGAACGCCGCGACCTCGCCCGCCGGGACGTTGCGGGTGCGGATGGTCATCGTGCCGCCGCCCGGCATCGCATCGCGCCCGTTGACGGCGAGGTTCACGATCACCGTCTCGAACTGGTTGATGTCCGCCTTGATCGGCCAGAGGTCGCGGCCGTGGACGAGATTGAGCTTGACGTTCTCGCCCAGCAGCCGGGTGAGGAGGATCGACAGTTCCGAGAGAACCTCGCCGAGCGCCAGCACCTGCGGGCGGAGCGTCTGGCGGCGCGAGAACGCCAGAAGCTGACGGACGAGGCCGGCCGCCCGGTTGGCGTTCTGCTTGATATTCATGATGTCCTGGAAGGACGGGTCGCTCGGCCGGTGGTTGGCAAGCAGGAGATCCGAGAAGCCGATGATGGCGGTGAGCACGTTGTTGAAGTCGTGCGCCACGCCGCCGGCGAGCTGCCCGACGGCCTGCATCTTCTGGCTCTGGGCGAATTGCTGCTCGAGTGCGCGCTGGTCGGTGATGTCGATGGCGTTGATGATCGCCACCTCGTCGTCGCCGGCGCCGTCGAGAACCGGATTGACGTAGAACCGCGCGCTGCGGCCGCCCTTCCCGGCGATCGTGGCGTCGATCGGCGCGATCTGGCTGGCGCCGGCCGCTGCCGCCGCGACCGCCTGCTCCAGGCGCTCGCGGTCGCTCTCGCCGACCAGGTCGACCAGCCGGCGGGCGCCCATCGTCGTCTCGCCGCTGAAGAGGCGGAGGAACGGCGCGTTGGTCCGCCCGATCCGGCCCTTGCGGTCTATTGCCGCGATCGCAATCGGGGTGTTGTTGAAGAAGCGCGTGAAGCGGACTTCGGCCGCGCGCAGCGCTTCCGACACATCCTCGCCGGGGCTGCGGTTGAGGACGATCGTGCGCGTCGCGCCGGGCGCCCCGTCGGCGGTGACCGGCACCCGGTGGAGAAGGCGGACCGGCAGGCTCTGCCCGTTCTTCTTGACGAGGTCGAGGTCGATGATGTCGGTGCGGTTGCGGCGGTCGGCGTCGCCGCCCTGCAGCAGCGCGACGCCGTCGCCCTGGACGATGTCCGCGAGCCGGAGGGCGCCCGGCTCGAACCGGGCCAGGTCGATCCCCAGCCATTCGGCGAGCGTCGCGTTGAGGTAGACGATGCGGCCGTCGGGCTCGGCCGAGAAGAAGCCCGCGGGGGCGTGGTCGAGATAGTCGATCGCGTGCTGCAATTCCTGGAACACGGTTTCCTGTCTCGCCCGGTCATCGCTGATGTCGCTGACCGACCAGATGGAAAGCGACTGCGACCCCTGCTTCATCGGCCTCACTCCGATCCTGTACCACCGGGCCATGCGGCCATCGGCGCGGTTTCCGCCGATCGCGGTCGCGATGCGGACTTCCTCCTCGGCCGCCCGGCCCTCGCGCATGGCCTGCGCCAGGCGGTAGATCGCTTCGGCGCCCTCGGACTCGGCCGAGAAGACCCGCTCGACCGCCTTGATCTCTCCGGCCGAGCGCGCACCGATCACGTCGGCATAGGCCTGGTTGGCGTAAACGATGCGGCCGTCCCGATCGGTCACCACCAGGCCTTCGCTCAACCCGTCGAGCACGTTCTTCTGCAGGCTCTGCGGTTGCCCGTACCGGCCGAGGCGAAGGAGTCCCACCGCCGCGGCAAAGAGCGTGAAGACCCCGACCACGGCGAGAAGCCCGAGCAGGCCGAGGAAGAGCGGCTGGGTGCGCTCGCGCTCGACCAGACTGAGGCCGAGCGAAACCCCGACCAGGCCGAAGGAAAGGACGATCAGCCAGCCGGCGCCCGTTATCCTTCCGGTCTGGTCGACGGATGGCCGCGGCGGGCTCTGGCGGATCTCGGTGGGCATCAGGCGGCGGGCGGCTTCCCTCGCGCGCTCCGGTGATGAATCGCGCGGCTCGAATCGCTGGCGAGGATGGGCGCGAAACCCCGCGAGTTCAACAAAGACCGGCCTCGCGCCCTCAATGCGTGTGGGCGAGCGAGACCGCCTCCCCCGCCCGTATCTCGCGCAGCGACTGCCGCAGAATCTGCGCCGAGGAGGTGAGGAAGAGCCCGGCCATCACGGCCGCGACCGCAAGGTCGGGCCAGGGCGTCCCGGTCAGCGCCACCGCGCCCGCCGCGAGCATGACCGCGATGTTGCCGATCGCATCGTTGCGCGAGCAGAGCCACACGGAGCGCACGTTCGCGTCGCCGTCCTTGTAGCGCACCAGGATGAGAACGCTCGCCACGTTGGCGGCGAGGGCGAGGAGCCCGACGCCGCCCATGATCTCGGCCTGCGGCATCCCGAGGACGAAGACGCGATGGATGGTCGTGCCGAAGACCCAGAGGCCCATCAGGAGGAGGCTCACGCCTTTGGCCAGCGCCGCCGTGGCGCGGGTCCGCGGTCGCGCCCCGAGCACCGCGAGGCTGAGGCCATAGGTCGCCGAATCGGCGGCGAAATCGAGCGCGTCGGCCTGCAGCGCCTGCGAGCCGGCAAGCGCACCGGCGACGAGTTCGACCGCGAACATCGATGCGTTGATCGCGATCACCAGCCACAGGCGACGGCGATAGTCGGCGCTGAGCCCCGCGAACGGCTCCGCCTCGTGGTCGTGATCGTGGCCGGCGCCGTGCGCGTGGTAGTGAGCCCGGGCCGCCATCGGACGCGACATATCCATGTCGGCGGATATGGACCCGGGGGCCGGGGTTATACAATCACGGGCCGGGACGGCGAGGGCCGGAGCTTGCGTCCGGCGGGGCAATGGCCCGAAAAAGCCATGATGAACGTGCGATTCGACCCCATCGGGGCTTTCGGGGACGGCAGGAGGCGCATCGATGCGTGAAATGCTGGAGCCGTGGTTCGGGTCGGGCGGCGCGGTGATCGCACAATTCATCATCACGCTCGCCGTCGTCCTTGCCCTGGTTGCGGTCGTCGTCTGGCTGGTGCGCCGCTACGCGGCGGGCGGCCTCGGCACCACGGTCCGCGGGCGCCTGCCGCGCCTCGCCGTCATCGATGCTCTGGCAGTCGACAATCGGCGCCGGCTGGTCCTCGTCCGGCGTGACAATGTCGAGCACCTGCTTCTGATCGGCGGCCCCGCCGATGTCGTCGTCGAATCGGGGATCGTCCGCGCACGCGCCGTCGCGCAGCGGCAGCCGGCCTCCGCGCGGCCGCAATCGGCGGCGGCCGAGCCTGCCGGCGAGACACCGCCCGCTGCCGTTGCCGCACCGGCGGTCGAGCCCGCCGCGGCCGTCCGCCCCGACCCCGTCGCCGAGCGCCCGATACCCTTCCCGCCGCGGCGCACCGAGCGCAACAATGCACGCCGCGACCCGAGACAGCCCGTCCCGGTGCGCGACGCCGAGGACGCAGCGCCGTGGCAGAACCTCCGCAGCGTCCTTGGCGCCCCGCGCGAGGAAGCGCGCGTGACCCCCTTCGTCCCGCCGCCGCCCTTGGCCTTGGAGCCCGCCGACGAAGCGCCGCCGGCGCCGCCGATCGACACGCCGGTGGCCGAGGCCGAAGCCGCCCCAAGCGAGGCGGCCGCGCCTCAGCCGCTGGCGGACGAGCCGGTCGAAACGCCCCGCGAGCAGGAGGCCGGGGAAGACGAGGTGGAGCTGCCATCGTTCCTCGCGCCTGGGGCAAAGGCCGCCGAGCCGCCGATCGTGCCGGAGGCGCCCTCGCTTGCCGCGGAGGTCGCCGAGCCCGGCGAGCCAGCTCCGGATGCCGCGACGCGGGTCAACGATCTCGAGCGCGAAATGGCCCGCTTGCTGGGCGAAATATCGGCGCGCCGGACTTCCTGACCCGGTTTGCCGCAAGGCCATTTTCGCGCCGCAATTCCTCTGTCAGAAGCCGCCCTGGGCGGTCATTGAAACGTAGCGCCGCGGTTATTGTCGCGACAGAATCACGTCGCTATATTCCGCGCGCTTTTGGAAGGGCACAGGGGTTCTCATGCCGCGTGGAAGTGCTAACGGGCGTCACACGAACAACGAGCCCTATCGCCCGACCGACTCCGAGCCCTTCATGAACGACCGGCAGAGAGAGTACTTCCGCACCAAGCTGGTGGTCTGGCGGGAGGAGATCCTGCGCGAAGCCAAAGACACGCTGCAGCACCTCCAGGACGAGAGCACCAACCACTCCGACTTTGCCGACCGGGCGTCATCGGAGACCGACCGCGCCATCGAGCTGCGCGCCCGCGACCGGCAGCGGAAGCTCATCTCCAAGATCGATGCTGCGCTGCAGCGCATCGACGACGGCACCTATGGCTATTGCGAGGAAACCGGCGAGCCGATCAGCCTGAAACGTCTGGACGCGCGGCCGATCGCGACGCTGTCGATCGAGGCCCAGGAGCGCCACGAGCGCCGCGAGCGCGTCTATCGCGACGACTGAGGAAGATTGCGAAAAGATCAGAGGCCTGGGCGCTTCGCCACACCCCCGCCACAGGTTTTGGTTAAGCGTGGTGTGACTTTAGTCACTGGCATTCCCTCCATTTAGTGGCATTCCAGCATTCCGAAGGGTGGTTTGATTCGAGACGAGCCGGATCAGGGGCCGGCGCCGCCTCTCCAAAGGAAGGAAGCTCTCCAATGAAGACATTGATCAGCATGGTGGCAGCGGCTGGCCTGGTCGTGATCGGCGCGAGCGCCGCCTCGGCCAGCTACTGCAGCGACAAGGCCAAGCAGGAAGCGAACGCCCAGGCTGCCAAGAAGACGATCGTCGGCGGCGTCGGCGGATGCGTCGTGGCGAAGGTCCTCGGCGGCAAATGCGGCACCGGCGTCGCCGTCGGCGGCATCGGCGGCTTTGCCATCGGCAGCGCCAAGTGGCAGCAGGTCTACGACGACGCCTACAATAGCTGCATAGCGGCCAACTCGAAGACCATCTACGTCAAGAAGGTCTATACGGTCCCGGCGCCGGGCACGCCCGAGTGGTATGACGCCTGCGACGCCAAGTACAATTCGTTCGACCGCGACACCGGCTACTACACCAGGTACGACGGCACGCTCGCCGTCTGCAAACTGCCCTAGTTCCCGACATCGCGATCCAGTTCAGGACCCGGCCGCGGCAACCCCGCGGCCGGGTCTTTGCTGGCCGCCTTGCCTTGTCCTCCCGGACCCGCAAGAATCGGGTTGTGGCCCGGAAGCTCTATCTTCTCCGTCACGGCAAGTCGTCCTGGGCCGAAAGCGGAGTCGCCGACTTCGACCGCCCGCTCAACCAGCGCGGCCGCGCGGCATGCGACCTGATCGGCCGCGCCATGGCCGAACGCGGCTACAATCCCGACCTCGTCCTCTGCTCGCCGTCGCGCCGCACGCGCGAGACGCTCGACCGCGTCCTGCCCCACCTGAAGACGGCGCCGAGCGTCGCCATCGTCGCCGACCTCTACGAGCCGCCGTCGCGCGACTATCTGCCGGCACTTGCCCGCTATGGCGACACGGCGGCTGCGATCCTCCTCGTCGGCCACAATCCGACCGCCCATGCCACGGCCCTCGCCCTCGTCGGGTCCGGTCCCGCCAGCGCCAGGAAGGCGCTCGCCGAGAAGTTCCCCACCGCCGCTCTCGCCGCGATCGACTTCCCGTCCGCGCTCGACTGGCAGGCACTTTCCCCCGGCAGCGGGCACCTTGCCGGGTTCCTGACGCCGCGCCTCCTGGGCGGCGACGACGACAGCTAGACCTTTCGCCGCGCGCCGCCCCGCCTTACATCGGCCCTGTCGAACCGGATCGAACACGCGTGCAGCTTGCCAGGATCACTGACGAAACGCGGCTGGCGGTCCTGACCCTTGCCGAGCGCGCCGCCGGACTGGTCGCGCCCTCCGTCCGGCTTGGCGTGACCGGGCTTGCCCGCGCCGGCAAGACCGTCTTCATCACCGCCCTCGTCCACAACCTCATCCACGGCGGCCGCCTGCCGCTCTTCAGGGCCTATGCCGCGGGGCGCATCAGCGGCGCCGCCCTTGAGCCGCAGCCGGACGATGCGGTCCCCCGCTTCGACTACGAGCGCCATGTGGCGACGCTGGTCGATCAGCGCGCCTGGCCCGACTCGACCCGCCAGATCAGCGAACTGCGCCTGACGATCCGCTACGAGTCCGCGACCTTCGTCGGGCGCCATATCGGCCGCGGCGTGCTCAATCTCGACATCGTCGACTACCCGGGCGAATGGCTTCTCGACCTGGCGCTTCTGGCGAAGGACTACGCGGTCTGGTCGGGCGAGGCGCTCGCCGCCGCCTCGGTGCCGGCCCGCGCCGCGTCCGCCGCCCCCTGGCTTGCCCGCACCGCCGACATCGACGCCGCCCGCCCCGAGGACGAAGCGCTGGCGCGCGAACTGTCCGGCCTTTTCACCGACTATCTTCTCGCCTGCCGCAAGGGGCAGGCCGGGCTCGCGGTCACGCCCCCCGGCCGCTTTCTCATGCCGGGCGATCTCGCCGGATCACCGGCTCTCACCTTCGCGCCGCTGCCGGTGGACGGCGCCCCCGTGCCGGGCTCGCTCGGCGCGATGATGGCCCGCCGCTACGAGTCCTATAAGCACGCCGTCGTCCGCCCCTTCTTCCGCGACCACTTCGCCCGTCTCGACCGCCAGATCGTGCTGGTCGATGCGCTCGAGGCGCTGAACGCCGGCGCCGCGGCGGTCGGCGAGCTGGAGGCGGCGCTCGCCGGCATTCTCTCGGCCTTCCGGCTCGGGCGGAGCGGATGGCTGGCCTCGCTCGTCAGCCGGCGCATCGACCGCATCCTCTTCGCGGCGACCAAGGCCGATCACCTCCATCATATCGACCACGACCGCCTCGAGGCGATCCTGAGGAGGATCGTCGCCCGCGCCATCGATCGCGCGGCCTTTGCCGGCGCCAAGGTCGATGTCCTCGCCCTGGCTTCGGTGCGCGCGACCAGCGAGGGCACGGTCACCCGCGCCGGCGAGCGGCTCGCCTCGATCGTCGGCACGCCGGTGCCCGGCGAGGCGGTGGACGGCCGCACCTTCGACGGCACCGGCGAAGTCGCGATCTTCCCCGGCGATCTTCCCGACGCACCGGATGCGATCTTCGCGCAGGGCGAGGGCGGGGAATCGCCGCTGCGATTCGTCCGCTTCCGTCCGCCGCGGCTCGAACGCACGGCGGAGGGTTTCACGCTCTCGCTCCCCCACATCCGTCTCGACCGCGCGATCGAATTCCTCGTCGGAGACCGCCTGGCATGACGCGCGCTCCGCGCCGCCCGGCCGCATTTCCGGTCGACGAGCTGAGCCGGCTCGACGCCGGCTACGTTCCGGGGCTCGGGGCGCCGCCCACCCTCGACACGGACGCCGATCCCTTCGCCGCGACTGCCGCCATACCGGTGGTGACGGCGGCATCGTCGCGGCGGCGGACGCGCTGGGTGACGGTGCTCCTCGGCGCGCTCGGCGGCCTCGTCACGCTCGCCGCCGGGCTTGCCGTCGACCGGCTGATCGCCGCCCTCTTCGCCCGCACGGATGCGCTGGGGCTGCTGGCCCTCGGCCTTGCCGCGGTCGCCGCGGTCGCGCTTCTGGCGCTCGCGGTCCGGGAGATCCTCGGGCTTCTCCGCGTCCGCCGCATCGTATTGCTGCAGCGGCGGGCGGCGGAGGCGATTGCCGCGGACGACCGCGACGAGGCGCGGCAGGTCTCGGCCTCGCTGATCGCCCTCTACGCATCCCGCCCCGAAACCGCGCGCGGCCGCGCCGCGCTTGCCGGCCATGCCCGCGAAATCATCGACGGCCCCGACCTGATCGGCCTCGCCGAGCGCGAACTCCTCCTCGGTTTCGACGAGGCCGCACGCCGCATGGTGCTCGGCTCGGCCAAGCGCGTCGCGGTGGTCACGGCGATATCGCCGCGGGCGCTCGTCGATCTGGTCTTCGTCGGCGCCGAGATTCTCCGCCTCATCCGGCGGCTGGCGACGCTCTATGGCGGACGTCCCGGCGTGCTCGGCTTCGTCCGGCTGGCGCGCGCCGCGGTCACCCATCTTGCCGTCACCGGAGGCATGGCGGCCGGCGATTCCATCGTCCAGCAGATTCTCGGCCACGGCATCGCCGCGCGCCTGTCCGCGCGGCTCGGCGAAGGGGTCGTGAACGGGCTGCTCACGGCCCGTGTGGGCATCGCCGCGATCGAGGTCTGCCGGCCGCTCCCCTTCCTCAACGGGCGGCCGCCCCGGCTTGCCGACGTCATGAGCGAGCTGACCCGGCTCACCCGGGCTAAGTCCTAGCCGGGCTTCCAGAGTCCCCGCATCGGCCCGTCCTTGCCGGCGACCGGATCGGCCTCGGGGAGCTTCACCGCCGCGATGCGCGCCCGGATGCCCGCCTTGTCCTCGGCGCCTTCGCGCATCAGGTCGGCCCACTGGCCGGCCGGATAGGCGCCGACGACGAGCAGGTCCGGCGTTGCGGAAATGCGCTTGTGCCCGACGCCGGCCGGGATCAGCACCGCGTCTCCCGCCCTGACGTGGAGCGTGGTTCCCCCCTCTCCGCCGAAGCGCACGTCGGCTTCGCCGCGGGCGATCCCCAGCACCTCGTGCGCGGTCGAATGATAGTGGTGGAACGGGAAAATGCCGTTCCGCCAGCCGCCGCCCCAGCCGTTCCGGTGAAACAGCGCCTCGAAAGCGCTTGCCGCGTCGCCCGCCGCCGCGATCGCCCCGGAATAGACGATGAGGGGCAGCCGGCTGTTCGGCACGTCGCCGTCGTCGCTGAAGCTGTGGTGGCTCGCTTCCATCATGGGGATCATAGCGCGTCAACCTCCCGCCTTACATCCACGCCAGGGTTGACTACATTGCCCGCTGAGGTGGGTTTTGGCGGAGCGCGCCCGGCAGGCCGCGCCCCAATTTGGAATGGATGAAATGGCTCAGACCAAGCTTCGGGCAATACTGGTGGCACTGGCGGCGGCCGGCGGGATGACCCTCGTCGGCAGCGCTCCCGCGGCGGCCGCCGGCGACCCGATCCTCTCCCGCCTCGTCGGCGAATGGATCGGCGGCGGCATGGCGAAGTCGGCGCCGAACGCCAACCCCGAACACGTCTTCTGCAAGATCACCAACAGCCTCAGCGCCGACGGAAAGTCGCTGCAGCAGCGCGGCCGCTGCGCCCTTCCCGCGCAGTCGACGTCGATCAAGGGGACGATTACCGCGTCCGGCGGCGGCAAGTATGCCGGCTCGATGCAATCGCTGCAGACCGACGGCGCGGCGACCCTGACCGGGACCGGCTCCGGCGACACGATCGACTTCGTGGCCGAGTATGTCGACCGGCTCAGCAAGAAGCCGGGCACGTCGAAGGTGTCCCTGATCGTCACCGGCGAAGGCTACCGGCTCGTCACCAACGTCACCGGCAGGGACAAGAAGCCCTTCCTGGCTAGCGACATCAGCTTCCGCCACCCCTAATGCACGCGGTCCGGATCTCGCCGGGTTAGACCTCCAGTCTAGGCGCCGCTCGCCGCGCCTAGAAGCCGAGGTGCTCGCGGATAAGGATGAGCGTGAACCGGCCGGGCGCGTCGCCGTGAATGGTGAGCACCTTCTTGATCGCGCTGTTCCGCCCGTAGGCGCTCAGCATCCGCTCGTTTTCGAGCGGCAGCGCATGTTCGCGGAGGCGGGCGTGGGCTTCCGCCATGTCGCGCACGATCTTGTGCGTGCCGGCCACGAAGATCACCCTGCCGGCCGCGTACGGGTATTGCCCGATCTGGCTCCCGCTCCCCGAGGCAATGACAACGTCGCCGGCCTCCGTGATCGCATGGACGCTGCCGAGCGCGTAGTCGGGCGCCGCTGCGATCTTGCGCTGCTCACGCTTCTTGGTCGGGTCGCCGAACAGCGCCATCAGCTTCGGCCGCAGCGCATCGTACCGGCCGGACTGGTTGATGACCGCGGAAACGCCGATCTCGTCGAGCGTCTTCGACGTGTTGGTCATTACCTCCGAGCCTTCCGGGATGAGTTCGAGGACCTTGGCCTTGGCTTCGGCGGTGTTCTCGACCACGAAAACCTCGAACCCGTTCTTCTCCAGCGCCGCCCTGGTGCGTTCGATGACGTGGTCCTCGGCGAGCGTGGTGTAGCGGGGATGCGGCTGGAAGGGCTGGGCTTCGCGGTTCGGTGTGACGGCGTTCATAGCAGCATGCTCCTTAGAGTGCTTGAAACTATCGGTTAGATAATTAGATATAGTACTCTAAGAAATCAAGTACTCCCGGAACCGGTCCGCACATGCTAGACGCTGATTCGATGTCCAAGGCCGCTGTCAAAACGGAGACCGACGCCCGCCCGGGATGCCCGTCGCGGCATCTGCATGCCGGCGTCAGCCTGCTGCAGGAAAAGTGGGTGCTGCTGATCGTGCGCGTCCTGCTCAACGGGCCGCAGGGCTTCAACGACATGGCGCGCAATACCGGCGACGTGAACTCGACCACGCTGGCGCAGCGCCTGGCGCGGCTGGAGAAGGCCGGCCTGGTCACCAAGACGGTTCAATCGGTGATGCCGCCGAAGACTAGCTACGAGCTGACGGAAGCCGGCCGCGCCCTCAAGCCGACGATCGATGCGATCGAAAGATGGGCCGAAAAATACGGTCTCGCCTGCGAGGAGAGCCGGCAGGAAGCCTAGATCACGCCGAGCTTCTTCTGCAGGCTCGACGATGAGGTCGTGTACTGGAAGACGACCTTCTTCTCCGGCATCGCGATACGGACGGCCGCCTGCGCCATCAGCGCCGCCTCGTGGAAGCCGCAGAGGATCAGCTTCAGCTTGCCGGGATAGGTGTTGATGTCGCCGATGGCGAAGATGCCCGGCTCCGATGTCTCGAAGCGCGCCGTGTCCACCGGGATCAGGTTCTCGTTGAGGTTGATCCCCCAGTTGGCGACCGGGCCGAGCTTCATCGTCAGGCCGAAGAAAGGCAGGATGCGGCTCGCCGACAGTTCCGTCTCCTTGCCCTCCTTGTCCTTGACGATGGCGTGGGTGACCTGGCCTTCCTTGCCGCGCAGGCCACTCACCTGGCCGAGCACCAGCTTGACCTTCCCCGCCTCGACCAGCGCGCGCATCTTGTTGACGCTGTCGGGCGCGGCCCGGAAATCGTCGCGCCGGTGCAGGAGCGTCAGGCTCTTTGCCAAGGGCTGCAGGTTCAGCGTCCAGTCGAGCGCGGAGTCTCCGCCGCCGACGACGAGGACGTCGTGGTCGCGGAAATCCTCCATCCGGCGCACCGCGTAGTGGACCGAACTGCCCTCGTAGTCCTCGATGCCGGGCACCGGCGGCCGTTTCGGCTGGAAGGAACCGCCACCGGCCGCGATCACCACGACCTTGCCGAGAAACACCTCACCGCGGTCGGTCGTCAGCCTGAAGCGGCCGTCGGGCTGCCGGGCGAGGCTTTCGACCATCTGGCCGAGATGAAAGCTCGGGGCGAAGGGCTTGATCTGCTCGAGGAGCTTGTCGACCAGCCCCTGCCCGGTGATCACCGGATAGCCGGGAATGTCGTAGATCGGCTTCTCGGGATAGAGCTCCGCGCATTGCCCGCCGGGCTTGTCGAGGATGTCGATGACGGCGGCCTTGAGGTCGAGGAGGCCGAGTTCGAAGACGGCGAACAGCCCGACCGGGCCGGCGCCGACGATGATCACGTCCTTCTCGACCG
>Ga0070741_10002578_pt1 | contig 48114 bp, 48 predicted proteins | sample Coa_R1_4_FD_66440 | JGI IMG/M metagenome (GOLD analysis project Ga0070741, IMG submission 66440) | Surface soil microbial communities from Centralia Pennsylvania, which are recovering from an underground coalmine fire - Coalmine... | ecosystem: Environmental > Terrestrial > Soil > Unclassified ... | reverse complement strand
CCGATCGAGCCGCCTGCCTTTCGCCGTGACGCTGATCGGCGTGATCGGCGGCGCGCTCGCGTTCGGCGTCGCGGGCGTTTTCCTGGGGCCGATCCTGCTCGCGCTCGCGATGGACATCGTGCGTCACCGATTGAAGCACAGCGGCGCAGCGCGCTAGCGCCGCGCGCCGATCCTTCGTGTCCACCAGCGCTTGCTGAGCTCCAGCAGGACCAGCGTCGCCGCGCCGGCGCCGAGCGCGACGCCGACATCGTCGAAGTGCAGCACGCCGAAGTGGAAGAGATCGTGCACCGGCGGCACGTAGATCGTCGTCGCGAGCAGCAGGGCCGTCACCGCGAGCACGATCCACAACGCGACGTTGCGCCGCCCGAGCGCTTCCGTCACCGAGCTCGCGAACGAGCGATTGACGAAGATCAGTCCGAAGTTGGTGACGACGACTGCGGCGAACACCAGCGCGCGCAGGTCCGCTTCCGGCAATCCGAGCTGGAGCGCCACCAGGTAGATCGCAGCGATGAAGGCGAGGACTGCGCCGCCCTGGCACAGGCACCAGGCGAGCGTCGCCGCGGAGAACAGCTTCGCCTTCGGATCGCGCGGCGGCCGTCGCATCAGATCGCGCTCCTCCGGCTCGGCTTCGAACACGAGCGAGCACACCGGATCGATGATGAGCTCGAGGAAGGCGATGTGCAGCGGCGAGAAGATCATCGGCGTGTCGAGCGCGAGCGGCAGCAGCGACATGCCGGCGATCGGCACGTGCACGGCGAGCAGGTATTCCATCGCCTTGCGCAGATTGTCGTAGATGCGCCGGCCGAGCCGGATCGCGGTGACGATCGATCCGAAATCGTCGTCGAGCAGCACGATCGACGCCGCCTCGCGTGCGACGTCGGTGCCGCGTCCGCCCATCGCGATGCCGATGTGCGCCGCGCGCAGGCTCGGCGCGTCGTTGACGCCGTCGCCGGTCATCGCGACCACTTCGCCGCGCGACTTCAAGGCGCGCACGATCGCGAGCTTCTGCTCCGGCAGGATGCGTGCGAACACATTGGTGTGCGCGACCACCTCGGCGAGCTGTGCTTCGCTCATCTTCGCGAGCTGCGCGCCGGTCACGACGTCGCCGGAAACGTCGATGCCCGCCGATGCGGCGATGACGCGCGCCGTCGCCGGATAGTCGCCGGTGATCATGACCACGCGGATGCCGGCGCTGCGACAGTCCTGCATGGCCTGAGGCACTGACGCACGCAGCGGATCGGCAAGGCCGACCAGGCCGAGAAACCTGAAACCGAAATCGTGCTGCGACGCCGGCCACTCCGCGGCGGAATGCTCCGCGCGCGCGACGCCGAGGACGCGCATGCCGGCCGCCGCCATCTCGCTTGCCGCTGCGTGCACGGCGCGCATCTCTTCCGGCGGAAGATGGCAAAGGTCGGCGATCGCTTCGGGCGCGCCTTTGGCAGAGACGATCGGCGCTGCCTCCCCGCGATGCCAGCCGTGCGACATCGCCAGCAGCTCGGGCTTGAGCCCATAGCGTCGCGCGAGCCGCCAGTGGCGACGATGATCGGGTTTCTGCGGTTGCTGCTGCTCGAGCGCGTGGAAGGCCTGCTCCATCGGATCGAACGGCTGCGGCTCGCTCGCGAGCACGCCGTGCTCGAGCAGGTCGCGGAAATCCTCGGGGAGCGCCTCGCCCGCGTTGACGCGATGCGCGCGCGTGCCGATGCGCAGCTCCGCGATCGTCATCCGGTTCTGCGTGAGCGTGCCGGTCTTGTCGGTGCAGAGCACGGTCGCGGCACCGAGCGTTTCGATCACCGCGTAGCGGCGCGTCAACACGCGCTTGCCGGCGAGCCGCCAGGCCCCGAGCACCATGAACACCGTGAGCACGAGCGGGAATTCCTCGGGCAGCATCGACATCGCGAGCGCGATGCCGGCGAGGAGCCCATCCATCCATGCGTGCCGCAGCCATCCATAAAGCAGCAGCACGATTGCGCTGAGCGACAAGCCACAGGTCGCGAGCACACGCACGAGGCGACGGGTCTGCTGGTGCAGCCGCGTCGGCTCGGTGGCGATGTCGCCGAGCGAGCGGCCGATGCGTCCGATCTCGCTGCGCGGGCCGGTCGCGATCACTTCCGCGACGCCGTGCCCGTGCACGATCAGCGTGCCGGCATAGACGAAGGGAAGATCTTCGCCGCCCGGACGCTGCGCCGCGACGTCGGTCGCTGCTGTGCGCTTGCGCACGGCTGCGGACTCGCCGGTGAGCAGCGACTCGTCGGCCTGCAGCTCGTGCGCGGTGATGAGTCGCGCGTCGGCGGGAACGCGGTCGCCCTCGGCGATCACGACGACGTCGCCGCGCACGACTTCGGCGCCGGGGACGCGCAAGCGCTGCCCGTCGCGGATCACCAGCGCGCGCGGGCTGCTCATCTGCCGAAGCGCGTCGAGCACGCGTTCCGCGCGGCTCTCCTGCGCGACGGCGATGCCAACCGTGAGCGACGCGCCGCCGAGCAGCACCAGCGCCTCGCCGACGTCCCCGAGCAGCAGATAAAGCAGCGCCGCCGCGAGGAGCAGCTGGAACATCGGCTCGCGCAGCACCTCGAGCACGATGTGCCCGAGCGATCGCCGTTGCGCGCGCGCGATCTCGTTGCGGCCGTCGGCTTTCAACCGATGTGCCGCCTCTGAGGCGGACAGTCCCGCCGGAACGGCCGGCGCTTCGGTCGTCATGACGCCAGCCTCCCACGCGCGCTCGGCGGCGCCATTGATGCAGGTCAATGCGATGGGCCGGTCGCGATGGTGAACTGCTCGCCAGTCTCACAGCCGAGAACCGTGATGAAGCCCCTCGAACGCATCCTTGTCGTCTGCGACCACCAGATGAAGAGCTCGCCCGCGCTGCGGCGAGGCGTCGAGCTCGCGCACCGCTCCGGCGCGCAGATCCATTTCTGCATCTTCGACTTCGACGCCGGCATCGAGCTGACCGCCCGGCGCGTCGACGCCGACGTTGCGCGCCGCGCGCGCGAGCAGTTCCTCGACGAGCGTACGCGCTGGCTCACCGAGCAGGCGACGGCCGTGGCGACGCAGGGCGTGCGCGCCGAGTGCGATGCGATCTGGGCCCCGCGCCTCGACGAAGCGATCGTCGCGAAGGCGCTCGAGGTCAAGCCGGATCTCGTGATCAAGGACGTCGAGCTGCAGTCCGGCTTCAAGCGGTTCATGTTCCTGCCGCGCGACTGGAAGCTCGTGCGCTTCTGCCCGGCGCCGCTGATGCTGGTCGCGCCGGGATCCGATCAGCTGCCGCGGCACGTCCTCGCCGGCGTCGACGCGAACGAGGAGATGGCGGAGCCGTCCGCCCTCAATCCGATGGTGGTCAACGCGGCGCTGCGCATCGCGCTGTATTGCGACGCGCAGGTCGACGTCGCCTCCGTCGCGCCGATCATTCCGACCACTGGATCTGCGTATCGGAATCTCGCGCCGGCTGCGGCCGACTATGCGCGCGATTTCACGCGCGCGTTCGAGGCGCTGATGGATCGGTTGCAGGTGCCCGCCGGGCACCGCCATACGATGCGTGGCGACGCCGCCACGATGCTCAACGATTTCGCCACCGTCACCCGGACCGATCTGATCGTGATCGGAACGCACTTCCGATCGGGATGGGAGCGCCTGTTCCTCGGCAGCACCGCCGAGACGCTGCTCAACCATGCGCAGTGCGACGTGCTGCTGATCAAGCCCGCCGGCGTGCTCGGCGAGATCACCAAGCACTTGCGCCTGCCGACCGGCGACGAGGTGCCGGCGCGCCGCAGCCGCAAATCGAAAGCTACTGCTTAGCGACGCGACCGCAGCGCAGGTTCGCGGGAACCGCGACGTCCATCTGCTTCGGCGTCGGCAGCTTCAGCGCCTTCATCATCGCCGCATATTGCTCCGCAGACTTCACCTGCAGGCGCGGGTTGTGCGCGCGCTCCTCGCCGATCGTCGACACGGTCCAGCCTTTGTAGTCGTGGCCCGGATAGACCAGCGTCTCGTCCGGCAGCTTGAGGAGCTTGTTGAACAGCGAGTCGTAGGCTGCGTAGGAATCCCCGTTCTGGAAATCCGTGCGGCCGGTGCCGCGGATCAGGAGCGCATCGCCGGTGAACACGCGATCGCTCATCACGAAGCTGTACGACTCGTTGGTGTGGCCCGGCGTGTACAGCGCGGAGAGCTCGATCTCGCCGACGCCGAAGCGCTCGCCGTCGCGCAGCCGTCGCGACACGCATTCGGCCAGGCACTCCTCGCCCATCAGCGTGACGCAGCCGGTTTCGTCGCGCAGATCGCCGAGCGCGGTGACGTGATCGGCATGCGTGTGGGTGTCGGCGGCGAAGACCAGATCGAGATCGAGATCGCGCAGCAGCTCGAGGTATTGATCGAGATGGACCTGCACCGGGTCGATCAGCAACGCCTGGCCGCGCGAGCCCAGCAAATAGGTGTAGGTGCAGGACTCTGCTTCGAACAGCTGACGGAAGAGCATCGCCATACGGCGACACTCTAGCCGAGGCTGAGCGGTGCGGCTTCTTGCGGGCGCGCGCGCCGGCTTCGCCGCGGTTGCGGGCGCTTCGTCGCCGCCGGCCGGACCTGCGGCGGCACCGCGAGCACGTCGCAGCGCAGCTCCGAGAGGATCTCCTCGGCTGTGCTGCCGAGGAAGAAGCGGTCGAGCCCGGTGCGATGCGAAGTGCCGACGACGAGCACGTCGGTGTGCGAGTGCGTCGCGAACTCCGCGAGCGCATAGGCGCTCGGGCCATAGACGAAATGGCGCTGGGCGCGCGGGATGTCCTGCTCGTCGCCGAATTTCTCGAAGCGGCGGCGATGGATCCCGCGCAGCCGCTCATAGGCATCGTTGAAGGCTTCCGCGGTCACCACTTCGCCGGGCACGACCGGGATCAGATCCTCGAACGTGTGCAGCAGATGCAGCCTGGCGTCGCACTGCCCGGCGAGCGAGCGCGCGACCTCGACGATGTGCGCGTTGATCTGGTCCGCGTCCTTCACCGGATGCGCCGTGTCGACCGCTGCGATCACGCGTCGCGGCACCTTGCGCGAGCCGCCGCGCACCATCAGCAGCGGCAGCGGACACGTGCGCAGCAGCTGCCAGTCGAGCGGCGTGAACAGCACGCGCTTGAGCAGCGGCTCCAGATGCACGTCCTTCACCACCAGATCGGGCTTCACCTCGGCGACGCGCTCGAGGATGCGCTCCTGGATACGCGAGCCCCACACGACCGACGTATGCGCGAGGACGCCGGCGTTGTGCAGCCGGTCGGCGAGGCTGCGCAGCCAGAGCTGGCGCTGCTTGATCAGGTCGACGCGCAGAACGTCGGCGAGCTTGGGGCTCATCGCGCCGATCGCGCGCACCGCGCGGCTGTCGTCGAACAGATCGACGTAAAGCTCGGCACCGCTGATGCGTGCCAGGCGCTCGGCGCGATGGCAGGCCGGCGTCAGCTGCATCGACGGGTCGGCAATCAGAAGAATCCTGCGATAAGTCATGGCGCGCCTCCGCGTGCGATGCCGCCACGATGCGGGCGCACGCCGATCGCCGCATTGACTTGCGTCAATGCTGCGGCGACGCGCCTCGCCGAAGCTGCCGGCATGCAAGAGCGAGCGGGCGAGCTGTCCCTGGAATTCCTCGGCGCGACCGGTACCGTGACGGGCTCGAAGTATCTGCTCGAGCACGCCGGCGCGCGGCTGCTCGTCGACTGCGGGCTGTTCCAGGGCTACAAGCAATTGCGGCTGCGCAACTGGGCGCCGCTGCCCTTCGCCGCTTCGAGCATCGACGCGGTGGTGCTCACGCACGCGCACATCGATCACTCCGGTTACCTGCCGCTGCTGGTGCGCAACGGTTTCCGCGGTCCGATCCATTGCACGGCGGCGACGCTCGACCTGTGCCGCATCATGCTGCCCGACGCCGCGCGACTGCAGGAGGAGGACGCCGAGCTGGCCAACCGCCATGGATCGAGCAAGCACCATCCGGCGCTGCCGCTCTACACCGAGGCCGACGCGTTCCAGGCGCTCTCATTGTTCGAGCCGCACGCGTTCGACGCGCCCTTCGACGTCGCCGGCCTGCGTGCAACCCTCTTGCGCGCGGGGCATCTGCTCGGCGCGGCGATGGTGCATCTCGAGAGCGCGCGCGATTCGATCCTGTTCAGCGGCGACCTCGGCCGGCCGCACGATCTGCTGATGCACGCGCCGGCGCGTCCGCCGATCGCCGACACGCTGGTGCTCGAATCGACCTACGGCAATCGCCGCCACGACGCGCGCGATCCGGTCGCGCAGCTCGGCGAAGTGATCGCGCGCGTGGCTGCGCGGCGCGGCGTCGTCGTGATGCCGGCCTTCACCGTCGGCCGCACGCAGACGCTCTTGCATTGCATCGATCGACTCAAGAACGCGGGCACGATCCCGCTCACCTTGCCGATCTATCTCAACAGCCCGATGGCGGTCGACGCCACCGCGATCTACCGTCGCCATCGCGCCGAGCATCGTCTCAGCGACGCCGAATGCGAAGCGATGTGCCACACCGCGCGCTTCGTCAACACGGTCGAGGATTCCAAGGCGCTCAACGGGCGGCGCGGCCCGATGGTGATCATCGCCGGCAGCGGCATGGCGACTGGCGGGCGCGTGCTGCATCACCTGAAGGCGTTCGCGCCCGATCCGAACAACGCCATCGTGCTGACGGGCTTCCAGGCCGGCGGCACGCGCGGCGCCGCCCTGCTCGCCGGCAACGACTCGATCAAGATCCACGGCGAGTACGTCGCGGTGCGCGCGGAAGTCGTCGCACCCAGCAATCTCTCATCGCACGCCGACTACGCCGAGATCGTCGACTGGCTGCGCGGGTTCGAGCCGCCGCCGCGACAGATCTTCCTCACGCACGGCGAGCCCGACGCCGCCGACGCGCTGCGCAAGCACATCGACGATGCACTCGGCTGGCGGTGCCGCATTCCGGAATATCGCGATCGCGTGATGCTGGGGAGCGGCGCGCTCGCCGCCGCGGCATGAACGAGCTGCTGCGCCACGATCAGCTGTCCGCGCGCCGGCTCGGCATCGACACCTATCGCGAGCCGGTCGTCTACATGCACGTCGACTGCGCCGTATGCCGCGCCGAAGGATTCCGCGCGATGTCGCGCGTGCAGCTGTCGACGCATCAGCGCAGCGTCATCGCGACGCTCAACGTCGTGCACGACGGCATCCTCGGCCGAGAAGAGGCGGGTCTGTCGGAGGCGGCCTGGCGAGCGCTCGGCTGTCACGACGGCGAGATCGTCCGCGTCTCGCACACCGAGATGGTCGAGTCGTTCTCCGCAGTGCGCAGCAAGATCTACGGCAACGCGTTCACGCAGCCCGAGCTCGAAGCGATCATTCGCGACATCACCGCGGGCCGCTACGCGTCGATCGAGACGGCGGCCTTCGTCACCGCCTGCGCCGGCAATCGCATGTCGCTCGACGAGACGCTCGCGCTGACGCGCGCCATGGTGAAGGCCGGCACGCGGCTCGCCTGGCCCGAGCGCCCGGTGCTCGACAAGCACAGCGTCGGCGGACTGCCGGGCAATCGTACGACGCCGATCGTCGTCGCCATCGTCGCGGCCAACGGGCTCACGATCCCGAAAACCTCGTCGCGCGCGATCACCTCGCCCGCCGGCACCGCCGACACCATGGAGGTGCTGACGCCGGTCGATCTCACGCTCGAGCACATGCGTCGCGTCGTCGAGCGCGAGGGCGGCTGTCTCGTCTGGGGCGGCGCGATGGCGCTCTCGCCTGCCGACGACATCCTCATCCAAGTCGAGCGCCCGCTCGACTTCGACAGCGACGCGCAGCTCGCGGCGTCGATCCTGTCGAAGAAGGTCGCGGCGGGCTCGACGCATCTCCTGATCGACATGCCGGTCGGTCCGAGCGCGAAGATCCGCAGCGCCGCGGCCGCGCAGTCGCTGTCGCAGCGCATCGTGCAGACCGGACAGGCGCTCGGGCTGCACGTCGACGTCGCGCAAACCGACGGCAGCCAGCCGATCGGCCGCGGCATCGGTCCGGCGCTCGAAGCGAGCGACCTCCTCGCGGTGCTGCGCAACGAGCGCGATGCCAGCCGCGATCTTCGCGAGCGAGCGGCGACGCTCGCGGGCCGATTGCTCGAGCTCGGCGGCAGAACGCCGTCGGGCAGCGGTGCGCGACGCGCGCACGAGACGCTCGATTCCGGCGCCGCGTGGGAGAAATTCCAGGCGATCTGCGCCGCACAAGGCGGACTCAGCGAGCCGCCGATCGCACCGTATCGGCGTGAAGTGGTCGCGGTCGCGCCGGGTGCAGTGACGTCGTTCGACAACCGCTGCCTCTCGCGACTCGCGAAGCTCGCGGGCGCACCGGCCGCGGCGTGCGCCGGTGTCAGGCTGCACGTGCGCATCCGCGATCGCATCGTGCGCGGCCAGCCGCTCTACACCGTCCACGCGCAGACCGCTGGCGAGCTCGACTACGCGCTCGCCTACGCGTCCGCGCATCCCCAGATCGCTCAGCTTGGAGAGTCCCCGTGAACCCGATGATCTTCGCCTTGCCCGGCAACGAATTGCTCGCCGAAGCGCTGGTGGAGGCGATGCGCGCGCAGCGCGGCACCATCGCGATGCGCCATTTCCCCGACGAAGAGACGTATCTGCGCGTCGAGCAGCCGGTGAACGGCCGCGACGTGCTCATCGCCGCGACGCTCGACCGGCCAAACAGCAAGCTCGTCGACCTGTATCTGCTCGCGTCGACGCTGCGCGAGGGCGGCGCGCGCCGCATCGTTCTCGTGGCCCCGTACTTGCCCTACATGCGCCAGGACCGCAGCTTCAGCGCCGGCGAAGGCGTCTCCGCTGCGCACATCGCCCGCTGGCTGTCGTCGTTCCTCGACGGCCTCGTCACCGTCGAGCCGCACCTGCATCGCATCCGCGCGCTCGAGCAGGTCTACCGGATGCCGGTGCGCACCGTGCACGTGCCGGAGGCAATCGGCCGATGGGTCCGCGAGAACGTGACGCAGCCGCTGCTGATCGGTCCCGACGAGGAGAGCGGCAGCTGGGTCGCCGGCGCCGCAGCGATCGCCGCCTGCAAGTACCTCGTGCTGAAGAAGCTGCGTCACGGGGATCGCGACGTCAGCATCGTCGTCCCGGGCGTGCAGCAGTTCCCCGAGCACACGCCGGTGCTGCTCGACGACATCATCTCGTCCGGCGCGACGCTGGTCGAAGCCGCGCACAAGCTGAAGGCGGTCGGCGCGCCGCCGCCGGTTTGCGTCGCGGTCCACGCGATCTTCGCGCAGGAAGCCTACGAGCGGCTGCAGCACGCGGGCGTCGATCGCATCGTCACCTGCAACACGATCCTGCATCCGAGCAACGCCATCGACGTCCATCGCGAGATCGCGCTGGCCGCCGCCGATCTCCTCGCCAGCGTCGATCGCGGCGTGGCTGCGTGACGCGATGAAGCGAGCGCTCTTCGCGGCCTTCGTCGTCGCGCTCACGCTGCTCGCGGCGATCTCGGTTCCGGCGTGGCTGCACTACTCCGCAGACATGGTGGCCGCGCGAGCGCGCACCGACAGCGACGGCCGCATGCTCAGCAACGGCTGCACGACGATGGAGTACGCCGAGCGCGGATCGGGCACGCCGGTGCTCGTCGTCCACGGCGCGGGCGGCGGCTTCGATCAGGGACTCGCGTTCGCGCAGTCGCTGATCGGATCGGACATGCAGGTGATCGCGCCGTCGCGCTTCGGCTATCTGCGCACGCCGGCGCCCGCGGACGTCTCGCCGCAAGCGCAAGCGGATGCCTTCGTCTGCCTGCTCGACGCGCTCGCGCTCGAGCGCGTGACGGTGATCGGCGCATCGGCGGGCGCGCCGTCGGCGACGCAGTTCTGCATCCGTCACGCCGAGCGTTGCCGCGCGCTCATTCTCCTGGTCCCCGCCGCCTATTCGCCGGCGCACGCGCAGAAGACGATGCAGACGAGCCGCGCATTGCAGATCGTCTTCGATCACGTGCTGAGCTCCGACGCGGTGTTCTGGTCGATGAGCCGGCTCTGGCCAGGCTTGCTGATGCGCACGGTACTCGGCACGCCGACGGCGGTGTTCGAGCAAGCCAGCGACGCCGAGCGCAAGCGTGCGCTCGCGATCCTGGACGGGATCCAGCCGGTGCACGCCCGGGCACGAGGTCTGCAGATCGACGCGCGGGTCACCAACGCGCTGCCGCGCTACGACCTCGAGCGCATCGTGGCGCCAACGCTCGCGATCAGCCTCGAAGACGATCTCTACGGGACCTTCGACAACGCCGCCTACAGCGCGAGCCAGATCGCCGGCGCGAAATTCCTTTCGTATCCGACCGGCGGCCACATCTGGCTCGGCCACGACGAAGAGCTGCGGAGTGAGATCCAGCAGTTCGTCGCGCAAGCGCCTTGAGCGCTCGCCCCGAAGCGATCCAAACTGCGGAATGGATTGCGCGCGCGGGATGATGCAATGGCTGTGGTGATCGGCCTCGTCGTCGGACTGATCCTCGGTCTCACCGGCGCCGGCGGCTCGACGCTCGCCGTGCCGCTCCTGATGTGGACCCTCGGACTTTCGCTGACGCAGGCGGCGCCGCTGTCGTTGAGCGCGATCAGCTGCGCGGCGACGATCGGCGCCGCAATCGCGTGGCGCCAGGCGCGATTGCGCTACCGCGCCGGATTGCTGATGGGCGGGCTGGGGCTGCTCGCTGCGCCGATCGGCGTCGCACTCGCACAGCACACGCCGCCGAAGATTCTCGAGCTCCTCTTCGCAGGCGTGATGACAGTGGTCGCTCTGCGCATGCTGCTGCAGGCGCGCCGCTCGCCCGACGACGCACGCACCGTCCGCGCGAATATCGGCGATCCCGCTGCGGATGACGGCGCGCTCCCATGCCGCGTCAATCCGGACACCGGCCGCATCCACTGGACGCTGCGCTGCACGTCGGCGCTCGCCGCGATCGGCGCCGGCACCGGATTCCTGTCGGGCCTGCTCGGCGTCGGCGGCGGCTTCGTCGTCGTGCCCGGCTTGCGCGCATCGAGCGATCTGTCGATGCCCGCGGCCGTCGCGACCTCGCTCATGGTCATGGCGATCATCAGCGGCGGCACCGCCGCGATGCACTTCGCGCACGGCGGCGCACTGCTCTCGCGCATCGGCCTTTGGTTCGCCGGCGGCGCGATCGTCGGCATGCTCGCGGGCACGCTGCTCGCGCCGCGCGTCGCCGGCGCGAAGCTGCAACAGGCGTTCGGCATCACGATGCTGCTCGCGGCGGCACTGATGGCGGCGAAGGCGCTGGGCGTCGGCTGACGCGCGAGGGCGAGCAGGCTCCTTGACCTGCGTCAATGAGCCGGCCGCGGCGCTGGGTTCTCATAAGGCAACGCCCCGGAGAACCCCCATGAGCTCGCTGTCCGCCCCTGACGTCTACATCGCCGCCTTCATCGGATCCGTCATCTTCGCTGTACTGCTGATGGTGTCCGTCCTTTCCCTCGTCACGGCCGCCGACACGCCCGCAGGCGAGAAGCGCGCGCGCGACCGGCTCGGCGGGAAGCTGGCGGGCACGCGCATGTGGAGCATGCTCGAGCATCGCCACGTCTCGCCGATCGCCTACGTCGACCAGACGCCGATCGCCGATCTGCGCGCGCAGATCAAGACCTGCACGCACTGCGAGAAGCAGGAGCAGTGCGACGAGACGCTCGGCTACGTCGGCAACCGCGGGCGCAACTACAACTTCTGCCCGAATCGCCGTGCGATCGACCTCGTCGTGCAGGCGCCGAGGGCCGGCGCGAACGATGGCTGAGGCGAGCGTCTTCGACCCGGGCCTCATTGCGCGCTACGACCGGCCTGGCCCGCGCTACACGTCGTATCCGACCGCGGCGGAATTCCGCGACGACTTCCACGCGCAGGACTTCATCGCGGCGGCGACGGCGCGGCGAGCCGCGCATGCGGGCGACCCGCTGTCGGTCTACATGCATGTACCGTTCTGCACGAGCCCCTGCTACTACTGCGCCTGCACGCGGGTGATCACACGCCAGCCGCTCGCCGCCGATGCGTACCTGCGGCGGCTCGAGGGCGAGATCGCGATGCAGGGTGCGCTGCTCGGCGCCCGCCCGATCGAGCAACTGCATTTCGGCGGCGGCACGCCGACGTTCTTCACGACCGCGCAGTTGCACCGCGTGATCGATCATCTGTCTCGTCACTTCCAGGTCTCGGAGCAGGATTCCCGCGAGTACTCCATCGAGGTCGATCCGCGCACGGTGCATGCGGGGACCATCGAGCGTCTCGCGGATCTCGGCTTCAACCGGCTCTCCCTCGGCGTGCAGGACTTCGACGCGCGCGTGCAGGAAGCGGTGAATCGCGTGCAATCGACGTCCGACACCCTCGAGCTGATCGGTGCCGCGCGTCGCAGCGGCTTCGCGTCGATCTCGGTCGACCTCATCTACGGCCTGCCGCTGCAGACCGTGCAGAGCTTCGGCGCGACGCTGGATCTCATCACCATGGTCCGGCCGGATCGTGTCGCGGCCTACAGCTACGCGCACCTGCCGCGCCAGTTCAAGGCGCAGCGGCAGATCGACGAATCGCAGCTGCCGCGCGGTGAGCAGAAGCTCGCGCTCTTCGCGCTGGTCGTCGAGAAGCTGACCGCGGCCGGCTACCAATACATCGGGCTCGATCACTTCGCCCTGCCGGACGACGAGCTCGCGATCGCACGGCGCAACGGCGGGCTGCAGCGCAACTTCCAGGGCTATTCGACGCGGGGCGGGCTCGATCTGCTGGGGCTCGGCATGAGCGCGATCGGCCACATTGGCGACGTCTATTCGCAGAACACCCGCGATCTCGATCTCTATTACCGCGCCATCGACCACGGCGAGCTGCCGGTCGCGCGCGGCATGCGCCTGACGCCGGACGATCGCGCGCGCGCCGACGTCATCGCCGGGCTCATGTGCCATGGCGAGGTCGACGTCGCCGGCATCGAGTCGCGGCATCACCTGCGCTTCGCGGAGCATTTCGGACCCGAGCTGCGCGAGCTCGACGCGCTTTCCCGCGACGCGCTGGTGGAGCTCGACGAGCGCCGGATCCGCGTCATGCCGCGCGGACAGTTCCTGCTGCGGGCTGTCGCGCGCGTGTTCGACGCCTATCTCCCGACGACGACGCCGGCGACGCCGCGCTACTCACGCGTCGTTTAGGGATTCGCAGTGGATTCGCCTTCGCCATTCGCCTCGATGGTGATCGGCTGCTGGATCGCCTGCGTGGTCCTCGAAGCCTGCTTCCTCATTTTCGATTCCGAGCCCGTCGCGCGGCTGCTGCGTCCCCTGCTCGCCCGGCGGCTGGCGCGGACGAATTTCTCGCGCATGCTCGCGCGCCACGACATCGACCCCGCCGCCTATCTGAAGACGCATGCGGCCAGCGAGATTCGCGCAGAGCTCACGCGCTGCGAAGGCTGCACCGAGCGTCATCGCTGCGACGCCGTGCTCGCCGACGACGAAGGGCGCTCGATCGCGTTCTGCCCGAATCGAGCTGCGATCGAGCGCGAGAGGACCGCACGCGAGGATTGACGCAGGTCAATGCCGCGGTCGCCTCGCGCGCCAAGAATGCGATCACCTCTCGCGCAGTCCGCGCACCACGGAGGGAGCGCAATGGAATCGACAGCGACCCAGCCCCCGATCTATCACGATCGCGTGGTCGCGCAATTCTCGGTGATGACCGTCGTCTGGGGCATCGTCGGCATGCTGGTCGGCGTCGTCATCGCCGCGCAGCTGATCTGGCCCGAGCTCAATGTCGCGCCATGGTTCTCCTACGGCCGCCTGCGACCGCTGCACACCAATGCGGTGATCTTCGCGTTCGGCGGCTGCGCGCTGTTCGCGACCAGCTACTGGGTCGTGCAGCGCACCTGCCAGGCGCCGCTGTTCTGGCCGAAGCTCGCCGCGTTCACCTTCTGGGGCTGGCAGGCGGTGATCGTCGCCGCGGCGATCACGCTGCCGATGGGCATGACGCAGGGCAAGGAGTATGCGGAGCTCGAGTGGCCGATCGACATCCTGATCGCGCTCGTCTGGGTCGCGTATGGCGTCGTCTTCTTCGGAACCATCGCGCTACGCAAAGTGAAGCACATCTACGTCGCCAACTGGTTCTACGGCGCGTTCATCATCGCGGTCGCGCTCCTGCACATCGTCAACAGCGCAGCGATCCCGATCTCGCTCACCAAGAGCTACTCGGCGTACGGCGGCGCGGTCGACGCGATGGTGCAGTGGTGGTACGGCCACAACGCGGTCGGCTTCTTCCTCACCGCCGGCTTCCTCGGGATCATGTATTACTTCGTGCCCAAGCAGGCCGGCCGGCCGATCTATTCGTATCGGCTGTCGATCGTCCACTTCTGGTCGCTGATCGCGATCTACATGTGGGCAGGCCCGCATCACCTGCACTACACCGCGCTGCCCGACTGGGTGCAGTCGCTCGGCATGGTGTTCTCGCTGATGCTGCTCGCGCCCTCGTGGGGCGGCATGATCAACGGCATCATGACGCTGTCGGGCGCGTGGCATAAGTTGCGCGAAGACCCGATCCTGAAATTCCTGATCGTCTCGCTGTCGTTCTACGGCATGTCGACCTTCGAAGGGCCGATGATGTCGATCAAGACGGTCAACGCGCTGTCGCACTACACCGACTGGACCATCGGCCACGTGCACTCCGGCGCGCTCGGCTGGGTCGCGATGATCTCGGTCGGCGCGATCTACATGCTGATCCCGCGCCTGTGGCATCGCCCGGCGATGTACAGCGTGCCGGCGATCAACCTTCACTTCTGGCTCGCGACCATCGGCACCGTCGTCTACATCACCGCGATGTGGATCGCCGGCGTGATGCAGGGACTCATGTGGCGCGCCGTCAACGACGACGGCACGCTCACTTACGCGTTCATCGAATCGCTGAAGGCGACCTATCCGTTCTACGAAGTGCGCCTCGCCGGCGGCGTGGTCTATCTGTCCGGAATGCTGGTGATGGCGTGGAACGTGTGGAAGACGATCGCCGAGCCGGCGCGCGAGACCTCGGCGATCGCTGAAGGAGCGCACGCATGACGCACGAACAGATCGAGCGCAACGTCGGCCTGCTCGCGATCTTCATCGCCATCGCGATCAGCTTCGGCGGCTTCGTCGAGATCGTGCCGCTGATCGCGCAGAAGGCGGCGGCGCCCGTCGCCGACGTCCGGCTGCGCACGCCGCTCGAGGTCGCCGGTCGCGATGTCTACATCCGCGAGGGCTGCTACAACTGCCACTCGCAGATGATCCGCTCGCTGCCCGAGGAAGTGCTGCGCTACGGGCCCGCCTCCACCGATGCCGAATCGGCGTACGACCATCCGTTCCAGTGGGGCTCCAAGCGCACGGGACCGGATCTCGCGCGCGTGGGCAGGCGCTACAGCGACGACTGGCATCGCCTGCATCTCAACAATCCGCGCGACGTCGTGCCGGAATCGAACATGCCGGCGTACGGCTGGCTCGCGCAGCAGCAGCTCGATGGCGACGACGTCACCGCCGAGATGCGCGCGCTGTCGCACGTGGGCGTTCCGTACACCGATGCGCAGATCGCCGCCGCGTCCGGAGACGTGCAAGGCAAATCGAAGATGGACGCGGTGATCGCCTACCTGCAGGGACTGGGAGCCGCGCAATGATCAGCGGAATCGTCGTCAGCATTCTCATGCTCGCGTTCGCCGGCCTGGTCCGATGGGCCTGGTCGCCGCGCCGGCACGAAGCGTTCGGCCGCCATGCGGCGATGCCGCTCGTCGACGAGGAGACGACGCGATGAGCGTTTTCTGGCACTGGTTCGTCGTCGTCGTCACCATCGCGTCGATCATCGGCTCGATGTGGCTGCTGCTCGGCAACTCCAGGCGCAAAGGCGACGCGCCGGGCGACACCGGTCACGTGTGGGACGGTGATCTCAAGGAGCTCAACAACCCGCTGCCGAAGTGGTGGTTCAACCTGTTCGTGCTGACGGTGGTGTTCGGCATCGGCTATCTCGTGGTGTTCCCCGGCCTCGGCAACTTCCCCGGCCGCGCGGGCTGGACGCAGGAGTCCGAGCGCGACGAGCGACTGCACGCCATCCTCGCGAAGCACGACGCGCTCTACGCGACCTTCAAGCGCGAGACCTTCGAGGAGCTCGTGCGCGACAGCGGCGCGCGCTCGATCGGGCGCGACGTGTTCCTGCGCAACTGCGCCGGCTGTCACGGCACCGACGCGCGCGGCGCGCTCGGCTTCCCGAATCTCACCGACGGCGATTGGCTCTACGGCGGCAAGCCTGAAGACATCCTGGCGTCGATCACCAACGGCCGTCGTGGCCAGATGCCGGCGTTCCTCGGCGCGCTCAGCGCGCAGCAGGCCGACGACCTCGAGATGCTGGTGAAGCACTGGTCGGATCCGGATCTCGATCGCGCGACCCGGGAGCGCGCGATGCAGCAGTTCAACGTCACCTGCGCCGCGTGCCACGGCGCCGACGGCAAAGGCAATCAGCAGCTCGGCTCGGCCAATCTCACCGACGACGTCTGGCTGCACGGTGGCTCGCGCAATCGCATCCACGACACGATCGTGTTCGGCCGCACCAGCACGATGCCGGCGCACGCGTCGATCCTGTCCGCCGACGACATCCGCATCGTCGGCGCCTACGTCTACGGGCTGTCGCATGCCAATGAGTCCGCCGCAAATCCCTGAGGGCAGCGCACCGCGCGGCAGAGCGCTCGAACAGAGCCGTCGCATCCGCTTCACCGCCATCGTGCTGTGGTCGAGCTTCCTCGGCGGCGTCGTGCTGCTCATCGCGTGGCTGGCGTTCGTCGGCGCGTTCTGGCCGACTGCGACCGATCTCGCCCATCTGTCCCGGTTCTTCTTCATTGCGTGGGCCTTGTCGGCGGTGCCCGCCCTCTTTGCGGCGGCACTCGCAAGCCCGCCGCGTGATGAGGCCGATCTCGATGGGCACTGACGGCGGCGTCGCGCTGTTCGAATCGGCGGCGAAGATCCATCCGCGTCTCGCGCATGGCCGCTACGCGAAGCTGCGCGTCGCAGCGATGAGCGCGCTGCTCGGCTTCTACTACGTCACGCCGTGGATCTCGATCGGCGGCACGCCGCTCGTGTGGCTCGACCTGCCGCATCGCCACTTCCATGTGTTCGGGCTCGAGCTCGTCCCGCAGGACCTGTATCTGTTGTCGTGGCTGCTGCTGCTCGCCGCGCTGACGCTGTTCCTGTTCACGAGCCTTGCCGGCCGCCTGTGGTGTGGCTACGCCTGCCCGCAGACGGTGTGGACCGAAGCGTTCCTGTGGATCGAGCATCTGATCGAAGGCGATCGCCACGCGCGCATCAAGCTCGATCGCGCGCCGTGGAGCGCCAACAAGATCGCCCGCAAGTCGGCGAAGCACGCCGCGTGGGCGGCGTCCGGATTGCTCACCGGACTCACGTTCGTCGCTTACTTCGTGCCGGCGCACGAGCTGTTCCCGGCGGCGCTGCACGGCGAGCTGACCGGCTGGCCGCTGTTCTGGGGACTGTTCTACGGCTTCGCCACCTGGGGCAACGCGGGATTCCTGCGCGAGCAGGTCTGCAAGTACATGTGCCCGTATGCGCGCTTCCAGTCCGCGATGTTCGATCGCGACACGCTGATCATTTCCTACGACGCGCAGCGCGGTGAGCCGCGCAAGAGCGCCGCGAAGAAGCTCGCGAAGGCCGGCGACTGCGTCGACTGCTCCATGTGCGTCCAGGTCTGCCCGGCCGGCATCGACATCCGCAAGGGCCTGCAGTACGAGTGCATCGCTTGCGCTGCGTGCATCGACGCGTGCAATGGCGTGATGGACAGCGTGCACAAGCCACGCGGCCTGATCCGCTACACGACGCTGCGCTCGGAGAAGAGCGAGAAGTTCCGCCTGCTGCGCGGGCGCACGATCGGCTACGGCGCAGTGTGGCTCGTCGTCGCCTGCGCGCTCGGCGTGGCGATCTTCCTGCGCACACCGCTCGAGTTCGACGTCATCCGCGATCGGCATTCGCTCTATCGCGAGCTCGCCGACGAGACCGTCGAGAACGTCTACACGGTGAAGCTCGCCAACCAGGACCGGCGGGAACACGACTTCCTGCTTTCGGCGCGCCTCCCGGATGGCCGCGCGCTCGCGCTCGATCCCTCGCGCGTGCATCTCGATGCCGGCGAGCAGCGCGCGGTGACGCTCTCCGCTCGCGCGCCCGAAGAGGATCTGCCGCACGTGAGCAAGGCCGAGTTCGCAATCGTCGCCGACGACGCGCCGCGGCTCGCACGCGAGCGCACCGCGAGCTTCCTGTCGGGGGACTGACGTGGACTGGGCGATCTACGACCGCGCCGAGCTGCTCGACACCGTCAGTCCCGCCGACGAGCGCGGCCGCCGCCATCTGCTGCTGTCGCTGCCGGGCCTGCATTGCGCCAGCTGCGTCGCGCGCGTGGAGAAAGTGTTCGATCAGCTCGGCGTGCATGGCGAGGTGAACCTTGCCGCGCGTACCGCGGAAGTCGACTGGACCTCGCGCGAGGCGCCGCTGTCGCGGATCCTCGGCGCGCTGGAGCAATCCGGCTACGAGCCGCGCGTGCTCGCGCAGGTCTCCGAGCTGCGGCGCCCGGCCAACGAGCAGCGCGCCGCCTTGCGGCGTATCGCCATCGCAGTCCTCGGCTCCATGCAGGTGATGATGCTGGCGTGGCCGGCCTACTCGCACGCCGGCAGCATCGACGCGTCGCTCGCCCTGCTGCTGCGCTACGCGCAATGGCTGTTCGCGACGCCGGTCGTGATCTATTCGGGCTGGCCGTTCTTCGCCAGCGCGGCGCAGGCGCTGCGCAGCCGCATGGTCAACATGGATGTACCGGTCGCGCTGGCGCTCGTGGTCGCCTACGCCACGAGCGCGTGGCGCACGATGTCGGGCGACGGCGAGCTGTATTTCGACACCGCGACGATGTTCGTGCTGCTGCTCGGCATCGGCCGCTATTTCGAAGGCCGCACGCGCGCGGCCGCGAGCGAGCGCCTGCGCGTGCTCGCCGGACAGGTCACGCTGACCGCGATGCGCCGGCGCGACGCGGTGGTCGAGCAGGTGCCGGTGTCGGCGCTGCGCGTCGGCGACGAAGTGATCGTCGCGCCCGGCGCCGCCATCCCGATCGACGGCGTCGTCATGGACGAGCCGGGCGAGCTCGACGAGTCGCTGCTCACCGGCGAGAGCAAGCCCGTCACGCGGCGCGCGGGCGATCGCATGCTCGCGGGCAGTCTCAACGTCGGCAGCGGCAACCTGCTCATGCGCTGCACCGCCATCGGCGCATCGACGCGCCTGTCGCAGATCACGCAGCTGTTGCACCACGCGCAGAGCGAGCGCCCGGCGTTCGCGCTGCTCTCCGATCGCGTCGCGGCGTGGTTCATCGGCATCGTGCTGGCGCTGGCGCTCGTCGGCGCCTGGCACTGGCGCGCCGAGCCCGACGTCGCGATCTCGGTCGCGCTCGCCGTGCTGGTCGCGAGCTGTCCCTGCGCGCTCGCGCTCGCGGTCCCTGCGGTGTTCGCCGCATCGACGTCGAAGCTCGCCGCCGACGGCGTCCTCGTCGTGCACGCGCGCATCCTGTCGCGGCTCGCAGCGGTCGACACCATCGTCTTCGACAAGACCGGCACGCTCACCGGCACCGAGCTGCGCGTCTCCCACATCGTCACCGCGCCCGGGGTGGACGACCGCCGCTGCCTCGAGATCGCCGCCGCGCTCCAAGCCGGCGGCATCCATCCAATCGCGCGAGCGTTCGCGAGGACGCCGACGCAGCTGGTCGCTCGCGACGTGCGTCAGTCGCCAGGCGCCGGCCTGGAAGGCGACGTTGGTGGCACGCGCTGGTCACTGCGCGCCGCGAACGCTGTCGAGGACAGCTGGATCGCGCAGGCGATCGAGTCGAATCCCGAGCTCACGTGGATCGCGCTCGGCAATCCGACGACGGCGGCATTGTTCGGGCTCGCCGCCGCGGAGCGTGGCGAAGCGCCCGAGGTCGTGCGCGCGTTGCGCGCCAGCGGACGCGAGATCCATCTGCTGAGCGGCGACGCGATGGGACCGGTGACGCACCTGGCCGATCAGCTCGGCATCGATCGCCGCGCCGCGCGGCAGACGCCGGAGCAGAAGCTCGCGCGCCTGCAGGCGTTGCGCAAGCAAGGACGCGTCGTGATGGCCGTCGGCGACGGCGTCAACGACGCGCCGCTCCTCGGAGCCGCCGACGTCGCGGTCGTCATGCCGGCCGGTGCCGCGCTCGCGCAATCCAGCGCCGACGCGATCCTCATCGGCGACTCGTTGCGCGGGCTGCCTGCGATGTTCGACGCCGGTGCACACTCGCAAAAGCTGATCGCGCAGAACCTCGCGTGGGCGCTGGTCTACAACCTGTCGGTGCTGCCGCTCGCGGCTGCCAACCTGTTGCACCCCTGGCTCGCGGCGCTCGGCATGTCGCTCTCTTCGCTGCTGGTCGTGGCCAACGCGCTGCGGCTCGCACCCGCGCCGTGGAGACGTCGATGAGCAGCCTGTTCCTGCTGGTGCCGCTCGGCGTTCTGTTCGTCGCCGGCGCGGCGGCGGTGCTGATGTGGGCGATCAACGACGGTCAGTTCGACGCGCTCGACGAGATCTCGGCGCGCATGCCCGACGACGGCGAAGCGCGATGTCGTCGAGCTCACCGCGCCCGCATTCCTCGTCGCCGGCCTCGCCACCGCGCCGCACTGCGCGCTGATGTGCGGCGCGCTCAACGCCGCGCAGCTGCGCAGCCGTGGCGATCTGCCTGCGTCTCACGCGCAACTGATCGTCAATGCGGGGCGCGTCGCAGGTTATGCGTTGCTCGGCGCAGTCGCCGGTGGCGCGGGGAGTTGGCTGCTGGCGCGCTTGCCCGATGTCGCTGTCGGCCGCTGGCTTCAGCTCGGCGCAGCGCTCGCGATGATCCTCGCCGGCGCGTGGCAGCTGCGGTCGCGTTCGGCACGGCAGTCTTGCTGCGAGCGGCCGACGCTGCGCCCCACGCGAGGGCCGGTGGCCGTGCGTCTCTTCGTTCAAGGCTTGCTGTGGGCCGCGCTTCCCTGCGGAGCTCTCTATGGCGTCTTGCTGCTCGCGAGCTTCTCCGGCGACGCGAGGGCTGGCGCGCTGCTCGCAGGCGCGTTCGGCATCGGCACCACGCCGCTCCTCTGGGCGAGCGGCGCACTCGTCGACGCGCTCGGAACGCGACGGGTGGCGCTGCGTGCCGCGGCGGGATTCGCCCTGATCCTGATCGGCGTCGCGATGACGATCGCGATTGCCTGGCACGGCGCCGACCCGCTCGGCTGGTGCGCTGCGCGCGCTTGACCCAGATCAATGCGCCCGCGGGCGACCGCCGCGACACTGATCGCATCTCACCACGCGGACGATCGCCATGAACGAATTGCACTCCCTGATCGAGCGCTTGCGCACGATGCGCACCGAGTTCGGCCACCGGCTGGATCGCATCCGCCACGATCGTCACCACAAGGACGGCCCGGTGTCAGCCGACTTCAAGGAGCAAGTCACCGAGCGTGAGAACGACGAAGTGCTCGCGCGACTCGAGACGGCCACCACGACGGATCTCAGGCAGATCGATCACGCGCTGTCGCGCGTCGAGGCCGGCTTGTATCCGCTGTGCGAGCGCTGCGGCGAGCGCATCGAGATGCAGCGCCTGCAGGCGATGCCGTTCGCGACGGTGTGCACGCGCTGCGTCAAGGCCGAGGAGCGGCGCCGCAAGCCCTCGAAGGCGCGCACCGCCGTCTGATCCGCGGAGCTTCGCGATGCCGTCGCGCATCCTGATCGTGCAGGGTCATCCCGATCCGGAGCCGGGGCATTTCGGCGTCGCGCTGGCGAACGCCTACGCCGACGGCGCGCGTGAAGCCGCGCATGACGTGCGCGTGCTCGAGATCGGCCGGCTCGACTTCCCCATCCTGCGCAGCAAGCGCGAGTGGGAGGATTCGGCACCGGTCGAATGCATCCGGCGCGCGCAGGCCGACATCCAGTGGTCGCAGCATCTGGTCTTCTGCTACCCGCTGTGGCTCGGCGCGATGCCCGCGCTGCTCAAAGGATTCCTCGAGCAGATCGCCCGCCCTGGTTTCGCCGTGCCGGCGCGCGACGACCGCGAGCACCGCAAGCTGCTCCACGGCCGCAGCGCGCGCATCGTCGTCACGATGGGCATGCCGGCGCTGGTGTATCGCTGGTACTTCGGCGCGCACAGCCTGAAGAGCCTCGAGCGCAACGTGCTCGGCTTCTGCGGCATCGGGCCGATCCGCGAGTCGCTGGTCGGCATGGTGGAGAACCTGAGCCCGTCGAAGCGCCAGCAATGGCTGCAGCGGTTGCGCCGCTGCGGTCGCCAGGCGCGCTAAGCGATCGCGACGCCAGCGGCGAGTCCCGCGAGCACGCAGGCGAAGCCGAGCACGATCCGGCGCGCGAGTACCGCGCCGCCGACCACGCCCGCGATCGACGCCTTGAAGATCAGGTTCGACGCCAGCGCGAGCGCGATGGCGATCGCGAGCTCGCGGCCACTGAGCTGCTGCGTGTTGAAGAGCTTGAGCGACGACAGCGTGATCGCATCCATGTCGGTCAGACCGAGCACCGGGGCCAGCGCGTAAATGCCCTTCGTGCCGAAGGCGTCCGACAGCCACGCGGTGAGCACCAGCGATCCTGCGTAAATCGCGCCAAACGAAAGCGCCGGGACCAGCTCGACGGGGTTCTTCGCCGGCAGCTCTTGCGTCGATGCATGGCCGGCCGCGAGGCGCCACAGGCGCAGAGGGACGATGACGCCAGCCGCCATGCCGAGCGCGAGCATCGGCGCCACGCTCGGCAGCGCGCCGGGCGCCAGCACCGTCGCGAGAAAAGCGAGCCTCACGAGCAGCACGAGGTTCGCGATCAGGACGATGAACGCCGACTGCGATTCGCGATCGGGTTCCTCCCGCACCTTGCGCGCGAACACGAGCGTCGTCGCGGTGCTCGAGATCAATCCGCCGAGCACGCCGAGCAATGCGGCGCCGCCTTCGGTCCCGCGCAGTCGAAGCGCTACGTAGCCGGCGAGGCCGATGCCCGCGATCAACACGACGATCAGCCAGATGCGGTACGGATTGAGCGACTGGTATGGCCCGTAGCCCGTGTCGGGCAGGAGCGGCAGCACGATGAAGGTGATCACCGCGAACTGCAGGAACGAGACGATGTCCTGGCGCGACAGCTTGTGCGAGACCTCGTGCAGCTCGGTCTTGAAATAGAGCAGCGACGTCGTCGCCAGCGCGAGCGCCACGGTCAGCCGGGTGTGACCGTGCCAGAGCATCGCGCCGTAGGTGAAGCACAAGAGCAGCGCGATGGTCGTCGTCGTGTCCGCGGGCTCGGTCGATTGCCGATCCGCGGCGATCATCATCAGCGCGCAAGCGAGAAGGCCCACGGGCAACAGCCAGGGCGCGGGCGCTTGCTGCGCGATCAGCGCGGAGCCGGTGCCGAGCAGCGCGGTCAGCGCGAACGTGCGCAGGCCAGCCTTCGCCTGCGGGCGACGCTCACGCTCGAGCCCGAGCAGCAGGCCGATGCCCACGCTCAGGGCGAAGACGCCGAGGGCGTCGAGCTCGTTCATGCGAGGTCGAGCTCCACGCGCACCGTGGCTCGATCGTCCGGATTCGCGCGCGTCACGAATCCCATCTCGGTCGCGAGCACGAGCATCTTGTGGTTGTCGGCGAGCACGATGCCGTAGACCTGGCGCACGCCGCGCGCGCGCCCTTGCGCGATCAGGCACTCGATCAGATGCCGGCCGAGGCCGTGCTGTGCGTGATCGCGATGCACCAGGATCGCGAATTCGGCGCGCTGTCCGTCGGGCTCGCTGATCAGCATGCCGTCGGCGACGATGTTGTCGGCCGCGGTGTATTCCGGAACGGCGACGAGGCCGATGCGTTGCGCGTCGTCGGGCTGCACCATGCAGCTGACCAGCGCATGACCGAAGTGGCGCATGCAGCAGAAGAAGCGCATGCGCACTTCGTCTGTGGTCATGCGCTCCAGCAAGCGCACCATGGCCGGCTCGTCGTCCGGTGACACCGGCCGCACCAGATAGCGCAGCCCCGGTGCGAGCTCGACGACGTGATCGACGCGCGTCGCGCCGCCCTGCTTGCGAGCATGCGCTTCGACGATGACGCCGCTCACACGGGAATCTCCTCGCCGAGGAACGCGCGCACGAAGCTTTCGACGCTGCGGGAGAGCGCGTGCAGGTCGTAGCCGCCTTCGAGCATCGCGACGACGCGCCCGTCGCAGCACTCCTGCGCGACCTCGTCGATCACCGAGCCGAGCCAGCGATAGTCGTCGTAGCTCCAGCGCAAGTCGCCGAGGGGATCGTCGGCGTGCGCGTCGAATCCGGCGGAGACGAGAAGGATCTGTGGCCTCTGCTTCTCCAGGCGCGGCAGCCAACGCTCGGCGACCGCATTGCGCAGCGCGTCGCCGCCGGTGTATGGCGCGAGCGGCACGTCGATCAGGTTCGGCGCGTGCGGCGCCCCGGTCCAGTACGGATAGAGCGGATGCTGATACGTCGAGTAGAGCTCGACGCGCGGATCGTTCATGAAGACGTCCGCCGTGCCATTGCCGTAGTGCAGATCGAAGTCGAGGATGGCGACGCGATCGAGCCCGCGACGCAGCGCGTGCGCCGCGGCAACCGCGATGTTGTTGAAGAAGCAGAAGCCCATCACGCGTGCGCGCTCTGCGTGATGTCCGGGCGGCCGCACCGCGCAGAACGCCAGCCCGGCCTTGCCGTCGATGGTGAGATCGACGCCGAGCATGCCCGCGCCCGCGGCGCGCAACGCCGCGTGCAAGGTGTGATCGATCTGGACCGTGTCGCCGTCGTGCGCGAACGGTCCGCTTCGCGTGTCTGCGTGCAGGACCCGGTCTACATGCGCCGCATCGTGCACGGCGAGGAGTGCGTCCTTCGGCGCGAGCGGCGCTTCGTAGCGGTCGACGAAATCCGCAAGGCCGGCGGCGCGCAGCCGATCCTCGATCGCAACCAGACGCCGCGGACTCTCCGGATGCCCGCCGGGCATCTCGTGCTTGAGGCAGTCCGGATGCGTGATCCAGGCGAGCGGCCGATAGGTCATGGCGCGGCGTTCCGAGGGAGCCGCATTGTCGCGCTGATCCGGCCGTGACGGGTTGATCCAAATCAATGGCACTTGCACACTGTCGGCGATGCCGGGGACCTCGCAAAGCTCCATCTCCGCGCCGCGCACACCGGTCGCGCAGACGCGGCTGACCGCGCTGCTCGACGCCGCCGTCGACGCGATGATCCTGATCGACGAGCGCGGCCGCGTCACCCGCTTCAATGCGGCTGCGCAGCGCCTGTTCGGCTACGTCGAGGACGAAGTGCTGGGACGCAATGTGTCGATGCTGATGCCCGACCCGTATCGCACAGAGCACGACGGCTATCTCGAGCGCTATCAGCGCACGGGCGAGCGGCGCATCATCGGCATCGGCCGCGAAGTGGTCGCGCGGCGCAAGGACGGGTCCACCTTCCCGATCGACCTGTCGGTCGGCGAGTTCCGCACCGAGGAAGATCACGGCTACGTCGGCATCCTGCGCGACATCACGCAGCGCCGGCAGGCCGAGGAGCAGATCCGCGAGTCGAGCGCTCGGCTGTCCGGCATCATCGACTCGGCGATGGACGCGATCATCTCGATCGACGCGGACCAGCGCATCGTGCTGTTCAACGCCGCCGCCGAGAAGATGTTCGGCTGTCCGGCGGCGCAGGCGATCGGCGAGCCGATCGACCGCTTCATCCCGCAGCGCTTCCGCGGCGCGCATCGCAGCCACATCGATCGCTTCGGCGAGACCGGCGTCTCGCGTCGCGCGATGGGCGGTGCACGGCCGATCATGGGCCTGCGCACGGATGGCAGCGAGTTCCCGATCGACGCGTCGATCTCGCAAGCCGAGACGCAGGGCGGCAAGGTGTTCACCGTCATCCTGCGCGACATCACGCAGCGCAAGCAGCAGGAGGAGCAGCTGCGCCGCAGCGAGGAGAATCTGCGCCTCGTGTTCGAGAACGCACCGACCGCGATCCTGATCACCGAGCCGCGCGGCCGCATCACGGCTGCGAACCCGGCCGCTCGCGCACTGCTCGGCCGCGACGTCGAGGCGCTTGCCGAGCTCCGCCAATCCGATCTGATCTTCGAGGAAGATCGCGCGGCCGCCGCCGAGCACATGCGGGCCGCGGTCGAATCGGGCCGGCAGGGAGAATTCGAGAGCCGCTACTGCCGCAGCGACGGCAGCTGCTTCCATGCGCTGACGCACGTCTCGATCGCATCCGACGCGGAAGGCCAGCCGCTGATCGTGATCAGCGAGATCGTCGACCGCAGCGCGCTGCTGGAGGCGACCGCGGAAGCCGAGCAGCTGCGCAGCCGCCTGACGCACGTCGGCCGCATCGGCACGCTGGGCGAGATGGTCAGCGGCATCGCGCACGAGGTGAATCAGCCGCTCACGGCGATCGCCAATTACGCGAGCGCGTGCCGGCGCATGCTCATGTCGGGACAGGCGCGGCCGGAGGATCTCGGCGGGACGCTCGAGAAGATCAGCCAGCAGGCCGAGCGCGCCGGCGACGTCATCCGCGGGCTGCGCAATCTGCTGCGCAAGCGCGACGAGGTGCGCAAGCCGCAGGACGTCAACCAGCTGGTCCACGAGGTGATGCGCTTGAGCGAGTTCGAGCTCCGCCAGAGCGGGTTCCGGCTCGTCGAGGCGCTCGCCCAGCGGGCGCCGCCCGTGCTCGCCGACGGCGTGCAGATCCAGCAGGTCGTGCTGAATCTCATCCGCAACGCTTTCGATGCGATGGCGCAGCGGGCCTCGGGCGACATGGTGCAGGTGTCGACCCGCGTCGACGGCGATTGGGTGGAGATCCAGGTCGCCGACAGCGGTCCCGGCATTCCGGCGTCGGTGGCGGAGCGGCTGTTCGAGCCGTTCTTCACCACCAAGGCGCAGGGCATCGGCCTCGGCCTTTCCATCTGCAAGTCCATCATCAAGGCGCACAACGGAAGCTTGCAGTTCTCGACCAACGCATGGGGCGGAACGACATTCCAGGTGCGCCTTCCCGCCGCGCACGAGGAGACCAAATGAGCAGCTCTCCACAGACGGTCTACATCGTCGACGACGAGGAAGCGGTCGCCGACTCAATTGCGATGCTGCTGAAATCCGTCGGGCTCGCGACGCGCACCTTCGCCGACCCGCGCGATTTCCTGAAGCAGTACCAGCCCGAAATGTCGGGGTGCCTGCTGCTCGACGTGCGGATGCCGAAGATGGGCGGGCTCGAGCTGCAGGAGGAGCTCAACCGGAAGCGCTGCGCGCTGCCGGTGATCTTCATCACCGGTCACGGCGACGTGCCGATGGCCGTCGAAGCGATGCGCGCCGGCGCGATGGACTTCCTGCAGAAGCCGTTCAACGACGACGAGCTGATCCGTCGCGTGCAGCGCGCGCTCGAAGAAGAGATGCAGCAGCGCGAGGTGCTTCGCCAGCGCGAGGAGATCGAGCGGCGCTGGGCCGAGCTCACCGAGCGCGAGCGCGAAGTCGCCAAGCGCATCGCCGACGGCCAGGCCAACAAGGTCGTGGCGATCGAGCTCGGGATCAGCGAGCGCACGGTGGAGCTGCATCGCGCGCGCATCCTCGAGAAGATGGGCGTGCGCTCGCTCGCACAGCTGGTGCGCATGATCCTGACCCTCCAGGACGCGTAGGTCCCCAGGGCGGCATCCGTACTACCCGCAATCGCATGCGGGTAATTCCGGATTTTCGCGCCGTTCGCGGTGCCTCACGCTGGACGCACTTCAAACCGGATGTGCGCCATGCCCTTCGACCTCGCTCCGCAACGCTCTGAATCGACCACCGCGCGACCGAACTGCGCGCTCTGCCCCGCCTCGCAGCAATGCATGATCGGCGGCCTTTGCGACGCGGCCGTGGCGCAATGGAACGCGCTCGTGCAGTCGCACGTATCGCTCGCGGAAGCGGGCCGCACGCTGTTCGCGGCGCATGACGCGGCCAACGCGATCTACGTCGTGCGCGCCGGCTGCGTGAAGTCGGTGACGATCGACGACGAAGGCAACGAGCGCGTGCGCGGCTTCCATCTGCCGGGCGATCTCGTCGGCCTCGATGCGCTCGGTGCGGAGCGCTATCCGGCGTCCGCGGTCGCGGTCGTCCCCTCGCAGGTCTGCCGCGTGCCGAAGGCGCTGGTGATGCAGAAGCTCACGGAGTCGCCAGCGCTGGCGCAGCGATTGCTCCAGCGCATGAGCTGCGATCTCGCGCAGGCCCAAGCGCTCGCCGGCGACTACAACGCCGATCAGCGCGTCGCCGCCTTCCTGCTCGACATGAACGCGCGGCTGCATCCGCTGCCCGGCACGCCGGCGCGGCTGCCGATGAGCCGCGGCGACATCGCCAACCATCTGCGGCTCGCGACCGAAACGGTCTGCCGCGTGCTGACGCGCTTCAGCACCAAGGGCCTCATCCAGTCCGACGATCGCAAGATCCGTCTGCTGAAGACTGCGCCGCTCGCGATGCTCGCCGAGCCGGTCGGGCTTCTGAGCGCCGCGCGACTGGCCGCCTGAGATCTCTCCAGCTCCTCCCCCAAAGGAGCGCTTACGGCCCGTCGCGCGGGCCGTTTTTCTTTGGGCCCCGCCGAAGGATTTCAGTGTGCGCGGATCGGCCGCGCCCGGGCGACCGGCTCGTCGGCGAGCTTGCGGTCGGCGCTCTGCACCAGCTCTTCGAGCGTCGTGCCAGCGTCGGGATACGTCGCGCGCACGCAGCGCGCGTCGATCTCGAGCGCGTTGCCGAGATACAGCAGCGGCTCGCTCAGGCGCTCGGTCGCTTCCTCGATCAAGGTCTGCACGGAGCCGCCGGAGAGCTGATCGTGCTGGACGAGCGCGGTGTATTCGTAAGGGCTGCTGGCCGACACCAGATGTGGCGGCGGGAGCGCTTCACGCACGCGCCGGCCCATCGTTTCGCCGAGGAAGTCCGCGATCTCCGCGTCGAAGGACTCGGACGCGCGACGCAGTCCGCGCAGCGACAGGACGACGAGATCGGCGCCGTTCTGCTGCGCCGCGAGCGTCGACAGCGCATCGCGCGCCGCGGCTTCGAAGGCCGCGCGCGTGAGCAACCCGGTGCGCGGATCGACGGCGGTCGCGAGCTCGAGCGCTTCGAGCTTGCGCTTCTGCGCACCGATGTCCTCGTGGATCGACACGTAATGCGTGATGCGTCCCTGCTCGACGAGCGGGCTCACGGTCTGGCGGATCGTGTAAAGCCGCCCCGACTTGTCGCGATCGATCGTCTCGCCGCTCCAGACCTTGCCGGAGCGGATGCGGCTCCACAGCTCGCGGTAGTAGCGCAGGCCCTGCTTGCCGGACTGCAGCAGGCGCGGATCGCGTCCGAGCACCTCGGCTTCCGAATATCCGGAGAGCTGCTGGAATGCGGGGTTGGTCCACACGAAGCTGCCGTGCGCGTTGGTGATGAACGCGGCGTTGCCGGACTGCTCCAGCGCGCGTGCGACCAGGCGCTGGCGCTCGATCGTGCCCAGATCCTCGAGCAGATGCTCGATGGCGATGCAGAAGGCGTCGATCGTCATGCTCGCGGCAGCGGTCGGCGCCGGCGCGGCGTAGAACAGCTCGAGCACCAGCACTTCCGTGCCGACCGCGATCGGCACGGCGATCATTTCGGCGATGCCGTCCTGCAGCGCGGCGGATCGCCACAGCGCCAGCGGCTCGCTGGCGAAGCGCATGCGGACCGGTCCGCCCGCCCGCAGCGCCGATGTCGCGGCGCCCTGGCTCGCGACGCCGCCGTCCCAGCATTCGGGGACGCGAGTGAAGGCGAGCGCAAGCGCGTTGGCGGTGGATTCGGCGTCGATGGCGACCGTGCCGTTGGCCGCCTTGCGGCCGATCATCACCAGCGCTGCGCCGCAGCGCTTGCCGAGCTCGACGCACAGCATGCGCAAGAGCTCGCCCCGGTGATCCCCTCGCGCGGCGGCGTGATACACCGCCGCAGCCGTGGACTCGAGCGCGGCGGCCGAGATCGGCAGCGTGCCCGGAACGGGCAGCGAAGCAGATGGTGGCGGCTGGCGTCCGCGGGCTGCCAGGTTGTCGGTACCTTCGTCCATGAAAACTCCAATTTCGATGCGGGCAGCGTAGGTCGGCCCCACGCGCGCGACATTGACCTGCGTCAAGCCCGACATGGGATTCCTTATCTAAGGAAGCGCCTGCAGCGCCGGCCTACGATGGGAGCGCATGAACAGCCCCGTCTTCGAGCCCCGCCGCGTCGCGGCCAGCGCACCCCTGCAATGGATCCGCCAAGCCGCCGCGCTGATCGCACGCGCGCCGCTCGGATTCGGGTTGATCCTCGTCATGGCGACGGTCGTCGATCGCGTCGTGTTCCGCGCGCTCGCGCCGATCGCGACGCCGGCGCACTTCGCGCTGATCGGTGCCCTTCTTTATTGGCCGCTGCTTGCCGCCGCGATCGTCGTCGCGCGCGCGGCCGATCTTTCGGGACCGGCAACGCACGGTGCCCGCCTGTGGCGCTGGGCGATCGGAGCTGCGGTCATTGCGGCCGGCTTGTGCGCGATCGGGGTGTGGCTGCCGGCGAGCGGGCATGCAGTTGCGCAGCAAACGCATTCGCTGTGGCCGCTCGCAGTGCTGTGGGGAAGTCTCGCGAGCTATCTGCTGGGGACTTCGTTCCTGCCGCTGATGGCGTTCTCGCCGGCGTCGCGTCCTGCGGTGCTGGCATTGTCGTGGCGCGCGCACCGTCGCAATCTGCAGCCGAGCGTGAGCCTGTCGCTCGTCGTGATGCTGAGCAGCACCGTCGGCGCCTGCCTGCTCCCGGCGGCGCTGGCGGCGATCGTCGTCGCCTTTCACGGCGCGCTGTTCTACGTCGCCTATCGCGAGATCTTCGAGGGGCGCGCGCGCAACGCCGAGCCCGTCGTTCAGCCAGCAGTCAGCGTCGCCGTGGTAAGAATGGCGCCATGCAAAATCCCCTCCGCTGGACGTCGCGGTTCGTCACGGCAGGCGCGGTTGCCCTAGCCGCTGCCGCGCCGGCGCAGGCCGCGGCGCCCAATGTCATCGCGAGCCTGGCGCAGCCGCCGGGCGGCCTCGCCTGCTCCGATGCGGTCAGGCAGACCCAGGTCGTCTTCGACTTCAAGGCCTCGCGGTCCGACCTCGACAAGATCAGCGTCTTCATCAACGGCAAAGGCGTCCCCGAGAGCGCCGTCTCGGAGGAATGGCCGCGACTGACCGTGCTGAAGGGCCTGCGTCCCGGACGCAACACGGTCGAAGTCTATGCCACCACGCCGGACGGCAAGACCGAAGCGCACACGCTCACCGTGCTCGCGGGCGAAGCGCCGTCGCGCGACGACAAGGACGACGTCGCGATCGTCGATTGCGTCGGCCGCCAGGTCGCGCAACGGGACGATCGCGGTCGCGAAGTGATCGCCGAAGCCGACGACGACGCCGACGAAGTGATCGAGGACGTGCGGCCCCACGTCGACGACGACGTCGACGAAGTCGATCGCGTGGTCTACGAAGACGCACCGGTCTACGTGTACTACCCGTATCCGGCGTTCCGCTTCGTCTCGTTCTTCCCGGCCTACTACTACCCGGCGCCGTACTACCGCTATTACGGCTCCTACGGCTATCGGCCGTATCCGTACTACGGCGGCCACTATTACGGCGGCTATCGTCACGGCGGTTACCGCGGCGACTACGGCCGCGGCCCCGGCAATTACTGGCGCGGCCGATCGCAACCCAGTCCCAGCCAGCCGACGCGTCCACCGACACATTCGGCGCCGTCGGGTCACGGCAACGGTCGTCACGGCAACTACTGATAGGGAGAGAGCCCATGAAGATGCAGAGCGCTTCGCTTCTCGCGTTGTTCGCCGCGCTGTCGTGCGGCGCCGCGTTCGCGCAGACCGCCGCCCAGAGCGACGTGCAGCGCGACGTCGATCAGCAGAAACGCATCGAGCAAGGCCTGAAGTCTGGCGAGCTCAACACCAAGGAAGCCGGTCGCCTCGAGCGCGAGCAGCAGGTGATCAACCGCACGGAAGCGCGCGATCTGAAGGACGGCAGGATCAGCGCCGGCGAGCAGCAGCAGCTCAACCGCGAGAAGCGTCGCGCCAATCAGGACATCTATCGCGCGAAGCACAACGCGGCGACCGGCAATCCGGATTCGGCATCGTCGCAACGCCTGCAGGCCGATGTCGGCCGCAACATCAATCAGCAGAAGCGCATCGAGCGCGGCATGCAGACGGGCCAGATGACCAATCACGAAGCGGCTTATGCGGAAGCGGGTCAGTCACGATCGGCGGGGCGCGAAGCCAGCGCGGCGCGCAACGGCCGCGTCACCGCCGGCGAGCAGGCGCGGATCCAGAAGTCCGAGAGCAGCCACAGCCGCGGCATCTATCGCAAGAAGCACAACGCCAAGACGAAATAGCAGCGGGAGAGAGCAAGGGCCGCAGCTGCGGCCCTTGTCTTGTACGATGGCGCCATGAACCCTTCCGACGCGAAAGTGGCGCGACCGGTTTCCTACTCGGCCGTGCGCGACCAGGTCCACCTGGTCTTCCCGAACGACCTCAACCAGAACAGCACCGTGTTCGGCGGCTTGATCCTCGCGTCGATGGATCGCATCGCGGCGGTGATCGCGAACAAGCACGCCGGCGGACCGTGCGTGACGGTCGGCGTCGACGCGGTGCACTTCATCGCGCCCGCGCGCGGCGGCGACGTGCTGATCTATCACGCGTCGGTGAATCGCGCGTGGAACACCTCGCTCGAGATCGGCGTGAAGGTCGAAGCCGAGATGGTCGGCGGCGGCGATCGACGCCACATCCTGTCCGCCTACTTCACCTTCGTCGCCCAGGGCGCCGACGGCCGGCCGCGCCCGGTGCCGGCGATCACGCCGGAGACGCCGGAGGAGAAGCATCGCTACGAAGAGGCGCAGTTCCGGCGCGAGTCGCGCCTGCGCAATGCCGAAGAGCTGAAGAAATTCCGCGAGAGCGCGGGACGAAAGGTTTAGCGCCCTACGGCTTCGGCGCGTCCGGCTGCCGATCCGGATGCGCTTTCGCGAACGCCGGATGCTCGCGCAGCCGTTGCGTGATCGCGAAGAGCCGAGGGAATTTGCTCACGTCGCAGGAAAAGCGCTCGGCGTTGTACACCTGCGGCACCAACAGACAATCCGCGAGCGTCGGCGCGTCGCCGAACACGAAGCCCGAGTCCTTCAGCGTGCCGCGCTCCTGCTCGAGCGCCGACAAGCCCTTCTCGATCCAGGTCCGGATCCACGCGTTCTTCTGCTCGTCGGAGATCTTGAATTCGCGGGTGAGATAAGCGAGCGGCCCGGTGTTCTGCAGCGGCTGGATGTCGCCCGCGATGGTGTGGCAGAACGCCCACATGCGCGCGCGCGCCTTCGCATCTGCGGGGATCAGCGCCGGCTGCGGGAATTTCGACTCCAGATATTCGAGGATCGCGAGCGACTGGCCGAGACCGAAGTCGCCGTCGACGAGGAACGGCACGCGCGACTGCGGATTGATCGCGCGATACGCGGCACCGTATTGCTCGCCGCTCATGCCCTTGGAGATGTCGATCGGGACGAACTCGTACTCGGCCTTCTTCAAGGCGAGCGCGATGCGCACGCGATACGAGGCCGACGAGCGCCAGTAGGAATAGAGCTTGAGGCTCATGCGCGGGTGACGATCTGGTCGATCGCGCCGAACACGCTGCGACCCTGCGCGTCGAGCATCTCGATGCGCACGCGATCGCCGAATTTCAGGAACGGCGTCTTCGCTGCGCCTTGCGTGAGCGTCTCGACGGTGCGCAATTCGGCGAGGCAGGAATAGCCGACGCCACCGTCGGCGATCGGCTTGCCGGGACCACCGTCGGCACCCTTGTTGGACACGGTGCCGCTGCCGATGATCGAGCCCGCGCAGAGCGGCCGCGTCTTCGCCGCGTGCGCGACGAGCGTCGGGAAATCGAACGTCATGTCGACGCCGGCGTTGGGCTTGCCGAACGGCGCGCCATTGATCTGCGACGACAGCGGCAGGTGCAGCTTGCCGTCGCGCCACGCGTCGCCGAGCTCGTCGGGCGTCACCGCGCACGGCGAGAACGACGACGACGGCTTGGACTGGAAGAAGCCGAAGCCTTTCGCGAGCTCGTTGGGGATGAGATTGCGCAGCGAGACGTCGTTCACCAGCATCACGAGGCGGATCGCCTGCTCGCATTGCTCGCGCGTCGCGCCCATCGGCACGTCGTCGACGATCACCGCGATCTCCGCTTCGAAGTCGATGCCCCACGCTTCGTCGCCGGCGCGGATCGGATCGCACGGGCCGATGAACGCGTCGCTGCCGCCCTGATACATCAGCGGATCGGTCCAGAACGACGCCGGCATCTCGGCGCCGCGCGCCTTGCGCACGAGCTCGACGTGATTGACGTAGGCGGAACCGTCGGCCCACTGATAGGCGCGCGGCAGCGGCGCGTGGCAATCGCACGGCTTGAATTCGAGCGTGTCGCGCACGCGGCCGGAGTTGAGCTTGGTCGTCAGCTCTTCCAGATGCGGCACCACGCTGCGCCAGTCGTCGAGCGCGGCCTGCAGGTTGCGCGCCTGCGGCATCAGCGATGCGGACTTGAGATCGCGGCTCACCACGATCAGGCGGCCGTCACGGGTCCCGTCCTTCAGGGTCGCGAGCTTCATGACCTCGATTCTATGTTGTCGATGTGCAGCGCGGGCAAGTCGCCCGCCGGCTTGAAGCCGAGCACCGCGCCGTAGAACGCAAGCTCGGCCTCGAGCGATCGGACGATGTTCTCCGCCTTGCGGAAGCCGTGCTGCTCGCCTTCGAACGCGAGATACGCGACCGGCACGCCGTTGGCGCGCAGCGCGTCGGCCATCTTCTGCGACTGCGACGGGGGCACGACCTTGTCCTCCAGACCCTGGAACAGGATCAGCGGCGCCCTGATCCTGCCGGCGGCGTGGATCGGCGAGCGGGCGCGATAGACGTCGCGCGTCGCCGGATACGGGCCGATCAGCTGATCCAGGTAGCGGGACTCGAACTTGTGCGTGTCGACGGCGAGCGCTTCGACGTCGCTGACGCCGTAATGGCTCGCGCCCGCTTTGAACACGTCGTGGAACGCGAGCGCGGCCAGCGTCGTGTAGCCGCCGGCGCTGCCGCCACGGATGATCAATCGACGCGGATCGGCCTTGCCTTGCGCGACGAGGGATTGCGCCGCGGCGATGCAATCGTCGACGTCGACGATGCCCCACTGCCCGTTCAGCGCATCGCGATACGCGCGGCCGAAGCCCGTGGAGCCGCCGTAATTCACGTCGACCACGGCGAAGCCGCGCGTGGTCCAGAACTGGACCTTCGGATTGAGCGAATCGACTGCGGCCGACGTCGGACCGCCGTGGCTGATCACGATGAGCGGCGGCTTCTCGCCCTCAGGCGCGCGATGCGCGTGATTCTTCGGCGCGTAGTAGAACGCGTGCACGCTGCGACCCCTGCTGGGAAAGCGGATCGATTCGGCGATCGAGACGTCGGCGGCGTCGAGCAGCCGCCCGGAAGGACGGCTCACGAGCTCGAGCGAGGCGCCGTCCGGGTACACGCGCACGATCGCGTCGGGCGACGTCGGCGCGGTACCAAGGAAGACGATCGCGTCGCGATCGGCGCGCACGGAAAGATGCGGCGCGTACGCGACATCGAGCGTGTTCAATTCACCGCGGCTCGCATCGAGAACCGCGAGATGCCAGCGCCCATCATGCGAATAGCTGCACGCGATGCGCGAGTCGTCGATGAACGCGTAGGTCGATTCTCCGAACACCCACTGCGCTTCGCCGAATTCCGCGTCCATCGGCGCGAGCGCTTGCACGTCGCCATCGCGCAGGCGATACAGATTCCACCAGCCGGTGCGATCGGAAACGAAATGCAGCTCGCCGCTTGGGGACCACTGCGGCTGGAAGATGGACTCGCGCGCACCGCCAGCGACGCGCCGCTCGTTCGTGAGCGAGCCGTCTGCAGCGAGTGAAGCGATCCAGAGCTCGGTGCCATCCCACGGCATGTTCGGATGGTTCCACTGCAGCCACGCGAGCCGCGTGCCGTCGGGCGACAGCCGCGGGTTCGAATAGAAGTCGGCGCCCGAGGCAAGCACTTGTGGGTCGGCCTTCAGGCCGACGCCTTGCAGGGGAATGGCGACGATCTCGTTGCTCGCTTCTCCCGCGCGACCGTGATCCTCGCGCACGCAGATCACGCGCTCGCGCTTCGCGTCGACTTCGAGGTCCGCGTACTGACGCTGCGGCGTGCGCGTCAACGCGACTGGCGCGCCATCACGCGACTGGCGGAAGAGCTGGTTGTCGGAGAAGCCCGTGAAGTTGCAGAAATACACAGTGCCGTCGCGCACCGCGTAGCTGCCGCCGCCGTACTGATGCACGCCGGAGCGCGCGTTGAAACCTTGCGGCGTGACGTCGTCGATGCGGCCATCGGCGCTGCGGCGCACGATGACCGAGCGTCCCTGCTCCTGCGGCCGGGTCTCGATCCAGTAGACGTCGCGGCCATCGAGCTGAACCTGATCGAGACGCGTCGCGCCGGCCGCGACTTGCGCAGCGGAGAGCGGCGAAACCCAGGTGCCGTACGGCGCGACCGTCAAGCGCTCTGCCAGGAGCGGTGGTAGTCAGCCCATTCGACGGACGAGGCAGCCTCGCCGACTTCGAGCGCGTCGCGCGCGTCGATCATCACGGCGTACTCGTTGGTCGCCGCTTTTTCCTGCTTGAGCATCTTGGTCAGCGCCTTCGGATGCGGGCCGTGGGTGAAGCCGCAGGGATGCAGCGTGATCATGCCGGGGTGGATGTTGTCGCGCGAGAAGAAATCGCCCGCGTGATAGAACAGCACTTCGTCGAAATCGTCGTTGTTGTGGAAGAACGGCACCTTGATCGCGCCCGGATCGGTCTCGAACGGACGCGGCACGAACGTGCAGACGACGAAGCGATTCGCGACGAACGTCGTGTGCGCCGACGGCGGCACGTGGAAGCGGTGCGACATCAGCGGACGGATGTCCTTCACGTTGATGCGCACCGGATGCAGCGAGCCGTGCCAGCCAACCGCGTCGAGCGGATTGTGCGGATAAGTGACGACGGAGATCTCGTTGCGCCGCTTCACGCGAACCTTCCACTCGCGGGTCGCGAGCTTGCCCTTCTGCTGCGACTGGAACGCCTTGTCGATCGCCGGCACGTCGAGCATCGCCGGATCGAAGATGGCGTGCTCGCCGACGAGTCCCTTCTCCGGCAGTTGATAGCTGCCGTTGGTCGCTTCGATGAGAAGCAGCGTGACCGGCGACTTGTTCTCGATACGCCACATCGTCCCGCGCGGCAGGACGACGTAATCACCTGGCACGAGCGCGAGATGACCGTAGTCGCAGAAGAGATCAGCGTCGCCGGCATGGACGAACAAGAGCTCGTCGCCGTCGGCGTTGCGCACGAGATGGTCCATCGACTTCGTGCAGGTCCAGTAGCGCATCTGCACGCTCGCATTGAACAGCAGCGTCTTCGCATCCCAGGGCGAAGCGCCGTTTGCCGCGAGCTTTACGCAATCGAACGCGCGCGGGCGCAGCGGACCTTCCCACGACGTCCACGCCGTCGGCGGCTTCGGGTGATACATGTGCGACGCGGGGCCGAAGAAGCCTTCCTTGCCGAGCTCGCGCTCGTAGGTGCCTTCGGGCAGATCGGCGTGCGCCTGGCGTGAGGCCTGGCCTTCGACGTGGGGGCGATAGATGTATTTGCGCGACATCTACGCGGGTTCTTTCAGGACGCCGCGCTTGATCTGGTCTTCCTCGATCGACTCGAACAGCGCCTTGAAGTTGCCTTCGCCGAAGCCTTCGTTGCCCTTGCGCTGGATGATCTCGAAGAAGATCGGGCCGATCACGGTCGACGTGAAGATCTGCAGAAGGATTCCCTCCTCCGGCGCGCCGTCGATCAGCACGCGCAGCCTCTTCAGCGTCGCGACATTCTCCTTGTGGCCCTTCACGCGCGTGTCGACCTTGTCGTAGTACGTGTCGGGCGTGTCCATGAATTGGACGCCGCGCGCGCGCATCGCCTCGACCGTCTTGTAGATGTCCTTCGTCTCGAGCGCGATGTGCTGGATGCCTTCGCCGCGGTACTGCTTGAGGAATTCCTCGATCTGGCTCTTGTCGTCGGCGCTCTCGTTGATCGGGATGCGGATCTTTCCGCACGGCGAGGTCATCGCGCGCGAGAACAGCCCGGTCTGCTTGCCTTCGATGTCGAAGTAGCGGATCTGCTTGAAGTTGGCGATCTTCTCGTAGAAGCCCGCCCACGTGTCCATGTTGCCGCGCTCGACGTTGTGCGTCAGATGATCGATGCAGCACAGGCCCACACCCTGCGGATTCGGATCGACGCCGTCGAAGAACTTGAAGTCGACGTCGTAGATCGAGTGCCCGGGGCCATAGCGATCCACGAAATACAGAACGCTGTTGCCGATGCCGTAAACCGCCGGCAGGCGCAGCTCCATGAACCCGGGTTTCGCATCGAACGGATGCGCGCCCTGGGCAATCGCGTAGTCGTACGCTTTCACGGCGTCCTTCACACGCCACGCCATCGCGCACGCCGCGGGACCGTGCGCCTGCGCGAACTGATGGAAGTGCGTGTACGGCGTGCCGTTGACGAGGAAGTTGATCTCGCCCTGGCGGAACAGCGTGACGTCCTTGCTGCGATGTTTCGCAACGGCGACGAAGCCCAGCAGCTCGAACAGCTTGTGCAGCTCGGCGATACCGGCCTTGGTCGGCGCGGTGAACTCGACGAACTCGAAGCCGTCGGTCTGCAGCGGATTGGGCTCTTTCTTGTTCATGGGCACAGCCACCGTTTCGGGTTTCAAGGGTAATCCTTTGGAAAGCGGCGCGTCACCCGCGCCGCGGTGAAATCAGGCCGCGACTTTCGCCGGCGCGCTGACCAGCTCATCGCCGGCGTAGGTGGAGCCCGGGTCGAGCTCCGTTGCCGTCGCGAGCTTGCGATAGACCGGTCGGAGATCATCCGCCATCGCGCGATGCAGCTCGTCGAGCGAGCGCACCACGAAATAAGTCTTCTGATAGTCGTCGATCATGTAGCGCGTGCGCATGACCCGCTCGAGCGCGAAGCGCACGCGATGCGGCTCGCGGCTGTCGATCGAGAACGGCGTCTCGCCGGCCGACGAGAGAATCCCCGCGCCGAACGTCTTCAGTCCGTCTTTGGACTCGAGCAGCCCGAATTCCACGGTGTACCAATAGAGCCGCGCGAGCAGCGGCAGCGCGTTCTCGCCGGCCGCCTCGAGTCCACGCTTCCCGTACATCTGCACGTAATCGGCGAACACCGGATGGAACAGCATCGGCACGTGGCCGAAGAAGTCGTGGAACATGTCCGGCTCGACCAGATAGTCCATCTCCTCGGGCTTGCGCAGCCACACCGTCACCGGCAGGCAGCGCTCGGACAGGTGCTTGAAGAACGCGACATCGGGGATGAAGCCCGGCACCGCGACGAGGCGCCACTGCGTGGCCTTGTAGAGCGCGTCGCTGATGCGCTCGAGCTGCGGAATGCGATCCGCAGCGTCGAGCAGCTTCAAGCCTTGCAGGAACTCTCCCGACGCGTAGCCCTGAACGATCCGCGACTGGCGGCAGTACAGATTCCGCCACATCGCCTGATCGGCCGCGCTGTAGAGGCGCATGTCCTGGTCGATCGTGAAATCCGGCTTTGCGTGCGTGTAATCGCCGCGCAGCTCGTTGGTTGTATTGGCACCAAACACTCGAGGTCTCCTCCGACCGTGCCCGTTCGCATGACCATCCTAACGCCGCGGCGGTGCTCACTTTGTGCAATTCCGGGCGTGCTTGCGCAATTTTGTGGCACTATTCACTACATTCGGATCGATTCGTAGTGATTTGCTGCGTGACTGAAGACCTCGACCGCACCGACCTCAAGATCCTGCGCGAGCTGCAGCGCGACGGCCGCGTGCCGGTCATTGCCCTCGCCGACAAGGTCTCGCTCTCGGCCACCGCCTGCCTGCGCCGCGTGAAGAAGCTCGAAGAGTCGGGCGTGATCGAGGGCTACACCGCCCGGCTCAACTCCGAAAAGCTCGGGCTGCAGATCCAGGCGTTCATCCAGGTGCGCATCGAGCGACAGTCCAAGGACATGGCCGAATCCTTCGAGGACGCGGTGCGCCGCCTGCCGGAAATCCGCGCCTGCTACGTGATGACCGGCGACCTCGACTTCCTGCTCCACGTGTTCGTCGCCGATCTGAAAGCCTTCTCCGATTTCACCATGCACACGCTGATCGGCCTGCCGGGCGTGAAGGACATCCGCTCGAGCCTCGTGCTCGAATCGATCAAGCCGGATGAGGGCTTCGGCTGGAGAACCGCGAAGTGAGCCTGCACGAAACGCTTCGCGCCTTCGATCAGTTCGGCAAGCCGACGCTGTGCGAGATGCGTCCGGTCGCGACCGAGCTCATGCCGGTCTACGTCAACGAGTTCTGGACCGCAAAGCAGCGCGACGCGCATCCGCTCCACGAGATCTCCTATCGCGCGTGCTTCAAGCCGCAGGTGCCGCGCTTCTTCATCGAACGGCTGACCAACCCGGACGACGTCGTCTACGACCCGTTCAGTGGGCGCGGCACGACGGCGCTCGAAGCTGGGCTGCTCGGACGTCGCGCGATCGCGAACGACATCAATCCGCTGTCGCGCATCCTGGTCGAGCCGCGATTGAATCCGCCGACGGTCGAGGAAGTCGCCGCGCGGTTGCAGGAGATCCCGATTGAGCCAGCCGCGACCGCCGATCTCGATCTCTCGATGTTCTACCACCCGGCCACGCTCGCGGAGATCGTGTCGCTGCGCGCGTATCTGCGATCGCGCCGCGATTCGGGCTCCGAGGATCACGTCGACCGCTGGATCCGCATGGTGGCGACCAATCGGTTGACCGGTCATTCGCCAGGCTTCTTTTCCGTCTACACGTTCCCGCCGAATCAGGCGGTGAGCGCGCAGGCGCAGATCAAGATCAATGAGCGACGCGCGCAGAAGCCGGACTATCGCGACACGCGCAAGCTGATCCTGCGCAAGACGCAGACGCTGTTGAAGACGATCTCCGACGAAGAACGCGCGCAGCTCGCGAAAGCGAAGGTGCGCTTCGTCGAGTGTGACGCGCGCGCGACGCAGCCGATCGCCGATCGCAGCGTGCAGCTCACGGTCACGTCGCCGCCGTTCCTCGACGTCGTGCAGTACGCCGACGATAACTGGCTGCGCTGCTGGTTCAACGGCATCGCGGTTGATGAAGTCGCGGCGCGGATCAGCACACCGTCGCGACTGGCCGAGTGGACAGCTCTCATCGGCGCCGTGATGTGCGAGCTTCATCGCATCACGGCTCGCGGAGGCCACGTCGCTTTCGAGGTCGGCGAGGTGCGCGGCGGCAGCGTGCGGCTGGAAGAGCACGTCGTGCCGGTCGCGCTCGCCGCGGGCTTCGACTGCGAGGGCGTGCTGATCCATGAACAGAGCTTCACCAAGACGGCGCACATCTGGGGTGTGGCGAACAATCGCGCTGGCACTAACAGCAACCGTATCGTTCTCCTGCGCCGCCGCTGAAGGGGTGCTGTCGTGGAATCTCGCCGAGCTCACGCGTGCGATGCACTTGCGCGACGACGCGGTGCGGCAGTACTTCACCGACGGCCGGCGCGTCTCGTTCATCCTCGAGCGGCGCATCGCGTCGGAAGTGCTGCATGGACGTCCCGCGCCGAGCGAAGGCGCGCCGTATGACGTCATCGACGATCACGAAGGCCGCTGGGAAGTGCGCTCGCTGTCCCGGCACGGACTGTATTTCTGTCCGAGCAACATGGTCGGCTCGAGCCGGCACTTCGACGAGACCGGATTCCTGAAGAAGCTCGCCGGCATCCGCGGCTACGTCGTCGCCGACATCGAGACCTTCCCCGACGTGGCCTACTGGCGCATCGATAGCGCGCGCGTCCTCGGGTGGTGGCGCAACGGACAGCTCGGCGCCGACAGCAAGATCTCTCGCGAGAAGGCGCTGTCGATGCTCGGCGCGAAGCGTTAAGCCGCGGCCTGCTTCGCCGCCGGATACGGATCCGTCAACGCAACCGATCCGCTCTCGAGCAGTGATTTGAGATTGGAGATCACCTTCGGCCAGCCGCCGGACACCGCTTCGATGAACTTGGATGCGTCACGATCGATCGCGTGGGTGATCGACAGCTTCACGGCCGATCCGTTTTGCTCGATCTCCATCGTGCACAGCGAATCGCCTTCCACCTTGAGCTCGGGATTCCATTCGTTGCGCCAGCGGATCACCAATCGGTGCGGCGGCTGCGATTCCTCGATCTTGCCGACGTCCGCGAGCCGGCCGTCGGGATAGACGAGCTTCCACGGCGAGCCGGCCTTGAAGTCGCAGTCGGCGGTGCAGCCGAACCAGAACTGACGGATGAACTCCGGCGTCGTCAGCGCCGACCACAGCTTCTCGGGCGTCGTGCGGATGTAGCTCACGTAGACGAATCGGCTCTTCGCCATCGCAATGCTCCTATTTCAGGACCGGCATCACCTTGCCGGTCTCGAGATACGACTTGAGGTTGGAGAGCACGAGCGGCCAGCCATGCTGGATGCCGCTCTCCATCTGCGATCCGGGCTCGAGGTCGTCGTGCGTGACCGTGAGCTTGCTGCGCGTCTCGCGGTACGGCTGGATGTCGAACGTCACCCGCGAGATCTGCGCCGGATTGTTCTCGTCCTGCGGGAACGACCAGGTCATCACGAGCTTGTGCGGCCGATCGCTCTCCAGGATCTTGCCGACGAGATCGACCTTGTTGCTGCCGTCGCCGGTGCGCACGTGCTGCCAGCGCGAGCCGGGCTTCCAGTCGGAGACGTTGTCGTGTCCCCAGTACTGGCGTGTCGCATCGGTGGTGATCAGCGCGTCCCAGACGCGCTCGGGCTTGGCGTCGACGTAGATCACGTAGATGTGTTTCGCTTTACTCATCGTTGCTCTTCTCCAGCCTTCGCTTGAGATCGGCCAGCGCGCTCAAGCGATGGCGCTCGTACTTGCCGATCCAGCGCTCGTAGATGTCGTGGATCGGCACCGGATTGAGGTAGTGCAGCTTCTCGCGCCCTTGCCACTGGACGACGACGAGATTCGCCGCCTCCAGCAAGCGCAGGTGCTTGCTCACCGCCTGCCGCGTCATGTCGAGGTGCTCGCAGAGCTCGGACAGCGTCTGGCCGTTGTCGGCGTGCAGCTGGTCCAGAAGCTTTCTGCGTCCGGCATCGGCGAGTGCCTTGAACACCTTGTCCACGGGCGAAGATGATAGGCAACCATTTGGTTGCATGTCAAGCGCACTTCGTCATTCCCGGGGAGGCGGGAATCCAGTTTTGAAAACGAGATGCCCGCTGACGCGGGCATGACGACAATCAGAGGTGCGCGAACCGATTCGCCGCGTCGACCAGCCGCGACTGGATCCCCGGCTCGCTGGCGGCGTGGCCGGCGTCGGGGACAATCTGGAAATCCGCTTCGGGCCACGCGAGATGAAGGTCCCACGCCGACTTCATCGGGCAGACGACGTCGTAGCGCCCCTGCACGATCACGCCGGGGATCTTGCGGATGCGCCCGACGTTCTCGAGCAGCCAGTTCGGCGTCTTGAAGAAGCCGTGGTTGACGAAGTAATGGCACTCGATGCGCGCGAATGCTTCCGCGAAGCGGTCTTCACCGAAACGCTTCACCAGGTCTTCCGACTGCAGGAGCTTGCTGGTCGCGCCTTCCCAGATGCTCCAGGCGCGCGCGGCCTCGCGACGGATCGCGGCGTCCGGGCTGGTCAGGCGCTTGTGGTACGCCTTCACGAAATCACCGCGCTCGGCCGGCGGGATGACGCGCACGTAGTGCTCCCACGCGTCGGGGAAGATCCAGCTCGCGCCTTCCTGATAGAACCAGTGGATCTCCTGCGGCCGCAGCAGGAACACGCCGCGCAGGATGAGCGCCTTGGTGCGCTCGGGATGCGTCTCGGCATACGCGAGCGCGAGCGTCGCGCCCCACGAGCCGCCGAACACGACCCAGCTGTCGATGCCGAGCTTGGCGCGGACCGTCTCCATGTCGGCGACGAGGTCCCAGGTGGTGTTCTCCTTGAGCTCGGCATGGGGCGTGGATTTGCCGCATCCGCGCTGGTCGATGAGCACGGCGCGGTAGCGGACCGGATCGAAGAACTGCCGATGCCAGGGCTCGACACCGCCGCCCGGACCGCCATGGACGAAGACGATCGGCTTACCCGCGGGATTGCCCGATTCCTCGACGTGGATCTCGTGAAGCGCGGAGACTTTCAGCCGATGCGTCCGGAACGGCTCGATCGGCGGGTAGAACGTGCTGGGGGTCGGGCGGTCCACGGGACGATCAGTTTAGCGGTTCCTCCGGCCCGCGTTGGGATATTTTTCCTATCTCCGACGGTCTTAAAAAAAGCGCGCAATCACACTAAATTCCCACGGAAAGTTGTTTGCCGTCCCGGCCCCGGCACGGTAGCATTCCGATCATCGTTGGGGCGTGTCTTTTGGTGCGAGAAATGAAGCGTCGGTGGTGGCTGTTCTGTTTGGCGTTCGCAGCAGGCGCGGCCTGCGCGGACGAAGTGTCTTTCCCGCCGGCCGAAACCGCGGCGATGGAGATGACCGAATCGCCCGACGCATCCGCACCCGCCGCAGCAGTGCCTTCGGACGACGCACTGTTCCCGCGCCTCTCCGTCATCGAGCCCAACTACCAGTTCTGGACCAAAGTGTTTTCCGAATACTCGGAATTCCAGAGCGTCGTGCATGCGGCGGAATATCCGGATCGCGTCTTCGAGGTGCTCGACTTCCGCGACGAAGCAACGATCGATCGCACGCGTGCTCGCCTCATGCAGTCTGCGGCCGAGAAGCGCGAAGAGCGGCGCCTCGAAAGCCTGCTCAAGAGTGTCGACAAGAAGCGGCATCATCCCGAGCAGCTCAACGACCAGGAGCGCCGCGTCTTCAATCTCTACGGGGGCATCGACGACGATCGCCGGTTTCGCAAGGCCCTCGACAACGTGCGCAGCCAGCGCGGGTTGAAGGAGCGCACGCAGCGCGCGCTCGAGACGTCGGGCAAATATCTCCCCGAAATGGAAACGGTGTTCGAGCGCGAAGGGTTGCCGACGCGGCTCACGCGCCTGCCGCTCGTCGAGTCGAGCTTCAACGAAGAGGCTTACTCGAAAGTCGGCGCCGCGGGCATCTGGCAGTTCATGCCGTCGTCTGCGCGCATCTACATGCGCTTGAACGAAGTGGTCGACGATCGCGCCGATCCCTGGTTCTCGACGCAAGCCGCGGCCGAACATCTGCGCGACGATTACGCCGCGCTGCACGACTGGCCGCTGGCGGTCACCGCCTACAACCACGGTCGCGGCGGACTCGCGCGCGGCCTCGATCAGGTCCACGGCAACAGCCTGTCCGATCTGATCGAGCGCTATCGCGCCAAGAGCTTCGGCTTCGCTTCGCGCAACTTCTACGCGGAATTCCTCGCGGCGAGCGACGTCGAGCGCGACTACGCGAAGCACTTCGGCAACCTGCAGCGCAAGCAGCCGCTGCGCTTCGACCAGGTGCAGACGAGCGACTACTACATTCCCTACCAGACGCTGCTGCGCCTGTCGGGCACCGACGAAGAAACCTTCCGCCGCCTCAATCCGGCGTATCGTCCCGACGTCATCGACGGCAAGCTCTACGTGCCGCCGGGCCACACGCTGCGCCTGCCGCCGGGACAAGCCGAGGCCTTCCGCGTCGCGCTCGGCACGCTGTCGTCCTCGGAGCGCTACGAGCAGCAGAAGCTCTACTACGTGCAGCACAAGATCCAGAAAGGCGACACGCTCGCGCGCATCGCCAAGAAGTACCACGTGACGCTCGCGTCGCTGAAGAGCGCGAATCCGGGGCTGTCGAAGCACCTGCGGCGCGGCAGCGTCGTGCGCGTGCCGCCGCATGAAGGCGGCAGCGACTTCAGCACGGCCGTCGCATCGCTCAAGCCGATTCCGAAGGCGTCGGCGAAATCGAACGCCAAGGCGATCGCGGTTTCGAGCGAAGGCAAAGCGGCGAAGAGCTATCGCACGCACAAGGTGCGCTCGGGCCAGACGCTGTCGCACATCGCCAAGCAGTATCGCGTCAGCATCGACGCGATCCGCAAGCTCAACGGCTTCAGCGAGTCGAGCCTGCTGCATCCGGGCCAGCGCATCCGCGTTCCGACGCGTTAACCCGCAGCTTTCAGGATCTCTTCGGCCAGCCGGCCATAGTCACCATTGAAGTGGTGCGATCCCGGCAGCTTCACCACGCGCACCGCGCCGCCTTCGAGCTTCGGGCAAATCGTGTCGTCCTCTTCCTCGCCGTAGATGCACAGGAACGGCGTGCCCTGGATCTTGCGCACTTCGGCGAGCGTGTCGTAGCCCTGCTTGATCGGCCCAATCCAGTTCGCGAGATGGAACTCGAACACCGCGTGATCACCGAGCCCCATCGCGACTGCGAGCGAGATTTGCTTGCGCGCGTCCGCTGACAGCTTGTTCAGCGCGAACGGCAGGATGTCGGCGCCCTGCGAGTAGCCGACGAGCAGCACCCGCTCGCTGCGCCACTGCTTCGTGTAGACGCGCTGGATGCGCTCGATGTCGGCGGCGACCTTCTCGGGCGTGCGGCTCGCCCAGAAGTAGCGCAGCGAATCCACGCCGACGATCGACACGCCCTTCTCGTTGAGCGCGTTCGCGACCTCTTCGTCGAGCCCTGCCCAGCCGCCATCGCCTGACCAGAAGATCGCGATCGGCGCGCCGGGCTTCGCATCGTCGGCGGGCAATTCCATGATCGGCAGATCGACGAGCTCCGGCGGCAGCGTCGATGTGGCGGCGGGATGGGCTTCCGCGAGTTTCGTCACCGCTTCGGCGAACGCGCTTGCATCGGCGACCTTGAGCTGCGACCAGCCTTCGACCGGCGACGAAGGCAGGACGATGTCGAAGCCATCGCCCGATTTCTTCACGACGAGGTGGTCGCCCGCGCACAGCTCCTGCTTGAGCTTGAGATGCGGCGCGAATCGCGCGGTCACCGCGCCGGCGAACGTGCCGTCCGGCGCCTGCATCAGGTTCGCGGCCGCGAACGCAGCGCCTTCGCCGTCGCCGACCAGGATCGGATGCGTGTAGCCGCCGAGCTTCGAATACGCCTGCACGAAGTGCGACAGGTTCTCGAGATCGCCGTCGGTGAACTCGCAGCCGCCGATCTCCTTCTGCAGCTCGGCGTAGAACGTCTCGAGCGGGATGCCGATGACGAGCGCGTTCTTCGCGGCCAGCGTGTTCGCGAGCGACTTCATCTTCGGCGTCCAGCCGTCGAGATCAGTGATCAGCATGACGACGCTCTGCACGTCGCCTTTGCCGCGCACGACTTCGACCTTCGGGAACCGCCCGTGCGAAATCGTCTCGACTTTCTCGTGTGAGCACGCCGCGATGAGCGCGACGAGCCCGATCAGCGCGCGCTTCACTTCCACACGACGCCTTTCACGCCGCCGGCGATCAGCGAGGAGACGTCGAGCAGCACGCGCGGCAGCGACAAGCCACCGGGCGACGCGAGATAACGCGGCCGCCACACCGGATTGAATTTCTCCTTGTACTTGCGCAGCCCCTCGAAGTTGTAGAACGGCTCGCCGTAGCGATGCACGAGCAAGCCGAGCTTGTGCCAGAACGGCGCGAGCGGGTGCCGCTCGAGTCCTGACAGCGGCGCCATCCCGAGGTTGAACCACGCGAAGCCTTCGCGCTTGCCGAACAGGATGATCTCGACGAACAGGTAATCCATCACGCCCTTCGGCGCCTTGAAGCTGTAGCGCATCAGATCGACGGTGAGCTCGGACTTGTCCGCCGCCTGCCAGAGGTTGGCGAAGGCGACGATCTCGCCCGCGCGGCGCACGATGGCGCACGGGAAGTGGCGGATGTAATCGGGATCGAAGCTGCCGACCGAGAAGCCCTTCTCCGCGGTCGACTTCGCCGACAGCCACTGATCGGACACTTCCTGCAGCTGCGGCATCAGCGCCACGACTTCCGCCGGCGACGCGACGGAGAACTCCAGGCCTTCGCGCTGGCCCTTGCGATTCGCCGTGCGCAGCTCGGCGCGCTGCGGGCCTTCGAGCGTGAAGGTCGAGAGATTCACGCGCGCTTCTTCGCCGAGCTTGATCAGCGCAAGCCCGATGTC
>Ga0070741_10002577_pt1 | contig 48133 bp, 38 predicted proteins | sample Coa_R1_4_FD_66440 | JGI IMG/M metagenome (GOLD analysis project Ga0070741, IMG submission 66440) | Surface soil microbial communities from Centralia Pennsylvania, which are recovering from an underground coalmine fire - Coalmine... | ecosystem: Environmental > Terrestrial > Soil > Unclassified ... | reverse complement strand
ATCCGTACTATTACAGGCCATACCGAAGACACCGCGTAGTTGTTAATCTCCGTTTTTAATTAAAGCTTAGGCGAATCAAGGTAGCCAAGCGGATAGGCGCCTCTTTGTTCGGAAAGGGGCGCCTTCAGAAGGACGCGATAGCTGCGCTCTCGCTATCAAACACTTCCAGTAAGGTCATTAATCCCGAAATAGTTAAAAGCTGTCGCACAAAGCTGGATGGACTGGTCAGTTTGAAATGGCCGCCAGCGCTTTTTGTGGTTTTGAACGATTTGATTATGATCCCGATGCCATAGCTGTCCATTCTGGCCAGATCGGAAAGATTCACCAGTATCTGCGCCGAGCCGCTGGCGATAAACGCGGCAACCTTGTCGAACAGCTCGTCTGCGTTTTCACGCAATATCAAACTTCCGTGTAAATCGATTACGGCAACCTGGCCGACGCTCCTTGTGCTTATGTCCATCAATGCTTCCTTAATTAATTGCGCAGAGCAGGCGCGCGAATACTTACCCACATGATTTAATTCAATCCAGAGGCATTGTCAAAGCATGTTCGACGGCCGGCTCAACGCTCCATTCGGGTTCGGTGCCGGTATCTTCGGCCGCCAGCTTCTTCAATGATCTACCCAGCTTGTTCAGCAACCAGACGCCTCTTTCAAAAAGGCTGATCAGATAAAACAGATTGCCGCGATCCTGGTTGTTCAATGATTGACCTTCGTTAAAAGACTCCTTCCGCATCTGTTCCATCAGGTTGCTGCGATCAAACGTGATCGTTAAAAGCAGATCGATCTCTTCGACGCGCATCGATTCCATCGCCTCGACGGCAGCATGCTGCAGCGAATCCATTCCCTCGATAAAGACAAACAACATCATTTCCAGTGAACGTATTTCCGAGGCCTTTCTGGCAGTCTGGACAAACTGAAACACATTCTTCTCTATGGAGATAATCAAATTATTTCGATCGATCAGGTTCAACAGGCGTCCCGACGTTATCGAATCCATGTCTTTGTTCTTCATCAGATCTGCCAAAAATGCCGACAATTCCGTCGAAATAGAAACAAAAGCTTTATTCAGCAGGCGATAGTCAGGAAGATCGGCGCGCCGCTCGTTTCGCGCGCTTTCCAGATAATCAGGAAATCGACTGAATAATCGCGCGTGTTCTTTCTCAATTAGATCAAGGGACAAATCCGGATCGTCCATCGCGTGCTCGTGCATGTAATGAAGCTTAGTAAGCTCTTCCTCTTGCGTAGGAGGCGACACGCGTGACAGAAAGTTATAGGCGATGCTTGAACAGGACGCGCTGATAAGAGCAACAACCAGTCGGTTTATCAGATAAACCTCGGCCATTTGTCCGGCGAGCGTACGGGCAAACCGATTTACCAGGGCCATCACCAGTGGAACATGCAGATAGATTTCAGCATAGAAAAGAACGGCGAACAGCGCTCCGCCGACAAAGTCAAATATCATATGGAACCATACAATCTGCCTCGTCGTACCTTTTATATTCCCGGACAAGAGCATAACCGTCGCGGCAGACCCAACATTAGTTCCAAAGATGATCATCATCGTTTGCTGAGCGTCCAGCAGATTCGCCTGCGCCAAAGTAATGGCAATAATCGATGCAGTTGATGATGATTGAATGAATAGCCGCAGTAACGCGCCAACCAGAAAAGCAATCAGATAAAAGTGGCTGCCATTGGAAATCACTAACTTGATCGCGTCAAGATTCGCCAGCGGCGTCGCGCCGGTCTTCATCAATTGAATACCGAAAAATAACAACCCGACGCCGTAGACCGCGCCCATAAAACGCTGGTAGCGAACGGGCTTGTTAAATGCGACCGAGAGGCTTGCGATGCCCAGCAGGTATAACGCGGCAAGCTTCAAATCAGACACTGCCAGAGCTACGAGAATGGCTGAGCCGACATTCGCCCAGCTCCAGATCGGCAGCGCGTTCCCGACGGTGATCATTCCGCTGGAAGCAAGTCCGGCTAAGATAAAGGTGATAACGGAAGAGCTTTGTGAAACTGCGCTGGAGACGATGCCGATTATCGCAGCCTTCCACGGTTTGCCTATGTATTTCGTCAGTGTAAGCCGGAAACGGCGACTGGTAAGGGATTTCAGATTGCTGCTCAGAAGGTTACTGCCGTTGACGAACAGGCCAAGCCCGACCAGCAGCATGCCAAATGATTCCAGCACTCTTCACTCCTGAACTTAATTAAAAATCTGAGCAGATGTTTCCCGTGAAACTCCGGCATTATTGTCCGAAAGTCTCCCGGTAACAAGAAGGTAAAGAGTCTAAATGATGAGTGTAAATTCAATGTAACATCAAGAGCGGACTCTCCCGGTAAATATGGCTTGATAGTCAAACTTCCCGAATCATTGTTTCAGGAAAGGCAGGAAAAATTATGCGGTCATATACTTCGCTCAATCGCAACTTGCAGTTTATAGAAGCGACATCAAGAATTCCGTGTTCGACCGAACGAAATCCCCACTCACCACTGGGCTGACGGAAAAAGTGCTCGATCAAAGGCTTACGCTGGGATACTAAAATGTAATCAGTCAAAGTTTTGTTGTGGGTTCGATATCTTAAAAATTTCTCGCCACGATCAAATGCTTCAGTTGCGGGCGAAAGGACCTCAAAAATAACAGACGGATTAATTATCACGTCTCTTCTTCCGACAACAAAAACAGGTTCACCGCACATAACAGTCACGTCAGGGTACGCGAATAACCCATTTTCTCCGGCCAATACTTTCATATTTGGGGATAGGGTTCTACAGCGTGTTCCCTTCAGCTGTGTTCCGACCTCAATGACCAGGTTGCTGCAAATTGTACTGTGTTCTAGACTTTCGCCGGCCATTGCATAGACGAGTCCATCCAGAAACTCGTGCCTGATATCTGACTGCTCTTCAAAAGCGAGATATTGATCGACTGTATAGGTATAATCGAACTGAGGAATGCCCATAAACCCTCATTGTAATAGCAATCAGTATTGCTGTCAGCTATGTATTTATTCAGTCACATTTTACCCGTTTCATCGGGAAATCGATTGCCTTCTGTTTGCCATTCTCAGTTCCCTCGATGCGAGCGAATAGCGAGCCGTCATTCTCGTGCCGGTATATGATCCGTCGGGGAAAACTTAAATCCGGATTCTCGAAAACTGATTCGGTCGGAGTGCCTATAACCAACTTAAAAGGTGTTTCAGGTTTGTTGTGCGGCTTGGCGATATAATAAAGATCTCCATTCGCATCTTGCCGAATTTGCAGGAATTCGTATGCTACGACTTTGCCGTTCATAACTGTGCGGCTCATCCCCATCATCATATTTCCCGCGGGACGCATCCACTGTTCGACAGAGCCAGGATCGTCAGCGGCTTGCCAGCATCCTGCTATCCAGGCCACGTTTTCCATTGATGGTTTGCTTTGGCCGGTAACGATTAATGGCAGAACAAAGAGGAAGACTAGAACAATCTTGAACTTTGAAATCATTGGGAGCCTCCAAATATTATTTCCAAACGACCAGAGTCCAAGAATAACAGGTATCTAGAAAGCGGTATTGGAAAAATCCGACATGGCAATTCTGTTCGTCAGGCTATTTGCAATGTCGTATTCCCGCTCGATGAAACGCGAAGGGTTTTGGCCGGCAAAAGCTTTGAAATCTTTTATTAAGTGCGCCTGATCATAATACCCGCATTCGTATGCAATCGCGCTCCAGCTGATATTTGGGTTGCAATTCAATAGCTTGAAGACGTGCTGGAAGCGGGCGATGCGCGCCAGAAGCTTTGGCCCGATGCCGATGGTCATATGAAAATGCCGCTCCAGGTGTCGGCTGGTAATTCCCAAATCGCTGGACAATTGATCGATCGATATTTGACCGCGTACGCGAACGATTCGCTCCGCGGCAACAGCCGCCTTGAATTGGCCGCTATGACTATCGTTTAACCCCGCTTCATTCATCATTCGCAGCAGGTACGATTCCGTAATCCGAATCCGTTCTTCGAACGATGCAGCCAGATTGATGCGCTCTTCCAGTTCACTGACGCCGTGGCCGAGAACGGAATCAAGACCGGGAATCTCATCCGTGAATTCGCTCAGCGGCAATTGCAGAAAAGGGTATGCGCCGTTCGGCTTAAGCTTGATTGCGAATAGCGATACGCAACCCGTTGGTTCGATCAAATCGGCGCGCGTCATTTGCCCAACGAAAAGTATTCGAGGCTGAATCTCGGTCTTATTATCGGGAAGGTGTCTTCGAAACGGATCGGCGCAGTTAAAGATAAACTCAGGACAACCGTCAGGCGGGATCGGCTCTGCCGAACTCGAATCGGACGCGGAACCTTCAAGCTGCCAATAGCATTCGACGTACCGGGCAAGACGTTGACTGGGGCGTCCTTCGATATATTTCATGCAAACGGCATTAAATACTGACGCCGCCTTTCAAAGGAATAAATTCGGGATCGTCCTGGTGACTGCGTTCCCACGACAGGAAATCATAATAGCCGCAGCGGCTCTTTTCGGGATATTCACGGCAGACGTCGGGACGAGCTTCGTATACTGTGCAGCGGCGCGTCTCATGGTCCAGAAACTGACAGACGCTGCCGTAAATCTCGTCTTTACGATGACGAAGTATACGTTCTCCCCAGCCGATCTTAGTGTAGCGCCGTTTTGCTTCGTCATTCGTTATGCCGAAATGACGGGCCAGTCGTCGGATATCTTTGGTATAGACGCCTATTCGAAGGTAACTACAGCAGTATGCCGGACACTTCTCGCAATGATAAAGTACCCTGAGTTTTCGTGAACCATTAGTAGATGTTGAATTGGTTGACATCGATCTCCCAAACGAGCGGCTAAATACGCCGCGTTGTTTTTTATTGAGTGATGGAGAGAAAAGGCATTCTACATTTCAGTGTAATCAGAATCCAGTAGGGCGATAGCAACAATCTCGATTTAATGAAAGTTTTTACTCGGTTTCATAAATGTGAAAGCATCGGCAGCCAACCAGACTGGTGCATCGAGGATTCGGCACCGGCATCAGGCGGTTTACATCTTCGCTTTTGTGGCTTTCCTGGCTGCGGCATGCCTGACAGGTGTCTTCATCCATCACCGCGGAATAGACAACGCGTTTAGTTCCCGCTGATGGCATCGTATTTGGTTGATGCAGACATATTCCGCAGACTATGCAGAAGTCATTCCAGGCGTCGTTACGCGCTCCGCATTTGCGACAGGGTATAAATTGATTCATTTTGATTGAGCCGCGAGATCGGTTCGCGCCGCCTCGTCTCCTATTTCATAAAGTCTGATGCACCGCGACTGATGGTTTTCGTTAACCGGTAACAACGGAATCTCTCCGGTAGTGCATTCCTGTATTCGATAACGGCAGCGCGGGGCGAAATTACAACCAGGAGGCAAATTCAACAGATTCGGAACTGTACCCTCGATTGTTTCCAGACGATTGCGTCTATCAACTCCTTCTTTCGAGAGTCGCGGCACTGACCGAAGCAAGCCTTCGGTATACGGATGTTTTGGCGCTTTGAAAAGCTCGCGGGTAGGCGCTTCCTCAACAATCTTGCCCGCATACATCACCGCAACGCGATCCGCGGTTTCCGCGACAACACCAAGATCATGTGTTATCAACAGCAATGCCAGCTTGAACTCTTCGCGCAGCCGCGCCAGCAATTCCAGAATCTGCGCTTGCGTTGTAACGTCAAGGGCCGTAGTAGGTTCATCGGCGATCAAAAGTTCAGGATTACAGCAAACAGCCATGGCGATCATCACGCGTTGGCGCATACCGCCTGAAAGCTGATGCGGATAATTGTCAGCTCTCTTGGCAGCGTCAGGAATGGAGACCGATTTCATCATTTCAATAGCGCGATTTCGCGCTTCGTGGTGACCGACCTTCTGGTGCAGACGGATAGCTTCGGCAATCTGCTCGCCGACCGTATAGACAGGATTGAGCGAAGTCATCGGATCCTGAAAGATCATCGCGATGTCGTTGCCGCGAATCTGGCGCATCTTTTCGTCCGATAGTTTCCGAAGGTCCTGACCTTTGAAAATGATCTGACCACCGACGATCCTCCCAGGCTGACCTATCAATCTCATTATCGAAAGAGAAGTGACCGATTTGCCTGAGCCAGATTCACCAACCAATCCGAGTGTCTCTCCGCGTTTCAAATCAAAGCTGACGTGATCTACCGCAGGCACTTCGCCACGATGAGTAAAGAAATGCGTTGACAGGTCGCGAACTTCCAGCAGGCACTCGCCGTTTTGGTTGGGAATCGATTGGTTCATTCCGGCACAGAATACATTAATCGCCGATTTTACGCACGAGTAACATCCGCCCATATAGAGCGTTAAGACAGGGAGAAAGAAGAGCAAAGGACACGGATAAAACGGATCAGACCGACTTTCACGGTTCCAGATCCGTTTTAATCCGCTTAATCCGCGTCATCCGCGTCCTTTGCTTTTTTTGTCTTTGTCTGAACTCTTCCGACCGTTTCATTATTTCCGCTGCTGGTTTAGAATTTCTAGTCACCGCGATTCAAATCATTTCCAATTGGCGGATGGCTATTATGAATACTCTGCGAAAGTGCTCTCTTTTTGTGCTGCCGGTCTTGTTCGTAACCGCGATCATTTCAGGCGCGCAACGTGATTACAACGCTGAAGTCCAGGCTATAACAAAACGTCCCGAAGTCGAAAAGGCCCTCGCCTATCCCGACGCACACAAGGACTCGATCCTAACCGAATGGCGCACGATAACAGAGATTCCTGCTCCGAGCGGCAAAGAAGCCAAACGCGCCGCCTTCGTGCAAAAGCTTCTGAAATCCTACGGACTCACCGACATTCACATTGACGAATCGGGCAATGTAATCGGTATTCGCAAAGGCACTGGTGGCGGTCCTCGAGTCGTAATGGACGCGCATCTTGATACCGTTTTCACCGACAAAACGGATGTGACAACAAAAGTAAAAGACGGTCGGATCTACGCGCCCGGGTGTGGAGACGATACTAGAAACGTCGAGGCGCTGCTGGCATCGATCCGCGCGCTGAACGAAGCAAAGGTTAAAACGAAAGGTGACATCGTTTTTGTCTTTACCACTCGGGAAGAAGTGGGTTTGGGCGGCGCGGAAGAATATATCAAACGCAACAAAGAAAAGATCGATTATTACGTGGCGCTGGATGGTGGCTATGAAGGCTTCACCTACGGCGGCATTGGCATCAACTGGTATAAGTTTCATTTCATAGGACCGGGCGGTCACACGCGTTCGCAGACTCCGCCGTACAGCGCGACTTTGCCGCTCGGGCGAACGATTACCCGAATAGGAGATTTGAAATTGCCGACTTCGCCTCGCGCCAATTTGAATATCGGTATGCTTGGTGGCAGCGATGTTGTTAATGCCAAAGCGGCCGATGCGTGGTTTTCGCTCGATCTGCGATCAACAAACAACGACGACATTACAGCTCTTGAGAAACAAGTCCTGGACATAGCAAATGAGGAAGCGCAGCGAGCCGGACTCGCATTCAAACTTGAACGCATATCCAGCGTGAAAGCGGCGCAGATTCCCGGCGCCCGCGATTCCGAAGTAGTCAAAATCGCCGAAGCCGTTCACCTTGCAGCCGGATTCGATAATCCTCCGATAACCAATGCCGGCTCTAACAATGCGACCGAGGCTCTTCTAGCCGGAATACCCGCAATCAGCACTGGCGCTGGCATCACGGGGAATTCGCACGCAGTCGACGAATGGTGCGACATCGATTCGATCTACAAAGGGATTCGGAAAATAACGCTTCTTGAATTAGCGTACGCCGGAATGCAGTAATTTTGGAGAGCGCCACCATGTCGGCGCACTCCGAATTAAATCTTAAACTGCGAGCGCGCTTTCTCTTTGTGACGTTCAAGCGCCAGCGCAATCAGTCGATCAATCAACTCACTGTATGGTATCCCGCTTACTTCCCAGAGCTTCGGGTACATGCTGATCGAAGTAAAGCCCGGCAGCGTGTTAATCTCATTTATCAAAATTCTGTCAGTATCTCGCTCAAGAAAGAAATCGACGCGGCTCAGCCCTGAACCATCAATTGCCTGAAAAGCCTTCACAGCCAATTTCTGAATTTCTGTTGCAAGTTTTTTTGACAGTTTGGCCGGAATCTCCAATTTCGCGGCATCAGTAACGTACTTGTCGGAATAGCTATAAAAATCTTCTCCGGGAACAATTTCGCCGGGCAGGCTGGCGACAGGTTCATCGTTGCCCAGGACACTGACTTCGATCTCGCGAGCGTTAATCGCCTTTTCGACAAGGATCTTGCGGTCGAACTTTGCGGCTGTGTCGATGGCTCGTTCAAGCTCGGCTTTAGTTTTCGCCTTTGAGATACCGACAGAAGACCCCAGATTCGCCGGTTTGACGAATGCTGGCAGTCCAATCTCTTTTGCAACTTTGTTAAGTATTCGCTTGCGGTCTTTATCCCACGCCGTGCGCAGAAACCAGGTGAATTCACCCATCGGAATTCCGGCCTGACGGAACAGGTTTTTCATTATCACTTTGTCCATGCCGCAGGAGGAGCCCAAAACTCCGCAACCTACGTAGGGAATATCGGCCATATCGAACAATCCCTGGATCGTTCCGTCTTCGCCAAACGTTCCGTGCAGAACGGGAAAGATCACGTCGATCTTTTCATTGCCTGTCGCTTCGCCTTTGCTTCCCATTCGAACAAGACTGCGTTTTGTCGGATCGCCGAACAGCGCGATGTCTTCGGTTTTGCCGGCCATCACTTCGCCAGGAAGGAGTTTCGTCGCTTCACCTGAGGTCAGCCAGCGACCTTCTTTAGTAATGCCGATTGGCACGACATCGTATTTCTTCTTGTCCATCGCATTGATGATGGACGTCGCTGACCGTAGAGAGACTTCATGTTCGCCACTGCGTCCGCCAAAAACCACGCCAACTCTTAACTTCTTGGCCAAAAGCACTCCTCCTGAAAGATAGTTCGTAGTCCCGCCTTCAGGCGGAAGGTTTTAAGATTCCGCCTGAAGGCGGGACTACGAACCCTTGATCTATAAAATCTTTTTGCCCAGCGCAGACAGCGTCAACTGCACGCCCAGTTCCGCCGTCCGATTTCTGGTATCGAATATCGGATTAATCTCTGTCAATTCGAAGGAAACCATACGGCCAGTATCGGCAATTTTTTCCAGGGCAAGATGGCTCTCACGATAAGTTCCACCACCTGGAACGGGAGTTCCAACACCTGGTGCGATATCGGGATCGATAAAGTCCATATCGAACGTCACGGCGAACCCTGCCGTCCCGCGCGAAGCAATGCGGATCGCCTCATCCACAACCGAAGACATCCCGCGCTCGTCCAAATCGCGCATCGTAAAGACGCGAAGACCAGAATCGATTATTACCTGTTTGTCGCCCTCGTCCAGTTCACGCGCGCCGATCAAAACACAGACACTCGAATCCATAATCGGAACACTGCCACTGAGCTCAGTCAGTTCCGGCGGTCCATACCCAAGTATCGCCGCATACGGCATTCCATGAATATTTCCCGAAGGAGAAGTCTCCGGCGTATTGGCATCGCCGTGCGCATCGAACCAGATCAATCCGATCTTTTCATTGCTCTTTCGATAATGACGCGTGACCCCGGCAAGAGTTCCGATTGCTATCGAATGATCGCCGCCAAGCACGACTGGCAATGCATCTGCGGCGAGAATGCCTTCGACTTTATCCGCAAGCTCGCGATTCGCTTCGGCGATTTCGTGCAGGTATTTCTGGTTTGAATGGATTACGGTGCGAGTCTCGGGTATATGAACGTGGACGTTGCCGATATCTTCGACGTCATATCCAAGCTGAGCTATACGCTGATTGATGCCAGCAATACGAAGAACAGACGGACCCATATCGACGCCGCGTCGATCTGCTCCCAGGTCCATCGGTGATCCGACGATTTTGACTGCCCTTTTCATAGAACCTCCTAAGGCAGGCCGTTTATTTGAATCGGTAGCTTACCATAATCGTGGCGTGGACTTCAGTCCGCACAAGATATTAAGCTGCCAATGCGAGAAGAAACAAACCAATTTGATCATCGGTAAAAACGATCCTTTTATCACAATTTGATCGGTGGCACGACTTGCGCGGACTGAAGTCCACGCCACGATTTCGTCGTAACTGATAATACCAATAATGTTAGGACCGAAACTTGACATAGCGAAAGGGGTGCCCTATTATCACGCCTTCCCCGCGGATGTGGCGGAATGGCAGACGCGCTAGGTTCAGGTCCTAGTGATCGCAAGGTCGTGGAGGTTCAAGTCCTCTCATCCGCACCAATCTCTTCCTACTTCAACCTCTTCAAAATGCTTCAACAATCTATATAATCTTTATATGGCCATCAGCAAAGGCGAAAAGATAAGGCATGCTGCGTTTCGAGCTTTGGCCTTGCGCTGTCCCGATTGCGGAAAAGGTACGATTTTTGAATCAGGATTTAAGACGCGAAAGAGTTGTCCCAACTGCGGTCTGGTCTATGAACGAGAGCAGGGTTATTTCGTAGGCGCGATCTATTTCAACGTGATCGTGACGGAATCACTGATCATTGCCGCCTTCATCGTTTCGATTATTGTTCTGCGGCAATTCAATCAAAAAATAGAAACGGTGTTATTCGTGTTGGCTATCTTGATGCCAATTCTGTTCTTTCGTCACAGCAGAAGTTTCTGGCTGGCATTCGACCATCTAATAAGTCCATCCGAAAAGGACAGGCCGCCGCGCAATCTTCCATTCACTCAACCTTATAAGAACATTCAGAATTAAGGCGAAACTGGGCCCGCGTACATGGTCGTGCTAAGATGAAACTGTGCCTTGATCAGAGATGTAGGGGCAGGGCTCGTCTCTGCCCGGATCGTGCGCAGCACGATGAAATGGTCGATTTCATAACGTCTAATTGCCTTCGGCAATCCGGGTAGAGTGCCCTACCCCTGCATTGTTTCTGATTAAGAAAATGGAAACGAAGATCGAATGTACGCCGAAGTTGCTATACCAGTCTATATCCGCCAGACGTTCACTTACCGTCTGCCCGATCTGTTCGCGCATAAAGCTGCGCCCGGCTGCCGTTTGATCGTTCCATTCGGTAATAAACTGATCACCGCGTATATCGTTGCCATCCACGAAAAACTGAATAAAGAGTTGCAGCATGTCGATTTGAAAGACGCCGAAGAACTTGTCGATGAACATCCGATCCTGACTGAAGAAATCCTGGAATTGACGGAATGGATAGCCGATTATTATTTGGCACCGTGGGGTGAAGTTATCAAGGCCGCATTGCCTACAGGCATCAATGCTCCGGAAGAAGTTTTCCTGTCAATCACCGAGGCCGGCCGTGAAGCGCTCGGCGAAGTTTCCGAAAGCCGCCTGAAGAATTCTTCAAAGTGGCAAGCATTAAAGATGATTGCCGATGCCGGTTTGATGAATGTCAAAGAGCTTCAAAAAGGTTTCAGCAAAGCCAGGGTCACCGCGATTACTCGCGATCTGGCCAACTCCGGCTACATTACTTTGGCGCGGCAGATGGGTTCGATCACTTCAAAGCCAAAGATGCAAAATGCGGTTCGTTTGGTCCAAACGCCAAACGCCGACGGCAAAGGAAAAGCATTAAGTGCTCAGCAGCAGCGTGTGATCGATCTGCTGTTTGAATCTAACGAGCCTCTACCCTTTTCAACGCTGTCCGAATCCGCAAACGTTAGCGTCTCAGTTATTCGTACCCTGGAAAAACGAGGACTGGTCGAAGTATTCGCAAGAGAAGTTCGTCGTGACCCCTTGTCCCACATTCAGGTTCTCAACGGCGCAGGCGATTCGGAACAGATAACGCTGACAGAGCCGCAACAGGATATCCTCGACAAAATCAAAGCGAAATTGTCGGACGAGGAGTATTCAACCTTCCTTGTTCACGGTGTGACCGGCAGCGGCAAGACTGAAGTCTACATCCGCGCAATGCGAGCCGCGGTCGAAGCTGGAAAATCGGCATTGATGCTGGTGCCAGAGATTTCGCTCACTCCAATGTTCAGCCGACGACTTCGAGCCCATTTTGGCGATGTCGTGGCCATTCTGCATTCTGCGTTGTCAGACGGCGAGCGCCTTGACGAATGGAATCGTATCCGGCAGGGCGAAGCTCGTGTTGTGATTGGTACACGGTCTGCGGTATTTGCGCCGCTTGAAAATCTCGGTCTGGTTGTTGTTGATGAAGAGCACGAGACTTCCTATAAACAGGAAGAGACTCCGCGGTATCACGGCCGCGATACCGCAATCATGCGAGCCTTGAAAGCCAAGGCAGTCGTGATTCTAGGCAGCGCTACGCCATCGCTTGAGTCGTATCACAACGCGCATCAGGGAAAATATATCTATTGTCGGATGCCTGATCGAATTGGCGGAAGGTCGCTTGCCGACGTCGAAGTGGTCGATATGCGAGAGGTCTTCAATCGCTATGGCAAGCCACAATTCTTATCAGATGAGTTAAAACAGGCGATCTGGGTTACCCGCGCGCGCAACGAACAATCAATTATTCTGCTCAACCGGCGCGGGTTTTCATCATATCTGCTGTGTCGAAGCTGCGGAAATGCAGTCCAGTGCCCGAATTGCGATGTAACTCTTACTTACCATCGCAATGTACAGCGACTGATCTGCCATTATTGCAACCACCAGCGAGGGGTGCCTCCACATTGCCCGATATGCAACGGTCAATACATCTACTTCATTGGCGAAGGAACAGAGCAACTGGAAGCAGTCGTACGCGAGGCTTATCCATCGATGATTGTCGCCCGACTCGACCGCGACACGACGCGACGACGTGGCTCTTACGAAAAGATCATAACCGAGTTCGCCTCTGGCCAGATTGATGTTCTGGTGGGCACGCAGATGATTGCCAAAGGTCACGATTTCCCCAACGTCACCTTGGTTGGCGTAGTTTCCGTCGACGCCGGGCTGGCTTTGCCGGATTTCCGATCCGCCGAACGAACATTTCAATTGTTGACCCAGGTCGCGGGACGCGCAGGCCGCGGCGACCGCAAAGGCAAGGTATTGATCCAGACGTACCATCCGCATCATTACGCGCTTCGACACGCGTGCAATCAGGACTATGAAGGTTTTTATAAGGAGGAGATCGGTTTCCGCCAATCGATGTTTTATCCGCCTTTCACGGCCCTGATTAATCTGTTGATCAAGAATACCGACTATCCTAAAGCTCAAGCCCAGTCGGCCGAACTGGTCAGACTTCTAAAAAACGCCGCAACTGATCGGGATTTGCGAATTTTAGGCCCCGCCCCTGCTCCGATCACTCGGTTAAGGGGCGAATACCGGTTACAGGTGCTTATTAAAGGCAGGAATAGAAGCTCTGCCAGGCAGACGCTGGATGTTGCGCTCAGAGCCGCAGCCGATGCCGGGCACGATATGAAGCACGTGATGGTGGAGGTCGATCCGGTAAACCTTATGTAGACCCGCAATTTATTACTATCGGACCCTCGTAGAAAGCCATGAAATCGGATATGATACTGTCAAAGCCGAACTTAATCGGGCTCTGCGCGTATAGGTTTACATCACCTCGAGTAGAGAGAGGGTTGGATGGACAGTGCACTCAGCAAAGACGAGACCGTACGAATCGCACGCGATCACTTTTCGCAAAGGATCGGCGCGCATGATGGCGACATACGGCTCTTGCTTGTCGAGGATGTTACGTTTCCCGATTCGAATTTCGGCGCCAGCAATAAAAACGAGATGAGCTTGCAAGTCTTGACCGACGGCTGGCGAATACTGTTGGCGCATAATGATACTCAGGCTGAATACAGGGCGAATAAAAGCAAAGTCCGGCTATATCAATTCGAGGGAAGTAACTACCGAATCTTTCCGTAGCCGCCCGCAGAAAGCGGATACTTTCCGTTCAGGAGCTTAGCGATGAAGCGTTCTCCGGCATATCATTTAACTCTTGGTCTAATGGTTATTCTGATGGCATTCATTATGGGTGTGCCTCGTCAGATCAGGATGCAGCGCAAACGAATCAGTGTTGTTGGGACATTGCCAAAGTCTCCTTTCGGTCCTGGGCTCATTGTCAAATACAAGGACGGCGCACGGCCTTCAGCCATTTCCGCGCTGAGAGATCATTTCAAGGCGACCCAACTGCTCAGTTTCGATTCTATCGAGCATGGGCTGGATTTCGAGTCGATTCCCTCTGGCGTCGATATTAACGAAGTCCTTGCGGCCTACGATGCCGATCGGGATGATGTCGAGTATGCCGAGCCTAACTTCAGATATGAAGAAGATCATTTAATTCCGACATTGTTTCCAAATGATCCGAACTTCGGCCTTCAATGGGGACTTGTTAATAACGGGCAAGAGATCAATGGAAAAGCAGGAAAGAAGGGCGTTGACATTGGGGCTTCGACCGCTTGGGCGGTAACTACCGGAAGCGAAGATGTTGTCGTCGCTGTTATTGATAGTGGCGTCGATTACAAACATACAGACCTGGCCGGCAATATCTGGGAGAACAAGAAAGAGATTCCCAACAATGGCATCGACGATGATGGCAATGGCGTAGTCGATGATTATAACGGTTACAATGCGGTCGACGATAACGGCGATCCTATGGATGCCGATCAACACGGCACCCACTGTGCGGGAATAATCGGGGCCGAAGGTGACAATGGCGAAGGCGTGGTCGGCGTTAACTGGCACGTTAAGATCATGCCGGTAAGATTCATCTCCAGCGGCGGCGGCGGCACACTTAGCGATGCAATTGAAGGCATCAACTACGTCGTAAAGATGAAGAAACGCGGCGTCAACGTTCGCGTCATCAGCGCAAGCTGGGGTGGATTGCAGTATTCGAAAGCCCTGAAAGATGCAATCGAAGCGGCAGGACGCGAGGGAATCCTGTTCGTAGCTGCCGCCGGCAATTCCGGAGTAGACAACGACCGGATGCCGCATTATCCGTCGAGCTATGGCCTCGACAATATTGTTGCCGTTGCAGCCTCTGACAACAACGATCATTTGACCAGCTTTTCGAACTGGGGCGCAAAGAGCGTTGATCTTGCAGCACCTGGAAAAGATATTCTGAGCACAACACCAGGCGACAGTTATTCACTGATGAGCGGTACATCGATGGCGGCGCCGTTCGTTTCCGGAGTCGCGGCGTTGATAATTTCAAAAGAAAAAAACATCACCGTAACCCAATTAAAGAAACGATTACTGGAATCAGTCGATCCTGTGCCAGAACTTAAAGGCAAAGTCGTTTCCGGCGGGCGGTTATGTGCAGCCAAAGCCGTTGGCGCGGAGGAGCCTAATGTTGGCTCAATAACCTATTAATCAGAAAGCCGCTTGGAATTTAATCAGCCCTCTGCACCTTATTAAGCAAAGAACAATTTGCTAAACTGTAGAGCCGAGCATTTTCGCTCGGTTCTTCGTTATATTCCCTTTTTTTGGAGCTCTTCAATGAAGTCGTTTCTCTCGTTCTTGTTCGTCGCACTCGGTGTGGCCTTGTCGATCTGTCTTACTCAATCAGTAACCGTAGTTCAGGCGCAATCTCCCGCAATAGCCACAATAAAATTCAATAGCTGTGGTTGCGAAACAAAGCCTCTTCCTGATGTCATAGCTACAGTTAATGGCGCTCCGATAAAGTCGAGCGAGCTCGAAGAAGCCGTCAGACTTGACGTCGAACAGGCACAGAAGGCCGTCATCGATGCAAGAGGGCGTGAGCTCGATTATCAGATCAACTCGAAATTAGCAGAGATGGAAGCGAAAAAACGCGGGGTAACCGTTGGACAGTTGATGCAGCAAGAGGTCGTCAAAAAAGTGCCGGAACCGACCGATGCTGAATGCCAGGCTTTTTACGATGACAACAAGGCTAATCTTGGCGGCAACTTCAACGAACTTAAAGCCGGAATTGCAAATTACATTCGTCAGCAACGCCAGCAAGCGGAAGCGGAAAAATTCGCCTATCGTCTCCGCGGCGCCGCCGATCTCAAGATCCTGGTCGCCGAAGTGACTCCACCGCAAAATGATTCAGAGCGCTCTCGTGTATTAGCGACCATTAACGGGACTCCGATTACCTCCGGCGATATCGAAGACAGCCTGAAACCTTTGATTTTCAACGTGCAACAGCAGGTTTATGGCATCAGGCTTAACGTGCTGGGTGCGAAGGTAAACGACACGCTGCTGCTCCAGGAAGCAAAGAAGAGACAGATCGAGCCAATAGCTTTGTTGAATACTGAGGTCGTCCAAAAGACCAAAAAAATCACTGACGAAGACGCCAAAAAGTTCTATGACGAGAACAAAGCAAAACTGACTGGTGATTTCCCTGCGTTAAAGGATCAGATTATCGGGTATCTTCAGCAACAGGAATCGGACAAAACTACTGCTGCATTCGCTGAACAATTGCGAAAGGGCGCTGCGATTCAGATCTTCCTGCCTCCTCCGGTCTCTCCCGTATTTAAGATCGCAACCGATGATCGACCGTCAAAGGGAAATCCGAACGCTCCCGTAACGTTGATCGAGTTTAGCGACTATCAGTGCCCGACGTGCGCGCAGACACAGCCGATGATAGAAGCGGCGATTGCAAAGTACGGAGATTCCCTGAGAGTAGTCGTTCGCAATTATCCGCTGATTAAACACCCCAATGCCTTCCGCGCGGCCGAGGCATCCGAGGCGGCTAGAGCACAGGGCAAATACTGGGAATACATTGCAATCCTCTACCAAAATCAGAACGCGTTAACTGATGACAAATTGAAAGAGTACGCCTCCAGATTGGGTCTTGACCGCAAGGCGTTCGATGCAGCGTTGGCGTCAGGTCAATATACAGAAAAAGTTCAGCGCGATATCGATGATGGAAATTATCTGGGAATCACTGGCACTCCAACCATCTTTATAAACGGCCGTCGTTTGACAGCGGTAACCGCGGAATCGATAAACGGTGGAATCGACGCCGTCCTGAAGGATTTGGGCAGGAAATAATCGGAAGCAGGCATGTTAAGACTAGTCTAGATGGGAGAAAGCTGAAATTTCGTCAAGCTTTCATTAAGCAGCCGCCTAGATAGGCGAATTTTGTTTCCAAGCAATTGAATATACAGTTGTCGCAGATCGTTGAAGTATTTTCTGCGGTAACCGGATTCAAGTAAAGCTATCGAGCCAGCTATTGCCAACCCATCGTTTAGAGCAAGTTTTCTAGCCTGGCGTTCGTCGATCAACACAAGGTCAGCAAAGATCTGTTTGGCAAGGAGTATTGTTGACAGTTCGCCTGCACCCAGCGGTGTAGACCTTGTCCAGTTATAAAGTTTGGCAGGATCATCCAATTCAACAATGTGAATCCAAGGTGATTGTGACGTTTCTAAAGCTCCGAAACGACCGTTCCCTTCAACAACAACTTCTTGCCAAACCTGCCTAGACACAAAGATTTCTTTGAATAATCTTTCCAATAGATCGAATTGTCCGATTGAAGCAAGCGCTATCAGGGGAGTAGCATTTGAAACTACGATCACAGGTTTAATTTCTCAAGGGTATCTCGATCCTGTTCCAGTCCACCGGAATCAAAATCGAGATCAACTTCACGCTCGCCTGCGAATTCCATAAACTCTGCAATGGATACTTTGCTGAGCTCGGCGGCTTTGCCTAAGGAGATGGCGCGTTCGCGGTAAAGTTCCAAGGCCAGCAGCTTAGTAACGTCCTGCGAGCGCCGCTCCTCTGACACGTTAGCGGCTTTCAGCAACTCGTCCGGAATGTCGACAGGTATTGTGGCCATGTTGGTAGTCTAGAAGTCCACTCACAGTAGTGTCAACAGTTCTTTGAAATAGGGATCTGTTTAGCAAATTGATCGCGCATCACAAACAGTTATCGCTTTAGCCAACCAAACAACCCATGCCAGGTTGTCTCTCGGTACAATTCAGCGATTGAAGTCGTCAGCGGAATCTCCTTCGGACAGGCGCGAACACAATTCTGAGCATTACCGCAATCTGTAATTCCACCCTCGTCCATAATCGCTTCCAAACGTTCGTCGCGGTTCATATGACCAGTAGGATGAGTATTCATCAATCTAACCTGATTCAGTACCGCCGCGCCGACAAACGCCGATTGCGGACCATACTGCGGACAGACCTCCAGGCAACAACCGCACGCCATGCATCGCGACAACAGGTAACGGTGATCCTGCTCTTCAGGCTCGACCCTCGGACCCGGGCCCAAACTGTAAGTACCGTCAATCGGAATCCAGGCATGTGCCCGTTTGAAATCATTAAATAGCCGACTGCGATCGACAACCAGATCGCGAATGACTGGAAACTTCGTCATTGGCTCAAGCGTGATGCTGGTCGATACTGCCGCATCATCGACCAAAGCCGTGCAGCCCTGACGCACCTTCCCATTGATGACCATCGTACACGCGCCGCACACTTCTTCAAGACAGTTCGAATCCCACGTCACCGGCGAAGTCTTTCTGCCATCGCGAGTCACCGGATTGCGCTGAATCTCCTGAAGGCAGGTCAATACGTTCATCTTCGGCTGATAAGGGACCTCGAACTCTTCCCATCGCGAAGGTCCATCGGCTTTCTCTTGGCGCTTTATTCTTAAGAACACCTTCTCAGGCATGCTTCTTTAATCCCTTTCTATATTCAGCTTCTCTTTACGCGTGTCCGGGTTTTTCGCTCTCGGCAACAATGGCTGTGTCTTTTGGAACACCAGCCTTCACACGTTCTTCGATTTTGTTTTCCTTTTGCGCGGCGTTTGGCGCCACTTCTTTTCCGCCCTTGCCTTTGTCGGCGTCGTATTTACGGGCGCGAGGCGGAATCAACGAAATATCGACTTTCTCGTAGCTAAGTTCCGGTCCCTCCGGCGAATACGTCGCTATCGTAGTTCCAAGGAAATTCGCGTCGTCCCGGTTCGGGAAATCCGGTTTGTAATGAGCACCGCGGCTTTCATTTCGCTGCAGAGCCCCAAGAGTAATCACCCTCGCAAGTTCGAGCATGTTGTAGAGCTGGCGACCGTGCGGCAACGCCTGCGATCCCCACATATTGCCGTCGTTGATGTCGACCTTTTTGTATCGCTCCAGCAACTCCTGCAGTTTTGCATCGGTCTGTTCCAGCTTATCGTTATATCGAATCACGGTGACGTTGTCGGTCATCACCTTGCCCATCTCGTCGTGGATTCGATAAGCGTTCTCACTGCCACGCTGGTTCTTAAGTTTCTCGTTAAGTTCGATCTGCCGTTTCTCTTCCTGTGCGAAGATCGCTTCGCTGCCGTCGTATCGTTTGCCGTTATTGCTCTGTGCAAACTTGATCGCGTTCGGACCCGACAGCACTCCGGCGTAAATACAAGAGAGCAGCGAATTCGCCCCCAATCTGTTCGCGCCGTGAATCGAAAAATCGCATTCGCCTGCTGCAAACAACCCAGGCACGTTGGTCATCTGATCGTAATCTACCCACAGACCGCCCATCGTGTAATGAACGCCTGGGAAGATGCGCATCGGAACGTGGCGCGGATCGTCGCCCACGAACTTCTCGTAGATTTCCAGAATAGCACCCAGCTTGCGATCCAGAACATCGGCAGGAATATGAGTAAGATCGAGATAGACCTGCATCTTCCCGTCAACACCCAGCCCATCCAGACAAACTTTGAAGATTTCTCGAGTGGCAATATCGCGTGGAACCAAATTGCCGTATGCCGGATACTTCTCTTCTAAAAAGTAGAGGCGTTCCTTTTCCGGAATATCCAGCGGATTGCGGCGATCGCTCGGGTTGCGCGGCACCCACACGCGCCCGCCTTCGCCTCGAGCCGATTCCGACATCAATCGTAATTTATCCGTGCCTGGAATCGCAGTGGGATGTACCTGAATGAACTCGCCGTTGCCATATTTGACTCCCTGCTGGTACAGAGCAGATTGTGCGCTGCCGGTGCAAACGACAGAGTTGGTCGATTTGCCAAAGATCAATCCGACTCCGCCAGTCGCTATAATGACCGCGTCGGCAGGAAACGATTTGACTTCCAGGGTGCGCAAATTCATTGCGGTCAAACCTCGGCAACGACCGTTGTCGTCCTGCACCATCGAGAGCATTTCCCAATGTTCCAGTTTTCGAACCAAACCTTCTGCTTCGTAATGTCTTACCTGTTCATCGAGCGCGTAGAGCAGTTGTTGGCCAGTTGACGCTCCAGCAAAAGCTGTGCGGTGATGTTTAGTGCCTCCGAAACGACGAAAGTCGATCAAGCCCTCGTGTGTGCGAGTAAACGGCACGCCCATGCGGTCGAACATATAGATAATGTCCGGGGCCATATAACACATCGCCTTTACCGGTGGCTGGTCGGCAAGGAAATCTCCCCCATAGACGGTGTCATCAAAATGAATTTCGGGGCTGTCGCCTTCGCCCTTGGTGTTAACCGCGCCGTTGATACCGCCCTGTGCGCAAACCGAATGCGAGCGTCGGACCGGAACGATAGAGAAAAGATCGACGTGCTGACCCATCTCTGCGACTTTGATTGCGGCCATCAGACCGGCCAACCCACCGCCGACAATCGCTATATTTACCGTTGCTGCCATTTATAGTCTCTCCAAAAATCGTTATCGCAAAAACGGGGCAAACAGTCCGCCCGGTCGTACAAAAGCCGCCGCCGCGTCAAGACCGAATATAAAGAGTCCGATTCCGATGAACAGGCAAACGTATCCAAGAGCGCGCTGAGCTTTCGGACCGATAGCAATGCCCCAGTCGATCAGGAACAGCCATAATCCGTTAGCAAGATGGAAAACCACCGAGCCGATGCCGACCACGTACCACGCGAATTCAATGCCTATTTTTAATCTGTCGGAAACAATTTGGAATGAATCAATTGATGGCTTCATATCCGCCATCGCTTTCGGAATGTCGCTGCTGATTCTGAATTCGTATATGTGCCACGCAATGAAAACAAACAGAATTATTCCGGTTATTCTCTGAATGGTGTACATCCAGTTGCGAGCATATCCGTATGCGTAATTATTCGGTCGTCCTTCATAGGTGATGATCAACCCATAAATTGAGTGATAGAGCAAAGGTATGAAGATGAAGCCGAATTCCAGCACCAGCAGATACGGCATGCCGTGGAGCCATTCGACGCCCTTGTTGAAATCTTCGCGACCGTGTGTCGCCACCCAGTTCGAATAAAAGTGCTCCATCATGAATAAACCCAGTGGGATTATTCCGGTTAGCTGATGCAGCTTGCGTAAGACAAAGTGGCGTTTTATCTGAATACTCATCGAAACCAGCTCCTCAGTTTGTTTGGGCTGTGGTGCTCATGTTAAGTGGCGTTTATCACCCAAAAGACTTCGAATTATAACTTCTCTCAATGTAAATGCAACGCCGCCAGCGCATCCAGCGCCCGTGTTTATCCTGCCCTGCCCACATTTTGTGACCATCGTCACCAAAATTGTATGATAATCTGTTATAAGTTACAGTGAAATAAGTTAATACTCTACATTAGGGTTGCTAATCAAAGGCAGTGAACATTGAGACTCTCAAAATATTCTGTGACGTGGTCGAGACCGGCAGTTTTTCCAAGGCTGCCGTTCAGAATTTCGTGACGCAATCGGCTGTGTCCCAGCAACTGCGCATGCTGGAGGAAAAATATGAGACAAGGCTCCTGGAGCGCAGCCGTCGCAGCGTAAAGCTAACTCCTGCTGGCGAGATATTTTACCAGGGCGCAAAGCAGGTTCTGGAAGACTATCAGGCCCTTGAACGCCGACTTCGTGAAACCAGCGGAATCGTCAGCGGCACCGTCCGTGTCGCCACAATTTACAGCGTCGGACTTCACATGTTGCCGCCTTACGTAAAGACCTTCATCAAACGTTATCCTCAGGCAAATATTCACCTCGCTTATCGTCGCACGAACGAGGTATACGCAGGCTGCCTTGCCGGCACGACGGATCTTGGTATAGTGGCATTCCCGGTAAAGAACAACCAGCTCGAAGTCCTGCCATTTGTCAAAGAAAAGCTGATCTTGATCTGCAACGCCGAACACCCTCTGGCCGGCGGCTCTCGCATCGCTATAGAGCGCCTGAACGGTGAAAACTTCATCGGATTCGATCGCGATATCCCCACTCGCAAAGCTATAGATCGCATCTTTAAAGAGCAGCGGATCCGCGTCAACTATGTAATGGAATTTGACAATATCGAAACGATCAAACGTTCAGTTGAAGCCGGTGCTGGAATCTCAATTGTTCCCGACTCGACGGTTCAGCAGGAAATTCGATCGGGAACACTGGTAGATAAACCATTTACAAAAACATTCTGGCGTTCGGTCGGAATAATATATAAGAAGCAGCATCAACTGAGTCTCGCCGCTCAAAAATTTATCGAGCTATTGCTGGAAAAGCACTAGCTTTTAACTTTTTCGCAACTCCTCTTTCATTCCCCAAAAATGCGAAGTAAGCTAAGAGAGAATTTGCGAATTATGGAGTGCTGTGACTTGTCACAGCTTTGGCCTGAGCCGACTTGTCGGCTCAAAAAGGAAGAATTCTTCCTTTAGCGGCGGCAAGTCGCCGCATACCAAAGCGGTAACAAGTTACCGCACTCCATATTGAGTAGCCTCGAAGTTTGAGGCAAAATCAATAGCACTCATTAATCTTTGTTTTAAGGCTTGTGCTGCGATTGAGCATTTTTCGCGGCAGCAATTCATAAAGGCTCTCTGGAGGTATTAAGAATGTTCAAGCGCTCTTTAACGATGGTCGTGCTCGTAGTGGTCAGCACTTGTCTGACGACGATCACAGGCTTTGGCAATCTCAAGCGAACTGTAGCGCTTCAGACGAAACCTGCTCCGCAGACTACCACTGCGGCGACAGAGCCTTCACCAAAGGGTCAGCCCGAGAAACTGTCAGCAGCAGATTTCTCTAAACTGATCCAGGACCTGTCCGAAGAAGGCGGCTATTTCCGCTCGGACAACCTCACCTCCAACGAGACACCTTATCTGCACGTAGTAGACAAGTTGAAAGAGCTGGGCGCAACCGGCGGCGCATACATCGGTGTCGGACCGGAACAGAACTTTACCTACATAGCCAAGATCCGTCCGCGCATAGCCTTTATCGTCGACATTCGCCGTCAGGCAATGGTGCAGCATCTGATGTACAAGGCTATCTTTCATCTGTCACCGACCCGAGCGCAGTTCCTTTCGATGCTGTTCAGTCGCCCGATTCCGAAAGACAAAAAGTTCGCGCCAGACGCTCCAGTCAATGATCTGCTGACGTTCATTGGACAAACCGCAGCTGACGAAAAGGCTTACACTGCGAATCTGGCGGCGATTCGCAGAACAATTAAAGAAGATTTCAAATTCCCGCTGACCGATCAGGATCAGGAAGGGTTGGAATACATTTATAAGAACTTCCATGACCAGGGTTTGGATATCTCCTATCAGATGGGACAGTTCCGCAGCAGCATGTTCCCGAGCCTGGGTGATTTGATAATGGAGACAGACCTGCACGGCAAGCTTGGAAATTTTCTGGCCAGCAAAGACGATTTTGATTACGTCCGCGACATGCACAATCGGAATATGATTATTCCTGTTGTCGGCAATTTCGCCGGACCTAAGGCTCTGGGCGCGGTGGGCGATTATCTGAAGAAGAACAACTACACCGTAACCGCCTATTACCTTTCGAACGTAGAGCAGTACCTTTTCCAGGACGGCATCTTCGGAGCATTCGCCAACAATGTTAAGAAACTTCCGATCACAGACAAGAGCCTTTTCATCCGCTCAGTCTCCGGCCGGATGTCGATGCACCCTGCGCGTCAGCCGGGTCATCGTTCGGTGACGCTGCTTGAGCAAATTTCGGTCTTCATAAAGGATTTCGACGAAGGAAAGTATCAGACGTACATGGATCTGACGACAATGCATTACATAGCGCCCGATCCTGTGACGACTCCGGTAAAGAATCCGCAATAGGTGACCAGCTTAATCTTATCAGCTAGAATTCTGGAAAAAGAGAGGTGTAGCAAATGTCAGCCAGACTAACTCTTGAATTACCTGATAGTCTCGCGCGCGAAGCTGAGGCCAGTGGATTATTAAGCTCAGAGGCAATCGAAGGTTTGCTGCGGGCCGAAATTCAACGCCGTCGGGTAAATAGTCTTTTTGACGCGGCGGACCGACTGGCCGGACTGGACATTGTTCCGCTTACTGAAGCTGAAGTTGAGGCTGAAATTGCTGCAGTTCGACAATCGCGGCGACGCTCCTGATGCGAGTCGTTGCCGATACCAATATAGTAATCTCGGGTTTGTTGTGGGGCGGCAGCCCACGTCAGGTTCTCGAAGCTGCTCGTCAAGAAATTATCGATCTCTTCACCAGCGCTGTTTTGCTTGCCGAACTTGAAGATGTTCTGCAAAGCGACAAATTCGCGCTCCGTCTTGCAAAAGCTAATGTGACTCCCCATGAATTGACGCTAGGATATTCGGCTCTTGCCACCATTGTTGAGCCGGCGGAGGTCGCGTCAGTTATTATTGCTGATCCTGACGATGACGCGGTTCTGGCCTGCGCTGTTGCGGCAAACGCCGAGGTCATTGTTTCAGGGGATCACCATTTGCTCGAGTTGAAACGCTATTTCAGCATTACAATTTTGAGTTCAAGCGAATTGCTTTCCCGATTAAGTCTGCAAGGAAACTCTTGATATATTAACGGCGCAAGGTTCTGAGTAATGGATTACAACGCTATCAAATACGTTTCAGACGAAAACGGCAATACAAACGAGGTGATTATACCTGTCGAGTTGTGGCGGGAGATTCAGTCAGAGATTGAAACAACCTACCTGCTTCAAAGCGAAAAAATGATGGACAGATTGCTGAAAGCAAAACGACGCAAAGAAGGAATGGCGCTGGATCAGGTTCGCCGGAAGCATAGGATCTAATTTGATCATCGATTGTAAGGAGCTATCGATGCTTTCGGCCATTTTCAAAATATAGCTGGAGACGCTATGCCTACATATCTATTGACTTGGAATCCAAAACAGTGGCATTGGCGGGATGATTTGGCTGATACATTCAAGAAAGTCCGCGGCGAATATTTCGGTAATTGGAGTTGTGGCAAATCCCAAAGGATAAAAGATAAAGATCGTGTTTTCTTGATTCGCCTTGGTAAGGAGCCTAAGGGAATTGTCGCATCAGGTTACGCTGTCTCTTCTGTTTATAAGGACAAACACTGGGACGAAGACTTAGCGAATTCTGGAAAAACGGCTCTCTATGTGAAAATTCGCCTCGACAATTTGTTAAATCATTCAGTCGAAGACATTCTTTCCCGTAGAAGCTTGGATAAAGGTGTCCTCGCGAACATGCATTGGGATTCACAAGGCTCAGGGATTCAGATACCAGACAACATTGCCGCCGCACTTGAAAGGGAGTGGGCAAGATTTTTAAGTAAAAAGCGAAGGCCCGTGGTAATTGCTGAACCATTAGCCCTCGAAGGACTGCGAACGGAGACAGTGAGATATATTAGAGGCAGAAGTCGTATGCTCCGCGATTTAGCGCTAAATCAATCTAAAGGCGTCTGTTCGGTATGCGAGGTTGATTACACCAAAGTCCTCAAGGGAAAAGGAGTGAGAGTTTTACAAGTACATCACAGAAAGCAACTGGCTGCTGATGACGGTCCAAGACCAACTAAGCTCAGTGACCTTGCGGTGGTATGCGCAAACTGCCACATGTTAATTCATATGGATCCAACGCGTTCTATAGCGGTCGATAAGCTTAGAAGGATGCTTAAAGAATAACTTAGGGTTAGAGCTATAAACAATTGTTCAAAACACCTGTATCTCGCCAGTTGAGTAAAACAGGATTCCCGATAGCTTTTAATCCCTATCCATGTAAAATACTCGCGTCAACACACCGTCCGTTTCTTAGAGGATTCCATGACATTAACGCTGCTCGACTGGAGCATCATCGCTGCGTATTTCCTTTTCAACCTGGGGATAGGACTCTATTACTCGCGTCGAGCGCGCGGCAGCACAAGCGAATTCTTCCTCTCTGGTCGCGACGTTCCCTGGTGGCTGGCGGGCACTTCCATGGTCGCCACGACATTCGCCGCCGACACTCCGCTGGTTGTAACCGGTCTGGTCGCAAAGAACGGCATAGCAGGAAACTGGCTGTGGTGGAATCTGGTCATGAGCGGCATGATGACCGTCTTCTTTTACGCCAGACTCTGGCGGCGCGCGGGCGTGATGACCGATGTTGAATTTGCCGAGCTCCGTTATTCAGGCAAACCCTCGGCATTCCTGCGCGGCTTTCGAGCGATCTACCTTGGCATTCCGATCAACTGCATCATACTTGGCTGGGTCAACCTGGCTATGTTGAAAATTCTGCAGGCGACGCTCGGTGTTGATCGCAGCCAAGCAGTAAAAATTTTAATTGGGCTGCTGCTGTTCACCGCATTTTACACGACGATATCGGGACTTTGGGGAGTGCTGGTCACCGATCTTTTCCAGTTCGCCCTGAAGATGGGAATGGTCACGGCACTTGCCGTTTGGGCAGTAAAGGCAGTAGGAGGCATGGATGGCTTAAAGACCCAAATGGCCGCGCTTGATGCATCAACAGGTCAGCAAGGCTCGCGACTCGCTTTCTTTCCCGGAATGGATTCGGCGTGGATGCCATTTATTACGCTTTTCGTCTATTTGGGGGTTATTTGGTGGGCGAGTTGGTATCCGGGCGCGGAGCCGGGCGGCGGTGGTTATGTTGCGCAACGAATTTTTTCGGCAAAGAATGAAAAACACGGACTGCTGGCGACGCTTTGGTTCAACATCGCGCATTACGCATTGAGACCATGGCCGTGGATATTGACAGCGCTGGCTTCGTTAATCCTTTATCCAACTCTCAAGGACAAAGAGAGCGGATACATTATGACACTGATGGATCCGCACGTCTTCCCGACTTATCTTCGCGGCTTTATGCTGGCAGCCTTCGCCGCAGCGTATATGTCGACGATTGGGACGCAACTGAACTGGGGTGCTTCGTATGTGATCAATGATTTTTATCGCAGGTTCGTCGCTCAGGATAAGAAAGAACGCCATTATGTAATCGCATCAGAGATCGTCACAGTTCTTTTGATGATAATTTCTATTATGGTTACCTTCCAATTAATCTCGCACGAGAAAGGGATCGGCGATGCTTGGAAGCTTTTATTCGCCACCGGAGCTGGAACGGGAACCGTTTTGCTGCTTCGCTGGTTCTGGTGGCGCATCAATGCCTGGTCGGAAGTCTCAGCAATGATTGCCGCTGCAATAGTTTCGTTGTATCTGCAAACTCGAACGAGTTGGGGTGACGATGACCCGAAACATTTTGCGTACATAATGATTACCACAGTCGCAATAACAACCGTAGTGTGGCTTGCGGTTACCTTCATGACAGAACCTGAGCCGCAGGAAAAACTCATCAGTTTCTACCGCAAAGTCCATCCCGAAGGCCCCGGCTGGCGCAGGATCGCCGGCCTTGCGGGAATGGCGCAAAAACACAGTGATGGTGGACTGGCATCTCACTTCTACAATTGGGTCCTTGGCTGTGCACTGATCTACACTTCTTTATTTGGCATCGGGAAAATCATTTTCGGCGAATACGGCATTGGCTTTCTGCTAATCCTGGCGGCAATTGTCTGTGGGGTTCTAATATCTCGGAGCCTCTCGAGAATGGATTGGAAAGAGCCTAACACCGAATCGGCCGAAGCCGCGAAAGCCAATTGAGTTCAGAGTACAAGCTTTAGCTTGCCTGTTTCCGAAGAGCAGCCTTAAGGCCGTACTCTGAACTTTTGCATTTTGCAAAACGCGAGTTCTATATGCAAACCTCCTAAGTCAACTATTTGCTCTAAGTTATCTCCATATTGATTAATTTCCCATTTGCACTCTGCAAAACGTCCTGAAGCAACCTTTCTTTGTTTTCTTATATTTAGCGAAACCAAACCGCTGGCCGCCGATTTGCCTTTCATACTGCTGTCCTTAGAACTTTCCTAATTGCGAGGGCCGTTTATGAAAATAGCAATCACCGGCGGAACGGGTTTTGTCGGACGTCACCTGGCTCGCGAGCTGGCGCGCAAAGGCCACAATCCAGTTCTTATATCTCGCGGCGTCGATGACCGCGACAACAGCGTCCGAACGCTTGACGGCGCTGAATTCTGGCCTATTGGTACTAATGACGTCGAGCGACTGTACGAGGCATTCAAAGGATGCTATGCCGTCGCGCATTTCGCCGGGATCAATCGCGAAATCGGCGATCAGACTTACCGCAAAGTTCATATCGAAGGAACACACAAAGTTGTCGAAGCGGCCCGAGCGGCCTCAGTCAAAAAGATTCTGCTTCTCAGCTTCCTTCGTGCCAGACCCAACAGCGGCTCGGGGTATCACGAATCAAAGTGGGAAGCAGAAGATATTGTTCGGTCTTCAGGTCTGGATTACACCGTTCTGAAATCCGGCATGATATACGGAAAAGGCGATCATATGCTGGATCACCTCAGCCACACGATGCATACGCTTCCCGTGCTGGCGACAGTCGGATTCGAAGACAAGATGGTTCGTCCGGTGGCAGTGGAAGACGTAGTCGCAATTTCGATGGCGGCGATTCTGGATTCGCGGTTGTCAAACAAGACTGTTGCCGTCGTCGGGCCGGAAGAAATGAAGCTCAGCGATGCAGTAAGAAGAGTGGCGGGGGTTCTGGGAAAGCGCGTCTTTATTTTTCCGATGCCAGTTGTCTTTCATTACCTGCCGGCGCAACTGCTGGAGTTGTGCATGGTCGTGCCATTGGTCGCTAAATCACAAGTGCGAATCCTTTCCGAAAACGTAGCTGAGCCGTTGCCTGAATGCGCTCGGTTGCCTGCCGATCTTATTCCATCAACCTATTTCACCGACGATCAGATCCGACGCGGATTGCCTGAGGCAGAATCATTCGGCGTGAAAGACCTCCGTTTCTGCCATCGTGCCGCGTCGAGAATGTAGGGGCAGGGCTCGTCCCTGCCCGGATCGTGCGAAGCACGATGAATTGTTCGGTAACGTCACGCTTTATTGCCTGCGGCAATCCGGGCAGGGAGGAGCCCTGCCCCTACAATCGTGCCAATGGAGGACTGGTGTGCTGAATTCGATAACGATAAATCGTCTGCGCGTCATTCACGATCTGAATGTCGATCTGCTGATGGAAGAGAACAGCGTTTACCATTACGCGATTCAGAGTCGACTAACGCGCGACGAAACCGTCGCCGCCAAATTCGCTCAGTTCAGCCGCGAAGAAGATATTCACGTCATCCTCCTCGAAGTAATGATTAAACGCCTTGGCGGACGTGTGTATCCGGTGCGCTGGCTGTTTCGTGGCTGGGGATTTGTGGGAGGATTGCTGACTGGAATATTCGGAGCCAGATTCGCTCTATGGATCAATGCGTGGCTGGAACGTGGCGGATACGAGCTCTACTACCATCATCGGAAACGCGCTCTGCCGCTCGGCGATCTGGTCGTCATTCGACAACTCGACCGATTAATCCGCGAAGAGATCGAGCACGAAGAGTGGCTCGTGAATGCCTGTCGCAGAAGCCGCTTTCAGGTAACAGAAGGCCAGAGTAAGTTATAATCGATGAGTGATGCTACTTGCCGTGCTTATGCTTTCGCTCGCCGTAACGGTTTCGCTGGGATTCTATGTCTTCATCTCGGCTCCGCACCGCTCTGTAAACCGGCTGTTTTCGGCGTTTATTGGAATTATGCTGCTGTGGATCATAAAGGATATTGCCTTTTGGGTTTTTCACCGGCCGGACGAGAGCGCCGGGTGGTGGGCGGCGGTAAGCTTTCTCATATCGATGTTGATGCAATTGTCGCTGTTTTATTTTGTGTTGTCTTTTCCTGAGAACAAACCAATTCAGTGGTCAAAAGGCATCTGGGCCGCCGCGCCGATGCTCATCTTTGTTCCGTTACTGCTGACTGGAAGCCTGTGGCGCGAAGTCGGATTTCGAAACAATAACTTTTATGTCGAAGCGACACCATACGCTTACGCCCTGGCCGTTTACGTCCACGCAATGCTGATCTTTTCAATCTGGACGCTCGTGCGCAAATACAAAATGTATCGCGGTCAGATTTGGGGTCGACATGTTTTATTCGTGTTGTGCGCCGTGTTAACTACCGCCGCGCTGGCCTCAGTCTCTGTCGTTGTGCTACCGTTTTTTAATCAGTATTGGCTACTTCCGTACTCGTCCATCTTTATCGTTTTCGGGATTCTGCTGTACGCCTATGCAATAGACAATTTCAAGCTCTTCTCTGTTCAGAGTGCTCTCGATCATCTGCGTCTGTTTCCATTGACCTACAAGGTAGCGATAACAGTTACGGGCGTCGGTCTTGTCGGATTTCTCCTACTGCAGATCCCGATCGTTTGGTGGAGCTTTGGTTCTATCGATAGCTTGCAGTGGAAACGGTATCTGGTCTTCAGCCTGATCAGCGGAATGATTCCCTGCCTGACATTGATCTTCCTGATCGTGCGAGCACTATCGCGACCGCTCCGTACAATTACAGAGGCAGCCGTTGAAGTCTCTCACGGAAGATATGGCGTCGAGATAGAACTGGAATCGAACGACGAGATCGGAGTGCTTGTCGAAGCTTTCAACAAAATGAGTCGAAAACTGGAGGCCGACATTGCTCACCTAAAACAAATGAACGAAGGTTTAGTTCGAACTGAAAAACTTGCTACTGCCGGCGTGCTTGCTGCCGGCGTGGCGCACGAGGTTAACAATCCACTGGCGTCAATTTCATCGCTGGCGCAGATACTGCTTCGACGCGAGCAGGACGAAAACCGAAAAGAAACATTACGAACGATACTCGGCCAGATTGATCGTATATCGCAGATACTTCGCGATTTGATGGAGTTCGCTCAGCCGCGACAACCCAAACGAACACATGTAAACCTGAACGATGTGATAGAGCACAGCATTCGATTGATCTCAGTCGATAAACAATTCAAGAAACTCAGGCTGGAATCTCAACTTGATCGAAACTTGCCAGCTATGAACCTGGATAAAGATCAGATGCAGCAGGTCTTTCTGAATCTATTTTTAAATGCGCGCGATGCAATGCCTGATGGAGGTGAGCTTTACGTTTCGACCAGCTTCGCGCAAAACACAGGCTCAGTTATTATCGAAATCGCGGATACCGGCAGCGGAATAAGTTCTGAGCATCAGGATCGAATCTTTGATCCATTTTTCACAACCAAACAACCCGGTAAAGGGACCGGACTTGGACTGTCGGTCTGTTACGGAATAATCAATGCGCACGGAGGCGAGATAAAAGCTGTGGTTGACACACGAACGCGCTTCATAATTACGTTGAATACCGAAGCCGCTGATGTTACACAAGCAAGCATTGCGATATGAACACCACCATCCTGATAGCCGAAGACGAAGACCTGATGCGCGGCATCTTGTCGGGCTTGCTGCGCGATGAAGGCTATCGCGTGGTTGAAGCATCAGACGGAAAAACGGCGCTTGACGTCTTTGCCGGTGAAGACGTTGCCCTTGTTATCACCGACATCAACATGGCCGGAATGAATGGATTGGAATTACTGGATCAAATCAAAAAGATCGATGCCAGTGCCCTGGTGATTATGATAACGGCATATTCATCGGTTGACTCGGCCGTCTCTGCCTTGCGCAAGGGAGCATACGATTACATCACCAAACCTTTCGTTAATGAAGACCTGTTACAAAGAGTCAACAACGCAATCCAGCACCAAAAACTCTTCTCCGAAAATCGTTATCTTCGCCGCGAGTTAAAACGTCAGCATAGTTTTGATAGTCTGATCGGAACGAGCAATGTTTTACAAAGCATTTTTCGTTTGATCGAAAAGATCTCTCCGACAAACACAACCGTATTGATCCAGGGTGAGAGCGGCACTGGTAAAGAACTGGTCGCACGCGCGATTCATTACAATTCCGATCGCAGCGAAGGTCCGTTCATCGCAATCAATTGCGCGGCCATTCCGGAGAGTCTGCTCGAATCCGAATTGTTTGGCTACGTCAAAGGTGCTTTTACTGGAGCTGCAACAAACAAGAAAGGATTATTGCAAGCTTCGGACGGCGGCACGCTGTTCCTGGATGAGATTGGCGAAATGCCGCCATCACTACAGGTCCGATTATTGCGGGCATTGCAGGAACGAACCGTTACTCCGGTCGGAGCTACTAAGGCGATTAGTTTCGATGCTCGAATTATCGCGGCAACGAACCGTAATCTTGAATCAGAAGTTCAGTCAGGCCGATTTCGCGAGGATCTTTATTACAGATTGAATGTGATCAACATAAATTTGCCGCCGCTTCGCGAGCGTCGCGAAGACATCCCGCTGATTGCCAAACATTTCACGAGCAAATTCTCAAAAGAACGCGGCACAGCAGAAAAGCGTCTTGCGCCGGAAGCAATGTCTGCACTCGTCAACTACGATTGGCCTGGAAATGTTCGCGAACTGGAAAACTGCATTGAGCGCGCGTTTACCCTTGCGGATGAAGAAATTGATATTGCGTCTTTACCGGCTAACATCCGAGGCGGCGATTCAGATAATACAAATCACCATCTGGAAAATCTAAATATAACGCTGGAAGACCTGGAGCGTCGCTATGTTCTGCAAGTTTTCGACCGCTGCAAAGGCGACAAAACACAAACTGCGCAGATTCTGGGCATTGATCTTTCTACGCTGTATCGAAAGCTGAATCGCTATCGGCAATGATCTCCGTCTCTCAAATTTCATTACTGATATCTCGTTGAAAATCAGCACGCGAGGCGCGCGCGCTCCCAGGTCACAACGTCTTCACTTCTTTGACCACTTGCCAGATTGAATGGCTGCGCCTGATCCACGAGCGGAAAATACCCACGCGAAAACGATAGCTGTCTTCGAAACTCTTTGACAAGACCTCTGTACGAAACAGTTCTTCCAGAGTCAGATGAAGAGTGTCCTCAGACAAATTCACTGGATAATTATTGCGACGGATAAGCTTGACTAAATCTTTTGTCGAGGCATAACTCATGCTGTCGCCGAGGCATTCACCCAGCAGGGACATTGTCACCTTTTCATCGTCGTTCAGGTTGTCCCAGAAATAGATCATCTGCGGCAAAGGATGATCGAATATCTCGTCAATAACTTCCTTAAGATCGGATGATAGAACCAGGTTCTTTTCATGCTCGTTCAGGTAATCGACAACGTTTTGGCAGATTACCTGCGTGTAGAATGGCTGCCCTGATGTCAATCTCACTATCGCATCGATGACATTTCGGTGATAAATAACACGGTCTTCAACGGGTTCGGTAATCAGTCGTCGCGTGTCGTTTTCAGAAAGATAACTGACCTTGCGATAAATTGCGCGCGACAGCATCTTGCCCCAATATCGTTTGTCGCGCTCCTCAAGTCTACGCGATCCGGTGAAAATAAATGCCAGGCGTTCGTGCTTCTCCATCAGTGCGGCGAAATACGTAAATATCTCGTCATTCAACTTGCCGTCGCTAACTTTAGTTTCAAGCAACTCGTATTCGTCGACTAAAAGAAGAAGCGTCTGATTCTTAAGGATCCGCAAACACTCCTCTATGAACTCTGTGAAAAGTTCATAGGGGTTCTGATCACCGGCGCTGAACGGATAACGCTCAAGCGTATCCTGACCGGCATTGCCAAGCGCCTGCGCAATTAATCTGGCAACTCGCCCAAAAAATCCACGGTCGCTATTGACGACCATCTCCTGCATATCGATAAAGACCGGCACAAATCGCTGCCCAAGCCGGCCGTTGAGTATTTGATAAAGGATCGAGCTTTTACCCGTTCGCCGCTCTCCGCAGAATACAATGACCACGCCCTGCGGAGCGCCTTCCAGTTTCGTCTGAACGTAACGGAAATCATCTTCGCGACCAAAGAACATTTGTTCATTGCGAATCGGATTTCCGACTATGTAAGGGTTGGGTTCGATACGAACAAACTGCTGAAGGTGAGGCGGAAGCGCGGGGCCGCGCTCCTGCTGGCGTTTGATCGCTACAGCGCCAACACCAAGACCGATTACCGCCAGGCCAGATAGCGCGAAGAACCACCCTCGTCTGTAAATCGGTACCGCCACCTCGATCGGAATCCTGATTGGCGCTTCGCTGTATAGATCGTGATTGAAACTGCGCACTTCGAAGTTAAATGTGCCAGCCGGCAAATCGTTATATGAAACGCGTCGCTCTTCGCTCGGCCCCAGCAATCGCCACTCCTTGTCGTAACCTTCCAGACGATAGGCATACTGAACATCGCCGCTGGGGCTGACACCCTGGAAATTAAAGGCCACGTTGTAACGACCGCTTCCCAGGTGCGTCTCTTCCGTTTCTCTGCCGTTTACGAATATTCGAACATGCGTAGTCGGGGCATTACGGTCCGGAATATGACGAACCGCACCACCTTCCGTAGCGAACCAGATATTTCCTTTTGCATCCTCAGCAATGCCGCGCGGAGCGCTCGGCGGCAGATTGAATCTTTCACTGCTATATGTATCCACCAGCGCAGTCGAGCCGAACGGAACGAATTTCTTCAGCTTTCCGTCCGCGGTTCCGAACCAAAGGAAACCATCGGAATCCTGGTAGATAGTACGGACGCTCTCGTTTGCCAGAGCCTCGTCGCGAGGAATGCTAATAAAGTTTCCATTCAACAATCGTCTCACACCACGATCTGTCGCTACCCAAACGGTGCCTTCGCGATCCAGCTCAGCCCAATAGACGTTGTTGCTGGAAAGCCCCGCGGCTTCATCGATGAAATGCCCGCTGTTTCCTGCCAGTCGGTACAGCCCGCGGTCGGTGGAAAACATCAACGCGTTGTTAAGACCTTCGATAATGTGCCTTGTGTCTACTCCATTCAGCTCTGGAACCGTCACCAGCCTGTCGCCATCCAGTCTCGCCGCCCCGCGTGCAGTAGCCGCCCAGATCGCTCCGCTGTTGTCTTCAAAAACATAGCGAACGTCATCGCTTGGCAGACCGTCTGCTTCACTGAAGATTTTGGTGCCGTTCCCATCGTAACGAACCAGTCCGCGTCCGGTACCAAGCCAGAATACGCCGGCGCGATCCTGCTTTACGCTGCGAATGTCGTCAACCGCGAGCTTGTCCGGGTGAGTGATCCGGACTCCATCAAAAATGTCGATGCCGCGCGCAGTCGCAAGCCACAATCGATTGCTGTCTTTCTGCAAACAGAGCGCGCGAACGTCATTACTGCCCAGTCCTCGGTTGGTATTGAGTGTGACAAAGCTATACACGTCATATCGAATAGTTCCGTTCTGCGTGCCCAACCACAAATTGCCTTCGCGATCCTCGTAAATCGTCTGAACAGGAGTAACGTCCGGAAACTGCAGCGTCTCGTTCTTCACCGGATCATACAACGTGACGCCGACATCAGTCGCAAACCACAGCTTGCCCTCACTATCGTGCAGAACGGCGCTGACAGAGCGATTTTTCAGCACTTCGCCTTTTTCAAAAGGAACTAGTTTGCCGTCGTTATACTGGAAAACGCCGCGAGACGTCGCAAGCCACATAACGCCGGAATTGTCCTCTGCCATTCCTCTGATGGTTAGCTGCGCCGCGTCATTAACTGCAACAGGTTGGAACTGAGTTCCGTTGTAAATCACGGGCCCGAGCCCGGTGGCAAGCCAGAGCGAATGATGGCGCGATTCACAGAATACAACAGAGACATCTTCGCTCTTCAGACCGTTACTTTCGCCGAGTGTCGTGAAAGTCCCGTCGTATCGTACCAGCCCGCGATTTGTAGCAAACCACAAAACTCCATCGTCATCCTGACAAATATCGCGGACATTATATCCGCCCAATTCTTTTCTGATCTGTCCTGTGCCCGGATGATATCTGACAACGCCGCTGCCTGCGCCGAACCATAAATCTCCGCCGCGATCCTCAATAATGGAATGTACATTATCGGCAGTCAGTTCAGACGAACGATCGAATTGTGTAAAGGTTTGTCCGCCATCGAACGTCGTGACTCCTCGCGCGGTGGCAAACCACAGCAATCCCGTTTTATCTTGAAGAATCGCCTGCACTTGATTGGAGGCAGAGCTGCTGGACGAAGGATTCACCACTGGAAAAGTCTGCGCCTTGTGATCGTTTACGAGAATCGAAGAGGCCTTTGCCAGCGTAAACGAAAAAGTATTTTGCAGCGGAATATTCAGTTGCGTCGAAGCAATTTCGTACCCTGTCAGCGACGCAGTAATAGTGTAGACGCCGTTGCTGAGACGACCGAACGAGTACTGGCCGCTATTATCTGTGGTCGTTTTGGAGACTTCTTTTCCGGCATTGCGAAGCGTCACGGAAACGCCAAGTAAAGGACGCGCCGAGGCTATGTCGACAATCGTGCCCTGAAGGGACGTTGGGTTGAGCTTTAGCTCTATCACTTCGGGCGGCGCGCCCGCCAGGACTTTGAACGGTATGGTTTCCTTACGGTATCCATCAAGCTCGAAGGTCACTTCGTAAGGCCCGGTCGGCAACGAAGTGAGCGAGAAACTGCCGTTATCATCAGTTGAAGCAAAAAACTGCGGCTGATGAGACGACGGGTTCCTAGCGGTAATCCTGACATTGGCCAGCTTCTTACCAGTTTCGTCCAGGATCGTTCCGCGTATCACGCCGGTTTCTGCTTGAGCCGGTTTCTGGAAGGCGTCGACCACGCGTGAGCGCGCAAGACAAAACGCCAGACCGACAATGACGACACCAACCGCCAGAAGGTGTAGCGTTCGGCTGCTGAAACTTATTCGCGCAACTGTTCGATTTGGACTTAATTTCATGAAAACTGATAAGAGACGTGACAGTACGGCTCTCTCACCTGATAGTATCCATTAAACAGCAATAATTGTGGAGGGTCAAAGCAGTGCCTAAAAGCAGAACGGCGAGCCGTTTAAAGCTCGCCGTCGTGATTGCTGTTCGACTTCTATGAAGTCGTTGAGTGAACTAGAACCTGAACCGAGCTGCGACCTGAACGCGTCTCGCGTTCGTTCCATCCGGCGGTGCCGCATCGCCATTTGGCAGTCCGAAACTGCTTTGGAAGGTTCCAGGGGCTAACTGTATGGTGGGAGCAACCTGATTCGCCAAACTACCGGTGCCAGCTACTACACTGGAGCCTGTAAATGTTGCGATCGTGTTGTTAAACGAGTTAAAGTTCGCACGGTTGAATACATTAAATCCTTCCACGATTAGCTGCAGGTTGAAACGCTCAGAAATCTTGATATTGCGGGTTACTCGGAGGTCAAGCTTGTAATTAGCGTCACCCACATTGCTATTTCGCGGGAAGGCAGTTACCAAACTACCAGCAGTGCCTTGTCCAAATAGGCCGCCAAAGCCATTGAATGATGAGCCACTGATGCTGATTGCGGGCACCGTACCGTTAACAACCGTAGTAAAGGGCCGGCCTGATTCTGCAGTGAAGATACCGCTTAGCTCAAAACCATTGACGACGTGGTTGAACGCATCGCTGCTCGTCTTAAAGTCGGCGGTGTAAATACCATTAAGCACAAAACGATGACGCTGGTCCGTAGGGGCAACCGCCTTAAAGGCATCCAGAGGCGCAAACTGATTCAATACAGTTCCGCCGCCAAATGGTCCTTCATCTGAGGTACCGCCACCATCACCATTACCATATTCGTTTTCGGCCTTTGAAAGCGTATAACTAACACCGAATTGGAAATTGTTTGAGAATCTTCTCTTTAGTTCGATTAGCATTCCTCTGTACCAAGTCTCTCCGACAGAGTCGACGAGGGTTATGGCCCCGAACTTAGTATTCGGACGTACTGGGGTGCCGGAGCCCGGGAATGCAAGGAACTGTGTTGAGAACGGTGTTCCATCAGGAAGTAGGAAGTTCCTAGTCCAGATGTTTGCCGCTGTTGGCGTCGGAAGATTGGCATCGAAGTTAAGCGGAAGATGATCACCCTTGTCATAGACGAAGCTCGCGTTCAATACCATATTGTGGCCAAGATCGCGCTGTACACCAACATTTATTTCCTGTAATCGTGGCCTCTTGAAATCAGCGGCCAGGAAGAACGGACTCGAGCCTGTTCCACTGGTGACCGCCGAAAGAGGAATTAGGTTCGGAAATGTCGGTGGTATTATCGTGACTGCAGGAGGCTTATCTGCAGGTTTCGACGTTATCGCGATTGTCGATTTTGTAGGATCGGTAAAGCCTGTCTGCAAAAGCGCGTCCTCCAGGATTCCATTCGACGTACGTCCATAATAGAGGCCGTATCCTGCACGCAGAACAGTTTTTCCGCTGCCGGTTAAGTCATAGGCAACACCGACTCTCGGGCCCCAATCGTTCCGATCTGCATTGAACGATTGGGTCAAGGGCAGATCCGGGTTGGGGAATTGGGCTCTGGGCAGTTGTTCGTAATCATAACGAAGGCCATAATTTATTGTAAGCTTCCTCGTTGCTCTGAACGAATCCTGTGCAAATGCGGCATAGTCTGTTGTGGAAAATGTCAGGCCAGGAAGTCCAAAGTTTTGTCTAAAAGTCGTATAGGTATTTTGTGACGGCTGGGTAATCGTCGTCGTCAGTTCTAAGCCATACGAAATTAAATCAGCAAAATTGTATTGTCCCGCAAAAAACGCTGGGTTGTTAATAACGTCTCTTACTCGATTTACCTCACCTCCAAATTTGAAGGTGTGCTTGCCGGTTATGTAGGAGAAATTGTCCACGTACTGGAGTCGCCGTTCGTCGGGGAATGCAGCGCGTTGTAAGAACGTCGCTTGTCCGTACGAGAATCCACCAATCGTCACGTTCGGACCAGGTTGATCACCGGTTTCAAACTCGAAATCTCTGCCAAACTGAAAACGCATCTCATTCACTTTAGTGGCATCCAGACTTGAGGTCAGGCGCACATTTAGACTGTGGATCTTTACGCCATCAAAGCCATTTCCACCAACATTGGCCAGAACCAGACCGGTTTGAATACCCTCGGGATTGCGGGCATTGAGATAGTTATATGTCACGGTCAGGGTATTCTTAGAATCAATGTTTATGTCCGTCTTAACCAAAAATAGGTTTTGATTGAATTGTCTCGCCTCAGTTCCAAGGAACTGATTTGAAGGAATCGTCCCGGTGGACGGGTCGCACTGAATGCCCGGGTTAGTCTGAAATCCTGGAATTGCGTTCAGTCGCTTTATAACATCAAGACAACCAGCTTTGAATGCGGCGAAATTTGAGCCTGCTTTTGGCTGGTCAAAGATGTGGTTCGTGTCGTTTACGACCAGAGGCGAATCTCGCAATTGCTGGTCGTAATTGATAAAGTAGAAAACCTTATCCTTCTTTATTGGACCTGAAACGGAACCGCCGAATTGCTGACGACGCTCAGACGGGTTAATCGTTGCCAAGGGATCGCGAGCATTGAATGCCTTGTTACGGAAGTAATAGAAACCATCACCGTGAACCTGGTTTCCTCCGGAACGAATAACTGTGTTGACACCGCCACCAGCCGAACGACCGAATTCCGGCAGGAAACTGGACTGCTCTACTTGAAACTCTTGGATTGCATTCGAGCTGATGCTGCTGGCGATACGCGTACGTCCGCGGGCTTCCGAAAACAGAGCCTGCGTATCGTCGTTTCCTTCAATCGTGAAGTTATTGAATACGCCACCCTGTCCGTGATAACTGAGCAATCCGAAGCGACCATCGCGTGATACTCCAGGAGTCAGCAGCGCGAACTGATCATAGCGACGACCGTTGATTGGCAGCTCGCTAATCTGATTTCTGTCAACCAACGCCGACTCTTCAGTCTTTGTCGTATCGATTTCGGGCTGTGCAGTGATGTTGATTGTTTCTTGAGCGCCGCCCGCCTTTAACGACAGTTTTAACGTTACCGCCGCGCCGACCGTGACCTCCAGATCGCTCTGGACAAGCTTTGAAAAACCAGTCATCTCAACGGAGACCGTATATTTTCCTGTCGGCAGTACCGGGACGCTAAAAAGACCATCTGAATTGGTCGTGACTTCGCGTACAACGCCTGTTTCGACGTTGGTTGCCTTAACAGTAGCACCAACGACTGCAGCGCCGTTTTGATCGACCACACTGCCTGATATCGAGCCAGTGCCGAGCTGTGTTTGACACAGCACCGCAGGGGCTGCGAATAACAGCAGCAGGGCCAAGAGGCAAAATTGAAATGGACGCATGAAGATTTTCTCCAATCTGAATTCAAGGGAAATTAAGCCAGTGATTGATAGAAGCCGCGATAATACCAATCAGATTTAACCAGAGCGCAACAATCGAGTAACTTCCATGTAAAACGCTTTTGTGCGTTAGACCTCTCGTTTTTGATTCAATCGGCTTTAATCTTTTTAGAGTTTGCGATGAAACAAATTTTTCGCGCATTATAAGCCAATCCGTTGGCAGCCGTCCACCTATTTTTGGCAACAAAAGCTCCCTCGGGGTCAAAAGAAGTTTTCCACAGGTCCCTTCCTGCGGGCTTCGCCTGATTTTCCGTAATCCGATAATTCTCAGCTTTCGCATGTGTTTGGTCCGCGACACAGATTGTTGATAGACTAGCTTCTCGGTTCATTGCAGTTCGGTCGTGATTTGCATCGATCTGGTTACGAAGAAAAGAGGAAATTCGTCTTGAACAATCGATCATTTGACGTCGTCGTTTGCGGTGGAGGTCACAACGGACTTGTTGCCGCATTACTGCTTGCGCGCGCGGGTCTTGCCGTTCTGGTAGCGGAACAAAAATACATGGTCGGTGGCGCTTGTAAGACCGAATACCCATTTGCAAAGGCGCCTAAAATGGGAGCATCGACCGGCGCTTATCTGCTGGGTCTGATGCCACCGGAACTGATCAATATCATGAATATTGATATACCGCTGGTGCGTCGCGATCCCCATTATTTTCTTCCTACGACCGGAAACAAATATCTTCTGTTCGGCAGCGATCAGGAATCAATGAAACAACAGTTCCTCGCCTTCTTTTCCGAAGCAGACTGGAAGGCGCACGAGGCGCTGCAAAACGAAATCTCGCAAATTCGAGAAGATATTGCTCCGACATGGCTTCAGGAACCGTTGTCGATAGAGGAGACGGCTGAAAAATTTGTCCGGCGGCCATTAAAACAAGTATTCGTTGATCTGTGTCGCAAATCTGTCGGCGAATACCTGAGTCGATTTGAATTCAAGAGCGATCTGGTTCAGGCGATGTACGCCGTTACCGACGGATTTTCCGGGCTGACTGGAACCTGGGACACTCCTGGCACCGGAATGAATTTTCTGATCCATAATATGTGTCGATTACCCGGCAGTGACGGCACATGGATGATAGTGCGCGGCGGAATGGGAACGGTCACAAAACGAATTGCGGAAGCCGCACAAAGGGCCGGAGCGACGATCGAGACCGGACAGAAGGTCGCTCGAATAATTACCGAAGGTGACATCGTGCGAGGAGTCGCCCTTGAAGACGGCAGCGAGATAAAAGCAACCACCGTTGTCGTAGGAGCTGATCCTTTCCGGATGCGGGAAATGGTCGGCGAAGAATCGCTGCCGAAAGATTACAACGCGCGACTGGACGGCTACAGAAAAGACGGAAATACGTTCAAAATAAATATGTGCCTGAGCGGTCTTCCCCGCTTCAAATGTCTGCCCGAAGACAGAGGCCAATTTGGACCGACAATCCACCTATTGCCTGACGAATCTGAAGTTCTGCGCTCGCTGCGCGATTCATTTGCGGACGTCCAGGCAGGAAGGCTCGCGGATTTCCCGACCATTGAATGGTACATACACACTACGGTAGATCCGTCGCTACGGGATGCGGACGGTCATCACAATTCGGCGCTATTCGTGCAATGGGTTCCATACGAGATTCAAGGCAGCACATGGGAAGCCGAGGAGAGCCGCTATGTTGCGCATCTCCTTTCTATATGTGATCGGTTTGCTCCAGGAACGTCCGACCTGGTTGTCGATACGTTTCCGCTTAATCCCAGAAAAATCGAACAGCACTTTGGGATAACTCGCGGACACATCCATCACGTGGATAACTCGTTCGGATTTTCCGACCGTGTGCCATACCAAACTCCGATTCAGGGACTGTATATGGCTAGTGCGGGCTGCCACCCTGCCGGCTCAGTGATTGGGGCGGCGGGTCATAATGCCGCACGGCGCGTTCTGAAGGACATGGGGAAATAACAGGACACGTGAACGGAACTGCAATGCGAAAATCAGAGTTTGGCCAACTGCTGTCACACATGTCACAGTTCAATAACTGCTTGCTTATCTATAAATAACACTGTGACACCTGCTGTGACACCCAAACCAAATGGCCGGAATCTGGCCACCTGATGTCACGCCCTTGATCACCATTTAATACGTCAGAGCTCACGCCGCTGCGGTTTGCCAACGGTCGCGCGATTCGTATCAATTTGACCCGCCAAACATTTGAAGGTTCCTTCCCAGATTGCTGTGACCATGAATATTGATATGGCGTCTTAGAGACTTGGAACGCAGCAGCCAAAAGGTCCAGTTTTCTTGTGTTCCAAACCAGTTCCAAGGTTTTAAGTTTCGAAAACGAACGTCCCCTGAGCAGTGGCTCAAACATAAATGATTCAGGGGATAGCCTGCCGCAGGCAGAAGATAAAACAAAGAGGACTCTAATCCGGAGCGGTGAGATAAATGAAGCTGATAAAGCAAGCATTGACGTTAGGCCTGAGATTGGGAATGATGGGATTGTTATTTTTTAGTTCAATCCCGTGCGCATGGGCTCAGACGAAACTGGATGTAAACGGCGTCGTAACGGACGAGCGGAAAGCAATCGTGGTCGGCGCCGAAGTGACGATCACTTTAGCTGAAGATGAAACGGTAAGTCAGGTTACCAAGACAGACAATCAGGGACGTTTTCACTTTTCCGCCCTGCCAGCAGGCACATACAAAGTCACGGTCTTCGCCGACACCTTTGATCTGTCGAATACAGAGCTGAAGCTGGACAAACCGCAGACGGCACCGTACACCGTCACACTGACTCAGACAGTTAAGACCGTAATCGAAGTGAACGCCGAACAGTCGAATCTGGCGAACGTCGAAACTGCCAATAACGGTAATGCCATTATCCTTGGGCCTGAGGATCTTGAATCACTGCCTGACGATCCTGATGATTTGTTAGCGGCTTTAAAAGATATGGCGGGTCCGGCGTCAGGAGTTGATGACGCATCTGTCTATGTCGACGGTTTTCTGGAGCGCGGCCGCATTCCTCCTAAAGAGGCGATTCTTCGAGTAATGATCAACGCCAATCCGTATTCGCCCGAGTTCAGCGAGCCCGGATTCAGCCGCATTCAGATCATTACCAAACCGGGAACAGATATTTTCCACGCCAGCGCCGGATTCAGATTTAATGATGAGTCCCTGAATGCAAAGAATCCCTTTGTTCAAGGGTCAAAACCGCCACATCAATTGAGGAATTACACGGGATCGCTTGCAGGACCAATAATAAAGGGCAAAGCAGCGTTTTTCTTTGACATAGATCGCAACGAAAATGACAATGATGAACTTGTTAACGCACTCGTGCCGAACCCGGCGGATTTTGTCCCGGGATTGATCTTCCCGAAGGATCCTAACGATCCTAAAGCTTTGATCCCCCCAACTATTAACTTTAATCAGACAGTACTTACTCCAAGCCGACTGCTGACATTCAATATCAGAAGCGATTACATGCTCAGGAAGAATAATACGTTGATGGTCGGGTATCGTTTTCTGACTAACAGCACTGATAACTCAGGCGCTAGCAACTTTGTGCTTCCATCGCGCGTTTCCAGTAGCAACAGCAGAGACAATCAACTACGTATATCTGATACTCAGATAATTAATGCAAATATGCTTAACGAATTTCGCGTTCAGATAGACAGTCAGCATAATGGCAGCCAGGCACTGTCGAATGACGTTCAGATCAACGTTCCGCAGTTTTTCAACTCAGGTGGTTCACAGGCGTTCGATCAACGAAATACGCGATCAATAGATTTGAATGAAAACTTCTCGATTATTCACGGCAATCATTCGATGAAGTTTGGAACGTCCTTTAATCTGAATAACCTAAACGACAATAATCGGGGCAATTTTGAAGGAAGCTTCTCATTCGTAAATTTGGCCCAATATATAGACGCCGTAAACGGAGACCCCACGTCGCGCGCCAATACTTTCACAATCACCAGTGGCATTCCGACAGCCAATACAACGATGTGGAGATTTGGATTTTTCGGTATGGACGATTGGAAAGTGCGGCCAAACTTCACGCTATCCACAGGAATACGTTGGGAAGCTCAAACTCATTTGCAGGACAAATGGAATCCCGCCCCCAGAATCGCCATAGCGTGGTCTCCGGATTCCAAAGGCGGCGCAAATGGAAAGACTTCTATCCGAGCTGGATTCGGAATGTTTTACAATCAACTGAGCGAAGGCGCATTGCTTGCTGTAGATCGGCAGGACGGGCTACACCAGATTGTAACCGTAATTCCCTGCGCGAGTTTTCCAGATCCCTTTGCGACACCATCAGGCCCGTGTCCTGATCCTCTGGTAACGATCCGACCTATTGCCGCTCCGAGCATTCGCGAATTCGAAACCGGGCTTAAAATGCCATATACAATCCAATGGAACGTCGGCGTTGACCGCACCCTGCCGAAAGGCTTTTTCGTCAGCACAACTTTTACCAGAATTAAGGGTGTTCATCTGTTCCACACGATTGACCTGAATCAACCACTTACTGCTACATCGCCTTTACCGTTCCCGGGCAGTGGTCCGATCCTTCAGGTGCAATCGGATGCTAATTTCATCCGGGATATGATCGCGGTGAATGTGCGGCGGCAAATCAGCAAGTATTTCACGATAAACGTGAATTACGTTCTTGGACGATCTAATAGCGATTACGGCGGAGGCGGCGTCGGCGGAGGCGGTATCAGTGGCATCTTCTCCGTTCCAATGAACTCCTACGATCCCCATGCCGAATGGGGTCGCGCGGATGGAGATGCGCGCCACACAGTCTTTATAACTGGAACGGCCAGTCTGCCGCGCGGCTTCAGGCTTGCTCCGAATATAAGGTACTCGACAGGCAATCCGTTCAATATAATTCTGAGCAGAGACATAAACAGCGACACTCGGATGAACGACCGGCCTGCCTTCGGTGGTCCTAATGCACTGTTGCCGGTGGTCACCGAGTTTGGAACGTTCGACCTGGTTCCGCAGCCCGGCGAGGTAATCATACCGCGGAATTTCGGAGAGAATCCAGGTCGTTTCTCGTTCGATCTTGCTTTGACGAAGACCTTCGGATGGGGTGAAGCAAGACGCGGTGGATGGCAGGCTCCTCCCGACGCTTCAGGCGGCGACCAGGGTGGCCAACGAGGTCGTCAGGGAGGTGGACGTCCCGGCGGCGGCGGTCCTCGTGGAGGCGGTGGCGGTGGTGGCCGAGGTGGTGGTGGTGGCGGCCGCGGCGGTTTCGGCGGCGGTGGTTTTGGTGGTGGAAACGAGACATCGAAACGCTACAACTTCACGTTTTCACTCAGAGCGCAAAACGTGTTCAACCTGATTGAGACAGGCAATCTAAATAACCAGTTGCCTACCAGCCCGTCGCAGCTACTTCCGCCGGGCACAACGACGCCGGTCCTCGGAAAGTCGTTGTTTGGCACTGCCAACACGGTTGGAAACAGGCCACGTACAATAGAGGCGTCACTGAGATTTAACTGGTAAGCTGATCAGTTCACGGTTTACAGTTTAGAGTTTTTGGTGAGAGTTTGAATATGAAATCAATACTTTTAATCTTAACGTTGTTTGCGCTGGCTTTGCCGGCCCTCGCACAAGACCCGCCGGCCGGACAAAATCCCGGTGGTCGCGGTCAGGGACAAGGCCGAGGACAGGGCAGAGGTGGACCGGGACGTGGTCTCACGCCGGAATTCGATACTCTGGATAAAAACAAAGACGGAAAAATATCCAAGAGCGAGATGGTAGAGTGGTCCGGCTCACTCCCGTTCCAGATCCCGCAGACTCAATTGATGCAGGCCTTCGATCAACTGGATACCAATAAAGACGGATTCATTTCCAAAGATGAATACAAGGAATTCCAAAACGTATTACAACGGACTTTCCGAGCCCAGGGCGGTGGACAGTTCGGAGCCTTCGGTTTTGTGGCCGGGCAACTGATTCAGGTGCTGGATACGGATAACGACAAAAAGCTCTCACGCAAAGAGTTTGAAGGAATGAAGACGACCATCTTTGATAAACTGGACAAAGATAAGGACGGCTTCCTCACCGCTGAAGAGCTGATGGGGATGATTACTCTGGTACCGAGACAACCCGGCCAATTCGGTGGACCGGGCGGACAACGCGGCGACGGACAGGGACGCCAGGGACAAGGACGCGGCGACGGTCCCGGTGGTCAGGGCGGCCAACCCGGTCAGAACAATCAAGGCGGACAACGAGGTGGCCAAGGATTCGGCGGCGGACGAACAAGGAATGGTTTCGACTTTGATGAACTGGACAAAAATAAGGACGGCAAAATCACACCGGACGAGTGGCTGGGAAATCCCAATACCTTCAAACAAGTCGACACAAATAACGACGGCGCGATTTCCAAGGACGAACTGGAAGCCTTTAACAAGAGGAATCGCGAGCGACAAATGGCGATCTGGAATACTCTGGTTCAGTCCTTCGATACCAATTTCGATAACAAGCTCTCCCGGGAAGAATTCGCGAAAGTCGTTGATCTCTTCGACAGACTGGATAAGAACAAAGACGGTTTTCTGGCAGACGATGAGCTGAGGGGATTGGCCAATACCGCCCACGAAGTTCAGATCGAAGCTACTTCTGGCGTAGACATCGACAAGCTCTTCCAGAACCTGGACAAGAACGCTGACGGTAAGATCGCGCCGGACGAGTTACCCGATTCTACCCAGGGAGCGTACATCAAAAAGCACTTTGCTGAGCTGGACAAAAACAAAGACGGTTTTCTCACCAGGGATGAGATTGTAGGTTTTGTTCAAGCGCTTGCTGCCGCAAAGGCCGCAAAAGCTAAGGCTGCTGGTGGCGGTACACCACCAGCGAAGCCATAAAAAGTGGCGCAGACATTCAGTCTGCGCTGATTGTGTAAACGGGCTTTTCGATAGAAATTTTCTTGCGAGTTAATTGGCCGGCGCAGACTGAATGCCTGCGCCACTGTTGTTTTCAGAGCTAATCATCCCGAGCCATCGCGAGTCTTGTCGATTCCTGCAATGCCAGTTTGACGGCTCCGACAGCGGGGGTGAATAGCGGCGCACCTAATTCCGCTCGCGGCGCAACGACTCCAAGCATGTTTCTGAGCGGCCCGATCAATAATTCGCCGGCCCTGAACACACCGCCGACGTAGGCAACTCGGAATTCTTCCTCAAGCATTTCCAACTTACGAATCACAGCAACGGCAGCCTGGCCAAGCTCGATGCCAGCTTCGCGCAAAATATCAATGGCGACTTCATCGCCTTCTTTCGCTGCGGCAGTGACAAAACGTGCATATTTGGCAATATCAGTGGTCGTTACTTCAGGATGGTAGACAAGGCCGGGAAGTTCTCTCGGGTCGCAGACGCCGAAGCTTGAGCAAAGCTTTTCAGTCATCAGTGTGAATCTGCCGCGACCGTCGTAGGCACGAACTATTGCTGCCAATCCGCGTCTGGCAATGAAATAACCGCTGCCTTCATCGCCCAGAACCCAGCCCCATCCACCTGCCTGCCACGTTCGACCTTCTTTATTAATGCCGAATGCGACTGCGCCGGTACCGGAGATTATAACGACCCCGGCTTTGCCATCGGTCGCGCCAGCCAGTGCGACCGCAGCGTCGGTGTTAACCATTATTTCGACGTCGGGCAATATAGGTCGCAGCGCATGCAGCATTTCGTCGCGGTGCGTGGGACTTCGCAACCCTGCAAGCCCGGCAAATACCGCGCGAACATCGGCGAGAGTAACACCTGCCGCTTCCAGAGCTTTTCTGACTGCGAACTGGACTGACGCGACTGCCGTAGGCATGCCTACGCGCAGGTAGTTGGAGGGACCGCTAACGCCTTCGCCAAGTACCTTACAATCGGGCGTGGCCACGACAACCCGTGTCTTTGTGCCACCACCGTCTATTCCAATGATAAGTTCCGGGGACATAATTTAACCCCAGTCTTGGGTTGGAAATTTGGATTTAAGGTCGTTCTAAAGATGTATAGAATGCAAATGTGAAGTCCGCAAAC